>VFQP010004811.1_pt1 | contig 12237 bp, 10 predicted proteins | sample 3512351 | NCBI WGS metagenome assembly VFQP01 (sample SAMN10412372, study PRJNA504923) | tailings metagenome | isolation source: Relicate 1 Philex TSF1 revegetated site | place: Philippines: Tuba, Benguet | collected 2017-08-29 | reverse complement strand
GACCGCTCTGCACCATCCAGGGCTTCAGCAACGGCACGCCAGCGCTTGGACGGCTGCAGCTGCCCAAGCGCCCTGGTCCTGCGACCCCCACCCAGCAGCGCTTGCCGCGCCCACTCCGCTGCCCTCGGAATGCCCTCTCGGCGGTGATCCTCCTGCACCCGAGCAGAAGCGCTGCTCCCCCCCCTGCCCTCTGATGCACTTGCAGGCGGCCCGCTTCGTTTCCATGGTGCCGTACCTGGAGGACACGGCGCTGCAGAAGCGGCGCGTGGACGTGTGGAGCACCAGCGCCGAGAGCGTCTACCTGGCGGCGGGCGACGCCGAGGAGCACGCGCACCTGCTGTGCGGCTTCTTCCTGGAGCTGGGCCAGCAGGCCTTCGTGGTCATGGGCACCAGCATCTACGGCGCCTGCTCCTACTTTGTGCTCACCACGGGCAGGGCAGAGGTCGGCCCCGCGCACCAGGTGGGCCGGTGCTGCAACTCTTCTGTGCGACAATGTGCGACAATGGGCGATGGGAGGCGGCGCGTGGCGTGCGCATCTTTTGCGCGCGTTGGTGGCAATGGCAGGCGGCACGTGGCATGTGCATTGTGTTTGCGTGCGTTTGTGCCGATGAGAGCGGCGCTTGGCGTGCGCTGGAAGAGCCTGGGCGTGGCGGAGGGCAGCCGCATGGCTCACGTTGATGCGTTGTGACACCGTGACCCCGCAGGGCCACCCCGAGGCGTTCAAGTGGAACGAGCTGCAGCTGCGGCTGTGGAACCCGCTGTCGGGCGGCGTGGCGTCGGTCAAGGACATCATGGCCGAGATGCGCGAGGTGTGGCCTGGACCCGGAGCCGCTGCGCCTGCAGGCGACGCAGGCAGCGTGTGGGCGTGCCCAGGCCTGGCACAGGCCGCCCTGCGCCTCGAGGGGGCCGCTTGGAAGGAAGGCGGCGTACACAGCCTTGCGCCGCAAAAGCAGTGGTGCAAATCTAGGGATCTAGGGATCAGGGTGGGTTACCGAGGCTGACGTTCGCGTAGGGCGGTGGAAGGGAATGGAGAGGTCGCGAGGTTGGGGGACGGCGCACTGAGTGCGCGTGCGCAGGTGGGCGCCGTGTACAACCACAGCAACGTGTGGGCCAACGTCCAGGTGGCGGCGGGGCCCTGGGAGGTCAGCTGGCAGCTCAACGACGCGCGGTGCTGGAAGCCGCTCTTCGGCCCGCAGGTGCGCGCCTCTCGCCCGAGCAGGCGGCAGGCGGCCGCTTGCGTGGACCACCGCGCGCGCCGGCTGTGGACGGTCATGAGCCACAGCCGCACTGGTGCTGTGCAGGGGGAGCACTGGCGATGAGGTGTGGCAGATGAAGCATGGCTGAGGTGCTGGGTGGCGTGATTTTTGGTGCCTTGCTGCGTCGCGCGTTGCAGTTGCCGCCGCGGGAGCTGGGCACGGTGCAGACGCCCGTGGCGTACGAGGAGCTGCCGGCGCTCTTCTATGAGCAGCTGCAGACGCGCGTGGAGGAGGCCGCCAGGGACGCCCTCGACAGTGAGCGGCACTGCACGCGAGTCCGTGTGCTGTGGAGGTGCTGGGGAGGAGCAGGGGCTTGGAGGGCTGGGTGGCGGGGCCGACGGAGGCCACGGGCCTTGGTCAGCCCTGCGTCAAGGGTAGAGGGGCCCTCTCTTGTCACGTTTGCACTCTGATGGGGGTTGCTGAGGAGCGCTGCCTGTCTCAGCGCAACATTCTCTGGACGGCGAGTGTGTGGTGGGCGCGTGCCGCGTGCAGAGGCGCGCACGCTGGGCGCGTACGTTACCAACCTGGACAACAACGTGACGCGCGTGCTCAAGTCGCTGCTGCGGGAGATGCCCGAGGCCGTGGAGCAGGTGCGGGCGAATGCAGCAGGCCACGCATGGGCCCACCTGGGGTGCGAAAGGAACGATGGCCCGCTGAAGCGTTTGGCGCCGCTCCTTGTTTCGCCCCCTGGGTGTGCCAGGTGAGCGCGGCGAGCCTGTCTGCGAGCCTGGAGCTGGCGGCGCTGGGCACGTCCACCGCCACGCCGCCCATCGGCAACGGGCTCAACGAGCGGCACCGCGCCATCACCAAACTGCAGGTGCGGGGCCTTTGTTTGGGGGGCGGGCACTGCCAAGGGATGTGCCGCGAGGATCTGTGGTGGCCGGGTGGGAGCAAACCGTGGACCCACGTCCCCTGCGCCGTGCGCAGGAGGAGCACAACGAGCGGGTGCTGCGGCAGGCGCGCTCCGAGTGGGTGCAGGGCCACATCCTGGCGCTGCCGTTCAGCGACAAGTACATTGGTGAGTCCCGGGGAGCGTACGGGTTGCCATGGGCGTCGCCGGCGGCGGTTGGCTTTTGGCGCTGACGAGCGGTTGTGCTGTTGTGGTGCGCTGCTACAGACGCCGTGACCGAGGCCGTGCTCAACACGGGGCTGCACCGCATCGCCGACGAGCGCGTCAAGTACAGCGTGGCTGCGCTGATTGAGCGGGGCGGCGCGAGCTTCTGCTGCGTCATGTGGCTGTACATCGCCGCGTCGCGGTGATGGGCGCCCCGCAGATCTGTCTGCGGTGCCACCCAGCTGCAAGGCATGGCGAGTGGGTCCGACTCGAGATCTGTGGCTGTTGATCAACCGGCTGTGTATCCTGTGCGGGAGACCCGATGAGCCCGCATCCGCCGAAGAGCCCGCAGAGAGAGCAGAGCAGAGTGCAGCGCACGATGCAGCGAGCATTGCCGGGCCGCCATCGCGTCGGAGCCTCTGCGGTGGCGGCCCGCTCCTCCTCTGCAGCAGCGTCCCTCCCCCAAACGCAGGCGTTGCGCGTGCAAGTTCGCCAGGCGACCAGCGCGGAATGGTGGCCGGCCAGCGACGCGCACTGCCGCGTGTTCAACGAGGCGCAACAGTGCCCCACGCGAGCCCAGGCAGCAGGGGCCCCGCCGCAGGACCGCAATGAGCTGCAGGAGCTGGGCGCCTGGGGCCTCTGGGCCGCCAGGAGAGTGGACGCCGTGCAGGCCCTGGCCACCAATGACGCGCTGGCCAACCGTGCGGGGTGGGGCAAGTGAGTGCGGCCACCAAGCGGGGTGCGCGCGCGGTGGGGCGGGTGCGCCCGCGCGCTTTTGAGATTCTGCACCTTCTGGACCACGCTGGACCACGCTCCTCTGTCTGTTGCGTCACGCAGGTCGGCACTGCTGCTGGCCTGCACCGCACCTGGGGAGCAGCTCACCGCGCCCGTGCCCCCGCCACCCGGCCTTGAGTGCGTGCCGTCCCCTGGCCCCATGCCGCCCATGGTCGCCTCCGTCGCGACCGCGCTCGTCTCGCCGGCGGTGCGCCCCACCGTGGGCACCACGGCGGAGCAGGCAGGCATCGTCGCCGTCATCAACGTAGATTCGTTCGGGGACCGGGTGCCGGCGCGCGCTCTGGACGCGCAGAGGGACGGCGCCTTTGGCTGGTCGCGCCGGGAAGGTGCGTGTGGGTGTTCTGACGGCCAGGATTGGCCAAGAGGGACGGCAAGAATGAGACGCAAGGGTGGGTGCGCCTGGTTGCCGCGCTGCTTGCCCCAGTGCACGCACTTCGCACAACGTGACGATGACGTGGTGGTGGTGGTGGTGCTGCTGCTGTGCGCGCAGGCGTCGCCTACATTGCCAACCTGGCGGTGCTCCCGCAGGCGCGGAGGCAGGGCGTCGCGCGGCAGCTGGTGCAGGCGGCAGAGCAGCTGGCCTGCGAGTGGGGCTGCCGCAGCATCGGTAAGGGAGCGGGTGGCACTGCTAGACCTCTGAAGTCCCCGGCGGCAGGCGCACATCTGAGCGTGTGTTGGGATCCGCAGCGTGGCGTGGACCGGAGCGCAGCTTCCGGGCGTGTGTCAACTGCGCGTGTGGGTGCAGGGCTTCACTGCAACCCCAAGAACGCGGCGGCGGTCGCGCTGTACCGCCGCATGGGGTACCGCACCACGGCCTTCCTCGAGGAGTGGTGGATGCCCTGGCTCATGGTGAGGGCCCTTACGCACAGCACGCGCCCAGAAACCGCAGGCCTGCCGCAGCGCTGCATCGGGGCGCTGACGGGGCCGCGGCGCCAGCGCGCCGAGGGCGCTTCAGCGCCGCTGCAAAGCACAACCGGGTGGACCCCTGGCGGCACGATGGTGCTGCGTGCAGGGCCGCCCGCCGGACCGCTGTGCCTTCATGATCAAGCGGCTGCCAGAGGCGGCGGTCGCGCCGGCGGCGCCGGCGGCGGCGGCGCCAGGGCAGCAGCTCCAGCTGCAGCAGCAGGTGGTGGCCGGAGGCGCGGCTCCGCTGGGCCAGGCGTGACCCAGGCTTTCGCGTGTGAGCGCCTTCGCAGGTTGTGCGTGGGATGGTGGACTGCCCAAGTGATGAAGCCATGGTCAGCATTGTTTGGGGTAGCGACTACTGAGAGCGCTAGCGCTGCTGCCGGCACGGCGAGCGAGGAGGAGTGGCCCGCTGTACCACGTGAGAGAGAGGCTGGTGATGTACGTTCTGCACTTCCTGCCTGGGGCTAGGGTTTCTGCGACAAACGGCTTGCAAAAGACAGTGCAAAAGAGAGCGATCATCCGAGGGTCGATTGTTTGGCAACAGCTAGCAAAGAGCTACATGTGCTCCAGCAGACATCGCAGGAGCAGGACCGTGACGCCCACCACCAGCGCCAGGCGTGCCACGATCCGCGCCACCAGTCACGAGGTCACGCCGCCCTCCTTGCCCCCCGCCCCCTCCTCCTCGTCTGACGAAAAGAGCAGGCTACTGACCACGCTGGTGAGCTGCTGCTTGAGGCTGAAGCCCTTTGGCGGCCGCAGCACCGACGGCGAGTTGAGCGTGGACGGGAACGCGCTGCCGCCGGGGCTGCGCACCCCGGCGCTGGGCGTGCGCGTCGGCGTCCACGTCCCGCTGCCCCCGCCGGGGCTGGCGGGCTGGTGGCGCGCGCCGCCGTGGGACGGCGCGGACGGGCTGCCCCCCGCCACGGCGGCAAACGGCCCGGCGGCGCTGCCGCCGCGGTACGCCGCCTGCCCGCCCGCGCCCCGCGCGCCGGGGCTGACCTGGGCGGCGGCGCCGCTGCCGCTGGTGCGGATGCGCAGCGGCGACGGCGGCAGGTGGATGACGGCGCCCAGCTGGCTGCTGGATGAGGCCGCGTTGTTGGCGGACGGGTTGATGACCAGCGGCTTGGGCCGTCTGTCAGTAAAGTGCCCCAGCTGCCCGCTCGAGGTGGTGCTGCCTGACTCCCCGCTCGACGTCTTGGTCAGCAGGCGCCCGCTGCCTTGCGCGCCGATGCTGGGCGCGTCCTGGACAGAGGCGACGCGCTCCGCAGCGACCACCTCGCGCTCCTCCTCCTCCTCTTCCTCAAGTTCGCCGGCGGCAAGCGTGGGGTTGCCCAGCGTTGTGTTGGCCAGCCGCGACCGCGTCTCGCCGCCGCCGTTGCTGCGCTGCGACGAGCTGCGCCCAAAGAAGCGCCGCCCGCCCGCCTCGGGCGTCGTCGGGGACGACGCCTGGGAGCCGCTGCCGCTGGCGTGCACCACGGGACCGTCCGGCTCCATGCCCTCCAACTCCGGCTCCAGCCCTGGCGATTCAACCTGGCGCCCACCGCGCTCCTCCTCCTCATCCTCCTCGTCGCTGTCGGCGCCGCTCTCCGGCCCGTACGCCAGCCCATGCACCACGTGGTGGTGCTTGCCCACCGCCGCCGTCCCCCGTGACCCGCCGCCGCTGCCCCGCCGCGCCTGCGCCTGCGACTGCGACTGCCCGCTCGACACGCTGCCGTCGGCGCCGCCCATGCTCCACCCGCCGCCGCCCTCGGACCACGCCTGAGACCGCGCCACCGACCCCGCCGCGCTGCCCGCCGCCCCGTACCGCCCCGCGTCCTGCGACCGCCCGTCCCAGCTGCCGCGCAGGCTCGCGGCGGTCGGGCTCCCCAGCGTGCCGCCAACCGACGCGCTGTCCTGCCCCGCCCGAGGTTCCAGCACTCGCTGCCAAAGCTCAAAGTCGCGGTGGCTGCCGGCCTCCGAGCCGCCGCCCAGGCGCGCCAACGGCCCGCCGTCGCCGCCCGCCAAAGAGCCCCGCAGGCTGCCGAGGCCGACCACAAGGTCGATGCTCTCGCCTGGCTGCTGCGGCTGCTGCCTGCGCCTCGCGCCCTCCGCCTCGCCGCCGCCGTTGGCGCTGCTGCCGCGGCTCGCGCCGTTGTGCCACGCCGCGCCTCCGGCCCGCCCACCCGGTGCCAGGTCCTGAGCGGACGGCTCGCTCACGTCCTCCGATCCCGCCAGCGGGCCGCCGGTGGCACAGCCGCCGTCGCTCTGGTTGCGCGGCGGGATGCCCACGCCCACCGCCGCCGCCGCCGCCGCCGCCACGCCGAACAACGGCGACGACGACGACAGCGGAAGCAGCCTCCCGCCGTCCATCAGCACCATGGGGAGGCGCTGCTTGGGCCCCAAAGGCTGGGCCGCCCTGCCGTCCTGCCCTCCGCCTCCCACGTTGCTCGGCTGCGGGACGCCAGGGCCTGCCGGCTTCCTGGACGGCGAGGAGATGCGCTGGTACGTGACGCCGTGCGCCGCCCGGGCGCAGGGCAGCGCGACGAGCCGCGTGCCCGCCGGGGAGGAGGGCTGCGAGGAGGAGGGGCTGGCCAGCGGAGAGCTGTCGGGGTGCGGCGCGCCGCCGGCGCTGCGGGCCAGGCGCAGCGTCGGCGGCGCCGCGGCGCGGGCCGCTGCCGAGCCGGCGGGCGGCACGCCGCCGGCCGACTGCGAGCGCACGCTCACCTGCGCAAGCAAAAGACGGCGTTGCAAGCGCTGGGGCTCGACACCGCGCAGTGTTGCGTGGATCAGACTCGTGAGAGGAGGGCGACGGGTGCGAATGCATCAGAGGGCGCCCCTTGCCTGCGCTCCAAGTGCTCCGCCACGAGCGGCCGCGTGCGCCGCCAGGTGCTCCGCCATGGCGTCCCGCAGCTCCTGGGGCACGCCCGCCGCCGCCGTGCCGTGGTGGTGCAGCGCCCAGTGCGGCGGCTCGTCGCCGCCGCCGTTGCCAGAGCCGCGCGAGGTGGACGACGCGTTGCTCAGCGTGCGGCGCACCACACGCGGGGAGTCGGTCGCCGCGCCGCCCGCCTGGCGGCCGCCGGCCGGCGGCGACGGCGTCCGGTGCGTGCGCGCCGCGCCGCCCGCGCCCGCCCCGCCCCGGCCCCGCTGGCCTCCGTCACCGCCGCGACCCACAACAGCGGCTGCCTCCTGCTCGGCGTGGGTGTGGTGGCCAGAGGCGTGCGCGTGGTGCGGGTCCTCCATGGTGTGCTGCAGCAGCGCGGCGCGGGCGGCGGCCTGCGACGCGCCGCTGTCCGTGTGCGCGAGCGCCGGCGTGGCCGCCGCCTGGTCCGGCCCGTACAGATACCTGTGCAGGAGCGCCTGCAGCTGGTCTGGCTGCCCCACAGCAGAGCCCTCATGCAAGCCAGGCGCCAGGTGATGATGCTGGCGTTCCTGTGGCGGGGCGGCAGGCACCACGGCGGGCGCCGTGCCCAGCACGAGGTGCTGCAGCTGCGCGATGGCCTGCTGCTGCTGCTGCTGCGCCCTCTGCATCGCGTCGTGCTGCTCCGCCAGCCTCGCCAGCTGCAGCTGCAGCTGCTGCAGCGAGGGCGGCGCCGCGCCGCCCTCGGCGTGCTGGAGGGGGGCCGCTGGCTGAGGAGCGGCGGCGGCGTCGCCGGCGGGCTGGGCGTCGAGCAGCCTCTGCTGGACCTGAGTAGCCAGCGCCGTCACCCACAGGTGGTGCGCGCCCATGCCCGCGTCGAGGGCGTGCATGGCCGTCTCGTGCACGCGCACCCACTGCTGGAACACGGCGGCGGCGAGCGCGCCGGCGCCCTCGCCGTGCCCCGCACGGGGGTTGAGGAGGGGGTCGGCCGGCGCCTGGGCCTGCTCACGCAGGCGGCCCTGGTGCGCTGAGGGCGCGCCGCCGGGCTGGTGGTGCATGGCGGTGTTGGGCGGGGCTACCGGAGAGCCGTTGAGCGAGTGGGAGATGGCGGTGGACGACTCGCTGATGTGCGACATCAGCCTGCGTCGCCATGAATGACAAAGCATGCGTTCCCCTTTTGCGACTTGCTTTTGCCTGCGTACCCGCAACAGCAAGCCGGCGAGCGCGCGACGACAACGCAGGGCCCAGCGCTCACCTGTTGAGCGTGTCCACACGCCCCCGAAGCTCGTCCACGCGCGACAGCATGCCCAGCACGCCCTCCTGCGCCCCGGCGGGGGCGTGCTGCTCCGCCGCCGCCGCCGCCGCCGCGGGCGCGTCCTTGGAGTGGTGCGGGCTGAGCGCCACGGGCGAGCCGAGCAGCAGGCTGGCGCCCGCCTGCGGCAGCGTCGGCGCCGCTGCCGACGACGCCGAGTGCCCCGCGCCCTCCGAGGCGGGGCCCGACAGCGGCGAGCGCGCCCACGCCGCCTGCTGCCGGCCCTGCGACTGCGACTGCGACGGGTACTGCTGCGAGGAGAAGGACGACGACGCGTCGGACGCCTGCTCCGCCAAGTGGTGCGCCCTCCCGCCACGCAGGTAGGGCTGCTGCTGCAGCCCCGAAGGCGAAGCGCTGCGGCCCGACCGGGTCAGCATGAGCTGCGCCGCCGCTGACACGCCGTTCGTGTCAATCGTGACGGTTTCAGGCAGCGCCCGGCCGCCACCGCCGCCGCTGCTCGACGCGCCAAGCAGCGCCCCGCGCCACGCCGCGCCGCTGCCCGTCGCCGGCAGCGCCGCTGCGCCGGCCGGCCGCGCCTCGGAGAAGGGCCCCTGCGCCGCCGCCGCCGCCGCCGGCCCGTCCTGCGTGCTGGGCCCCGCCGCCGCCCACCCGCCCTCGCCGCTGCCGATCCCAAACAGCGCGCCCGTCGGCGAGTTGTCGGGCGCCCACGCGCCGTCGCTGGCCGCCGCCAGAGCGCCGCTGCCCGTGCCCAGGAGCGCGCCGGCGCCCAAGAAGCTGCCGCCGGCGCCGGCGCTGCCGCCGCGGCTGAGCAGCGCCTCGCTGTTTGCCGAGCTGCCAAACGCGCCCCTTGGCGTGTTGCCCGGCCCCGGAACAGGCGAGGAGACCAGGCTCTGGTTGCCGGCGGCGACGGCGTCTTCAAAGGCGCCGCCGAGGCTGCGCGCCGGCGGCACGCGCTCGGGCGTCCTGGCGTGCCGCGCCTGCACCCGCCACGCCTGCAGCGACGGCGGCTGCGGCGCGTCCTGCGGAAGCATGATGGCGTTGCCCGGCAGCGACGAGCGGTGGCCGTGCGGCTGCTGCTGGCCCGCCAGGGCTGCTGCTGCCGCCGCCGCCATCATGCCGTTGCCGCCGCGCAGCCCGCCATGCTTGGCGTTGCTGCGCGAGCCCCCGCTGCCGTGCACCGAGCCCCAGTCGAGGTCCTTCTCGTCCGAGGCGCTGCTGCTGTCGGCGCGCAAGGGAGGCGACGCTGCGGCCTTGTTCTTGTCCGGCGAGAAGACGGTCGCGAGCGCCTGGCCCCACGCGGGGCCCGCACCGTCGCGCTCGTCTTCGGGCTGCGCGATCGCGCCCACGCCGCCGGAGCCGACGTTCTCGCCAGTGTCGTCCGGGACGCTGGAGAGTCGGCCCGACGACTTTCGCGTCGGCGTCGGGAGGCCGCTCCCGCCGCCCAGGTGCTTGGCGAGGTGCTCGCCCACGATTTGGTTGAGCGCCGGCTCCAGCAGGCGGTAAGTGTCGGGGTCGTAGGCCAGGCTCGGGGAGGGCCACGACGAGGAGGCGGACGAGGCGCCCTTGCCGATCGGAGTCGCGGCGGCGCTCAGCGGGTGAGGCGGGCGGGTGGGCGAGTGCGGCTCTGCGGGCACGCTCACGGGCACGACCTGCAGGGACGAGACGGGCAAAAGAGTCAATCCTCAGGGACGAGGACGAGCGGTGCCTCATTGCAGCCACCACAGGCCGCAGCCTCGTTTGGCGACAACTCTCGCAAAGGCCTCGATGCACCAAAGCGCTCGTGGCCCTCACCTCTGGAGCCGCGTTGTCGTCCACATGCGGGCCCCCGGCCGCGTAGAACATGAGGTCCGGGCGGGGCGGCGACGACGCCGTCGGGGACTGGGGCGGCGACAGCACGTCCGGCGTCTCCGCGCCGCTCCTGCTGAGCTCGCCGCCGGCGTGCGGGTGCGCCGTGGCGCCAAGGCCGACGCTGCCCCTCGCGAGGAGCGCAGCGCCGCCGCCGGCCTCGTGGCTCGACTCGCGAGCCAGCTGCCCCGCCAGGCTGCCGCCGCACGCGACGTTGTCCACCTGAGCTCCGCCGCTCAGGCGCGTGGCGGTGATGCCAGCGTGTGCGTGCTGCGGCGCCGCCGTCTCCCGTTCCAGGGCGTCTGGAAGCGACCTCCGCACGCCGCCGGGTGACGCGTGCTGCCGCAGCAGGTGCGACCAGTCGGGCTTGTTGCCAATGGCCTGCTGGCTGGGCGAGCTGGAGGCGGCGACAGCGACGGCGCCGCGGCCGAGCAGCGAGGCGCGCACGGCGCCGCGCCGCGCCGCGCCGGCGGCAGGGCTGCCGCCAGCGCGGCGGGCAGGGCTGCCGTGGGAGCGGCGGGAGCGCAGCGTCCTGACCAGCTCCTTGGAGTTGCGCGCCTGAAGTGCCACCTCCTCTGGTGACGCGACAACTTGCGGTTCTGGCGGCGGCGCCGCCGCCGCCGCCGCCGCCGCCGACGACGCGGGTGCAGCGAGGGTACTGCTGGGCTCTTCGGTGGAGGCGTGAGGCAGCAGGGCGGTAGTGCCCGCCGCATCGGCTCCGCTGCCGGCGCTCCGGCGGGTCTTCTTGGCCACGCCGTCGAACGCGTTCATGAGGCTGCGGGCGGAGAGCCGCCCCGGCGTCCCGCCGGGCTGCCTCTGCACGCCGCCGCCGTCGCCCGCCGGCGTGTTTGCAGCCACCGGGAGCTCGGGGTAGGCGGCGCTGTCGCGCGGCGGCAGCGGGGACGCCGGCGGGAGTGCGGCCGAACTCTGCGCAGCGAGCGGGCTCGGCCGGTTGGTGAGAACGGCGTCGCTGCTTCGACTCAGCGCGCTGGGCATGGCGGTGCGGCGGACGCTCCAGGCGGGCTTGATGGGCGAGAACTCGGGCGAGGGGTCGACGGCGCGTGGCGTGCGGGCGGGCGGCGGGAGGAAGGGCGAGCCGCCAGAGCCGGCGCTGGGGGCGCCCGAGGGGCTGTCGGTCGGGCTGTCGCGCTGCGCGGCGGCGTGCAGGCGGCCGGGCGAGGGCACGCGGCGCACGCTGCGCTTGGCCTTGAGCGGCGAGAACTGCGGCCCGGGGCTCATGGGGCGGGAGAGCGTCAGCGCGGTGGCCGTGCCGGCGTCGCCGGCGCTGCGGCGCAGCCGGTTGGGCGTCGAGGCGGTGGCGGTGAGGTGGCCCGGCGCGGCTGAGCCGGCTCGGTGCGCCGCCGCGCCGCCGCGCGGGCCCTGCAGTGTGCGTTTCCGGCAAGCAAGCAAGCAAAGCGTTTGCCCGTGGGTTCGCTTGGTGGCAAGCGCTCCCAGGACAGGAGCGGCCAGGAGTGAGCGCTGACGAGGCGAGCGAGCTAGGGCTCCTCCCTTACCTGCACGCTGCCGTAGAGCGCGTTCATGGCGGCAGCGGCGGCAATGGGCGAGAGCGCCATGACGGGCATGCTGGCCGTCCGCGTGGTGGGCGGCATGAGGTCCAGCATCGACGCCGTCCACCCCGCCGGCGCCGAGGCCTGCTCCTCGTGGAGCAACGGCAGAGGGGAGGCGTGGCCGTGCGGCGCGTCGGGGCTGCCCGGCGGGATCACCACGAGCATGTTTTGCAGGCCGCTGCCGGCGCGGCCGCCGCCGACGGTGGCGGTGCCACGCGGCGCGGCCCCGTCGTCGGCGCCGGCGGCCGCCGGCCAGCCCCGGCCGTGCTGCTCGGCGGCGGCGGCAGGCGGCGTGGGCGGGGCGGCGGCGGACCAGGGCCGCCGGGCGGCGGCGGCAGAGGCCGCCGTGGCGCTGGACGGCGCTGGCAGGTCGCCCGACGCGGACCCTGGCACGGACGGCGCGGAGGAGGGCCGGGTGGTGAGCCCCCCAGTGCTCACGTAGTGCAGCAGCTGCGAGAGCAGGTCGGCCAGGAACGTGCCCTGGTCCGGCGGCAGCGTGGTGAGCTGCTGCATGGCCGTCTGCAGCTGCTGCTGCAGCCCCGCCAGCGCGCCGCCGCCCGCCGCCCTCGCCGACGAGATGAACGACGTGCTGGTCGACGCCGAGAGCGGCGTAACCGCCGAGGGCTCCAGCTCCATGCCGGCGAGGGCTTGGGGGTTGGCGAAAAAGGCGCCGTGCACGTTGCTGCCGCCGTGGCGCGCCGTGG
>VFQP010004809.1_pt1 | contig 12239 bp, 13 predicted proteins | sample 3512351 | NCBI WGS metagenome assembly VFQP01 (sample SAMN10412372, study PRJNA504923) | tailings metagenome | isolation source: Relicate 1 Philex TSF1 revegetated site | place: Philippines: Tuba, Benguet | collected 2017-08-29 | reverse complement strand
CGCGGCTGTGCAAGCGCGGCGTGTGGCCGCACCTTGCGCCGTCGAAGCGATCAATCTCCACCTCGACGTCCTGGGCGACGCGCCGCCGCCGCGCCGCCGCCAGGATGTCTTTCGCCGGCACCGTGCCCAGCCCTTGCGTCACCATCCACGCCATGAGCAGCACCCACCGGCTGGCGCCCATCTGCGCGCACGCGTTTGTGTGTTGCACGCGTGCGCACGACTGAGCGCCGTCTGAGCGACGCGACGAGGCACGGGAGGATCTGTACGAGCAGGCCTGCCGCACCTTGCCATGCCGCCGCTCCAGCTCCTGCATGGCCAAGCTCATGTCCCTTGGGGCCTTGTCGTACTGCGAGCGGCAGTACTCGGGGTACGTCTGCGAGGAACGCGGCGCGGGGCAGCTGCACAGGGCTGGCACGGCATGCTGTGTTGGGACGGCAGCCGGCGCGCCTACAATCAGCCCTGCGACCGCACCAGCTCGTCAAATCCGCCGTCCGGCGACGCCAAGCGCGAGACCAGGCCGATGATGGGGAGGCTCCCCTGGATTTTCTTGGCCAGCCTGCCGAGCTCGGCGCCAAACCCGCCCCTGCGCGGCGCCAGGGCCATGTCGTACGCATCGGATCCCCAAGGTGGACACCCATCCAGGGCCCCCAGCTTGGCACGCATCGCACATTGTGCGTGCACGGCGCCCGATGCTGCCAGGCCGCCTGTGGCGGGCCCGGCGTGCGCTGCAGACGGCGCCATCAGGAGAATCTACATGGATGGCCCCAGGAGGGAGGCCACTCACTGCTGCGCTGACGCCCTGCACGTCTGCGCCAGCTGCCTGCTCCGCGCCTGCGACCTGCAGATGGGCCGTGAGGGAACTGCCGGCCCAAAGGCGCACGCTGGGCGGGAAGCCCGCGAGACGGCTCTGCGCTCCAGCGCCGGCGACGACGACATCCCCGACATTGCCATGTTCGTGCGGCCGCAGCGTTGCCGGATGCGAGTTCTGCGCGCAGGCCCTGCTGCATGGGCAGAAAGAGGGAGCAGAGCAGCAGCAGAGCAGCAGCAGCGGCAGCAGCAGCAGCAGCTCGGCCCTCCCGTGCCGCACAGCAGCTTCAAGCTGCCTCTTCGCCAACCAAGGCACCATGCGCGTGCCCCTTGCCGGCCTCGTGACGCTGGCGGGCTTCCTGGTGCTGATCCACACCACCTACGCAGTCATCAAGTGTGAGTGGGCGCGGCCCAGCGGCCCTGCAGGCCCCCTGGCGAGAGCGCGGCGTGGCCACGTCAAGGCGGGCCCTGCTGCCGCGCCGCCGCCGCGCAGATCGTGACCTTCTCAGGCTCACACAAGAGGAGTTCAAGTCGCTGCCTCTGATCTTGCTTCTGGAGCTCACGGCCGGGACAGCCATCGCCTTCCTGGGTGCGGCGCGCGTGCGGCAGCAGCACCACAGCGGCAGCGGGCACCATGGCTCGCGCGTGACGTGCGCCTTGGTGCCGTGCTCCTGCCGCGCATGCAGGTGCCCTGGGGCTAGCGGGGACGCTCAAGCCAGTCATCACGAGCAGAATGGGCGGGTGCGTCGTGGGGCGCCTGCTCGCTGCGGCACTGTGACCGCTGCGCAGTCACTGTGCTCCTCCAAAGTGCGATGGCCACAGCTGCACGCCTAAGGACCACGCACATGCGCGCGGTACACGCAGGCTGACCGACGCTGGGAGCCTGCGGCTGGACTTCATCTCGTTCAACCACAGAGGCAAGGCGTTCCACTTTGACATCCCCAGCGCCAAGCCCTGACCTCTCTTCCCACATGCGGATTGCATCTCAGGAGCAGCAGCAGCGGCAACGGCAACGGCCCCGGGGGAGCACAAGCTCGCACCGAGGGATACAGCCTCCCTGCCCGGTTCGTCCGCAGCGCACGGTTTGGTTGTTTCTGAAAAGCAGCAGCGTCTGTTCACTCGACCTGTTTATTGGCGCGCAAGTGCAACAACGAGCACCCACCACTCTATCCGGCATGGCGCAGCAAGTGTTTCTGCCCAGCCCACACAGCGTCAACGCACCTGCCCAACCAAGAGACAAGAGCGCGAGACAAGAGCGCTTCAGTTCTGGAGGAACTGAAGGAAAGCCGGCAAACGCAGTCATTGAGAGAGCGGGCCCCGGGCGCAGCAGGGGATGACGCGCCATTGCCAAGTCCACCCGCACGTGGGGACTGGGGCGCGCAGAGCGCAGCGCGCCCGGGGCCACCTGCCCTGCGGCGCCTGCTCGACCCTCTGGGCCCAGCCGCTGACCGCAAGCACAAAACCCAGAGCACCCAAGTTCACGGCTCGGTGCACGAATCCGGCGGCGCTGTGGCGATGACGAGGTTGAATGATCACAGGGTGAGGCGGGGACGCTGCGGTGTGTCTGTGCGGGACCGAAACGTAGGAAGCATGAGGGCCGAGAGCTCTCCAACCGGGCGATCGACATGTCGAGGGCGACCAACAGCTCAATCCCTGTACAGCGGGCCGGTGCCCAGGTTGCTGCGGGTGGGCTTGCCACTGAGGCAGGCCTCGAAATTGGGCGTGTAGGGCACGCAGTCCTGGCGGCAGGTGGCGTCCACCGGCGGCAGCGTGCCGTTGACGATGTAGGCCGAGATGTACTTGAGCGCACAGGTGCTGGGGTTGAGCAGCACCGTGTGGCCCAGCCCGTCCTCAATCGTGAGCAGCCGCGCGTTGGCCAGCGTCTGCGTGGCGGTGCGCACGGCGTTGCCATACCACGTGGCCGGGTCGTACGTGTTGCCGATGACCAGGATGGTCGCCGACGTGTTCTTGTTGAAGGGGCCCTTGTACACGTTCTTGGACTTGCCGGGCCAGTAGAGGCAGGCGCCGTCGCCGTTCCACGTCTGCAGCGGCGCGTTGTCGTTGGAGCGCGCCTGCTCGGCGTAGGCCTGGCGGATGAGCTGCGCCGAGCTGCGCACCTCGGGCGCGTCGCCACACGTGATGGACCACTGCTGCTCGTCGCCGGCGTAGCTCGTGTCGTTGCTGTACGAGGGCGGCGTGGGCGTCACCAGTGGCAGGTCGCGGCGCAGCCACAGCGCCTGCGCAGTGGGTGGTGAGCAGGGCCGCGCGCCAGAGGGGCTCAAGGGGGATTGAGTGGAGCAGCACGTGCGCGGCGTCACGCACGCTCCACACGCGGCCGCGAGGTCCCCGGACTAGCAACAACGCGCTCCTGCGCAGCGTACGCACCTGGAGGAACTCGGAGAGGGCGGGCCAGCCGTGCGTGGTGAACATTTGGTTCTGCACCACGCCCGTCACCTGGCCGATGCCCCAGTTGGCGGCGTAGGGCAGCAGGCCCGCGGGCAGGCCGATGCCACCGCGCTTCTTCAGGATGTCCACGAGCGTGAAGTACTTGGTGCGGGTGGCGGCGGCGCTGCCGGCGGAGAAGTTGCAGCGTGGCGTGTTGGCGCCGCACAGCTGGAAGAAGCGCTCGAGCGTCACGTACGTGGCCCCGTCCGTGTTGAGGCGCAGCGACAGCGACAGGCCGGGCTTTTGGAACCACACGTCGGCGTCCACCACGCCGTCCAGCACCAGCGCGCGGAACTGGTCGGGGAACAGGTTGGCGTACGTGGCGCCCAGGAACGTGCCTGCGTCGAGGGGGATGGGTGGAGATGGCACCCCTGACGTGAGGTAGTGTGCACATTCACGCTTTGCTCAACGTGACGCACGACGCACGTCACGCGCGCACCGTAGCTCACACCCCAGTAGGTGAGCTTTGCGTCGCCCACCGCCTGCCTGCGTGCAGAGGGTTGCGCGGTTGGCGCAACAACAGTGGGGAGAGGTAAGGGTGAGGGAGCGTTTGCCGGGGCAGCGCAGACAGCGAAGTGGGCAAGGCCTTGCACCTGAGCAGGTCCATGTCCCTGGCCGTGTCCGCCGTAGAGACGTAGTTGAGCAGCTCGCCGTTGCGCTTGCCGCAGGCCTTGGCGTAGTCACGCATGAGCCTGATGTAGCGCGCCACCTGCGCCGCAACGGCAGTGGCGCCACTCATGAGTGGCACCTCCCTGACGCCGCAGCGAACACCCAGGTGGGCTGGCTGTTGCTCAGATACGCAGCGCACCTCGGCTGGCGAATAGGGGAAGTAGTTGTCAAAGGAAAAGATGTTGACGAACCGGTCCTTCTCGCCCTCGGTGTCAAAGCACTGCACCGCCGTGCTCTGCCCCACGCCTCGTGGGTCCCAGCTCACGAGGTCGTAGATCTGGGTGATTGCGTCAGGGAAGTAGCCGCTGGCGACCCAGGCCGGCAGCTCGCCCAGGCCGGGGCCACCAGGGCCGCCGGGGTTCTGCGCACCAGCGGTGTCGGGGCACCGGCGGTGTCGGGGAGGTCAGGGTGCCACTTGAGCGGCACATCCATCGTGTGCCCCATACGTCCACGCCAAGCGCCAGTGGGCTCACCAGGAAGAGCGTGCCTACGGGCTTGCCGCTCGATGCCGGCAGCTTGATGACGGCCAAGGTGATGTTGGCACGGTTGGGCCGCGTGTAGTCGAGCGGCACCGTCGTGTTCGCGCACGCAAAGGGAATGGCCGCCAGGGGCGTGTCCTGCAGGTACGCGCACTTCTTCCACTCCAAGGCTGGCCTGCAGGCGAACGAGGACGCCAGAAAGTGAGGAGTCGGTGATGGTGATGGCGAGGCGTGCGCCTGATCGGCGCCCCCCTGGCGCCCCACGTTGTGCACCCCATTGCGCTGTGCGCTGTCAGGGGCGTTAGGACCACCCACCCCAGAGCTGCTCTGTCAGGATGCGCAGCAAACACAAGTTTCCTGGCGGGTCCCGACCGGGGCCGGTCGATGCGCTTTGGGAAGCGTGCGCGCGCACTCACTTTGGCACGGCCTGGCCAGCGCAGACGCCCGCGTTGATCAGGCACGCGAGCGCTGCCGCGTAGAGGATGACGCTCAGAGTCCGGCGCGCCATCTTGATCGACCTCTCCTCCGGTGGTCGACCGGGTCGTTCACGCTGGAGCCGAAGCTGGAAGCGCGACCGCGTGCGCCAAGTGAGAGGACTGATTGAAGATCACAATGAGGAAGTCCCACAAGCCAATGGGCGTCGCGCGCTGGAGGATTCCACCGCCGGGTCAAACTTTTGCAGGCTGGCCACGCGGGCCTCAACGACAGCTGGCCACCAGCGCAAACAGAGCAGCCGGGCAGCTGCTCAGCAACAGGTCACGACGGACCCCTCCTCATCACGGCTGCACGTTGGCAAAGGCGCCCCAGGCCGCGCCATCCAGGCGCCGCACCATGGCCTTGATCTGCTGGCCGGGCCCCACCTCCACCAGCCGCGCCACCCCGCCGCCACCATCCCGGGCCTTGCCGTCGGCGATCAGGCGCCGCAGCGTGCGCTCCCACTGCGTGCACACGATCAGAGCACGCGCCACGCTGTGGGCCGCAGCACGTCGCAGCGCGCTGCGCACGCTACTGCGAGGACACGAGAAAGAGCAGCAGCACCTGGACGGGCTGCACCAGCTGCTCGGCCAGCAGCTGGCGGATGGCGTCGGGGTCGGCGGGGAACGGCTCGCCCGTCACGTTGGAGACGACGGGCACGCGCGGGGCCTGGACCGGCACCGCCTGCAGCGCCTGCAGGCAGCACCAGCACAGGCAAAGGAGCAAGCAGGTTTTCTCCTTGAGGCCGACACGCGCACGGCCATCTTGAAGCCGGGCGCGGCGCCGCCTCACGCGCACCTTGGCCAGGGCCTCGCTGGCGGGCTGCATGAGGCGCGTGTGGAACGCGCCGCTGACCGCCAGCATCCTGGGGCACCCACGCAGGCAGAGCACGGGCAGCCGTCGTCAACGTCACCGCTGTGAGGAGCCGCTTGCCCCCACCCCCCTCCCATCAACTCACTGCGCCTTGAGGGCGCCCTGGGCGGTGGCCAGCTCCATGAGGCGGTTGAGGGCGGCCGTGTGCCCCGACACCACCCGGCCCTGCATGCGCGAAGGTGTGCACGCGACACGCGGGGTGTGGTGGCGTGGCCAGCGTGCGTGCGCGCAGGTCGCCCTGCTGCACAGCTGCAGACCTGAGGGAAGAGCAGGTTGGCGATCTGGCACACGGTGCCGCCGGCCACCTGCACCTCCTGCAGCACGCGCCTGCGCGCGCATGACGGTGTGGGTTGGGACGAGGGACAGGTGGGACTGCGCTGGGGAGGACTTTGAGCGTTCCCTGCGCGAGCCTGACTCACTGGATCAGCGAGCCGAGGTCCTCGTCCGCCAGTCCCACGACCGACAGCATGCCGTGGGGCTCGCCAGCCGCGGCGGCAGCGCTCATGGCCTCGGCGCGGACCTTGACCACCTGCGCGCCGCACAGCAACGGCGAACTCTCAGGCCTGCCGTCGTCTGCGCTGGGCGTGGCCTCTTCACAGTGCAAGTCGCCGCACCTGCAGGGCGTCCTCGAACGTGAGCGCGCCCGCCCATGTGAGCGCGCAGTACTCGCCGAGCGACAGGCCGGCGGCGGCGGAGACGGCGGCCGCGCCCTGCGCGTCCTGCGACACGCGCGTCAAGGCACGCGTGTCGCAGCTTCCCCCGCCGTCCGCGACGCTGCTGACACGCCTCGCGCGCTTGCGGGCGGCTCACCTTTTGCGCATGGCGGTGGGCGGCGGCGAGCCCCGCGACCAGCAGCGCGGGCTGCGCCACGCGCGTCGAGTCCAGCTGCTCCTTGGGGCCTGCGCACACCGCACACAGGCGCGTCGTGAGGAGGAGGTCGGAGGCGCTCGCGCGCAGCCACGATGCCGTCGCGACTCGCCGCTCGACGCACCTTCGAGGCAGGCGGCCAGGAGGTCGAAGCCCAGCACGCGCTGCGCCACCTCGAGCATGCGCTGCACCTCGGGCAGGTGCTGGCTCTCGCGCAGCATGCCGACGCTCTGCGCGCCCTGGCCGGGGAACACGTAGGCCGCCGCGGGCGGCGGCACGGGGGCGGCCAAGGTGGAGCCCGCCGCACCAACTGCCGCCGCCCTGGGCACCACGACCGGCAGCGCCTTGGCGCCAGCGGGGCCGCCCGTGCCGCTGCCGCCCGCGGCCGAGGCCTTGGCGGCAAGCACGGTGGCGCGGGCGGCGCTGGGCCCGCCCTCCTCAAGCGCCTTGAGGAACGCGGCGCGGTGCGCGCTCTTCACGGCCTTGGCATCCGCCGCCGCCTTGGCTTCCCGCTGCACACGCACGATGGAGAGCGCGGAAGGCGCTCATTCGCGCAGCCCATTGCACATGCCAAAGAGTCGCGTGCGTGTTGCGCGCGCGCCCACCTTGCGCCTGGCCTCCTCGGGGAAGTCGGGCACGTAGTCCAGCGGCCAGGACTGCACCGCCTCCAGCCCGTAGTCGTACAGCGTCCACCAGCAGCCCACGTACGGGTGGGCGGGGCGCGCCTGCACGCAGAGCGCGTCGCTCCCGCCCCCGCGCGTCGCAACGCGGAAGTGGCGGCGGTGTGCCCAGGCGCGAGCCCATGAGCGAGTGGGTCACCTTTGGGGTGGCGGCGTAGCGCTGCTCCAGCCGCAGCAGCTGCTCAGCCGCTTCGGGGCACGTCGCCATGTCCACGGGGCGCAGGGGGCCTGCAAGCACGCCAGGGCACCGTGTGGGCGCCGCGGCGCTCTCCACATACAATGTCGTGCCGCACCGCTGGCTCCCACCTGGGGCCAGGTACGGGTCGTCGCCGGCCGCCAGGATGCTCGGGTCCGCGCCTGCGCCTCGGGAGACGCACGTGACGCACCTCGGGCAAGAGCGCACCGCCGCCAGATCCCCCCCCCCCCCCCTTGCCAGTGGCAGCAGCGCACCGCGCACCGCGCGAGAGCAGGAGCTCGTACAGCTCCAGGTAGCCGTCCAGGTGCGCCAGGTGCGCCACGCGGTGCAGCGGCGTGAAGCCGCCCTGCGCGTCGGGCTGGTTCACCTCGGCGCCCATGTTGAGCAGGTGGTGCACCATATCCAGGCGGCCGTACGTGCACGCCATGTGCAGCGGCGCGCCGGCGCCGTTGTCCTGCGTGAGGAAGTAGGGGTCGGCGGCCATGATCTGCGCCAGCGCCTCGGGGTCGGCCACCTTGACGCAGTTGTAGAAGGCCCTGCGCGCGTGCAGCGGTGCGGGGCCTCTTGCGGCTCACAGCCACTTTTGCCGTGTGAGAGAGCGTGAGTAGGAGCATGTTATGCGCACAGCGGTGGGAAGCGCGGCGTGGGGGGGTAGCGGCCGGTGCCCGTCATGTCGCGGAACTTGGGCTTCTGGGCCGCTGGGACGGCGGCGGGCTGGGCCATGCTTGCTGCCTTGCTCCTTGGCGTTTGGGCTGACTTCCAAAGTCTGGCGCTCGCTCGCTGGAGGACACGCTCATCGTCTAGGACGGCGCGAACCTCTCATCTTCCAAGGGGCTGGTCGGGCACGGGCCGCAGGCAGCTTTGCCAAGCATCCAGATGCATCTGACCGTGGCCATCCATGGGGCCTGCACGTCCAGGCCTGCCTTCCTGTCGCATCCTGCCCCCGCGTCCTGTGCCCTCGTCAAGAGGGTCCCCTGGTGCTGCCTGGACATTCCGGACGCTATTCGCATGGGCTTCATGTCAGCATGGCACTGTTGACGGCTTGCTGAGGCCCACACCAACACAGGAGGCGAGCTCAGCAAGATCTTCTTGTGCCAAAGGGGGCAGGTGCAGAGCGCTGTAGAGCACCTGCCTCCCCGGGAGCGCAACGCCGCAGCACGCTCGTACCGACCAATCAATCGAGCAGGCGCAGCATGTTCTTCGACCTGCTGAACGATGCCATCACCAAGGCCAAGACGGAGCTGGAGAAGAGCGTTGACAGCGCGCTGGGCATCACGGACCCTGCGGCAGCAAGCAGAGCAGCAGAGCAGCAGCAAGCAGGACCCTCGCCGACAGCAGGTGCCCAGTGGAGCAGTCGCGCTCGGGCGCACTCGGTGTGCCAAGCAGGGCTCCTCCACTCGCGCTGCCACCGTGCCGCTGATGCTGCACGCACAGGGCCCAAAGGCACGCCTCAGCGTGCATCAGCTCCGCCCCTCCCAGGCGCCGAGGACAGCAGCCCGGGCGCGGCTCGGGCGCACGTGAGTGCTGCGCGAGCGCCCACACACACGGAGTTACGCAGCTCCCTCTGCAGCGCTCCTCACTCAACAGCAGCAGCAAGAACTGCTAGTGTGGGCGCTGGTGCACGCCGCACGCAGGTGTCTGGCAACGGCCAGGCCGCGCACGCCGCTGCGTCCCCGCCGCCCCGCTACGCGGCGCCCAACGGCAGCGCTGCCTCGCCCAGCAACGGGGCTGGGCCGCCAGAGCACGCCGCCTCACCTGCCGCGGCACCCCACACACCTTCAGCAGCAGCCGATGGCGCGGCAGCGGACCCGGCGCCCGCGCCCACCACCAAGGTGGTCAAGAAGGTGATCAAAAAGGTCATCAAAAAGGTGCCCAAGTCCTCCCTGGCAGCAGCGGCGGCACCATCAGCAGCGACCGACGCAGCCACGCCGGAAAGCGCGCAGCAGCTGCCGCCCAGCACCGTCGGCAGTGCCTCCCTACCCGACGCCCCAGGCAGCCCTGAGGGCGCCTCCTCATTCTCAACCACCAAGCCAGAGCCGCAGCAGCAGCAACCACCGCAGCCCGCGCCGGAGCCGCCGCCGCCACCCACCACGTCGCAGCCAGTGCGTGAGGAGCCTCAGGCTCCCCAAGCAGCCGCCTCGGACCCCGCGCCAGCGGCGGCAGCCGAGGCGGCAGGGAGCCCCGGCGGGGCGGCGGCGGCTGGAGGCGACGGCGGCGGCTGGGGCGGCTGGGACGTCGACGACGGCGGCGGCGGGGCAGCAGCATCAGAGCGGCAGAGGCCTGGAGAGGACAGCAGCAGCAGCGCGGCGGGGGCAGTCGCCACCGCCGCAGCAGCAGGGCACAGAGGTGCCGACGAGGCCCCAGGGGCCAGCACCAGCAGCAGCGGGCCTCCAGGCGACGGCGAACAGCAACCCCACGCGCACCGACATGTCAGCAGCCCAGGCAGCCGTCCCCCGCAGGCGGTGAGAGGGCCGCAGGCGCACGATGATCACAGCCAGGAGGAGCCGCGCCCCACGCCGCCGCCGGCGTCGCAGCGGCCAGCCCCAGAGCCCACCGCAGCAGCAGCAGCGTCGGACGGCGGCGCCCGAGCGTCAGACAGTGGCTACGGCAGCAGCGGCGGTGCTGCTGCCGCCGCCGCCGTGGCCGCCGCCTCCTCTTGGCTGGCTGGGCTCCTCCCCACTCAACCCGACGCACCCACCGCAGCGTCCACCCCACCTCCTCCTCTCCCGGCCTCGCACCACCCTCCTCACGCATCCGGCCCGCCGCCTCCTTCCTCCTCATCCGCGGCGACGTCCATGGCGGGCACCAACTCTCTGCCGGCTTCCTCAGCGGGCGGCGCGCCGGCCACCTCAAACGGAGGCCCGGCAGCGCAAGCCACCAGCATCACCTCCGCGCCCGCCGCGCAGGGGCCGCAGCAGCAGCAGGCAGCGCTGGGCCAGCCGCCGCCCGCCGCCGCGCTGCCCGATGGGTCGCTCGAGTCGCTCGAGTCTCTGGACCGTCCGCAGCTGGTGTCGCTGGCGCGGGAGCTGCACGCGGCTGTGGGCGCTCGCGACGCGCTGCTGCTGCAGCAGGCGGGCGCGGCGGCGCGGCTGCAGGAGCAGGTGGCGGGCCTGCAGGAGGCCAACGAGCAGCTGGCGCTGCGCTCGCAGCGCATCAACGAGCAGGACTGGGAGGAGATGCGCCGCGAGTGTGAACAGCGGCTCGCCACGGCCGAGCGCAAGGTGCGCCTGCGGCTCGAGGAGTTCGGCTTTTCAGGCGGCGTGACGTGCGGGCGTGGCGTGCAGTGGGGCCGAGCGCATGGCTGAGCAGGCGCTTGCCTGACGTTTGGGCGCGGCCCTTGTGACGCGTGTGCGTGCGCCCGCAGGTGTACGCGCTGACCAAGGAGCGCGACGCGCTCAAGCGCGGCAACGAAAAGCTGTCGGACTTCAGCGCGCTCATCAAGGAAAAGGACGGCATCATCAAGCAGGTCAGCAAGCAGGGCACGTCCTCTCGCGCCGCCGCGGCCCTGTCGCTGGCGCGCCGACGGCGCAGGCGGCGGCGCGCAGCGTGCGTCCAGCGCGTGGCGGCCAGGGCGCCGGAAGGCCTCTGCTGCGTCAGTCGGTGTGCCGGTGTGTGGGCGTGTGTACAGGTGATGGACGAGGGCGAGCGGCTGTCGGCGCGGCAGGGCGAGCTCGAGGGCAGCATCAAGAAGCTGAGGGCGCAGGTCCGGGACCTCGAGGCAGAACGCGACAAGTGAGTCGCCGCCCGCCAGGGCACCTCCTCTCCCGCGTGCCCTCCGCATGCTCTCCCGCCCGCAAGGCGCGGCGGGGGATTCGGGGCGGCCGTGCACCCGCTTGGGCAGATTCGCGGTGCTTCGCTGGCGGCCTCCAGCACCGCTGCGCCACGCCGCGGTCATCGACCCAACGCATGTGTGCTGCGTGCGCTGTGCGTCGCTTGTGCTTCTGCTTCCTGTGCCCAGGCTCTCCTCCAAGCTGTCTAGCGAGGAGGCGAGCGGCGAGGCGCTGCGTCGCGCCAAGGCCAAGCTGGAGCGTGACCTACAGGCGGCGCAGGAGCAGGCGGCGGCCGAGCTGGAGGCGGCCAGGCAGCAGGCCGACGCGCTGGTGCTCAAGGCACGCGCAGACCAGGTACGTGTTGCAGCTGCCGCGCTTCGTGTGTCCGGGCTTGTGCTTGCTTGGACAAGCGCCATCTGCCGTCTGGGGCGGCAGGGGCCGCTGCATGCGCACCTCTGTTTGGGGGGGGGGCGTTCAGCGCGCCGCGGCTGCTGTCTGCACCTATTGCGGACGGCGTGTGTGCGTGTCGCCTTGCGCGGGTGGTGCTGCTCGTGCAGGCCGAGGCGGAGGAGCGCGCGCGCGAGGCGGCCAACGCCGGGCTGACCAAGAAGCTGCGCGAGGCCGAGGCGCGCTGCGAGGCGCTGGGCGAGACGGTCGTGGAGCTGCGCGACGCCCTGGAGCGGCAGAGGCAGGCCGCCGACCTACGGGAGGAGATGCTCAAGCAGGTGGGCCTCGGCGAGCAGACAAGCAGCAGCAACCGGGATGCCCAGGCAAGGCTGCTCTCGCGTTCGCCCGTTAAGTGAAGTGCTGAGCGTGCTGCGCGTGCTGCGTTGCGCTGGGGGCGCAGGACCTGGCGGACCTGGAGCGGCGCTGCCAGGGCGCCGAGGTGCGTCACCAGGAGCTGGCGGCCAAGATGCCTGAAGCCACGCGGCCGCTGCTGCGCCAGATCGAGGCCATGCAGGTGCGCACCGCTCCCCCG
>VFQP010004808.1_pt1 | contig 12241 bp, 13 predicted proteins | sample 3512351 | NCBI WGS metagenome assembly VFQP01 (sample SAMN10412372, study PRJNA504923) | tailings metagenome | isolation source: Relicate 1 Philex TSF1 revegetated site | place: Philippines: Tuba, Benguet | collected 2017-08-29 | reverse complement strand
GTCGATCTCACCGCGGATCAGCTGGCCGGGGCAGTCGGTGTCGCCGCACAGCGGGCGGGCGATGCCGACTACATCGAGCGCACCCTCGTTCAGCGCCGCTTCCATGGCCTCGCGGGTGCGGAAGCCGCCGGTGACCATCAGCGGCATGGTCGCGGCCGGCCGGATCGCCTTGGCATATTCGACGAAGTAGGCCTCGCGGGCGCGGGTCGATTCCTTCATCGGGTCCTGCCAGGTCTTGGCGCTGCCGCGCGCGCCGACCATGGCCGGCTGTTCGTAGGTGCCGCCGGAGACTTCCAGCAGGTCGATGCCGGCTTCGCCCAGCCACGACACCACCTGGCGGCATTCGTCGAGGGTGAACGCACCCTGCTGGAAGTCCGACGAATTGAGCTTCACCGAGATGCCGAACCCCTCTCCGCAGGCCTCGCGGGTGCCGCGCACGATCTCCAGCAGCAGCCGCGCGCGGTTCTCGATCGGACCACCCCACTTGTCGGTGCGGCGATTGACCACCGGCGACAGGAAGTTGCTGAGCAGGTAGCCGTGCGCGGCATGAACCTGGACGCCGCCGAAGCCGGTGGCCTTCGCCGTCTCCGCCACATGGACGAAGCGGCGGATGATATCGGTGATCTCGTCGTGGGAGAGCGGAACCGGCGTGCCGAACGCCGCTTCGTTGCTGCCGAGCCGCACGTCGGACGGCGCGCGCGGGCGGGCGCTGATCGACGCCGGCTCCTGGCGGCCGGGATGGTTGATCTGCATCCACAGCTCGGTGCCGCCGGTGGTGCCGGCCTTCGCGTACGCCTTCAAGGCATCGATGCCGCCATTGCCGTCGATGGCGACATTGCCAGGGCGCTCCAGATGGTTCCGGTCGATCTGCACGTTGCCGGTGAGCGAGAGGCCGATGCCGCCTTCGGCCCAGCGCTTGTAGAGGGTGGCGTGTTTCTCGGTGGCGCGCAGCTGCGCATCCGCCAGCCCCTCGGTCATCGCCGCCTTGCACAGGCGATTGGGCAGCGTGATGCCGCAAGGCAATTCAAGCGGCGTGGCCAGTGAAACAGTCATCCGTGCATCTCCCCTTTTTGTGGCGAGAATGGCGGAGCGTTTGCGGACGAGTCAACGCAGGCCTATCCTCCGGATGACTTTACTGGTGAAAGACTGATGCGCGAGAGGCTTTCCGTTCGTATCGATGCCGAATTGCTGCGAGAGCTGCGGTCGCTCTCAAAAGCCGGTGGCACACCGATCAATGCGTTGGTGGGAGAGGCGTTAGCCGATCTCCTGGCGAAATATCGGCGTGCCGGTGTGATGAAGCACTATCATCGCAGCGTAGCCAAGTTCGGCCCTTTGTATGAGCGGCTGGGGGATTAGCCCTTCATAATAATTTCTATTTGCCTGCATCCCCCGATCGGCAAATATAGAGGCCAGATGACTCAGTGCCCCCATATATGCCCGCGGGGCCGGAAGGGCCGCAGGGCGGGATGAAGAAAGATCAGAGCGATAGGCGCCTGGTCGCCGTCCTCGGTCCCACTAACACTGGCAAGACTCACTTCGCGATCGAGCGCATGCTGGGGCACAGCTCGGGCATGATCGGCCTGCCCTTGCGGCTGCTGGCGCGCGAGGTCTACGACAAGATCTGCGCCATGCGCGGCCACCATGCCGTCGCCCTGATTACCGGCGAGGAGAAGATCGTGCCGCGCCATCCTTCGTACTGGGTGTGCACCGTCGAGAGCATGCCGCTGGAGAAGGACGTCGCGTTCCTCGCCCTCGACGAGATCCAGCTCTGCGCTGACGAGGAGCGCGGCCATACTTTCACCGACCGGCTGCTGAACGCGCGCGGCCGCGAGGAAACCATGTTCATGGGCGCCGACAGCATGGCGAAGATCATCCGCCGGCTGCTGCCCGAGGCCGAGATCATCAACCGCACCCGCTTCTCGCACCTCAGCTACGCCGGCGCCAAGAAACTGACCCGCCTGCCCCGCCGCAGCGCCATCGTCGCCTTTACCGCCCGCGACGTCTACGAACTGGCAGAGCTGATCCGGCGCCGCAAGGGAGGCGCTGCCATCGTCATGGGCGCGCTGTCGCCGCGCACCCGCAACGCCCAGGTCGAGATGTACCAGAAGGGGGAGGTCGACTACATCGTCGCCACCGACGCCATCGGCATGGGCCTCAACATGTCGATCAATCATGTGGCGTTCGCCTCGCTGACCAAGTTCGACGGCCAGCGCCACCGGGCGCTCACCAGCCAGGAGATCGCCCAGATCGCCGGTCGCGCCGGGCGGCACATGAACGACGGCACCTTCGGCGTGTTGAGCGACGGCATGGACGAGCCGGATATGGATCCGGAGATCATCGCGGCGGTGGAGCAGCACCGTTTCCTACCCGTCGAGAAGTTGCAATGGCGCAATTCGGCGCTGGATTACGGCTCGCTGCCGCGGCTTATCGCAAGCCTCGAGCGCACACCCGATCTCGGCGGCCTGCTGAAGGCGCGGGAAGCCGAGGATCTCACCGTTCTGAAGATGCTGGCGCGCGACGGCGAAATACTCGACATCGCCAAGCACCGCGCCGCGATTTCGCGCCTGTGGGAGGTCTGCCAAGTGCCGGATTTCCGCAAGACCATGGCCGACGAGCACGCCCAGCTGGTGAAACGCCTCTACACCCACCTGATGGAGGAAGGCGGCAAGCTGCCGGAGGACTGGATAGCCGGGCAGGTGCGTCGCCTCGACCGCACCGACGGTGACATCGACACGCTCGCCACCCGCATCGCCCATACCCGGACCTGGACCTATATCGCCAACCGGCCCGACTGGATGAGCGATCCTGGCCATTGGCGCGACGTGACCCGCAAGATCGAGGACCGGCTGTCCGATGCGCTGCACGAGCAGTTGACCCTGCGCTTCGTCGATCGCCGTTCGGCGGTGCTGATGAAACGGCTGCAATCGGACCAGCAGATCTTCGCCGCGATCGACGCCCAGAGCGACGTGCTGGTCGAGGGACATTATGTGGGCCGTCTCAACGGCCTGGTGTTCGACGTGGATCAGACCGCGCGCGGATCGGAAGGCAACGTGCTGTTGAACGCCGCCGGGCGCGCGCTTCGGCGCGAGGTGGCGAACCGGGTGACCCGGATCCGCGAGGCGTCCGACAAGGATCTGATCCTCGACCCGGTGGCCGGCGACATCCAATTCGGCGGCGCGACCATCGCCAAACTGGCGAAAGGCCCCGACCCTCTCAGCCCTCGAATCGACATCCTGGCAAGCGACTTCGTCGAACAGTCCGAACGCCTCGCCGTCGCCGCTCGGCTCAACGCCTTCCTCGAGACGCACCTGCGCCGGACACTCGGTCCGCTTTTCCGGTTGAAGGATGCGCTGACGGCTTCCGACAAGGACCCGAGCGCCAAATTGACCGGCCTGGCGCGCGGCATCGCGTTTCGGCTGATCGAGGCTCTGGGCACCATGCCGCGCGAGACCGCCGCCGAGGATTTGCGCAAGCTCGCGCCCCAGGAACGCTGGCAGCTGCGGTCGCTGGGCGTGAAGTTCGGCGAAGCCAGCATCTATATTCCGGCGATCCTGAAGCCCGGTACGGCGCGTCACAGGCTGATGTGCTGGCGGCTGTTCCAGGGCCTGCGAGAGTTGCCGGCCACGCCGGCGCCAGGCCTGACCTCACTGCCCGCCGAGCACGCCCCGGACGGCTTCTACGAGGCCTGCGGCTACCGGGTGATCGGCGGCCGCGCGGTACGCCTCGACATGCTGGAGAAAGTGGCCGAAACCGCGCGCGCCAGGCACGAGGCCGGGGCGCTGAAGGCGGACAAGGACATCACATCCTTCGTCAGCTGCCGGGACGAGGCGTTCGCAGCCATCCTGGCGAGCCTCGGCTACAGGCCGCAGCAAGATACCGAAGGCGCGACGGTTTATGTCCGCCAGCGCAAGGAAAGCAGGAAACCATCGGCGAAGGCGCTGCGACAGGAGCAGAAGCGCGCGGAGCAATCGCCCTTCGCCGGACTGAAGACACTGAAAACCGCCCTCGGCAGAGGCTAGACAGGAGACCCCATGCACGAAACCGCCCTGCGTGTCGACAAATGGCTCTGGTATGCCAGGTTCTTCAAGAGCCGCTCGCTCGCGGCCAAGCACGTTCAGGCCGGTGAAATACGGGTTAACCGACAACGGATTTCGAAGGCCAGCGCCGTGCTGAAGGTAGGCGACGTGCTGACGTTTGCCTTGGGCGACACGATCCGGGTGATCGAGGTGGTCGCGCTGGGAGAGCGGCGCGGTCCCGCGCCCGAGGCCCGAAGCCTCTATCATGATCTGGCCGAACAGGTGGCCGCGACCAGCGCCGCCACCTGCGGGATCGCGGCGGCGGAATAGACGGCGCACTTGCGGGGACGCGTCCGGCGTGTTACCGCCGGAGGATGTTGGAATCCCTGAAAACATTCCTGGCCGGCGGGACGCCGCGCGGCGAGAAACCCGCCAACAACCTTCAGCTGGCTGCCGCCGTGCTGATGGTCGACGCGGCCAGCATCGACGGCGCGTTCGGCGAGACCGAACGCGGCACTGTCGGCGCCATCCTGAAGCGGCATTTCGGCCTCTCCGACGAAGCCGTCGCAAGGCTCCTCGCCCTCGCCGAAGGCAAACGCGACAGTGCGTCGGACCTCAATCGCTACACGCTGACCATCAAGGATGAGTTTTCGGAGGAGCAGCGGGTTGAACTCGTTGAACTGCTTTGGGAAGTGGTGTATGCGGACGGCGTACTCCACGACTATGAAGCAAATCTATTGCGCAGAATCGCGGGGTTGATCTACGTTTCCGACCGTGAACGAGGGGATGCGCGCAAGCGGGTGCTAAGCCGTTTGGGTGTGACAGAATAATAAGGCTCAAGGAGACCGCGATGGCTTACGTCGTGACCGAATCTTGCATCAAGTGCAAGTATACTGACTGCGTGGAAGTGTGCCCGGTGGACTGCTTCTACGAAGGGGAAAACATGCTCGTCATCAATCCTGACGAGTGCATCGATTGCGGCGTCTGCGAGCCGGAATGTCCGGCCGAGGCGATCATGCCGGACACCGAGGACGGCATCGACCAGTGGATCGAACTCAACGCCAAGTTCTCGAAGGAATGGCCCAACCTGACCGAGAAGAAGGAGGCCCTCGACGGCGCCGACGACGCCAAAGGCGAAACCGGCAAGTTCGAGAAGTATTTCTCGTCCAATCCTGGCGCATGATCTGACGCGCGGCGGAACGCCGACGCCATATCAAGCCAGCTATGTATTCTGGGCACCCCCGATTGCATAAAATCGGGGGTGCGTTTTTTACCGATTTATGATACTTATCCCGTCCGCGTCGGGACACTATCGGCATGATGTCGAATTACCCGTGTCGCGGCGTTATGTCTCCCGTTTCGGTGAGAACCGGTCGTCCGAAGAGACGATAGTACAGACATTATCCAGGAATGCGGCCCATGGCCGCAATCGGATGACACGACTGTCAACTGCTGGCAACGACCAGCGCGGCCACCAACCGGGCTTTGGAGAGAAGATGGCGAGAGGTTCATGAGCACGATTACCAGCACCAAGAAGCCCGATACGTCGAAGAAGAAGTTCCGCAAGGGCGAGCACATCGTCTATCCGGCCCACGGCGTCGGCCGTATCACCTCGATCGACAAAGAGACCATCGCGGGCATGGAGCTCGAGCTTTACGTCATCGAATTCGACAAGGAAAAGATGACGCTTCGGGTGCCGGTCGCGAAGGTCGACCAGTTGCAGATGCGCAGCCTGGCCTCGCCCGACATCATGAAGACCGCGCTGACCACGCTGCGTGGCCGAGCCCGCGTCAAGCGCACCATGTGGAGCCGCCGGGCCCAGGAATACGAAGCCAAGATCAACTCGGGCGACCCGATCTCGATCGCCGAGGTGGTGCGCGACCTGCACCGCGCCGACGACCAGCCGGAGCAGTCCTACAGCGAGCGCCAGATCTACGAGTCGGCGCTGGGACGCCTCGCCCGCGAGGTTGCGGCGGTAGAGAAGATCGACGAGCGTTCGGCGATCGAGAAACTCGAAAAGACACTCAAGGCGGCATAAAGCAAGCTCGCACGACGCGTTTGCAGAAAGGCCCGCCTCAGAGCGGGCCTTTTTCGTTCATGCTCACCTTAAATTGAGCGACGCCGCCCCCATATTTTGATTAGAATAAATCCAAACTGCTCGCCACACCGTAGGATTGGATTGCGGTAACACCGCAACCGCGCAGGAGGGAGCGACAGCAGGAGGTCCACCATGGATCTAAGTCCACAGAGAATAGATCAGCGGCTGGTCAAGGCCGCGACCGACGCCCGGCTACTGGGCAAGGAAGAAGAGTTCGAGCTGGCCCGGCGCTGGCGCGACAGCCGCGATCACGACGCGCTTCAGCAGCTGATGGCGGCGTATCTCCGCCTCGTCATCAGCATGGCGAGCAAGTACCGCCACTACGGCCTGCCTGCCAACGATCTGGTGCAGGAAGGTTGTCTTGGACTGATCCAGGCCGCCGACCGGTTCGAGCCGGAACGCGACATCCGCTTCTCGACCTATGCCAGTTGGTGGATTCGCTCGGCGATCCAGGATTACGTGTTGCGGAACTGGTCCATCGTCCGGACCGGCACGACGGCGGCGCAGAAGAAGCTGTTCTTCAACCTGCGCCGGCTGCGCAGCCTGATCGGCCAGGACACCGGCAACGACAGCGCGGCACCGATCTCGTCGGAAACGCGCCAACGGATCGCGACGCAGCTCGGCGTGAAGGCAACCGAGGTCGACTATATGGAAGCCCGCCTGACGGGCGGCGACCAGTCGGTCAACGCGCCCATCGGCGAAGAAGGCGACAGCGAGTGGCAGGACTACCTCGCCGACGACCGGGCCGTGCCCGAAGACGCGGTGATGCATGCCCATGACACGGAGATCCGCCTTGGCTGGCTGAAGGAGGCGATGGAGACGCTGACCGCACGCGAGAAGCTCATCATCCAGGAGCGGCGCCTCGGCGACGAGTCGGTCACCTTGGCGGTTCTGGGCGACCAGCTCGGCATCAGCAAGGAGCGCGTCCGGCAGATCGAGCACCAGGCGCTGGGAAAGCTGCGCAAGGCGCTGATGCGGCTTGTCGGCGGCGATCCGCACCGCGTGGGCCTGATCCCGTCCACCTGAGGGATCGGCGAATCGAGCATCAAGGGGAGGGCTTGCGCCCTCCCCTTTTCTTTTCCGGCTTGGACACGAAGCCCGGCAACTCCAGCTGCTCGGGATGGGTCAGCTCGATGGCCGGCCCGTTGTACTGCTTCAGCCAGCCGCGCACCCGGATCGTCTTGCCGCCAAGCGTCATCGGGTCGATGCCCTGGCGAGCGAGCGCCTGACGTACCCTCGCGGGCACGGTCACGGTGAAATCGGTTTTCCAGTCCTCGCCGAAATTCAGGTAGACGCGGCCCTTCACGTCCGCCGCCTGCCTCACCGTGCCTTCCACGAGCTGGAAGCTGTTGACCACCTTCCCCGCCCGCTCGGGCGTCACGATGAAATAATAGGGGTTGGCCCAGATGCCGCGCCGCGCCGCGCGCGCCTCGCGCTCGAGCGCCAGCATCTCGACGGCCAGTCCGCGATTGTCCGGGAAGGTGTAGACGCGGGCCCAGCCTAGGCGAAGCATCTCTCCCTGGATCCAGAGCCCGTCATCGCGCTCCAGATGGGCGAGCGCGCGTCCCCACCGGTCCATGGTCCTGGTGCCTGGATGCAGGGTCAACCTTCGTCCGAGCGTCATGTCCTCGAGCGCGCGCCGCGCCTCCTTCGCCAGCGGCCATTCCTTGAAATGGGGCCGGTCGAGGGGAAGCTTGGGCGCCTGGATTCCGACGAGACGTACCGTCACCTTGTCGGAAAGCACCAGCGTGTCGCCGTCGGTGATCTCCGCAGCCGTCGCCGTGGTCGAGGGTTTGCCGGCGCGAGGGGGCAGCGCGGTGAACCCCCACGCGTGAGCCGGCGCCAACAGCAGCAGAACCAATGAAAGACGGAGGAACATGCGCGCAGACTAGCAGCGCGCGGGCGGCGCGTCAGGCGAAGACGGCGCCCAGCACCAGATAGGCGAGAACGATCACGACGAGTACGGGAAGGACGAGCCCCCGCAAAACTGAGAACACTGCCGAGTCCATTTTCCTCAACCCTCGAGGCTGCTTCACATGGTCAGCCTTCGAATTCTGGATAGCGGTCGAGTTCGGCAACATTAAGGCGATTTGCGTCCCGCCGAGGGTCGTTTCATGGTTTCATGACCCGCCCGCCAGAGGCTATATACCGGCCGGGAACATCCATACTCTCCGGCACGGTCCGGCGGGCCGGAGAATGAAGGGGAAAACCATGGATCTGGGAATTCGCGGACGGTCAGCCATCGTCAACGCCGCGTCGAAAGGACTGGGCCGCGCCTGCGCCTTCTCGCTCGCCCGCGAAGGCGTGGACCTCGTGATTTCGGCCCGCGGCGCCGAGGCCCTGGAGGCGACCGCCGCCGAAATCCGCGCCCAGACCGGCGTCAAGGTAACCGCCGTCGTCGCCGACGTGGTGACGGAAGCCGGGCGCGCTGCGGTGCTGGCCGCCTGCCCCGAGCCCGACATCCTGGTGAACAATTGCGGCGGCCCGAAGCCCGGAAGCTTTCGCGACTGGACCCGCGACGACTGGATCGCCGCGCTGGATTCCAACATGCTGAGCGCCATCGAACTGATCAAGGCGACCATCGATCCGATGATTGCCCGGCGATTCGGCCGCATCGTGAACATCACGTCGAGCGCGGTGAAGGCACCCATCGGCATGCTCGGCCTGTCGAACGGTGCCCGCGCCGGCCTCACCGGCTTCGTCGCCGGAGTTGCCCGGCAGGTCGCCGAGCACAACGTGACCATCAACAACCTGCTGCCGGGCGTGTTCGACACCGACCGCGTGCGCGTGCCGCTCAAGGCGATGGCGCAGCAGCAGGGCAAGACCGAGGAAGACCTGCTGGCCGCCGCTTTCGGCCAGATTCCCGCCCGCCGTATCGGCGACCCGCACGAGTTCGGCGAGGCCTGCGCGTTCCTGTGCGGCGCCCATGCCGGATACATCGTCGGCCAGAATTTCCTGATGGATGGCGGACAGGCGAACAGCACGTTCTAACTCCGCGCTTTAGCACAGGGCCGATTTCCGCTATCTATCCGCCCGGGCGCCCGTAGCTCAGCAGGATAGAGCACAGGATTCCTAATCCTGGGGTCGTGAGTTCGAATCTCGCCGGGCGCACCACTTCGCCAAAGACCAGAAGCCGGCGCGTCGCCGGCGACCAGGCCGGAGACGGGCACTTTGGCTGCTGTCGGCTGATCGTATCCGCTGCTTCAGGAGGCCAAGTTGAGGCTTGAAACGCTTCTTCCACTCGGCAAAGTCGATCCTGGCCTTCGCACCCCGGCAACGCCCTTCGACATCACCACGGTCGCGGACAATGCACGGCTGCTGGAGGAGATCGGCTACAGCGGGATCGCGACCGAGGAAACGAAGGACGATCCCTTCGTCGTGCTGGCACTGGCGGCCCAGGCGACTTCCCGCCTGCATCTGACGACAGCCGTCGCCATAGCCTTTCCAAGAAGCCCGACGATCACGGCGATGAGCGCCTGGACGCTGCAGAAGCTCTCGCGGGGCCGGTTCACCTTGGGTCTCGGCTCACAGGTCAAGGGACACATCCAGCGGCGCTACGGCATGAAGTGGCATCCTCCCGCCGCCTGGATGCGAGAATATGTCGGCGCGGTTCGTGCCGTCTGGGATTGCTGGCAGAATGGCACCCGGCTGGACTTTCGTGGCGAGCATTACAATCTCAACCTGATGGTTCCGCTGTTCGATGCGGGGCCGATAGAGCATCCCGATATCCCGATCCACATCGCGGCGGTTAATCCGCTGATGTGCGGCGTCGCGGGGGAGATAGCCGACGGCATCCGGCCCCATCCCGTATGTACGCCGTCCTACATCGAGCACGTCATGCTGCCGGCCGTGCGCACGGGCGCGGCGAAGGCCGGGCGGGAGCTGGACGGGTTCCGCGTCTGCAGGAAACCGCTCGTCGCGTCCGCGCGCACCCAGGAGGAGCTTGCCGCCAAGATCGAGGATGCGCGGGCCCGGATCGCCTTCTACGCCTCGACTCCCGGCTACCTCGCGGCCTTCGAGCATCTGGGCCTGGGAGATCTTGCGAGAAGCGCGGCCGTCTACTCGCGCGAGCAGCGCTGGGAAGAACTTCCACGAATGATATCGGACGACATATTGGAAAAGTTTGTCGTGATCGGAACGCATGACGAGATCGGGCGCAAACTGGTGGATCGCTACGGCCGCTTGATCACCGATATCGAGTTCTCGATCGCCGTCAACGATGACGAAGACCGTGAAGCGCTGAGGAAACTGGCCCGAGACATTCAGGGCGACGAGGCTGCACCGGACCAAGGCGCAGATTGAAGGCACCGGCACTGGTTGTTGAGGATAAGGCCCGCTGCCCGTTGCCTCATGGGCCGTTGACGGAGCCTTGCGAGGGAGGCTGGCCGCGCCTAGGTTTGGCCCCTCTGGGGAGGACCAAGTCATGACCGTGAACACGCAGCTGAGGCTTGCAAGACGCCCGACAGGCGAAGCCACCACCGGCGATTTCATCATCACACGCGAACCGGTCACGCAGCCTCGGGATGGCCAGGTGCTCGTGCGCGCCGAGTATATTTCCATCGATCCGTCCGTGCGCACGCATCTCAACGCCGGCCAGTCCTATCGGTCCATGGTCGGCATCGGCGAGGTCGTCGACGTTCCGGTCGCTGGAGAGGTCGTGGCCTCGGCGCATCCTGAGTTCAGGCAGGGCGACAAGGTGACCGGCATGCTGGGCACGCAGGAATATGCGGTTGTTTCCGGCGCGGAGCTGACCAGGGTCGACACTGCGCTCGCGCCGCTGCCCTCCTGGCTTGGCGGTCTCGGATTGACCGGACTCACCGCCTATTTCGGCCTCGAAGAGATCGGCAAGCCGAAGGCCGGCGAGACGGTGCTCGTGACCGCGGCCAGCGGCGCCGTGGGATCGGTGGCTGGCCAGTTGGCGAGGATCAGGGGAGCCCGCGCGGTCGGCATCTGCGGCTCGGAGGAAAAGTGCCGCTGGCTGACCGAGGAACTCGGCTTCGACGCGGCGGTGAACTATCGGTCGCCGGACCTCTACCGCGATCTCAAGGCAGCGACGCCCGATCGCGTCGATGTCGTTTTCGACAATGTGGGCGGGCCTCTCCTCGACACCATCTTTCGGCGCGTCGGCATGCGCGGGCGGATCATCGTCTGCGGGGCGACCTCGCAATACAACGAAGGCCAGATCTACGGCCCGAAGAACTATCTCGCCCTGGCGACGCTCCGCGCGCGGATGGAGGGTTTCATCATCTTCGACTACGCCGACCGCTACGATGCGGCGCGCCGCGAGATGGCAGGCTGGCTGAAAGAGGGCCGGCTTCATTTTCGCGAGAACATCGTCGAAGGCTCGATCGCCGACTACACGTCGGTGCTGCACCGTCTCTACGAAGGCGAGAATTTGGGGAAGATGATCATGAAGCTGCCGGCGGCGGCGTGACGGCAAGCGAGACCGCGCCAGCTTCGTCGAACCAGCAGCGGACCGGTTCGTTGTAGCCTTCGCTGGCGCTGCTTCGTCTCCGACCTGGATGTTGAATCCCGGACGTGCGTGCTTCACCGGCCGGATGGCGGACGACTGATGAGGATGTCAAATGGCGACGCTGGTTTTCGGGATGAACCTGTCCCTCGACGGCTATGTGGATCATACGGCATTCGGCCCGAGCCCGGTGCTGTTCCGCCATTACATCGAGCAGGCCCAGGAACAGACCGGCAGCATCTATGGCCGCGTGATGTACGAGATCATGCGGTACTGGGATGACGACCATCCGGAATGGGGAGCCGAGGAACGAGCGTTCGCGGCGGCGTGGCGCAGGCAGCGCAAATGGGTTGCCTCGCGATCCCTCTCCTCGGTCGGTCCCAACGCGGCCCTGATCCGGGGCGATCTCGGCGACGCCATTCAGGCGATCAAGCGGGACCATGATGGCGAGATCGAAGTGGCCGGCCCCAATCTCGCCGGAAGCCTCGCCGATCTCGGCCTCATCGACACGTACCGCCTCTATCTGCATCCGGTCGTTCTCGGCCAGGGAACGCCGTATTTTAGCGGGCCTCGTCCGCCGCTCCGGCTCGTCGCGCACGAGATGATGGATACAGACGTGATCAGGCTGACCTACGTCCTTGCCTGATATCGCCATCC
>VFQP010004807.1_pt1 | contig 12249 bp, 10 predicted proteins | sample 3512351 | NCBI WGS metagenome assembly VFQP01 (sample SAMN10412372, study PRJNA504923) | tailings metagenome | isolation source: Relicate 1 Philex TSF1 revegetated site | place: Philippines: Tuba, Benguet | collected 2017-08-29 | reverse complement strand
ATTCTGGTTCTATTTCTGGACCGAATTGCGCACCGATAAGGGAGATAACGGAAGTTATCTCCTTTTTCATTCTATACGGACTGGACGAGAAGTTTATACAGACAAGGCGAATGATGTGATTGGTCTTCGCCGGTAAGTCCTGTCATAGCGACTTTATAAAAGAAATTCCTGCACTAAGTTTGTTTAATTCAGTTAAACGTACTTATCATTTATTATAATTGTAAACTAATTATCCACTATGAGTAAAACATTTAAAGAATTTTATCAAGCTTTTGGATTAATAAAATTTCCATTTAATACATTCACAACCGAAGATGAGATTGAGGTTGCAAAAAAAATATTCGTTTCTCAAGGGGAATATGATCCAATAATTGATGCGTTCAAAGCTCGGAGAAATATTATTTTACTTGGCGAAAGAGGAAGTGGTAAATCGGCAATTCTAGAAGACTTTAGAAGGTATCTTTCAGATAAAAATCAACTAATAACTGTAATTAATGATTACAGTGAATTAAACAAAAAAACAAATCTAAAGGAAATTTATAGACTGATAATATCAAATTTTCTTATTGATTTATTTGCCAAAATAGGTGAGAACAAATTCAAGTTGAGAAAGTTAAATAATGAAGAAAAAGTACTTCTCTCATATTTGTTAAAGGAATTTCTTCCCTCTATCTCTCAAAATATTTTGAGAGATAGAATATCACATATTCAAAATCCATTATGGCTTAGAATTGCATATTGGATATATAACAAAATAAGAAAGCCCCTTAATTATGGAGGTACAGTTATAAAAAATCTTACTTACCAATATTTATTGAAACATTATTCCTTTTTACCTATCATAGAAAATGAAAATCAAATTCAAGAGTTTTTCCCTGAATTAAAACTTGACGTAGATAATAACTTTTTTGATCAAGAAATTTCATCTCGACTACTAAAAAAGATTGGAGATATTGCGAATAAAATGGGCTTTGGTAAGCCAGTCATTTTATTAGATAGATTGGATGAGGACACACGGTTTGAAAACGATGCGGAAGTAATTGCTGAATTTATGACTTCGTTTTTAACCGATGGAAATTTATTGAGCATAAAAGAATTTCAATTAGTATTTTTTGTTTGGTCAACCCCATTTAGATTTATAGAGGAATTAGTTAGAACACAGAAGTATTACTGTCCTTCATTAAGATGGACAAAGAGTGATTTAGAAAAACTATTAAATAAAAGATTAGTAGTTTATTCTGATGGGAAAATATCAAATTATAAATCGTTATTTGACAAAACCATATCGCAGGAAGAATATGAGAAAGTTTTTGAACTCGCAAATTCGAATCCTAGGGATTTGATTCATTTGTTTAAAATTTTGTTTGAAGAACAGTACCGAAACTCGCCTCAAGCCAAGCGTTTCGGAAAAGAAATATTGAACCAAGCGTTAACTAAGTTTGTTTTAGATTTTAATTACTTTGAATATTATCCACGAAAATCAAACGCTAGAGCTAATTCCATGGATATTTATTCATATACCGCGTATTTGTTAAAACTAGACAGCATTGAATTTTCCAAGAATCAATTAAATGAAAAAGCTGGTACAGGAAGCTCTACAAATAATTACGTGGTTGGTATGGAAAAAATAGGTTTGATTGAGAATGTTAGACAAGAACGTGGTAACGCGGTATATAGAATTAAAGACCCTAAAATTGTTTTCTGTCAAAATAATAAGCTAGACTTAAAAAAGTAACAACCTATTTTGGTTCTAGTTCTGTACCGAATTGCGCACAAAAAGAAATTTCTTTTTTCCTCCGTACTCACACTCACACTGATCCTGTCTGCTTTTTCTTTTTATACATTCTACACATAATTTTTGCTGACGTCTATCTCGGGTATTTTCGGTCATAAATTTCTGATCAGAAAACATATCTTTACATGTTAAATGAGGATGATGAAACATATTTTTACTGCATATTTTTTGGTAGTTACCTTTTTTACGGCTGCCCAGGCAACTAAAAGTGTAACAGTTAAACATGAAAATCCTTGGTATACCGAGAAATATATGGTGCTAAAATCCAATTCGGCTATCAAACATGGTGATTACAAACAGCTGGGATACAAAAACTGTTTAATGCTCAATGGTTATTACCAGGATAATAAGAAGGATAGCATTTGGACGGAATATTTTTGGAGAAGCAAAGTAATCAAAAGTCAGGGGGAATATAAAGACGACCAAAAAAACGGTTTGTGGATGAACTACTTCCTCAACGATAATAAAAACACTATCAGAAGCAAAGGATATTACGATTTAGGGAAACAGATAGGTATTTGGGAGTTTTATGATAAAAAAGGTGAATTGATTCAGCGATTCAATTATGATACAAGAGAGGTTTTATTTTTTAAGAAGGACACCACTTTAATTTATGACGTCAAAACTGAGAATGGTATTGAAAAGATGCAGCTTGACCGTCCTCCAATGTATGTGGGGGATACCTTTGAAGCTAGCGCTGCTCTTGCAAAATTAGATCTTCGGTATCCTCAAGACGCGGTAGAAAATGAAATTAGCGGAACGGTTCTGATTTCATTTTTTGTAGACGAAAATGGAAGAGCTATTGATCATGCGATTCATGAAGGAATCGGTGGAGGATGCGATGAAGAAGCATTAAGAGTCGTAAAACTAATAGAGGACAATTGGGTGCCTGCACAGTTAAACGGAAAAGCGGTTACAGCAAAATATATATTCAAAGTAAAGTTTTCATTAAACCTAGTTGATTGAATCGCGCTTATCATAAATTTTTTCTTTTGCAGTACTGAGCGAGAGTTGAGTACAAAGAATTCTTTTCAGAAGTTGATATTAATTCGCAATTCGCTTCGAAAAACAATTATTTTTGTGATACAAAAGTGCCCAAGTGGTGAAATGGTAGACACGCCGTCTTCAGGTGGCGGTGCCGTAAGGTGTGCTGGTTCGAGTCCAGTCTTGGGTACCAAAAAGAAAAAGAGCATTTGACGCAAGTAGAATGCTCTTTTTCTTTTGCCCTCCTCTCGCTCTCACACTCACTCTTTTCCCGATTCTTTTCAGTAGCGAGTGTGAGAATTGAGTGCGGGGAGAACCTGGCTTCGGATTGTTTTCATTTTTCGTTCTGTATAAAACTTCGCCGGTAAATCTGGCCTTGGGAACAAACCAAAAAACGCCCGGAGTTACTCCGGGCGTTTTTACTATCTGGTATTTTATTAAATTCCTTACTTAATCTTCAAATCCAATAGCTTCTCTTCCCCGATAAATCCTTCCAAATGATCACCGATCGCCACCGGGCCAACACCTGCCGGAGTTCCCGTGAAAATCAGGTCGCCGGTTTTGAGGGTAACATACTGAGACACAAAGGCAATGATTTTGTCGATAGAGAAGATCATGTCAGCTGTGTGACCGTTCTGAACCGCTGTTCCGTTTTTCTTCAGGGTGAAATGAAAGTCGTTCAGGTTTAAAGAGCTCACAGGGATGAAACGTGCTCCCATCGGGGCGCTGTTGTCGAAAGCTTTTGCTTTTTCCCACGGAAGACTTTTAGCCTTGCATTCTTCCTGCAAATCGCGGGCGGTGAAGTCAATCCCCAATGAGATTTCATCGTAATAAGAAGAAGCGAATTTTTCCTGGATGTTTTTTCCCACTTTTTTGATTTTCACCACCACTTCGCATTCATAATGCAGATCTTTGGTGAAATCAGGAATATAGAAATCGTTTCCTGCCGGTAAATAAGCGGTGTCCGGCTTCATAAAGAAAACAGGCTCACTCGGAAGCGGGTTATTCAATTCTTTCGCGTGGTCGGCGTAATTACGCCCTATACAAATGATTTTCATTTTAGATGAAGTTCAAAAAGTTCAAAGTTAATTTGTAATTCGTAATTCGGCTCCGGATAGCTATCGGGACGCAATTACTTTTTAAACTTGTTCTGCAACGCCGCCAGTTTATCTTCCATGCTCATATTGGAATTCGAGCCTTCGGAATCGCGTTGCTCACGACGTTTCAATTTGATGCGTTCCATTTCTTCGCGCAGCAATTGTTTGGTATAAAGCGGGAAGTCTGCGTCCATCATCCAGCCGAAATACCCGGGTTCGGAGGCAGAAACTTCTTCAACCGTTTTCCCTTTGTGCTTCCCGAAGTTGTATGTCACCTGGCCGTCTTTTGTTTTTGCCAGTCTTCCTGCGAAATCATGCCATTCCTGGTTGCCCTGGCGCGAAAAATCGGAAAGTTCGGGAATCGTTTTTGCTAAATCAGGATAACGTTCCAATTGCGCTTTGAAAACGTCCAGCGTCACTTTCGTATCGTAAAGGGCATTGTGCGCATTCTCCATCGGTTCGTTGCAATAGAACTGGTAAGCTGCAGCCAGGGTGCGCTGTTCCATCTTATGGAAAATATTCTGGACATCCACAAATCTGCGCTCGCTGATCTTGAATGGATGATTGATCCGTAGAAATTCTTCCGCCAAAACCGGGATGTCAAACTTATTGGAATTGTATCCGCCCAAATCCGAATCCCCGATAAAAGCCGCGATCTCATCCGCAAGCTGTGCAAATGTCGGCTCATTGGCAACCATCTCATCCGTAATTCCGGTAATCTCTGCAGATTCTTTGGTAATCGGGATGGTCGGATTAATGCGTCTGTAGAATTCACTCTGTTCCCCGTTCGGATCGGTTTTGATCAAAGCAATTTCAATAATTCGGTCCTTTGCCACATCCAATCCGGTGGTTTCAAGGTCTAACATGACAAAATTTCGGGTGAGCGCTAAATTCATGATACGAAAATTATGGTTCAAAGATGGGGAAAATGTGGGAAGGTTTAACCTATGGTTTCAAAAAGTTTCAAAGTTCAAAGTTCCGATAGGTATCGGAATCAAAAGGGTTAAAATTGAACTGTTGAACATTTTCAACTTTTGAACTACAAGGAACTCGTCAAAAAAAAACCGGCCTATCTTTCGATAAACCGGTTGAAGTATAGATAAATGGATTTCTTATTTCACAATAAGGAACTCCGTTCTACGGTTCAATTGATGACCTTTTTCCTTTTCGTCCCAGGTCGGCATGCTCTCGATTTCAGCATCAGATACTTTCAACTTCGTTTCACCGTATCCTTTTCCGGAGATTCTGTTAGCAGAAATTCCTTTCGAAATGATATACTGAGCAGAAGCTTTCGCACGTCGATCAGATAATTTGATGTTGTATTCACTTGTACCGCGGCTATCCGTATGAGAACCTAACTCAATTTTGATTCCCGGGTTCTCTTTCATGATCTTCACGATCTTATCCAGTTCTTTTGCAGCATCCGGGCGAATATCCCATTTGTTGTAATCGAAATAGATCGGGTTTACATTCAGACCGATATCCGTTCCTGCTTCGTTTTTAGCCAATGAGCGGTCAATGCGGATTTCAGAGTTTTCAGCCAATGTTACAGGAACATCGTATGTCATTGTTACATAACCTGCCTTTTCCAGCTTTAATGCGAATTCGACATTGTCGCCCTGTTTCATGCCGCCAAGCGTATCCGTTTTGTAAGATCCGTTTTTCCCGCTAGGAAGGTCGTATAACTTTTCTCCTGTTTTCTTATTGATCAGGCTGATCGCAACACCATCCAGTTTTGCGTTTGTTTTGCTGTCTGTGATCGTTCCCACAACATAGTAAGGTTTCACCATCATCTGCTTGTCTACGTCCAGCCAGAACTCGCGGTAAACTTCAGAGTATTCTTTGTTACATTCCGTTTTGAATTTCTCCGTATAGAAGTTTTTCTTCCCATTTTTCTCATAAGAGAAAGTAATGTCGTATTGTTTGCAAGGCTCAAGCGCATTCATGAACACTCCGTCACGCATACGAGGGAAAATCTTCAGGTCGTATGGTTTTTCGCAGTCAAGACATTTCAAGGTAATGGAAACATCTTCCGGAAGCGGTTTTCCACCGATCACGTTGATTTTTCCGTTCAATACAGCTACGTTTTTAACACCTAAGTAGTTGTTCTTGATTTCGTAGATGTCTTTTTCACCTTTTCCGTCAGCACGAAGGGAAGTCATGTAACCGGTCAAACCGTCAACCGTTGTTGTGTAGAATACATCATCACACGTAGAGTTGATCGGGTAGCCCAGGTTTTGTGCTGGTCCCCATTGTCCTTTGCTGTCAATGGAAGACATGAAAATATCAAAACCTCCCATACTTTTGTTTCCGTTGCTGGAGAAGTAAAGCGTACTGTTATCGATCGAAACGAACGGAGATTCCTCATCCATCGGTCCGTTAATGTTTGGTCCGAGATTCACCGGATCACCCCAGCTTCCGTCTTTTTGTTTGATGGAATAGTAAATATCACGACCTCCGAAACCTCCTTTGCGGTTAGAAACAAAGTACATGGTTTTTCCGTCCGGAGTAACCGTTGCGTGGGTTTCCCAATCGTTGGTATTGATTTTCTTGTTGTCCAGGTGAGTAACCAATTGAAATTTATTCGTAGAGAAATCAGAGTAGAAAATATCTCCGTTTCCTTGCGTATCCATGTAAGCGTAAACACGTCTTTCATCCGGGCTTACAGCCAAAGTAGCTTCGTTTTGCAAAGAATCACAGAACTCCAGTTTGATCGGATCCATCCACGTAGAATCGAAATCGCGGTAGGAAACATAAATATCTTCCGGGTATTGATTGTTTCTTGGATCTAATCCTTTATCGGAAGCGCCGGTTGGCCATCTTCTTCTGGAAGTAAAATACAAAGCCGAACCATCCAGGGAGATTACCGGGGAATATTCCGGGTTTTTCGTGTTCACCGAACTTCCCATGTTTTTCAGGTACACGTTTTTCGGATTCGCCATTTCAGCTTTTGCAACTTTACACTGCTCCAAAAACAATTTCGCAAAGAACACATTGTTCGATTTTGCAATAGAAGTTTCAAGAAACTTGTTGTAAAACTCTTCCGCTTTGGAAATATTTCCCGCCATGTGGTAACATCTTCCCAGCTCGAAATACGCATCTACCGGTGCAGCAGTTTCTTTGGTATTGAACGGATCGTATTTTTTATCCGTTTTCAGAACAGCTTTTTCCAAATAGGGTTGAGCTTTTACGAAATCGCTCGCCATTTCCAGGTAAATGAACCCCCTTCTGTAGTTGTAATTCGAACTGGCCGGCTGAAACTCCAGCAACTTGTCGACAATGGTACCTGCCTGGTAAAAATAACCCTCCTGGATCATAATAGAACTTTCCATAACAAGCTCCGATTCGGAACCATTACGGATTAATTCCGCCACACGTTTGTCGTCGTATTGGGCAGAGGATACAAAAGGGAAAAGGAGTGCTAGTAAAATAGTAGATTTTAGAAAACTCATTACGCTATAAATTAAGAAAGACCCACATCTTTTAGTTTAAGTATGTGGGTCTTACGGTCATTTTATTTTTTAGTTACAACGAAAGTAACTATAATTCTCGATTGATATCAAATTGCTCTAAATAATCTGCAACTCTTCTAACGAACTGACCTCCTAATGAACCATCAACAACACGATGATCGTAAGAATGAGATAAAAACATTTTGTGACGGATTCCGATGAAATCTCCTTCCGGAGTTTCAATAACCGCCGGCATTTTGCGGATAGCACCCAAAGCAAGGATTGCTACCTGCGGCTGGTTGATAATCGGAGTTCCCATTACGTTTCCGAATGTACCTACATTCGTTACGGTATAAGTTCCGCCCTGAATATCTTCCGGCTTCAATTTATTATCGCGGGCATTTCTTGCCAATTCGTTCACGGATTTCGCAATTCCTGTCAAATTCATGCGGTCTGCATTCTTGATTACAGGAACGATCAGGTTCCCGGAAGGAAGCGCAGTTGCCATCCCGATATTGATATCCTTGCGCTTGATGATTTGGTTTCCGGAAAGGGAAACGTTGATCATCGGGAAATCTTTGATTGCTTTCACGATTGCTTCCATGAAGATAGGAGTGAAGGTTAAGTTTTCACCTTCGCGTTTTTCGAATTCCTTCTTCATTTTATTTCTCCAGTTCACGATATTCGTTACGTCAGCTTCTACAAAAGAAGTTACGTGCGGAGAAACGTGCTTGGACATCACCATGTGCTCAGCAATCAGCTTGCGCATACGGTCCATTTCCATGATCTCATCTCCCGGATTTGCAACAACAACCGGTTCTTTGATATTGCTTAGGAAAGAAGATCCTCCTGAAACAACCGGTGCTGCTCCGTTTGCTGCAGGCGCAGCTTTCACTGCCACAGCTGCTGCTGGTTGTGCAGCCGGCGCAACAGAACCTCCTGCTCCGCGTGTATCAATATAGGAAAGAATGTCTTTCTTCGTTACTCTTCCACCCATTCCGGTTCCGCTGATCGCGTCGATTTCCGTCATGGAGATATTTTCTTTCTGAGCGATGCTTCTTACAAGCGGGGAAATGAATTTACCATTTCCGCTGTTTTTGTCAAGAGCAACTCCGCCATTTGAAACTACTGCCTGTGCTGCACTCACTGTCTCAGCTACAGCTGCAACCGCTGCAGGCTCCGCTTTCGGTGCTACTGGCGCAGAATCTCCGTCTGTCGAGATAATTGCAATCACATCTCCAACTTGAGCAACCTGGTCTTTTTCAAATAATTTTTGAACCAAAACCCCAGCTGCTTCTGATGGTAATTCGTTATCAACTTTATCAGTTGCAACTTCTACCAAAGGTTCATCCATTGCCACGGTGTCACCAACTTCTTTTAACCAATTGGTAATGGTAGCTTCTGTAACGCTTTCTCCCATTTTTGGAAGACGAATTTCAATTTGTGCCATATAACGACTAAGAATTCTCGATTAATTTCGGTACAAAAATAACGGAAAAAATATGAATTTCACCAAAGGATTCTATTGATCTAATTTTTTCCACGCTTTCCACAAAATCCGGATGTCTCCGAAAACGGAATATTCACGGGCATAAAGCAAATCCAACTTGGATTTCAAACTTTCATCGAAACCGGATAAATGATCAGTTGGTGTCAGGATTCCCTTTTTGATTTTCGGCAACTGTTTGTTGGAGATCTCGCTTTCCTGGTTATACGAAACCAGTGTTTTTCGTCCGCTGATCAGCTTGAACAAATTTCCGAGGAAACGCAGTTTGTTCTTGTAAAACCAAATAAGAAGCGGTGAACAAAGAAGCAAAACCAAACCGGAAATAACATCAAACAACCTTTTCTGGCGTTGTTTGGCCGGCTGACTGATCGCATTGATCTCCAGGATATACAAATCACCGGCCGTTTCAATGGAATTCGAACCGATCAGGTATTGACTGTCCGGCTGGGCAATTTTGTAATCGACCGTTAAATCCGGAATGGCGATCATCCAATGGATAATGTCGCGTGCGCTGGTGTCTTTGGCGCAGAAAATAATTTCGTCGATGTTGTGAACACGCACAATCTGCTCCAATTGACTGATGGAACCAAGGGAATTGGTTCCGTGATCTTCTTCCAGTGAAACAGAAACAATCTTCGCAATTTTCGGCTGTGTCTGGTGCAAAAGAAGTGAAACGCGTTCAAACTCTTCCTGCGAACCAACGATTGCAAAATTGGCGTGTTTCCGGCCGTTAATGGTGAAACGCTTCCCGATTGCCAGGTGAAGAATGCATCTTGAAAGAATAAAATAAGCCACAATCCATCCGGCTCCAAGCAAGATGAAAAGCCGGGAAAACTGCCATTCTTTCGGGAAAAGCGCATATAAAATCAGGATGAATGCCGTTCCGATCACTCCTCCGGAAAAGAATTTCCGGAAAGTTACCGGTTGGTCGTAAGCACCCTGAAGTGCCATCGAAGTCATCCAGATGAAGGTATAAACCAAAATGAGGACCGAAGTAACCTGTTCCGGGAAATCGATCTGCGCCTGGTGCCAGTAATTGGTTAAGGCAAACAAACCGAGAAGAATGTAAATCGTATCGAAAACCGGCAAAGTAATTTTGCGGATAAAACGCATGGCGATTGCCAATCCGGCTCTGAAATAGATTGCGGAATTAATCAGGAAAGAAAACAAACGGGCATTTTTCTGCGAAAAGTGTTTCCGGGCAAAAATGACCATGGCGCGGTAGAATACGAAAACGTAATTCACCGAACTTTTCTTGGTGCTTTCTCCTTTGTAATGAATAATGCGCGTTTCCGGGAAATAAACGTTCTTATATCCGCCTTTGATGATCCGGTAAGACAAATCGATGTCTTCGCCATACATGAAAAACGCTTCGTCCAGCAATCCGACCTTGTCCAAAGCCTCTTTCCGCATCAGCATAAAAGCCCCGGAGAGAATTTCAATCTCGTTGGTTTCAAATTCGGATAAATAGCCCAAATGATACTTCCCGAAAATTTTCGACTTCGGGAAAATGCGCGAAATTCCGAAGATTTTGTAGAAAGCAACTGCCGGAGTGGGCAAACCTCTTTTGGATTCCGGGAGGAAAACTCCTTTTCCGTCCACCATGCGCACCCCAAGTCCGCCAACATCCGGATGTTCGTCCATGTATTTCACGACTTTGAAAAGCGTATCCTCTTCAATCACCGTATCCGGGTTCAGCAACAGCTGGTATTTGCAGGATGATTGCTCCATGGCCTGGTTATTCGCCTTGGAAAATCCTTTATTGTCTTTATTGGCGATAACGTTCACCCACGGAAATTTCTCGCGAACCATTTCCACCGAGCCATCGACCGAATTATTATCGACCATCCAGACTTCAGCAGGTTCCTGCTTCATGGCTTCAGCCACAGAGTTCAGACATTGCTCCAAAAAAAAGACAACATTGTAGTTGACAATAATTACGGCAATTTTTGGAGTAGAATGGGTCACAATATGGGTGTACGAATTAATTTATTTTACGGCAATACAAGATATTTCAATCGGTACATTCATCGGTAGTTTGGAAACCTGTACCGTTTCTCTAGCCGGGGGAATATCCTTGAAATACGAACCATAAACGGCATTCATCTCGGAAAATTGTCCGAGGTCCGTCATAAAAATGCTGCATTTCACAATGTGATCAAGCGTCATGCCAGCTTCTTTCAGCAAAGCCTCAATGTTTTTCAAAATGCGGTGCGTAGCTTCTTCAATAGATCCGGTTTCCAGTTCGCCGTTAAACGGGTTCAATGGAATTTGTCCGCTGACATAAACGGTATTTCCGCTTACGATTGCCTGACTGTATGGTCCGATCGGAGCCGGAGCTCCCGGAATTTGAATTGCCTTTTTCATCGATTCTTTTTTGCAAGTTTAGTAATTTTGATGCACATGCGGTTTTTATTAGTAGATAACTTCGATTCCTTCACGTACAACATTGTTCATTACCTGGAACAATGCGATGTCGAAGTGGAAGTTGTCACCAACGTATCTGTCGACTGCAACACGCTTGATCAATACGATGCGGTGGTGCTTTCTCCCGGTCCCGGTTTGCCGGAACAGGCAGGAAAACTCATGGAAGTCGTAGAGAACTCATGGAAGAATCAAATCCCGGTTTTGGGAGTTTGCCTGGGAATGCAGGCTCTGGCAATACACGGTGGAGACGAATTGTACAATCAGCAATTTGTGAAACACGGAGTAGCCGAATCGGCAAAACGCACGAAAGCTTCTTCCGCATTTTATAACGGAATTCCCGATGAATTTAAAGTCGGATTGTATCATTCCTGGGCGGTTCGTTTGAACCCGGATTCTCCTTTCACGGCAACTGTTTATTCCGAAAACGACGTATTGATGTCGATGGAAATTCCCGGAAAGAAAGTTTACGCCGTTCAGTTCCACCCGGAAAGCATTCTCACCCCAAACGGATTACAGATGATCCGGAATTTTGTGGAGATCGTAAAAGAGGGAATGGGTGGTTGAAAAGGCTCTTACGCTGAGAGGACATAGATGCAACACCAGGAATCTTAATCACATTTCTTCCACTTTTCCAATCGTCGAAAAGTGGAGCAAAAGACTTGTCTCATTCCAAGCCGTTCACTAAAAAGTTCCTCAGCCTCATTTAAATCAAAAAGAACGGATTACGCTCCGCTCCATCCAAACGACAAGCGCTTTTTGTTAAAATGACGGCACAGAACTTTTTTTAACGCTCTCTTCCGGGAATGAGACGGAAATCCGTCTTCGGACGAAAGATTTAACCTCCAAAATCTTGCCGGAATTGAAACAAGAACGATCTTCAGAAGACGATTTCAAAATGGCCCTTACACTGAAAACCGTTGTAAACAAGCAAATGAAGCGAAAAAAAGCATTCGGTGTTTGAGTCCGTAGGACGAGTTTCGAATGCTT
>VFQP010004806.1_pt1 | contig 12255 bp, 15 predicted proteins | sample 3512351 | NCBI WGS metagenome assembly VFQP01 (sample SAMN10412372, study PRJNA504923) | tailings metagenome | isolation source: Relicate 1 Philex TSF1 revegetated site | place: Philippines: Tuba, Benguet | collected 2017-08-29 | reverse complement strand
CCGTTCTCCGCCGCGCCACGTTCTCGGGGCGAGCCGCCAGCTGAGTCGCATACGAAGAGATGGCGCAGGGCACCCTGGAGCGCTGACGGTGCCCAGGGGCTGACGGAGGTGGGAGAAGAGATGGCGTGGAGAGGGAGAGGAAGCAGGCCGGCCCTGGTGGTCCCCCCGCCTGGCTGCTGTCTACTTGTCGTCCTTGCGGCCGGGCCCGCCGCCTGCCCCGCCTCGCCCAGTGTACTTCTGCGTCAGGCGTGCGCGAAGGGCGGCCCGCGGGTGGGTGGCGGGCGCCGCACGACACTGGCACAGTGCTCCCATGGGCCACCGCCGATGCTGCTGCTGCTGCTCACCTTTTTCCCCGTGGTGAAGGGCAGGTACCGATACTTGATCATGTGCTGGATTTGCCGCCGCATCGTGACGAAGAAGAGGATGCACCAGTACTGCGTGCGCCAGCACCAGCACCACAGGTCCGCGTCAGGGCCGCACCCGCACCACTGCTGCATCCGCACCACCAACACCACTGCTGTATCCGCACCAGCAGGAGGATGGGCCAGAAGACGGGCACGTCAAACACCTGCGCAGCGCCGCGATGTAGAGGTTGACGACGTGAGTCAGGTGAGCAGCTCCGCCAGCCGAGCTGTGCCTCCTGCATTGCCTTCGTGCCGGGGAGCACCGCCAAGGCCGCAAACCACGAGGAGCAGCGCTTCTGCTCGCGTCTGTGTAGTGTGGCTGCTCGTCCATGCGACGCTCCCCGTCAGTGAGCGTCCTCGGCGCCGCACCTTGAAGAAGGTGAGCGTGAGCCCGATGCACACTGACTTGAAGGCTGCGTACCTGCGCGCATGCGGCCCCGCTGAGCACCACAAGCTGGTGCCCCAGTGGCCCAGGTGGTGCCCGCTGAGCTCACGATCTCTGCGGCCGTGGGGCGCTCCTCACCAGAACTTGAACTCGGGCAGGCGGCGAACGAAGGGCCGGAACTCCTGGTCGGCTGAGCGCGGCAGGTCGGGCCCTTCTGACTCCGGATCGACTTGGGGCGTCAAGAAGCCAAGCAGAAGATTGAGGTTGAAAATGCCCAGTCCATACGATACGATGGCGAACCCCCCAACGCTCCAGACGCGCAGCACGTACAGGGCCACCAGCGCCGCGAGCGCGGTCCATCGAGGCCCGATGTGAGGCGTGCTCTTGTCCAGCAGCCGCTGGACCTGAGCGTTGAAGCGCGATAGCGCAATCTGCCCAGACGTGCTCGGCTCCAGGCCCCTGTCCATCGTGCCTCGCTGTGCTGAGCGCTTTCGCTGCCGCTGAGCACCACCTCTGCATGGGTATCCGGGCTGTGGAGGTGCTGCTGCAGCTCAGTGGAGGTGCTGGAGCAGCGTGCGTTCGCAGCAGATGTGCGCCTCATCACTTCACTGGGCCAGGGCGCCGGCCCCAGGGCCGGCACCATCAGCGCCACGGCGATCCTGCATCGGGCGCGCGCTGCTCCGGCCTCGCTGCTGCGCCAGCGACCGAGCTGCTGCAGCAGCAGCACGCCATGAGCAGCAGCACCATCAACCACCGCCTTCAGCGCAGCAAGCAGGTGCTCCCTGCGAGCGCGGGCGCGCCACAGGCGCCTCGGCCAGCGGCGTCCTGGCGATGGCCGCAGCGGTCGCGGCGACGGCGTGGGAGCCACAGGCGGCCGCGGCGCTGCAGCTGGAGCCCGCCAACGCGCTTTCCTTGCCCACCTGGGCCATCCACGTCTCTTCCGTGGTGCGCCATCGCCTCTCGTCCACGGCACGCCGCAAGCGGGCCGCTCTCGGCCCCTGACCCTTCACCCACCTGCCGCCACGCGTGAGCTCGTCGCGCGCAGGCCGAGTGGGTCATCGCCATGGGCCTCATGTGGCGCTACGCCGAGGTGAGCGTCCTGGCTCGTGCACCCCCGCGGTGCGAACAGAGCACCACGCCAAGCCGCGCGCACCAGCGGCAGCGTCAGCGGCGCAGCGCTGCATGAGCTCCATCACAGGCCAGAACCCCCAGTGGCGTTTGCGCCGCCCCAGCAAGCCCACGGGCCTGTTCACGCCACGGGCGCCAGCGCGCAGGTGTCCGGCAACCCGCGTTGGAAGGGCATGACGTGGGGCATGCTGCCGGCGCTGGGGTCGGCCATGAGCGCCTGCACCTGGCACTTTTTCTACAACTCACCGGACCTCGAGTTCCTCGTGGCGCTGCAGGCGAGGGGGTGGGGGGGGGGGGGTGGCGCCGCAGGGTGGCGGTGGGATGGGGGGGAGTCGGTGTGGGCATCACAGGGTGCGGGGTGAGGGTGGGAAAGGAGCTCTGCAGGCGAGGGGGTGGGTGGAGGGTGTCGCGCGGTGTCGGCGGAGTGTGTGGGCGCAGGGTGGGGGCGCTGCAGGGCAGTGGATGAGGGCGTCGCTGCACCTGCCACCTGCCGCAGAACGGCAGGGCGGCACAGAGCTGCGGTGCCCGGGACTCGGGGTGCCGCGCGGCACTACTGTCGCGATGCCTGCACGTGTCCGCACGGCGCGCTGCGAGTGTGTGTGTGTGGCGGCCGCCGTGGCAAGGGAGCAAGGAGGATCAGCAGCGAGGGAGATCTATGCACCAGCGTGGGACGCTCGCTGCGCTGCGCCGCGGCCTGCACAGGCCTTCCTGACGGTTGTCGGCAACACCACGTGCCTCATCGCGGCGTACCGCATCTGGGACGGCGCACGCTCGGAAAGCCCCGCCGCCTGAGGCACACGGCTTGTTAACGCTCTCGCTTCCCTCTGGCGACTCTGAGCAGTTTTGCAAGTGTGAACAGTGTGCCCCGGCATGCTCGCATGACAGCGGCGCAGAGCACCTCGCCCGATGATGATCACTGGCACACACATCGTCAAGCCGGCGTTTCAGACGGCGTACACGCGCGTGTAGCCGGTGGCCTTGGACCGGCACACCGGGCACTGCTTCTTGGCCGCCGCCAAGTGCACGCATCCCTCGCACACGCAGAGGTGCCCGCAGGGCAAAAAAGCGCACGCGCTCGGCGCTTCGAGGCAAATCGTGCACGTGCCGCGCCCCGCCGTGCTCGGCTGCCGCAGCACGTCCGCGGCGCCGGCCCCACCCTTGGCGGACGCCGCCGCCGCCGCCGCCGCGTCGTCCGACGGAGCTCCTTTGGCGGCGTCCTTGGCGGCGGCAGCCGCGTCGTCGCCGACGGCTGCAGCCGCTGCCGCTGTGGCGGCGGCAGGCAGCGGAGCGCCCACAGAGCCTGCGTCAGGCGTCACGATCCCCACGACTTGTGCTCGCAGTCGTGCGGCTCGCACCAGGGCGGCGAACGAGGTGCGCAGGAAAGGCGACGAAGGCAGATCTCCTCTCACCTGCTGTCGCGGCGGCCGGCGGCAAGGTGGTGGCCGGCACGCCCCAGGCGGTGGTGCCAGGGGGCGCCGCAGTGTCTGACGGGAGGCTGCCCGGTGGGCCAGCGCCAAAGTACACCTGCGGGGAGCACGCACGCCGCAGCACCGGCCAGCGCCCACACCCTGTACATTGGCTGCCATGGCCACCGGCGCGCCGAGCGCGCCCGAGCCATCCTTTCATGCTGACAACGCGCCGCCATTGGCGCGCCCTGTCCCCTAAAGGAGAATCCACGCACGCGCGAAAGCGGTGCGCTGCCGTTGGCGCCAAGGGCCCGAAGCCAAAGCCCAAAGCCCAAGCCCAGAGTGCATGCAGGGGCTCACCGTGTTGTTGTTCCACTGGCCCGAAGGCTGCGCGTCCAGCCCCGCGCTGCCCTGCCTCCGCCGGGGGCCACCGGCAGCAGCAGCAGCACCCGCGGCGCCCGCGGCGGCGGGGTAGGGATCCCTGGGCGAGCGCACCACCCTGGCCGCCTCCATGCCGCTGAGCGCCCGCTGGTGCACGGTGAGCCCCAGTGAGGCGGAGCGGGCGGCGGCGGCGCTCCGCATGGCCACGTTGCGCCGCACGCACAGGCACACGAGCACGATGACGAACACGCCGGCGATGATCCTGCGGGCGGCGAAGCGGGGTGGGTGGGCATCGCCGGCATCCCAGGTGAGGATGGCGCGGAACGGGGGGCTAATGGCGGAGAGGTGCAGCACAACACGACGCTCACAGGGGCGGGACGAAGAACCACGTGGGAGGCGTGCTGGGACCTGACGACTGCCCTGCGCGTGGGCAGCTTCACGGCAGGGCGGGTCTCGTCGTTCGTGACGCCTGCGGCCTGCGCCTGCTGAAGCCAAGATGCCGCTGCCCTCTCCGTCGCTCACCGCTGCTCTGGGCGAGCGCTGGCTGCAGCAGCGACGTCAAGGCTGTGGCTGCCAGCGCTGCGCAGCTGGCCGCATGCAGACGATCAGGATGCCCGCGCCGCTTGCGCGCTGCTCCCTCCTGCCTGCTGCACTGGCAGCACATTGAGCCTTCAGCCATGAAGCCGTGAAGGCGCAGCGGTGATGCTGCACAGGTGCTCCCTGAAGGCGTGCTGGCCGACCGTTGCTGGCGCCCCTCAGGCCGCGCGGCTGCCGGGAGAAGAACGCGTGCGCGCGCGCTCGAGCGATAGGTTGCTTTTGTGCGTGCGTGTTCGTGTGTTCGACGACGCTGGATCGACTGCTCTGAACGCTTGGGTGGCCCTTCGCACACCCCACACACAAACATCGATCTCACAGGCCCGTGAGGGAGCTCTCCACGTGTTCAGGGGCCAGGCAACGGTTCCCCCAAAGGCACGCTACTTGTGGCACGCTACATGCGGGGCGGTGGCCTTGAACCGTGCTGCGACGTCGGCTGAAAAGCCGTGAGCGGGCGTTGCGAGCGCTCACGGCTTTTCACACGAGGGAGGCGCACAACAAGAAGGGTCCACTTGGCAGCATAGTAACGCAAACACGTCAGGGCACCAGGGTATGCCGGGTGTGACGGCGCACGCCGAGGGGAATGATGAAGGAGGTGCGTGCTGGCGCCGCGGCTGCATGACGGGCACCAAGCAGCGCTGCGACGACAAAGAACAAAAGAGGCAAAAGAGAGGCCAGGGTCACAAAAATGATGGGTCGCAACCACAACAACCAAGGACGTGACGCCGCGCACGTGGGCGGCGGCGGGTTCAGCAGCCAGAGGGGTGCGCCGCAAGCGCCACGTTCATCACCCGAGTGAAGCAGAATGACGAAAGCCAGCCGCTGACCTCGCGATGGGAGCCACACCACCAGCCGAGCTCGCACAACAAGCTTGAGGAAAGGAACGCGGGTCACGTTGATCAGGACCAAGTGCGCACTCCGTGCGAAATCAACCATTTCCCTCCCACCGCTCCCTGGAGCGCTCCCACCGCTCCATCGTGCAGACCGCTCCGTCATCATACAAGCCCCGCGGGTCATGGTGGATGGCACGTAAGACGGGGCGCGCGCCCCTCACATGCCGTCACGCAGCGCACCTCGTCGCACCAGGCACGCGATGGGCGGCGAGCGAGCGCCGCTCCACCGCTCCTTGCAGCGCTGCTAGCTAGACGGCGTAGACGCGGACGTGGCCCACGACGGGTGTGCGGCAGCAGGGGCAGCGCCTCTTGGCCGCCGCCATGTGAACGCACATGGTGCACGTGCACAGGTGCCCGCAGGGCAAGAAGGCGTGCACCGCCGGCGTCTCGAGGCAAATCACGCACAGGTTGCCGCCCAGGCCGCCCGTGGGCGCGCTCTTGAGGTTGCTGTGCTGCGGCGCCGTGAGCCCGCCCTCCAGCTTGCCTCCGGCCGCGACGATGTGCCCGCCCTGCTGCTCCGACTCACCACCCTGACCGACGTCAGCCGCCGCCACCACCTCTGCCGGGGCGCGGTCGTCGCCGCCGCCGCCGTCGCCGCCGCCGGTTGCCGCCGCGTCGCCCGGCCCACCAGCAGCAGCAGCAGCAGCAGCAGCAGCAGCAGCAGCAGCGGCCGCGCCGGCCTCGCCCTCGTGGCCCTCATTCGCTGGGGCCGGCGGCTGAGGCGCGGCACCCGCGGCGTCCCTGCCGTCCGCGACCGTGATGGCCGTGTGCGGCCCCCGCGACGGCTCCGCCGCCAGCTCACCCACGACAGGCGCGCCCAGCGCCCCCTGGCCTCCGCCGGCGCTATCTCCTCCTCCCGTCGCCCTTGGCGCGTCGACACGCTGCTCCCGCCGCTCCTCCTCCGCCGCCTCCTCCGGCCGTGGCGGCGCCGGCGCCGGCGCAGCTGCTGGCGCGCCCCGCGGCGGCGTGGGCCGGGCTGCCGCGCCGCTGCGCGTGCGGCCTGAGGCCGTGGCGGCCGCAGCGGAGGCCGTTGCCAGCTGCCGCTGCAGCAGCGACTGCAGCTCTGGGTCGTACACCACCAGCGCCTTGCTCGCCGTAAGCTGGAGCCCGTCGTTCCCGCCACCGCCACCGCCGCCACCGCCGCCGCCCGCACCGCCGCCGCCGCCGTCGTGGCTGCCGTCGTGCGGTGTGGCGCCGCGCGTGCCGGCCCCGCCCAGCCCCCGAACGTCCTGCAGAGCGCAGCGCGAGACAGGCGGAGCCGCGGTGCCTCGGTGCCCACTGCAGGCTCACGCCGGCCCACGCAGACGTCCGCCGCAGCCCTCGACGCCGCAGGCGCGCGCGCCGTCCCCCGCGGCGTGGGAGCGAGCACGGGCCGGAGCCTGGTCCAACCGCAGCGCAGGGAAACAGGGCGGCGACGGGCGGGAGGCGATCCGGCAGCCGGGCCCGGCCGTGCACCCGCGCACTGGCGAGGAGGATCCCATCGCGCAGCAAGGAGCGGCCCGCGGCCCCGTTCACACCTGACGCCGCCCAGGGCCTGCCGGGAAGCCAAAGCGTGTGCGCACGTAGCCATGGAACATGCGGCCCATGGCCATGAAGAAGATCACCACGACAATGACGCAGATGACCACGATGCCTGCGCGCGCCGCGCGTGACAGGGGCGGCCGCCGCGGCACACACCACGTGCCTCCAAGGTCGCGTGCGCCCCATCCACGGGCAACACGGCACCGCTGGAAAGACGAGACACGGAGAGAGACGAGCGGTCAACGCAGCCGCCCCTCAAGCGTGCGCGGTCGCGGCGCGGCGGCTCACCGGCAATGGCCGTGCTGTTGATGGTGATGGGCCCTCGGTTGCCGCCGCCGCTGTTCCCTGCAGGCCAGCGAGAGGACAAAGCAGAGCCCAGGGCCCATGGTGGGTGGTGGCGGCCCGCACACGCCCGCCGCCGCTGCGTCACGCCTCGAGCGCAAGTCGCCGCCCAAAGACATCAGTCAAGAGTCGGCAGGCACCGCCGATTCCCACCTTGCGACACCCTCGTCCGCACCAGATTCTTCCCCCCCGCCACCAAACCATCGCAAGCACCGCGACACCATTGCCGTCCGCCAGGCTCACCCGGCTCCGCGTTGACGCCGCCGCCGCGCCGCGGCGGCGGCGGCGCCGCCGCCTCGTCGTCGTCGTCGTCGCCGGCGCCCGCCGCGCCGCCCGCCGCGGGCGCCGGCGACGGCGGCGGCGCCGCCGCCTCCTCCGACAGGAACACGAACGCCACGCCGCCCAGCTGGGCGCCGTAGCCCGAGTCGCTCAGCAGGCCTGCCAGCAGGCCTGAGCCCAGCTGCCCGCCGCGCAGGCGGTACGTCACGTCGGCGGTACGGTCGCCAAACAGGGGGACCTGCGGGCGCTCATGTGATGGTCAGTGTGTGGGGGGGATCGTTGGGCACGCGCGGTTGGTGTGGGGGCGCGCAAATCGATGCGCCCTCCCGTCCCTCCCTTTCCCTCGCCTGCCCCCCCACCCCACCAGACGCGCGCTCACTCACCGCCAGCACCTCGCCCTCTGTCTGCATCCTCAGGTACGTGAGCTCCCCCGCGTACGACGTGGACACCCACATCTCCACCACGGGCCCAGCAAGGTTGAGCGGCAGCGTGGGCACGTGCCCGCGCGCCGGCCGCCCCACCGTGCGCGCCGAGCCGTCGGTGAAGCGCACTTGCAGCGCTGCGGGCCAGGGGCGGGGCGGGGCAGGGCGGGGCAGGCACGCGTGCGTGGGGGCCGCAATCGGAGGCCGCATTCGGAAGCCGCAACTTGCACAACGCAACGACCACCAAGGACAGCGCCATGGAGCCTGGAAGCAAGCAGCTTGACTGTGGCTGGTGGTGGCGAGAGGTGCGGTCTTCAAAAGGCTGCACCTGAGATGCCGTTGGAGGTCGGGCAGGAGCCAAAGCAGCTCCAGGCGGCGATCGACGCCGCACGCACGCTGCCGGCCCCGTGCGGCCCGCGGCCGCCCAGCAGCGTCGTGCAGTTGCCGCTGCTGACGCCGCCAACGCCGCCGAAGAGCGCGGGGCACGTGCTGCCTGCGCTCCCGGAGGCCACCGGGCCCGCCACCTGGTACAGCGGGTTGAAGGTGAAGTTGCAGTGGCCGGTGACGAAGGTGCCTGCGTGCGTGCGCACGTGTCATCACTTGAGCAGGCTGGGGTGGCTGATGAGCGAGCGCCACGTGGGGGATGAGCAAACGGATGACCAGCTGCGGGGAGACGCTTCCCCTCCCCCAGAGTTTTCTCATTTCTGTCCAGTGCACTGACAATGTCGCGTGATGCTGCGTGGCTCGAGCAGTGCGCCGGCGACAGCTGCTGCCGCTTCAGGGGGGGGAAAGCGCCACGATGTTGCGCGTGGCGCGCACCACGGCCATACGCGCACCCCTGCCGTGCAAGCTGCGCGCACCTGCTGGCTGAGTGCAGGCCGGCAGGATGCCGCTCCACACCACGGCTTGCGCGGTGCTCCAGCAGGCGAGGCAGCAGAGCGCTACGGTTGGGGCCGGCAATCTGCCCCCTCGCGAGGCGCCGCCTCTCCGGGAGCGCTGCATCGTCGCTGTTGTCACTGATGCACTGCCGCGCTGCCGCAGTTCTCGACTCGCTTGGTCGCGGGCTCTCGGAAGTTTGGCAAGATGGCGAGAACGCGCCCCTTCGCCTCGAAGGCTTCCCGCTGCGATGCTGTCTCACGCTTTCTGCGTGTCTCCGCCTTGTACCAGCGCGTTGCTGCCTGCACGAGTTACCAGGAGTCGCGCCCGCCCAACTCAAATCGACAGGTGATGATGGCAGTCGGCAGGTCGATCGTCGCGGCAAATTGCACAGGCTCCTGCCACACGGAGATAGCTGTCCGGGCGCCGCATGACGAGAGCAGATCATACACCTGCCGCCACTACTGCGCCGGCGCGGCGGCCCCCTCCTCGCCCATGGCGCCCTGCGCCTTGGCCACCTCGTCCGAGAACTTTTCCGGCTGCCCCTTGGGCAGCTGCGCCATGACGTTGCGCAGCGCGGGCGCCGCCTCGGCGTCCGGCGCCCACACGGCGCTCCATGACGCCGTGTTGCGCTGCGGGTTGCTGATCACCTTCATGGACTTGTGCACGTTGGCGCAGTACAGCACGCGGCCCTGCAGCACCATCGGGTCCACCGATAGGATTCGTCACCTGCGCCGCCGCCCCCAAGGTCGTCCGCCGCCCCCGAGCTCCTCCTCCACCACCTCAACAGCCGCACGGAAAAGCGCGCCCGCAGCCGGGGCAGCGTGCGCCGTGCGGCTTGCGTCCGGTTCGACAACCCTCGGCAAGGCCAGACCCCAGCTTTTACGCACCGCCTCGGTGGTGAAGGTGATGAAGGGCTTGGAGGGGTCGTCCTTGCGCGTGCGCAGCATGAGCTGCCCCACGCCCTTGGCGTCCCACCCGTTGTTCTGCAAGTGGTGAACGCGGGAATGACGCGCCTCTTCTTTCACCGCAGCGCCAGTGGCGCTGGAGTGGGCACGCTCCCGCGTCGCAACAAGACTGCGCTGCCACCGGCCGCATGCAGGGGTGCATGCCGAAAGAGGACTCTCAAGCCGCCCCGCACAAACAGCCAGGACCGTCAAACATAATTCTTAAGAGGCGCACCTTCCAGATGAAGAACTTGCTCTTGGCCTTGAAGTGGATGGTGCCCGCCTGCTCGTTCGTCTCCACCTCGCTCTCGTACTTTTGCGGCGCCTCCTCCTCGCCCTCCTCGCCGCCGCCGCCCGCCGCCTCTGCAGCGCAGCACGCCAACGACCGCGCGGACGCGTGCGACTCGCGTGCGTCGTGCGCCCCTCCTCCTGCAGCCGCATCCCAGAAAGGGCTGCCCTACAGTGCGCGCACCTGCGCCGCCACCACCGGCGGGCGCCGCCGCCGCCGCCGCGCCTGGCGCTGCCCCCGCGTCGCCTGCAAGCACCGCACACGCGAGGATGCCGCCCCACTCAACCAACCAGGCGCGAGCGAGTCGCACAAACTTTGGGATGCTGCGGCCCGCAACAAACCACGGCACGGCGCACCTCCGAACTTGAAGCCAGAGGCAAAGCCGCCGGGCGTGGGCATGAAGGAGGGCAGCGGCTGCGAGCCGCCGCCCCCAAACTGGAACAAGCCCCCCGCCGGCTTGGCCTTGTCACCTGCGCCTCCTCCCGCGCCGTCCGTCTTGGAGGCGTCGCCGCCGCCGAACGAAAACAGCGCTTTCGGCTTGTCCGCCGCCGCCGCCACCGCCGCGCCGCCTCCGGCATCCGCCTTGGAGGCGTCCCCGCCGAACGAGAACAACCCCTTGGGCTTGTCCGCCGCCGCCGCCGCCCCCGCGGCCTCCTTGCCGTCGCCCCCCGCCGCCGCCGCTGCCGGCGCCGCTCCAAACAGTAGCCCCGGCGCCGGCGCCGGCGCTGCGCCGGCGCCCCCCGCCGCCGCCTTGTCCTTGTCGGCCGCACCCGCCGCGCCGGGCGCTGCGCCGCCAAAGGCGAACGGCTGCGACCAAAACGTGCTGGCAGGGGCCGCGGTGGTGGTGGGCGGGTCCGCAGCCGGCTTGCCCGCATCAGCGGGCGCTGCCGCCGGCGCGGCGGCGGCGGCGGTGCTGGCGGCGGTGGGGGCGGCGGAGCCGAAGCCAAAGAGGGAGGTGCCGAAGGCGGGGGCGGTCGCGGCGGCCGCCGTCGTCGCCGCAGCGGGGGCGGCGGCGGTCGCGGCGGCCTCGGAGGCGGCCAGCGCTGCGGCCTGAATGGCAAAGGGTGGCGGCGTGGGCTTGGGCGCGTCGGCGTTCCCTGCAAATCGCAAGGAAAAAACGCAGCTGCAGAGCGGAGGTCGAACGCACGCGGCCGGCGGTGGCGCAGAGCAGCATGCACGAGCGGGTGTGTGCACCTGCTGCGGCCGGCTTGGCGGTGGAGGTGCCTGCGGCCGGCGCGCCAAAACCGCCGCCGCCCCCGGCGCCGAACAGCGAACCCGTCACGCTGCCAAACGGGCCGCCCGCCGTGCTGAACGGGGGCGCGGCGCCAAAGCTAGGCAGCGAGCCGCCGCCGCCGCCGCCGCTCGCCCCACTGCTGCCGGCGCCGTTGCCCGCCGCCGCCGCCTTCTCCGCCGTGCCGGCGTCGCCGTTGGCTGCCGCCGCCGGGCCTCCAATGGCCCGGGCCCAGTTGGAGGGCAGCGTGAGCGGGTTGCCGAACCCGCCGCCGCCGCCGCCGCCGCCAGCAGCCGCGCCCCCTGTCGCCGCTGCCGCCGCCGCGGGGGCCGCGAGGGAGGTCTTTTCCGCCGAGATTACGTCCTGTCGCGCGCGCGGGAGGCGGCGGAGAAGCACGTCCGCCTCAGCGAGCGAGAGGCGCCTGAGGAGGAGACACAGGGCTGAAGGAACTGCTTTTTTCTTACTTGGAAGTCGGAAAGGAGCTGCTGTGCGTGGCGGAGGTAGTCCTTGACGGCGGGCGTCCAGAGCTGCGCCAGGTTGCCCGGCACCTGCGCCGACACCCACCTGCAAAGCATGACGGCCAAGCAAGCAGCGCTGAAGCGCGTTGCAACGCTCGCCCTGTGGCTGCGACGGTGCAAGCACGGGCGGCGCGGGCCGGCGGTCCCGTGCCATGTCCACGAAGCCGTATGGGCGTGGTAGGCGGCTGCTGCAGCGCGTCCAGAGGCCGCTGCACGGGCCGCGCGCTGCACGCACGCACTCTGAGAACTGCCGGTTGAGCGCCGTCAGGTGCGCCTTGAACTTGGCCTTGCGCGCGGCCGGCCCCTCCGCAGGCTGGGTGCCCTCCCGCACGGCCACCTGCAGGATCCAGCTCAGTCAGCAATGCGTGGATGCTCCGCTGGTGCGTGCTGGGCTCTGCGCCGCTCCACTCGCTGCGCCTTCGCCAAAAGCAGCGTCTGCACGCACCTCATCGTCCTGCTCGAGCCGCCGCTTGCCTCCCATTGGCACCAGCACTGCGCAACTGGCCTCGCTCAGCGCGCGCCGCGCTGATCTCGGCTCCACCCTCTGCCACGACCATGCAGAAATCGCGCGAGGGAGCGATCGCGACCGCGAGGATGGCAGCAGGAGTCAGCATGCGACGTGCAGGCAGGCTGCGGCGG
>VFQP010004805.1_pt1 | contig 12256 bp, 18 predicted proteins | sample 3512351 | NCBI WGS metagenome assembly VFQP01 (sample SAMN10412372, study PRJNA504923) | tailings metagenome | isolation source: Relicate 1 Philex TSF1 revegetated site | place: Philippines: Tuba, Benguet | collected 2017-08-29 | reverse complement strand
TTTGCGTGCGGGGCGCGCCATCTTTGCAGATCAGCATGGGCAGAACCTCCTGCTGAAAAATGTTCGCTTGAGGTAAGTGCTCTGTTGCGTTTGGAGAAATTTGACACAAAGCAGCAGCAGCGGTTGCATGGGCGCGGCATGTTCGGGTCACGGTTCAAGCAGTGGCTGTGACGAAGGACTTGTGTCCCCTACTTGCCACAAGATGCGGTGCAGGAATGCGCCGGTCTCTGATGTGTGGGCTGACAACGCCTGCATGTCCTCTCTAGTCTCCCACCGTGCCCTCCAACCGCTTCCAGCAGGCGAACTGCCCTCATGGGGCCGCGTTGTGCTCGTTAACAGCCCGGACTCGTGGTCTTTTCAGCACTTCACTGACAGGGCGGTCAATGTCCTGTTACAGTCTGAAGGGTGGCAGCAAGCCGGCACACACCTTGTTGGCGGCCGCGCACCGACCTCGTCTCAAGTGCTGGGTTTGTGGCACATACTTGCGGAAGCGGGCGGCCGGCAAGAGGTGCACAGGGTGAACTTGTCGGCGTGTTGGAAAAAAACTGCTCTGCATGTTGGAGCTCTGGCATGAAGCTCTGTATCTTGCATGCCATCGCATCGTGCATGCATGGTAAAAACGAGATTCCCCAAGACTTTATTTGTTTCATGCTTGTGCAGGTCCATTTCGGTGTGAGCGACTTTACTGCAGAGGAGTTGGTATTTTCCTGCAGAGCACCACTTACACACCCCTACATGGCAGCACGCCTTGCTGAGCTTGTACAACTGCCGGCAGCCCCACCTTTGGAGCAGCGAAAAGTGGTGTTGTATTTCAGCAGGAACACGGACGCGTTAGGCAACCGTGGGGTCCGGAAGGTAGGGAAGGGTTGGGCAGTGCTGAGCCGCGTCAGTACGCAGACCTACCCTGACAGTACACATGGTGACTAAGTGGTTGACTGGCCATTTCTACCCGTCCTGGCGTGGGGCCATCTTTATGCTCGCAGTTGCTGAATGAAGATGCCGTGCTGGAGGCCATTCGCGGGGTGTTGGCGGAGCGGAATCGTGGGGAAGAACTGGTGTTGTTTGATGCGGTGAGTGGATTGGTGAAGAGCCTTCTGCTCTGTTCCTAGTGGATCGCTGCCATGTGACATGTGACCCCTTTAGTCCTTTGTAGTTGCCACATAGTTGTCCCAACCGATTGCACTGCACTTGTTTCAACATTGGTTTTGGCCTTGCTTCCTGCGCAGAAAAAGTTTCCAAACTTAACGGACGTCACTGCCCTGATGACCAATGTTATGGCAATTGTGGGCCCGCATGGCGGTGCGCTTCACAATGCATGGTGGGCAGCACCTGAAACCTTGCTGCTGGAGCTCTACCCAACCTCATACAAGGGCACCGTGTTCTGGGAGTGCGGCAGCATTCGTGGCCTGATCTACTGGCTGCTCCGCTCACAGTCGGACGCCAACCAGAATATCACGCCCGACCCTGCGCTGGTTGCCCGCATCTTGCGTGAGCAGCTGGGGAAGAGGAGGGAGGCAGAGGAGCCGCGGCTGCACAGCGAGTGGGCCATGTCTGAGTTGCTATGACGAAGGTTTGGCTTCGCTTCCTGCCAGTCCTGTTATGTAACGTCCCCCTCCGCTCCGATCAGCAACAACAGTTGAGGCCACGTTCCCTTGTAAAGAAGGGTGGCTCCTTTTGCACCATTGAAATTATGCAGGCCAATATAACCAAACCAGGTACAAATCGCGCTTTGGCATGATTTGTTGGTGGTCCTGGGATGGCCAGCATTGCTGCTGCAAGGACCGTAACAGGCCCCAGTCAGGGCTTGCAGCTCTGTGTGGTCAATTGCTGATGCGCGCAACACCAGTTTGTGGTCGAATGTTAAGATCAGGGGGTATCGAAGCAAAAGCAAGGAGAGGCGGCCTATACCGAGCCTGAACTGGAGGCGCAAGTTGCCAAGCTCACGCTCGCCCGTGCCCTGCTGGCGGTGTCATGCAGCGCAGCACACCCTCTGCTGTGGGCACATCGACTGTCTTCTGATCGGCCCTTACTACTCGCCTAACCTCGGCACGATCCGGGAAGCTTCGATGGCGACGTTCATTTTCAACTGAACGGGCGGCGCACCCAAGCGTTGCCGTGGAGGCCCATGGACGCCAGATTTTCCTGACAGAGGGTCGCTGCGATGTCGGAGGGCGGCGGCGACCTGCCCAGCGTCGCCGCCGGCCTGCCTCCCGATGTGCTGCCACTGAGGGCGGAAGCCTCGGAGCAGCGTGATGTGGCGATAGCAGCAGCCTCAGCTGCCATGCCGTCTCGTGAGTGGAGACAGTGGATATAGTTTTGCTTGATTGCCGCTTACTATGGGCAGTGCATCACAGCAAAAAGCGTCAATCCTTGCCTTCCTCTCATCCCTGTGTGGCCCCTAGGCCGGGTTCGCGGCCCCCACCAGCGCGCACCTTCTGCCAAGGTGGAGGAGTGGCTGCGCCAAGTGCACCACAACCGCATGGGTGACAAGCTGCACGCCCTGCGCAAGGAGCACACGGATCTAGGCCTGCCGTTGTGAGTTGATGTGGCCCATCAACTGCAAGGCTAGGCTTGTGTGCTGGCCAACAGCTTGCCCTCAGCAGTGCGACCTCTGTTCCCTGCAGTTGCTATGCGCATGGGTGTAGCGAGCATGCACCCATCCAGGGATGCCCTGCCGCACCGGTGTGCTGCAGGGAGTCGTATACGCTCGCGCACGCGGCATTGCTGGGCACGTTTCACCATCCATTTGATACCAGCAGCGAGGCGCGAGAGTACTGCAAGGACATCCACCGTGGCCTGGTGGGCTGCGCATGCACAACGTGCCACTGGTGCCGGTGAGTACGGCAGTGAGTATGCTGGACAGGCAGGCGGGGCTGCCTGTCATGCAAACTGACGTTGCATACTGCTGGGAAGGACTTTTCTCTGTTTGGTGCAAAGCAATCAACTGGCCACCAAGCATTGGTGCCCTTGTTTTGGCACTGGACTCCATGCAGGCAGAAAACAACTTCCAAGAAGACGAAGTGCAGCAAGTGCCATGACAACAGGGACAACCGCTATGGCGGGCCCAGGGCGGGCGTGATCTGCGGCTCCTGCCTGTGGGTGCGCTTTGGTGAGTCTGGCTTGCAGCGCAACTTATCTTGTGCCTGCTCCCTCAGCTCAGGCAGCCAGAGGATGTGGTTGTCGCCCATGCAAGGTGTGGGATCAAATGTGCCACAAGGGAAATTTTATTCAACACTATGTTGATTTTCGCAGGTGAAAATGTACATGAAGCGCTTCTTGACCCCAACTGGGAGTGCCCGGCCTGCCGCGAGATCTGCAACTGCTCAGGTGTGTCTCCGATTGGAGCAGCCCTCGCTGCACCGCATGGGGCGAACCCAACGGGCCAAGCTCACACTGCATCTGTGCCCGAACGCCTGTGCACAACCCCTGTTCTTTCTGTTTAATTGACCCTTGCCTCCATGCACTTGTACAGCCAACAACTGCGTTCGCGGCAGCCATGGCTGGCTGCCTACCAGGGAGCTCAACTCAGAGGCCAAGCGGCTGGGGTATGCATCGGTGCGGCATGCTGTCGGCTAGTGTTTTTATACAATGTGTCCGTCATGATTGGCCTTGGTGGCGGTTTGCCTGTTTGCAAGCCACGCATTCAGATGGCATTCCTGTCCTCTGCCGGGTCGGTTAGGCAATCCGGATCCTTTGTCTGTTCCACATTGCCCTGGCACATGTGCAGGTTGCGCACTACCTCGTGCTGTCCCAGCTGGACGAGTCTCTGTGGGTGAATATCACAAACAACATCCAGAGCCTGCAGCCCATGATTGAGCGGGAAAACCAGCGACGGGTGGACGAGGCGAAGCAGCGCAAGGAAGTGTTGAGCAAGGAGTGAGTGTTTTGCTTTTTTCACTTGGACCTTTGCAGTAGGCCTGCATGAAAGCCAGATACACCCGGTGCACTATGTGGTGGGCACACAGCAATCATAAGCTGAGCAATTCTTTTGAAATTTGAGTGGAAGGAGTGGGACATGCATGATTATTTTTTCCGACAGGCCCCCCTTGCCCTCTTAAGCGCACAACATTTCTCCACGCATCTCTCTCTAATCTCGACTTCTCCCCTGCTGTCCTCTTCGCAGATTGCAACTGAAGAATGCAGTCAGGCCCGTCGTGGAGCGCAGGCTAGAGGAGCTGCGGGCAGTGTCAGTACACGATGCGGATGCCGTGGATCGCAAGAACCGGCAGCTTCTGTCAGAACTGGGCTTCGGGCGGCTTGACGCGCTGCTAGAGGACCTGCAGGAGGAGGGAAGCTCCGCCAAGCCCAGTCGTGGCATGCCCGGCAATGCACAGCCCGGTAAGAGGTCACACATTCCTACACCTCACCATGCTGAGGATGTTAGTCAATTCTCACTGCAGCTGGATTCCTGTCTCCAGCTGTGCCCCGCAATCAACATCCGACTTGTGACTGCACACATGCTGTTTCTGCACAGCTGCAGGTGGGCCATCGCTGCGTGGAGGTGACTCATGGCCAAACACTGCAGTAGCTGGTGCTTTCGCAGCCAGCAGGCAACAGGAGATCTGGCAGCAGCGCAGCCCGGGCAGCACGCTGCGCCTGCTGCGGCCACCTCGACAGCACCCTGACAGCGCAGCCGGCAGGTCTGTGGCGATCGACTCGCGCGTCCGACATCCCGCCTGGGAGCATGCTCATGGGTTGGGTGCTGGCAATGCAGTAGGGCTCCCAGGCGCAACATCTGGCAGTTTTGGGAGCTGCGGCGCAAATCCACAGCTTGCACATGGTGCAGGCTGTAGCGCAAGCGCTGCGGCGTATTCACTGCTGAATACTGCTGCCAGCTCAGGGGCGGCAGCAGCAAGCGGTGCGCACGATGGCGACGCTGAACGGCGGCATCAGTTGGACGGCCTGCTTGCACCTGTGGAAGGTGGCGAGTACCCTGAGGATGCGGAGGCACCCACTGGTGAGCCAAGTACATTTTGCCTTTCATAAATTTTCGATGTCATGGGGCGTCCTGACATGTATCCAGTCAGTTGTCGGGCTGTGAATCTCACGTTGCATCATTCCACACAACGGTGCTGCAGGACAAGGTCTGGCCCCTCACCTGGCAGCTGGGCACCGCCTGGCACATGGCATGCGAGCAGCTCGCAGGCAGGCTGCAGTGTCTGCTGGTTTGCGGCAGCCTCTGGCACCAAGGCACCTGCAGCATCAGTCCAGGCTGACTCCTCTTACGGCTCAGAGTGAGAAGAAGCAGGAGCAGCATGCAGCTGCAGGCCCTGGAGCAGCTGCACTCCCTGCGGACAGCGCGCAGGGCGTTGCTGACCCAGACAGCTTTCAGCAAGGCAGCCAGAGCCTGCTGGGCATGGCAGCGGAGCCGTCCCAGCAGCTGGGCTTGTCACCCGGCAGGTCAGCAGATAGCCCCGGCCCACACCAGTGGGTATCAGTAGGGGCGGCGGCCAGGGAAGCAACGGGCATAGGGGCGGCAGCGGAGCAACAAGCAGCTGCTGCAGCACTGCCTGCTGTGACTGCTCTGCTAGAGAGCGATGCTGCTCTGGATGCCGCTGTGGCACCCGCCATTGTCCAGGGCAGTGAGCGCCAGCGCCCATTCTTCTCTGGCTGGGCCGAGGAGTGGGGGCAGCTGCTGCGCTCCGCTCAGGGACTGGTTGAGGAGGCCTGGCAGGCGGACCCTTATGGCCCCAGCTTTCTGTCCGGCCCGGAGCCTGGCCGCGATGCAGAGGAGGTTTATGAGGAGACGGTGCGTATGACATTGCACTACGCAAACGCATGCTGCTCAGCACCTATGAGTTAGCCCTCCTTCCGGCAGACCCTCGCATTCAGTCTCCCACCTCGCGCCAGCATTACCTGTGTGCAGCATCGTGCCACTGTGGAGGCGCTCAGGGACATACTGGCGGAAGCTAACAGCTGCCTGATGGACACAATGGCAGTTGGCGGGTGAACTCGGGGCGCGGGGAACTTTTGCTTTGCACCAGGTGTGGCATGGTGAGCTGTAAATGGTCCGACTGAACCGCAACATGCAGCTTCAGCCTTTGTTTGTTCCTGCTGCTCGGTTCTCTGCAGGAGGGACTCCGCAGGTTATAAGCTGATGCCCCTGGATTCCCTGAAACCGTAAGGCGGGCAAGCTGGGCATTCCTGCATGGCAAGAGGTAGCGTCTCTTCTTTGCTGACGTGTCTGGACTTTGAAAATTGCTTCTGCAGGATGCTGGGCCTGTACAACCTCCTGGCACTCACACTGCCACCAGAAGATGTGCAGTTTCGAATCGTCCCCCGCATGCTGGGCCATGTAAGGACAAGGGTGGGGCCAGGAGCGTTGTATACATGCAGCAAGCACCAACCTTGCTTTCGTGCTTGCAACGATCAAGTCATTTGGCGTCGCAGCTTACGACAGGAGAAGCGCCCTTGTTCTAGGGTTTCTGCAGGAATGCTTTGTGGATTTTGAGCACAGCGTTCCTTCGGCGCGGCTTGCAATCTTAGAAGGGTGGGCAGAACTGCTCGTCACGCTGGACGGCCGCGCACTACCGGTGGACGATGTTGCACGCAGAATCAGCAGTTCAGGCAAGTACTTTTTAACACGTGCTGCAGCTGCTTCATGCTCATGCCAAATCCAACTGCATGCCAGATTACAAGCGCAGCCATCCAGTGAAGAGAAACCCCGTGAAGAGTCTGCTCTCGCTTACTCAAATCGTTCCTGGTCCTTGCTCTGCAGTAACAACATTAGCCCAGGAGGCGCATCAACTCTCAGCACTGCTCAAGGAGGTGGAGGCAGTGCGCGACAACCCCATGGCCCTGCTTCCCCAGGAGGACCGGACTATTGGTACCTACTGCTATGACAGTGCAGAGCGGCGGAAGAGCGTGGATGCAATATACACCGAATTGGAAACCCACTATCAGGTATCCTAGTAGTTTGACCGGACCACTTGTCTGCAGCATCCTCCAAGCCCACCTGCTTGACCTCTAACTTTGGCACATGCTCACACTGCATAACAGTGCGGGATACCTGCTTTTACCTGCGTACGTTCCATACACCCATCAATCCGCCCTTTCAACTGGCCAACCTGCCTGCTTGCCTAGCCGCCTGCTGCAGGTGCTCGTGGATGTACTGCACTGGTGCCTCCAGCACTGTGTTTCAACGGCAAGTGTGTTGCGGCATAGGGCAGCCTGGCTGCTGCCACGTGCCCTGGCCCTGGCGCTCCTCAGCCACAGCCATTCACTGCTGGTTAATGTCAGGCGGCAGGCCCTGGGTTTGCTCTTTCAGGCGAGTTCATCAGGCACATGATTGCTCCCTTATTGTTTACAGCTGATCATGCTTGGGCATATTGTGCTGGCAACACGGCTGCATGCGTTTTATGTCTAACTCTCCACTTTCTCACTCTCCCTATACAGGTAATGGTTTATTCCTCTGCCAACCAGGAAAACCATGGGTTGCTCAGCCCCGACGAGCTCAACAAGCTGAGACACCAGCGGCAGGAGCTTTGTGAGGTAAGGAGGGTGAAAGCAGCCGTGTGTGGCTGCATTTTGTCCAGTCACATGCGTGTTTGTTTGTTGGTTTGTTTGTATGGTGAGATCGCAGTGAAATGTGATTGCCGTCTCGCCCCGAGTGGTGTGCACCATATTGTTCCCCCGGCTTTGCCAAATTCATGCAGACTGTCAACGTGTTGCTCCCCTTCTTGGAGGACATGGTGGCAGAGACTCTTAACCAGGCTGCTGCACTCGCATCGGATGAACCATATAGTCCTGCTGCCAAGAACACAATATTCCAAGAGAGGGTGAGTATGCACGAGCTGATTTGCAACTCTTAGCTCTGGCGGTTTCGTCAATCCATTCAGATTGGCTTCAATTGTGAATGCCCACCCTGGTGGGGTCGAGCACATTCACTTCTGTAGCAATAGCAGGTTGGCATCCTACAGCAGGAGGCAAACGACCAACCCTGTTGCCATGCAATGTCTTGCAGGTTTCTACCCTGGCTGAAGCTTACAGATTTATCCTGCAATGCAAGCAGTCCACCTGGCAGATGGTCGAGGAGCATATTGTGCACTTGAACCCTTGTGAGATCCATGTGATTAGAGCTCTTGTCATCTCTCTTGCATGTTGCTGCTGGGATCTGCACCAGCTTTCGGTTGTTTGCTCAAGCTTGCAACGCAAGCTTCCTGCTTGCCTCTTCTGCAGTTTGCAAATCAAGGGCCATCCACACGGCGCGCAGCCTCTTCTGGCAAACTTCAAGCTACAAGCTGCGCCGTGTGTCAGTAGCACTGATGGCTCATTCATTGCAGGTGAGCTGTGGTGTACATGGATGCATGATATGCTGCTTAGTCAACCTTGCCTTGATGATGGCATTCCGGTATTCTAGGCTCGCAGACCACAATGCATGTGCCAAACATGCCCCCTCCTTTTTGCCAGCTGCATCAACTGAGCACGTTCACGCTCCCTCTGCTGTTTCTTATAAAATCATGCTTGCAGGGTACTGCGAGCATGTCTGGAACAAATGGACCTGTGCTTATGAGCCTGCCTGTTGGACTGCTCAAGCACTGGCTGTTTTCTCTGCTCGATAGCGGCACTAGCTTTAGCCAAGGTGCAGAGCATGGCCTTCACATATGCCTGCATGCAAGTGCCCGCATGCCCCATGCTGGGTACATTTCCTTGCAAGAGGGGTCTACCTTATCAATCTGAGCGGTTTACTTGACCTGCAGCTGAGGAACTTACCGATGTGCTGGCAGTGTATGAGCAGACCAAGCCTTTATTTGCTGACCAGCTATGGCGGGGCAAGGCAAGTTTCAGGCAACATGACGATATCAATGTGTGCTGCTCTTGGCCCTAGCTTCACAGTGTGCATTATTTGCGGTTCATGGCTTGACGCTATGGACACGTTACATCCACCTAGCTTCTAAGCGGGCTTTTCTATCTGCAGCTTTCTGCGGATTCCAGTGGAGAGGAAACTGCAAAGCTTCTCAGTGGGGTGTTTGGGCGAATGTGTTTTGACACTATGTGGCATGAGGCTGTAAGGTCGCTCCTGGAAGGCATTGACGAGGTGCGCTGCTCAATCGATGGCTTGCCCAACGGTGCAAACATTCGTTTATGGGTTTTTGTTTTGCACAGGTGCAGCGTTGGCCCGCAAGTGTTTAGGGGCAACGTCCTGGTATGGCTTGTGCCCTGTTCGCAGGTTTTGGAGCGGCGTCTTGCCGAGGACTGCACCAGCCGGGAGCAGGTGCCCTACAGCGCTCGCCTGGCGCGCATTCTTGCAGCTGTGCTGCTGGCAGCAGCACCAGTTGTGAAGGCAACTCCGTCGCTTGGAGTGCGGCCAGGCACCAGCAGCAGGGCAAGCTCTGTGTCATCGCCACGCCAGCTGGTGCAACGCCTAGCGCAGCTTGCTGTGGGCAGCTGCCTAGATGTGCATGCCGAGCTTAGAGAGCAGGCAATATGTGCAGCCAGCAGTTGGACTTCCAGCCCGCCAGCAACCGACAGCGAGGCTGAGAACATGCGGAAAGGAGCATTGCGCAGACGGCTGAAGGTACGTGGACAATGGAGGTGATGTGATCTTGCACACTTCGAGTGTGGGGTTTGAACAACGGCTGCAACACTGTCAATGCCTTGTAATTTATTCGGCCTAATCGTTCCATTTTCCCTTGGCCACAATTCTCATTCTGTTCAGGAGCTGGCATTTGGCCAGTTGAGCGCCCTGTGGGGCATCCTGCACGCCCTTGGGGGCCCCGTTGCGTTTGGCGATGTCAGCCTGTTCAGGCCACTGTGGACGGTTGTTTCTTCCTCCCTGGAGCTTTGTTCAGGTGGGAATTGTGTGTATCTTTGTGTCATAGCATGTGCACTTGCAACAGCAGATCAATGTTTGGCAAAGTGAGTTGCACACAACTCTTTCCTTTACTGCTGGTCCGCTGCACTGCCATCCTCCAGACCGGTTGGCATTCCTTTGTTCCTTTCTTTAAACACTTGCAATGTCTGCAGGCAACGCGCAGGCTTCCACATTTGACCAGCTGGTAGTGGAAATATTGGCGGACTCATTGGTGCAGCATGGAGAAGGGGCTGCCACTGCACCACTTAGCCAGCTGCTGCAGTGCACGCTCTGCACCATTCTGTGGCGGTACCTGGACCGCACAGACCAGCAGCGGCGCCTTGGCAGCGGGCGCACACAGGCCAATGCCATGCGCTTCTTGGAGGTGCGATGAAAGTCACGCTCTTGATGGGTATGCGCATGCGGCTTCTGTTGGTTGTTCCACGCCGGGACCATGTGTGGTCGTGGGTGGGTGAGGTGGGGGGTTAGGGGATGCTTGAGGGATCTGGCATTGGTTAATAACTTGAACTGTGTTTTCCCCAAAATGCTTCATGCACCTGCTGCAGGTGCTTCTGTGCTCCCTTAAAAGCCCGCATGCAGTGCAGCAAGCACTCCTCTGCGTGCTGCGCTGCCTCCTGAATGCTCTATGGCCAGCGCCCTCGCCAACCGTGCGAGTGCTGCTTTACAGGTGAACACGAAGCCTTTGCATGCCAACTTTGTATGCCAGATGCAGCGGGAGCTCACACATTCCCACTTTTGGCAGAACCACAGTTACTTGAGCGCTGCATATGGTGAGCACTTCCGCCCTCGCTGCCCGTTGGTGACGGTGCAGGATGCTGGCGCGTCTGCTCGACAGCAGCAGTTCTTCATCTGCCGAACTGGTGCTTCCGTCGTACAGCCTCCTGCAGCAGCTGACGCCGCAGCAGCAGAGGAATCAGCTCAAGCAGCTGGGGACGGCAAAGCAGCCGCTGCACATCTTCTGGCAGGTGGCGGCTGCGGATGCCTTGCTGTGCTGCCAGGAGGCAGCTCTGAGCAGTGTGCCAGCAAGCCGCCAGCAGCAGGTACATGATGCCATCCGTGGCATGCAGGACCCGCTCAAGGTGCAGCGGTTGAAGGCCCCCAAGCCCAGGCTGCTCGTGCCTCTCGAGAAGGAGACTGCAGAGGCAGCCATCAACGACCTGTACTGCCAGGCCAACAGCCTGGCCCGGGAGTGGGAAACAGCCTCAGCCTCGCTGGATGCGCTGCGCCACCAACACGACCGTGCCGTGGGCGATGCGCTGCGGGAGGAGGTGAAGCTGGGCGACGGGCGCCCCGCTCTTGCTGAGCCCACCTCGCTCAAGGTGGCATCGGCAGCGATGGACCTGTTGCGCGGCTTCCTTGCCGCTGGGTGCGCAGCGGCAGCGAGCACAGCAGCTGCAGGAACAGCAGGCACCAGCCCCGCAGCAGGGCCACTTGCAGCAGCACGAGCAGCACCAGCAGAGAGCACCGCGGGCCCCATTGACTGGGAGGCGCTGTCGCCCGGTTTCCAGTGGACCCTTGTCAGCTTGCCCGCCCTAGCCACCCTGGTGCTCCATTCCCAGCGGGCTGGAGGTAGGCTTGGCGGGCTCGTGGAAGGGTACAAGAGTGTCCAGCAAGCAGTGATGGATGTATCTAGCAGCCTTGTGCTTGTCAAGCTCAAACCGCCACAGCCCAGGAAGCGTGCGGCAGATGCAGCACCAGGTGCTGCGGAGCCAGGCGCAGAGCCAGCGTTCAGAATAAGGCGCACGGCACAGGCAGGTTCGGTAGCTGGTGCACGGCAGCAGCAGCCGGCAGCGCGCGTCGAGCCTGCAGCCAGCATGGTGCAGGCGGCAGCAGCGCCGGATGCTGCAAGCGTGCAGCAGCAGCAGCAGCAGCAGCAGCAGCCGGGTGCACTCACAACGCGCGTGCCACATGCACCACGCTCTCAGCAGCATCTCATCAAAGTGGAGCCGCAGTCGCAGCTTGCAGGGCCTGCACCACCACATCTGCCTGCAGAACCACCCGCGCAGCAGCGTGAAAAGCCAGCACCTGGCCCGAGCAGCAGCCGGCGTGGCCTTGACACATCGTTTGCAGACGTACGTGGTATCTCCAAGGGCAAGCACTTCAATGTGGTCGGATCCTTAGCCGCTAAGCCTCAGTTGAAGGGAGAGGTGAGCGACTTGGGCATAAAGCGCAAAGCTTGCTGGCGGAGTGGCCTTTTTTTTGCATATTAGCATGCAGATGGGGTGCAAAGCACGAATGGCCTTGCCACAGCCTGAGCCTGAATGTCTCTCGCTTTTACCCCTAAGTTTCACTGTCTGGTGGCAACATGTTGCATCCTGGCACTAGGCATGAAAAGCCCTGCCTCTGCTCTGCAGGGCGGCACCCCAGCCCTGAAGCTGGACCTGCGGGATCACCGGCAGCACCGGCTGACGGTACTGGTGCAACGACGACTGCATGGCACCT
>VFQP010004804.1_pt1 | contig 12256 bp, 10 predicted proteins | sample 3512351 | NCBI WGS metagenome assembly VFQP01 (sample SAMN10412372, study PRJNA504923) | tailings metagenome | isolation source: Relicate 1 Philex TSF1 revegetated site | place: Philippines: Tuba, Benguet | collected 2017-08-29 | reverse complement strand
GCGGCGCTTTGGAACGCCATGAATGCGGGTATTCGTGGCGCACGCTGCCCTTGGCGAACAGGCGATCCGCCGCAACCAGCGCCTTGATGACGCCGACGTTCGCCGTGCCCATTTCGCCTTTTTGCGTAAAAACATCCATGCCCGCAAAATGCGGGTGTTTATCGGTGTAAACGCCGTTGTCGTCAACCGCGGATTCGATGGGGATACGCTTGGCCGCTTCGCGCCCCGCGTTGTAGTTCATGATCAGCACCCAGTCTTCGTGACCATGGCCGGGCGCGGTATGGACGAAACCCGTACCGGCATCCGTCGTGACATGTTCGCCCTCCAGCATCGGCACGTCGAAATCATACCCAAGGCTGTGCAGCGGGTGGTGGCAGATGGCGCCGCTGAATGCTTCGCCCCTGCCCTGCCAGAACACGTTGTGTCCGGTGACTTTGGCGTCTTTCAATACCTGCTCCAGCAGCGCGGCGGCCACGACGACTTTGTCGCCGGCTTTCGCCTGTGCGCCTTCGGCCGCTTCGGTGACTTCGACACCGACATATTCGATGTTGCCGCCGAATGCGATGGCGCGGTTGCCGGGGATGGTCCATGGCGTCGTCGTCCAGATCACGACATACGCGCCCGCCAGTTCGGCAGGCCCCGATTGCAGCGGGAATTTGACCCAGACCGTCAGGGATTTGTGTTCCTGATATTCAACCTCGGCTTCGGCCAGTGCGGTTTTTTCAACCACCGACCACATGACAGGTTTGGCGCCTTTGTACAGCAAACCGTTTTGCAGGCATTTGTGGATTTAGCGCACGATAGACGCTTCGGACTGTTTGGTCATGGTCAGGTACGGCTTTTTCCAATCGCCCGTGACGCCAAGGCGTTTGAACTGCGCGGCCTGCGTATCGACCCATCGCTGCGCAAAGGCGCGGCATTCGGCGCGGAAATCCAGCGGCGCGACGGCGTCTTTATCCTTGCCTTCGGCGCGGTATTTTTCCTCGATCTTCCATTCGATCGGCAGGCCGTGGCAATCCCAGCCCGGCACATAGGGCGTGTTATAGCCCAGCGTCTGCCAATATTTGTTGATCACGTCTTTGAGGATTTTGTTGACCGCATGACCCATGTGGATGTCGCCGTTGGCGTACGGGGGGCCGTCGTGCAGGATGAAGCTTTCGCGTCCCTTCGATGCCTCGCGCTGGCGCTGGTACAGATCCATCTTTTCCCAGCGTGCGAGAATTTGCGGCTCTTTCTCCACCAATCCCGCGCGGCGCGGGAAATCGGTTTGGGGCAGGTGGATGGTGTGGCCGTAATCGGGGGTGTCGGTGGTCATGTCGCGCGTCTCCGCTTCGCAGTCAAAAAGGAATATCCAGCGTCAAAATGCCCGATCGGGGCATGATGGTCTAGATAAAACGATGTATTTGGAAACAGTTTTCTTCACCCGCTCAGGGGCGAATGGAAATGCTGCAATCGGTGTCGTCGCAGGTTTTATCGAGGCTGTAGGTTTCGCCCTGCAATGCCGCCTTGAGGCGCGCCGAGATCAGCTCCGCCAGTGCCGCCTGCTCCGCACGTGCATCGGCACGCGGGGGGGACACAAGAACCTCAGCCGCCGCAGCGGGTGCAGCCAGCGCAAAAATCATAAAGGCGGTCAAAAGGGCGGTTTTCATGCAGAAGAACCTACCCAAAGCGCCGTCAAAAAGCAAGGTCGGCCACCAAAAATCTGATATTACGTAAATTAATGTGCTACTTCAGGCGTTTAAGCCCGACTGCTTCGCGTACATCCGATAGCACCGTGCGGGATACCGCGCGCGCCTGCTCCGCCCCTGCCGCCAGTATGGCGTCCAGCCTGGGCAGGTCGACCATGTATTCGGCATAAAGACGCGACGGCTCCGCCAATGCGTTTTCAACGGCGCTGGCCAGCAATTTTTTGGCATCGCCATAGCCCATGCCGCCTTTGATAAAAGCATCACGCATCGCCTGCACATCCGCCTCCGGCGCGAAGTAGCTGTAGAGCTGGAAGATGGTATTGCCGTCGGGGTCTTTGGGTTCGTCGGGCAATTTGGAATCGGTGATGATTTTCATGATCAGCTTCTGGCGCTGCTTGCTGTCGATGAAAACGGGGATATGGTTTCCGTAGCTCTTGCTCATCTTGCGGCCATCAAGGCCGGGGATGGCGGCGCCGGTTTTTTCGATCTGGTGTTCCGGCAGCGTCAGCACAGGTTTAAACGTGTTGTTGAAATAGCCCGCGATATCGCGCGCAAATTCGACGTGCTGCACCTGGTCTTTGCCGACCGGCACCAGATGCGCGCGCATCATCAGAATATCCGCCGCCATCAGGATGGGGTAGGTATAAAGCCCCATGTTGACGTTCGCATCCACATCACGGCCTTCGGCTTCGTTTTTATCCTTCGCCGCCTTGTACGCGTGGGAGCGGTCCATCAATCCCTTGGGCGTCACGGCCATCAGCGCCGTGGTCAGCTCGAAAATTTCGGGGATGTCGGACTGGCGGTAGAAAACCGTTTTATCCGGGTTCACGCCCAGCGCCAGAAAACACGCGGCGACTTCGTAGGTATCGCGGCGCAGCGCTTCGGCGTCGTGCACCGCGTTGATGGCGTGGTAATCGGCGATGAACAGGAAAGACTTCTCGGCGCCCTTCACCAGCTCGATCGCGGGACGGATCGCCCCCACGTAATTGCCCAGATGCGGCGCGCCCGTCGGCTTCACACCCGTCAAAATCGTTTTACCCGCCATGGTTTTTTCCTTTATTCCTGCTTGCCGTTTTGGCCGTTTTGGCCAATATAGGCCATATCGCGGCAAAAGGTAAACAGCAGCATGTGCGGCAGGTACAAACAAAACACAGATGGCGACGCACTGGCCGACGTCTTCAAGGCGCGGCGCCGCACGCGCAAAAAAGACCCCTATGGCATCGCCGCGCCCGGCATGGATCTGCCCGTGATCCGCGAAAATGCATCGGGGCGTTTCATGGATGATCTGAATTGGGGATTTACCCCGAACTGGGCAAAAGATGATACAGGCAACCGGTTTATCAACGCGCGCAGCGAAACGGTGGCCGAGAAAGCATCTTTCCGCGATGCGTACCGCCTGCGCCGCTGTGTGATACCGGCCGATGGATTTATCGAATGGGACGGTCGGACCAAGCCCAAAACGCCGTATGATTTCACACTGGCATCGCGCGCGCCGTTTGTGTTTGCAGGCCTGTGGGATCGCTGGACCAACCCCGCAAGCGGTGAAGCGCAAGACCGCTTCGCCATCCTTACCATGGCGGCATCGCCCGCCATTGCGCCTTATCACGACCGCATGCCCGTCATGCTGACGGACAGGCAGGATATCGACAGGTGGCTGGCGCGCGAAACAGATGGCGCCGCGCTGGAGGCGATCACCGCCCGCAGCGCCTTGCAAGCGGTCGAGATTGCCCCCGCCGAGGGAATCCCCCTGCCCGCCGAATCGTCCCGAGACACACGGCAGGGCAGCCTGTTTTAACCTGCATTTGGCCGCATTTTAACCCTTTGCCATAAGGAATTGACAAGCCCCGCCCCGTTGTCTAGCCTTGCCCTTATCAAGACATTTAACCGACCGCTTATTTTCAAAGGAAAGGCGCCATGGGTATGAAAGACTGGTTCAAGCGCATGCAAGACAATGCCGAAGACAAACTGAACAAGGCCCAAGACCCGCAAGCGCAGCGCGATGCCAAGCGCGAGCAAAACGCACGCAACGTGCGCCGCGCGGCCTCGGCGATGAAAATCGCGCAAAAAGGCCTCAAAGTTTACGGCGACGCCAGCAAGAAAGCCGATGAAATCGGCAAGGCCATCACCGAAAAAACCGCCGAGATTGCCGAAAAAGCGCAGCCCATCGCCGGCAAGGTTGACGAAGCCGCCAGCGATTTCGGCCTGAAAATCAAAGGCGCCTTCGAAGTCGTCAAAGACCGCGCGCGTAAAGGCGCCGAGGCCGCAGGCGAGCAGATCGAAGGTAAAGTCGATAAAGCCCGCGCCGAACAGGCGAGGAAGCCCAGCACCGGTTCGGGCCTGCTTGATATGCTGATCCCCGGCGTGCCGGAAACGGATGCGACCAAGCCGAAAACGCCGCCCGCGCCCAAAAAGCCCAACGGCCCGAATGCGGGCTAGCCCCCCCTGATTTAAAAAACAGCCGCCCCGCAAAGGCGGCTGTTTTTTATGCCTGTCTAACATATACGGCAGCGCAAAAAACCATAACGCCGCACGCGCCGGAAAAACCGCACCCCTCGGCCGCCGCGGCGGGTTTACAGCGGCCGGCATGGGTGTTAGTTTTCTTGCCAATCAGCAAGCAATAAGAAGAACAGCCGGAGCGCATCCGGCAGCATGGCGCTGACGGGTGGTGTGTGGGCGTGACCGCAAGGTGGCGGCGCGCGCGTGTAATAACCACATGACCCGAAAGATTTAAAACATGAGCGCAGAGCCCAAACCCACCACGCCGAACACCACCGGTAACGACAACCAAAAACCCGCCAAGCGCTGGAGCGCGAAATACCCCGTCGATATCGACTGGGACGCCGACGTGCCGCAATCGACGATGGTGTCGCTGTTCGAAGAGTCCGTCAAAAAATACGGCAAGCGCACCTGCCTGAATTTCATGGGCAAGACCATGACCTATGCCGAAGTCGGCGAAGCCGTGGACCGTTTCGCCAAGGGGCTGCAAGACCAAGGTCTCGGCAAAGGATCGAAAGTCGGCCTGTGCCTGCCCAACACGCCGTTTTACGTCATCGCCTATTACGGCGCGATGAAGGCCGGCGCGACCGTGGTGAATTTCAACCCGCTGTACGCCGAAAAAGAGCTGGAGCATCAAATCAACGACAGCCAGTGCGACGTGATGGTAACCGTCAACGTCAAACAGGTGCAGTCCAAGGTTGAAAAGATGCTGGGCACCACGCATCTGAAAAAAATTATCTCCTGCGATCTGGCCGATGCGCTGCCAAACGTCAAGGGCTTCGCCTTCCGCGCGCTGAATACCGTCAAGGGCTGGTTCGGCAAATCCGACACCATGAAAGTGCAGCGCGACGCGACGCACCTGTCGTTCGCCAAAATGATCGAACGCCCGGGCAAGCCGAAACCGGTAGATATCAACCCCGATGACATCGCCGTGCTGCAATATACCGGCGGCACGACGGGCGTGCCCAAGGGTGCGGCGCTCAGCCATGGCAACCTCAGCGCGAATCTCAATCAGGCGAACCTCTGGTTCTCCGGCGGGAAACAATCGCAGCAGCAAGAGAAAATGCTGGCTGTTCTGCCGTTCTTCCACGTCTTTAGCATGACGGTGCAGCTGAATATGTCGCTGCATATCGGGGCGGAGCTGGTGATGTTGCCCAAGTTCGACCTCAAAGAAACGCTGAAAACCATCGACAAGGAAAAGCCCACAATGTTCGCGGGCGTGCCGACGCTGTACAAGGCGATCATCGATTGCAAGGACATCAAGAAATATGACCTGTCGTCGCTGAAAGTCTGCATGTCGGGCGGCGCCGCACTGAACGAAAACGTCATGAACGGTTTCAAAAAACTGACGGGACTGGAGCTGGTCGAAGGCTATGGACTGTCCGAAACCTCGCCGCTGGCCATCGCCAATCCCGTGTTTGGTGAAAAGAAATTGAATTCCATCGGCATGCCCGTGCCGAAAACGGAAGTCAAAATCACCAACCTGCAATTCCCCGACCAGAGCCAGCCGATCAAAATGGAGGGCGAGATCTGCCTGCGCGGCCCGCAGGTCATGAAGGGGTACTGGAACCGCCCGGACGAAACGGAAAAGGTCATGGATAAAGACGGTTTCTTCCGCACGGGCGACGTGGGGTATGTCGACGAAGACGGTTATATTTTCATCGTTGACCGCATCAAGGACATGATCAACGCATCGGGCATGAAAGTCTTTCCGCGCAAAGTGGAGGAAGCGATCATGAGCCACCCCGCGGTATCCGAAGCCCTTGTCATCGGCGTTGCGCACGATTACCGCGGCGAAACGGTGAAGGCCTTTCTGGTTTTGAAGGAAGGCCAGAAGCTCGACCAGAAAGAGCTGACGGATTACCTGAAAGACCGCCTCGCCCCCTACGAAATGCCGAAGATGATGGAGCAGCGCGACGCCCTGCCCAAAACCATGATCGGCAAACCGGACAAGAAAGCATTGGTCGCCGAGGAAAAAGCGAAAGCCGAAGCGGCCAAAGCGCAAAAAGGCGGCAACAAACCGCCCCATGCACCCAAAGCGCCCCGCATGTAAAAGGCGGCCAGCTGCAAACAAAAAGCCCGGCATGTGATTGCCGGGCTTTTTGTTTATGCCGATGGTGGATTATGCCGTTAGGGCCTCTTCCTGCTTGGGCTTTTTTTCAAGCTCGCCGGTTTTCGACACCATCACCGCCAGCGGCCGCGTGGTTTTAAACTGCGCAAGGGTGATGGACGCCAGCGCCAGAATGGGAATAGCGAGGAACATGCCCGGCACGCCCCAGATCATGCCCCACATGGCAAGGTTCGTGATGATAAAAATAGGGCTGAGGTTCAGGTTGTTGCCCATCATATACGGATCAAGAATATGCCCCAGAAACGCGTGCGATACGCAGAGCGTCGCCAGCACCATCAGCGTGGTGCTGATGTCTCCGAACTGGATCAACGCGATAATCACCGGCATCGAAATCGCCACGAACGAACCTGCATAGGGAATGAAATGCAGGAAGAACGCCATGATGCCCCAGAACACCGCAAAATCAACGCGGAAGAAGCTGAGGATGAGGAAGGTGAGAAAGCTGTCAAGCGCGCTTACGAACGCCTTCACGCCCACATAGCGCTGGATCTTGACATCGATCACGCGGAACACACGGTGCCACTGCGCCGCCGCATTGCGCCCGCGCACCATGCGGCGCATTTTCTGGGCGAAGAAACGCTGTTCGTACAAGAGCAGGCCGATAAAGACCACAATCACAAACGTGCGGCTGGCCAGATTGGTCAGCAGGGTGGCAAAACCGCTCATGACCTCGCCGATGTCCATATGCTGTTTGGCCAGATTGACCAGTTCGGCAAAGGACGGCACCTGTTCGACGCCGAAGCGCTGCGCGCCGTCGGCCAGCATTTTTTCAAAGCTGGCCTGAAACTTGGGCGCCTCTTGCACCACCTGGTCGATGTTATCGCGCACCAGCGAGCCGACGATAAAAATCAGCAGGCTGAGCAGCACCACCGACAGCGCCGTCCGCACGCCGCGCGGCAGCGGACGGCCGCGCCAGATACGCGGAATGGCCAGCACGCGCGCGACCGCATTGATCAGATACCAAAGGAAAAACGCGATCACGAAAGGGATCATGATTTCCTTGGCGACCTTACACACAAAAATAAACAGCACCAGCGCAAGGAAACCGAGCATGAAGGCGCTGGCCGCCGAAAAGGCGCGGCGCGCGGGCGGCTGCGGGGTCGGCATTTCAATCAGCGTCGTCATGCCTTGCCCCCCTTCTTGCCTTTTCTGGCCTTGGGCTTCTGGCTTACCTTGGCGGGGGGCGCACCGTCATCCGCGCCCGCAACCGGCGGCAGCGGCGATTTGTCGTCGATGATATCGAGCCGCCCCGTTTTGGTCATGAGAACAGCCAGCGGCCGGGTATGCGCGAACTGCGCCAGGGTGATCGTGATCATCACCAGAATCGGCACCGCCAAAAACAGGCCCGGCACGCGCCAGATCATCCAGCCTGCCGCAAGGGAGAAGATGATCATGATCGGGCTCAGGTTCAGCGTGCGGCCCATCATGCGCGGCTCCACCACCAGACCAAAACCGATCTGGATCACGCTCAGCCCCAGCAGCACAGACAAAAACATCGATACATTGTCAAACTGGATCAGCGCAATCATCGACGGCAGAATAACGGCCAGCAGCGAACCGACATAAGGAATAAAATTCAGCACAAAGGCCATCAGCGCCCAGAATTTGCTGAAGTTCACGCCGTTTTGCAGCAGGAAGACATAGACCAGCAAACCCGTCAGAACGCTGATCAGGGCCTTGACCCAGACATAATGCTGGATGCTGATATCGATATTGCGCAGAATGCGGCGCACGTTGTTTTCGGTGTCGCGGTCTTCGATCATCTCGACGATCTTGCGGTTGAAGAATTTTTGCTCGTACAGCAAAAAGCCCGTGTAGAACGTCACCACCATGGCCTTGCCCGCGATGCCGGAGAACGTCTTGGCCAGCGCCGTGATGATGACCGTCAGGTTGAAATATTCGCGGATGTCCTGCGCCGTTACCTGTTCAGAAAGGCCGAGCAGCGCCAGAATTTTGGGCAGCATGCGTTCAAGGTTTGCCTGGTAATGCGGCGCCTCGCGCACCACCTCGGCCGCGCTGCGGCTGATCAGGTCAATGACCGACCAAAGCCCGCCCGCCAGAAACAGAATGGCCACAAATAGGCATGCGAAGCGCGGCATCGTCTTGCCGCCCATGCGGATACGCGACAGCCCCCGCGCGGTCGCATTGATGAGGTACCAGACGCAGACTGCGATGACGAACGGAATGGTAATCGCCGCCGATACCGTCAGCAGGTACACCACGGTGCAAACAACCATAAAACCAAGCGCATACGTCGTTACCGCCGACGTCCATACCCCTTCATCAGCCACCTGCGGCGGCGTGGGACTCTTTTCTTTTAACATATATATGACCCTTTACCCACGTTTTGCGTTAGTTGACTTTAGAATAAGACGCATTACTGTCAACCTCACAAGCGACATGCCGTGCGGGAGAGACCGGATTCGTCCGGCGCCGAAGGAGCAACCACCCCGGAAACTCTCAGGCAAAAGGACCGCACAGCAGGGCATCCGCCCGGATGCCCAAAGCGTCTCTGGAAAGCGCGAAAGCTGCACAGCCGCCGCGCACCGAAGGAGCAAACCACGTTCGTATATATATGTATACGCGCGGTGAAACTCTCAGGTCTCAAGGACAGAGCGGGGCGGTGCTGAATTGACAGGCGTCGCGCGGCCATTCCGGCCGTGCTGCGTCAATGAAAGGACACTGCTTTGGAAAACACGGCTTTGAAACCCACTGATATTCTCCATAAAACACCCCTGCATGCGTTGCACCTTGCGCATGGCGGCAAAATGGTGCCCTTTGCGGGATACGACATGCCGGTGCAATACGATGGCATGGGCGTGCTCAAAGAACATTTGCATACCCGCAGCGCTGCCGGATTGTTCGACGTGTCCCACATGGGTCAGGCTGTTCTGACGGTCAAGGAAATGGACCCTGCCTGCGCGCTTGAAAAACTCGTGCCCGGTGATATCGCGGGGCTGAGCGCGGGCCAGATGCGCTACACCGTTTTGCTGAACGGCCAGGGCGGCATCGTCGACGACCTGATGGCCACGCGCTGGGATGAACGCACCCTGTACATCGTCGTCAACGCCGCGTGCAAAGATAAAGACTTCGCGTATATTCGCAGTCAGCTGGGCGCGGATGCGCAGCTGGAATATCTGGCCGACCGCGCGCTTTTGGCGCTGCAGGGGCCGAAGGCGGAAGAGGTGCTCGCCGCCCTGATACCCGATGCCGCACGCCTGTTTTTCATGACGTCCTTCAAAACCCTGTACAAAGGCCACCAGCTGTTCATCAGCCGCAGCGGCTATACCGGCGAAGACGGATACGAAATCTCCCTGCCCGCCAGCTTTGCCGAGGCCTTTACGCAGGAGCTGCTGCAAAATGAACAGGTCAAGCTGATCGGCCTTGGCGCGCGCGACAGCCTGCGCCTTGAAGCCGGCCTGTGCCTTTATGGCCATGATCTGGACGAACAGACAACCCCCGTCGAAGCCAACCTGAAATGGACCATCGCCAAGCGCCGCCGCGAAGAAGCAAACTTCGCCGGTGCCGATGTGATTATGAAACAGCTGGCCGAGGGCACCAAGCGCCTGCGCGTCGGGCTGAAGCCGGACGGCAAAGCCCCCGTGCGCGAGGGCAGCGAAATCCACGTGGGCGGCCGGAAAATCGGCGTCGTCACCAGCGGCGGCTTCGGCCCCACCGCCGATGCGCCCGTCGCCATGGGTTATGTCGATATCGCCCACAGCAAAAACGGCAGCACGGTCGATGCGCTGGTACGCGGCACCGCCCGCCCCTGCGTCGTTTCGGCAACACCATTCGTCAAACAAAACTACAAAAAGGATTAAAGACCATCATGACGCAGGTTCTCTTCAGCGAAGACCACGAATACATCAAAATTGAAAACGGCCCCGCTGCCGACGGCAGCCAAGCGAAAATCGGCACGGTCGGCATTACCGATTTCGCGCAAAAAGCACTGGGCGACGTTGTATATGTCGAGCTGCCCAAAGTCGGCGCCACCGTGGCCAAGGGCGGTCAGGCCGGCGTGGTCGAGTCCGTGAAATCGGCGAGCGAGATTTACTCCCCCGTTTCCGGCGAAATCACCGAAGTGAACCAGGCCCTCAGCGACGATCCCGCCTTGGTCAACACCGACCCGCACGGCGCAGCGTGGTTTTATAAGATCAAAATCACCAACGAAGGCGAGCTGGCGTCGCTGAAAGACGAAGTAGGCTATAAAGCCTTTACCGACAGCCTTTAATACACATCCCCACATATACGACGGCGGGCACGACGCACATGAAATACAGCATCAGCGAACTTGAACAAAAAGAAGACTTCATCCGCCGCCATATCGGCCCCGGAGAGAAGGACATCGCAGAGATGCTGAAAGCCGTCGGCGCATCCAGTCTGGATGAACTGACCGCGCGTTCGGTGCCCGCCGCCATTCTTGAAAAATCCGCCCCCGTCACGGGCGATGCGATGACCGAGCATGAAGCACTCGCCGAGCTGATGTCGATGGCGCAGCAAAATCGCATTTGCCGTTCGCTCATCGGTACGGGTTATTACGACACGCTGACGCCGAACGTGATCTTGCGCAACGTGCTGCAAAATCCGGGCTGGTACACGGCCTATACGCCGTATCAGCCGGAGATCAGCCAGGGCCGCCTGGAAGCGCTCGTCAATTATCAGCAAATGGTGATGGACCTGACCGCCATGCCGCTTGCGAACGCATCCATGCTGGACGAAGGCACCGCCGCGGCCGAGGCCATGACGCTGGCCAAGCGCGTCGGCACCCACGCCAGCGATACGTTTTTGGTGAGCAGCGATTGCCACCCGCAAACCATTGCCGTGATCGAAACCCGCGCATTGCCGCTGGGCATCACCGTCGTCATGGGCACGCCGGACGAGCTGATCGAAAAAGACGGCTTCGCCATTTTGCTGCAATACCCCGCCACCAACGGCGACATCGGCGATTATGCCGCGATTGCCGACAAGGCGCATGCCAAGGGCATGATCGTGGCGGTGGCCACCGACCTTCTGGCGCTGACACTGCTGAAGCCGCCCGGTGAATGGGGCGCGGATATTGTGTTCGGATCGTCGCAACGCTTTGGCGTGCCGCTGGGCTTTGGCGGCCCGCACGCGGCATTCTTCGCAGTGCGCGATGAATATAAACGGTCGGCGCCCGGCCGCATTGTCGGCGTATCGGTCGACAGCAAAGGTAAAGCGGCATACCGCCTCGCCCTGCAAACGCGCGAACAGCATATCCGCCGCGAAAAAGCGACCAGCAATATCTGCACCGCGCAGGTGCTTCTGGCCAACATCGCCGGTTTCTATGCCGTGTGGCACGGCCCCGAAGGGCTGCGCACCATCGCGCTGCGCATTCACCGCCTGACGGCCGTTCTGGCCGCCGGCCTTGAAAAGCTGGGCCTGACGGTTGAAAACGCCGCGGCGTTCGACACCATCACCGTCGATGCACAGTCGCAGGCGCAGGATATTCTGGCGCGCGCGCAGGAAAACGATTTCAACCTGCGCGATTTCGGCGATGGCCGCATCGGCATTTCGCTGGACGAAAAAACCACGCGCGAAGAGGTTTTCACTCTGTGGCAGATTTTCGCAGGCAAGAGCGCGCTGCCCTTCAGCGTCGAAAGCCTCGACAGCCAGACCGACGCCATGATTCCGGATGCGCTGGCGCGCACATCGAAGTATCTGGAACACCCCACGTTCCACCTGTACCGCAGCGAAACGGAAATGCTGCGCTACCTGCGCCACCTGGAGCATAAAGACATCGCGCTTAACCGCTCGATGATCGCACTGGGTTCCTGCACCATGAAGCTGAACGCAACCGCAGAGATGATCCCGATCACCTGGCCGGAATTTGCGAACATCCACCCCTTCGCCCCCGCAGACCAGACCGAAGGCTATCAGCTGATGCTGAAAGACCTCGAACAAAAACTCTGCGCCCTCACCG
>VFQP010004802.1_pt1 | contig 12257 bp, 9 predicted proteins | sample 3512351 | NCBI WGS metagenome assembly VFQP01 (sample SAMN10412372, study PRJNA504923) | tailings metagenome | isolation source: Relicate 1 Philex TSF1 revegetated site | place: Philippines: Tuba, Benguet | collected 2017-08-29 | reverse complement strand
CATCCGCGCGTGCAGTACGCGGCGTAATATCAGCTAAACCTTGGCCCAAGTAATAAGCATTGGGTGGAACCCCAAAGGAGCAAAGATGGATAGCAGGCAACTCGATGATCTTGTCGCCCGCATTCTTCACTGGGACTCGAACGTGCCGGGATTCATCTCCGCTAGCGTGCTGACTTATGAACCTCAAGCGATCGTCATCGACTTCGAAGACAACGCAACAGCAGACGACTATGTGTCCCAGAAACAACTGAGTGGTTCGATCGAATACAGAGTTGATCCACCCAACGGAAGAAGAGTCATTTTTCGGCCGCCAGCCTAGCGGACCGCTGCTGCCAACGGGACCACATGGAAGGCGGCGTGCACGCTAGGCGTGCTCGCCGCATTGTTACGGCAGCCTCTCAGCATCGCGCTGAGCGTGAGGCGGGAAACCCCATTCCGATACGAACAATCATGGACAAGATCAAGTCCAAGCCGGGCCTGCTCAATCACTATGCATCGCGACCACCGGAGGTGAGGTGGTACTTCGAGCACCTACCTAAGCTTGTTTCTGAATTTCCTCTCGATGTCGCGCTCGCGTACGTCTTTGCGCAAGTTGAGCTCGCTCACAATATGGCGCTGTACTGTGGAGTTGCGAAGCTGCACTCGGCAGATACGGACGTAGCCCGTCGGGCAGTAAACGCCCATCACATGACGCGCGACGATTTCCGAGCGAAGTTCGAGACGGTATTTAGCAAGCCAATTCCATCCGCGACGTCAGAGCTCCTTGTGAAAGCCGAAGCGGCTCGCGATCGGGTCATGCACGGAAAAGAGGCGACCGATGATCAGAAGCGGAACGCAATCGCGCAGGTCTTGACCTATGCCGCTGAACTAAACGACCTCATTAACTCTCTCGGTGGTCCGAAACCCTTTGGCGATCTCCGTGGATTCAAAGGGCGAGGTCAACCGCTTCCGAAGAGCACTTCGCGCTGGCTGCTGAAGGGAATGGGCTTCAATATACGATGACCGGCCACCTAACGATACTTGCTGCAGACGGGCGATTCGGTCGCTCGCTGCGCTCGCATTTTGTTTAAGCGCCCGCTGCAGAAGCCAGCAATATGCCGATGGGCGCGAGCTCATACATCTCGGTTCCCTCCCAATGAAAGCTCCTTTAAGCGACGCAATCGCATACGCGGTCTCGAAGCTCATCGACGACGCAAGAGCAGAGAAGTCCCGCGAACCGACTCACGCTGATCTAGACTTCCTCTTCGATCGCCATAAGGTTGCCTCGGTTGACCCAAAGACCCAAGGTCAGCAGGCAGGCAAGGCCAAGCGCCTTCGTGCCGTACTCGTGCACTGTATCGAGTCGGCGCCAGAGACCGGAGAAGCACTCGTTGCCGGAGCTGTCAGCATGATTCGCTCCAAAGGCGGATTTCGTGCCACCTCGCCCAACTATTGTGGCGAGGAGCAAATTCTCGATGCTATCGAGTGTTTTCGAGTCGAGGGTTATGTGCTCTCGTCGGATGGCACTCTGGCGACGGAAGCCCTAGACAGCCTGTCAGGTACCAAGTTGACCGCCGCTCTTGAAGCCTATGTGCGACGCGCACGCCGTGGCTCCGAAGACGCCGCGCTGCTCGTTGGTACCGGCAAAGATCTTCTCGAGGCCACAGCCGCGCACGTTATTACGTCAGTTTACGGCTCTTATCCATATCAGAGCAACTTTCCTACGTTGCTCGGCCAGGCCTTTACTGCCCTTGATCTCGCGACCTCGGAGACGCCGAAGGCTGTAATTGAACCAGCTCATCGTCGCCTTGAGCGAGCCATGTACGAAGCCGGATGCGCTGTCAACGCGCTCAGGAACAAGGAGGGAACTGGGCACGGCCGGCCTTGGGTCCCAAGCGTAACTGATATTCAGGCCCGGGCCTCAGTCCAGCTCATGGGAATCGTTGCGAGCCTTCTGCTCGGCGCCCTTCGCGCGCGCACCTGAGGCACGCTCTAGCGACGCTTACTGGCGACGAGCGCGTGTGCGGTAGCGGTTGCGTGGGCCACAGCGCCACTTTACGGAAGGGTCGCGGTGGCCCCTCAACCGCATTTGGGGATCGCCCGAAGCAGATGCTAGCTTCCGGCAGCAGCACTCCGCAACCAGGTAACCAGCATGGCCGACCCATCCGAGACGCACCCTCTTCCGCTCACGCAGTATCATGTGCAGTCGCTCGTCCGCTATGCCGACGCCATGGACAACGCGAGTACGCGGGACTGGAGGGTGAACATCTCGGCCCCGCATTCGGCGGAGGTCCGAGCATTCGCCCTGAGGATTTCGCAGTTCTCTACCGAGGGCCGTGGAACGTTTAGCGAGTCGGACGTCCGACTCCTGTCAGAGGTTGGCGACGGGTTGGTATGTAGTGCGACTCCACTGCTGGCGCACCCCGACGTGGCTCCGGAAGAGAAGGAGCATGCACAGTTCCGCCTCGTCCTCGGCAACGCGATTCTTGAGGCTCGCGAACGTGTCCAGCAGCATGTGATGGCTCAGTCCCAACGACCTGCTGGTGAAGGCGAGCGTTAGGCATCCTCATCCCCATGACCGACGAAGCTTTGCCTCGCTTGCCGATAGAGGACGAGGCTTGGGGTGGAGTCAACGAGCTTTCGAGTCTGCGCCACGAGTCGGATGATCGTAAACATGTTCTCTCCCTAGCTGCATTCGCTGAAGACGCTCTTGAACTCTTCCTGGTTGCGCTCCTCATTCCTTCCGCCGCAACGACGCGGCTGTTGTACGGATTCGATGCGCCATTAACCGGACACTGAAGTTTCATCAGCCCATTTTCAGCCAACCAAGAGTGTCAACCCCATGACCAGCACCCAACAACGCGCCGAACTGCAACGCCAGATCTGGGCGATCGCCAACGAGGTCCGCGGCGCCGTCGATGGCTGGGATTTCAAGCAGTACGTGCTCGGCGCGCTGTTCTACCGCTTCATCAGCGAGAACTTCGCGGCCTACATCGAAGCCGGCGACCAGAGCCTTCGCTACGCCGAGCTAGACGACAGCGTGATCACGGCCGATATCAAGGACGACGCGATCAAGACAAAGGGTTACTTCATCTACCCCAGCCAGCTGTTCGCCAATGTGGTTGCGAAAGCGCACGGCAACGAGAAGCTGAACACCGACCTGGCCGCCATTTTCGCCGCCATCGAAGCCTCGGCAAATGGCTACCCGTCCGAGCACGACATCAAGGGGCTCTTTGCCGACTTTGACACCACCAGCAACCGCTTGGGCAACACCGTCAAGGACAAGAACACGCGCCTGACCGCGGTGCTCAAGGGCGTGGCCGAGTTGAACTTCGGCCGGTTCGATGCCGCTCATATCGACCTGTTCGGCGACGCCTACGAGTTCCTGATCTCTAACTACGCTGCCAATGCCGGCAAGTCCGGCGGTGAGTTCTTCACTCCGCAGCATGTGTCCAAACTTATCGCCCGGCTCGCTATGCACGGGCAGGCTAGCGTCAACAAGATCTACGACCCGGCCTGCGGCTCCGGCTCGCTGCTTCTGCAGGCCAAGAGGCACTTCGACGCCCACGTCATCGAAGACGGCTTCTTCGGCCAGGAGATTAATCACACGACGTACAACCTGGCGCGAATGAACATGTTCCTGCACAACGTCAACTACGACAAGTTCAACGTCCAGCTGGGTAACACGCTCACCGACCCACACTTCGCCGCCGACAAGCCCTTCGACGCCATCGTCTCCAACCCGCCGTACTCGGTGAAGTGGATCGGCAGCGACGATCCGACGCTGATCAACGACGAGCGCTTCGCCCCGGCCGGCGTGCTGGCGCCAAAGTCTAAGGCCGACTTCGCCTTCGTGCTGCACGTGCTCAGCTACCTCTCCAGCAAGGGCCGCGCGGCCATCGTCTGCTTTCCCGGCATCTTCTACCGCGGCGGCGCTGAGCAGAAGATCCGCCAGTACCTGGTGGACAACAACTACGTGGAAACGGTGATCGCGCTGGCGCCGAACCTGTTCTACGGCACCACCATCGCCGTTAACATCCTGGTGTTGGCAAAGAACAAGCCCGACACACGCACCCAATTTGTCGACGCGAGCGGACTGTTCAGAAAGGCAACGAACAACAACGTGCTACTAGACACGCACGTGGACCAGATCATGAAGGTGTTCGACAGCAAGGCCGACATCGATCACTTTTCTTGCTCGGTGTCGCTGGATCGCATCGCCAACAACGACTACAACTTGTCGGTGAGCAGCTATGTGGCAGCGCAGGACACCCGCGAGGCGGTGGACATCACCGTGGTCAACGCCGAACTGAAGACGACAGTCGCCCGCATCGACGCGCTGCGCCGGGAGATCGACGCCATCGTCGCCAAGATTGAAGGCACGGAGGCGGCGGTATGAGCGGGATCAACTTCCTGGACCGGCTGCTGGATGGGGTGGCGGTGGAGTGGAAGGCGCTGGGGGACGTAGCCGAGTTGGTGCGCGGCAATGGGCTCCAAAAGAAGGACTTTACCGAAACGGGTGTGCCCGCAATTCACTACGGCCAGATCTACACCTACTACGGTCTATCCACCACCGTGACCAAGTCTTATGTCTCGTCGGAGCTAGCCGAGCAACTGCGCAAGGTGAACAAGGGCGACGTCGTAGTTACCAATACCAGCGAGAACATAGAGGATGTGGGCAAGGCTTTAGTATATCTCGGCGAACGCCAAGCCGTCACGGGTGGGCACGCAACCATCGTGAAGCCCGGCAACTGCTTGCTGGGGAAATATTTCGCGTACTTCACCCAGACGGACACGTTCGCGGCCGACAAGAGGCGGTACGCGAAAGGGACGAAGGTGATCGACGTATCTGCCACGGACATGGCTAAGATTCAGATCCCCATTCCCTGCCCCGATAACCCCCAAAGATCGCTAGCCATCCAAGCCGAGATCGTCCGGATCCTGGACGCGTTTACCGAGCTGACCGCCGAGCTGACCGCCGAGCTGACCGCCCGCCAGAAGCAATACGCCTACTACCGCGATCTACTCTTGAACTTCCCGAAGCCGGAAGACGCGGCGGGTTGAAATGGGCCAGACGTTGACCGAGATCGCCCAGCAGCTGAAGGGTGCCAACAAGAAGGTGCAGCTGATCTATGCCTTCAACGGCTCGGGTAAGACGCGCCTTTCCCGGGAGTTCAAAAGGCTGATCGCGCCGAAGGCCAACGGCGGACCAATCGAAGACGAGCCGGAGCCGTCCGAGCCGTCACGCAGTAGGATCCTCTACTACAACGCCTTCACCGAAGACCTGTTTTACTGGGACAACGATCTGGCGATGGATGCGGAGCCAAGGCTCTTAATCCAGCCCAACTCGTTCACTGACTGGCTGCTCACGCTTTTGCGGGATCTCGGGCAGGACGGAAGCATCGTCAGCTACTTCCAGCACTACGTCAACGACAAGCTGACGCCCCACTTCAGCGAAGACCTCACCGAAGTCACCTTCTCAGTCGAGCGAGGCGACGACGAGAGCTCCGGAACTCTGAAGCTCTCCAAGGGTGAGGAGAGCTGCTTCATTTGGAGCGTCTTCTATACGCTGCTCGACCAAGTGATCGGCACCCTGAACGTCGCCGAACCTGACGAGCGCGAAACCAGAGAGTTTGATCAGCTGGAATACGTCTTCATTGACGACCCGGTCAGTTCGTTGGACGACAACCACCTGATCGAGCTGGCCGTGAACCTTGCGGGGCTGATCAAGAGCAGCGCGTCGACGCTCAGGTTCGTCATCACGACGCATAGCCCGTTGTTCTACAACGTGCTCCACAGTGAACTTGGCCTGAAGAAAGAAGGCAAGAAGGAAGGTTGTTACCTCTTGGAGCGCCTCGAGGACGGCACGTTCAACCTCAACACCAAGTACGGCGCCTCCAACCGGAGCTTCTCGTACCACCTGCATCTGAAGACGACCCTCGAGCAGGCGATCGCAGCCGACGACGTACAGCGCTATCACTTCACCCTGCTACGCAACCTGTACGAGAAGACCGCGAGCTTCCTCGGTTATCGGGAGTGGTCGGATCTATTGCCTGGTGACCGAGGGGCGTATCTCAACCGCATCATCCAGTACACCAGCCACAGCACACTCGCCGGCGAGTCGATCGCCGAGCCTACACCACCGGAGAAGCAGACGGTGAGGCTACTGCTGGAGCATCTGACCCAAACCTACGGCTACGTACAGCACGAGGAGGATTCCCTTGGCTGACTACCTCACGCCCATCGCCGAGTCGAACAATTTCATCGTCCTGGACCGGTACACCCGTGCCTGGAAGGTCGCGGAGGGCTACCAGAGCGAGGACGCGCTGGAGCGCGAGTTTATTCAGGACCTAGTCGCCCAGGGCTACGAGTATCTGCCCGGCCTGACCACTCCCGAGGCGCTGCTGGCCAACGTGCGCGCGCAGCTGCAAACGCTCAATGCCGTGCAGTTCTCCGACGGCGAGTGGTTGCGCTTCGTGGAGACCTATCTTGACCGGCCCAGTGACGGAATCGTCGAGAAGACCCGCAAGCTGCACGACGATTACATCCACGACTTTGTGTTCGACGACGGGCGTATTCAGAACATCTATCTGGTGGACAAGAAGACCCTCGGCCGCAACAAGCTGCAGGTGATTAAGCAATTCGAGCAGAGCGGCCGCCACGTCAACCGGTACGACGTGACGGTGCTGGTCAACGGCCTTCCGCTCGTGCAGGTGGAGCTGAAGAAGCGCGGCGTGGCCATCCGCGAGGCGTTCAACCAAGTGCACCGCTACAGTAAGGAAAGCTTCAACAGCGAGCACTCACTGTTCCGGTACCTGCAGCTGTTCGTGATATCCAATGGCACCGACACGCGCTACTTCGCGAATACCACGAAGCGCGACAAGAACAGCTTCGACTTCACCATGAACTGGGCGAAGGCGGACAACAGCCCGATTAAGGACCTGAAGGATTTCACCGCGACGTTCTTCGAGAAGCGCACGCTGATCAGCGTCTTGCTGCACTACTCCGTGTTCGACGTCACCGACACGCTGCTCGTGATGCGGCCGTATCAGATCGCCGCCACCGAGCGCATCCTGTGGAAGATCCGGAGCGCCCATGCAGTCAAACAGTGGAGTCAGCCGGAAGGCGGCGGCTACATCTGGCATACTACGGGCAGCGGGAAGACCCTCACCAGCTTCAAAGCGGCGCGCTTGGCCACCGAGCTGGATTTCATCGACAAGGTGTTCTTCGTGGTGGATCGGAAGGATCTGGACTATCAGACCATGAAGGAATACCAGCGCTTCTCGCCGGACAGCGTGAACGGCTCGGACAGCACTGCCGGCCTCAGACGCAACCTCGAGAAGGACGACAACAAGATCGTCGTCACCACTATCCAGAAGCTCAACAACCTGATGAGGAGCGAAGGCGATCTGCCCATTTACGGCAAGCAGGTCGTGTTCATCTTCGACGAGTGCCACCGCAGCCAGTTCGGCGAGGCGCAGAGGAACCTAAAAAGGAAATTCAGGAAGTACTACCAGTTCGGCTTTACTGGAACGCCGATCTTCCCGCAGAACGCTCTGGGCGCGGAGACCACCGCCACCGTGTTCGGCCGCGAGCTGCATGCCTATGTGATCACTGATGCCATCCGCGACGAGAAGGTGCTGAAGTTCAAGGTGGACTACAACGATGTGCGACCGCAGTTCAAAGCCGTTGAGTCTGAGCAGGACGAGAAGAAGCTGAGCAGGGCAGAAGACAGGCAAGCCCTGCTGCACCCGGATCGTATCCGCGAGATCACGCAGTACGTGCTGAACAACTTCCGGCAGAAGACGCACCGTCTGCAGCCCGGCGCGAAGGGCTTCAACGCCATGTTCACGGTCAGCAGCGTGGACGCTGCCAAGCTGTATTACGAGTCCTTCCGGGAACTACAGAAAGGCAGCGAAAGGCCGCTGAAGGTTGCCACCATCTTCTCGTTTGCAGCCAATGAAGAGCAGGATGCGATCGGCGACATTCTGGACGAAAGCTTTGACGTATCAGCCATGAACAGCAGTGCCAAGGAGTTCTTGAGCGCAGCAATCGCCGACTACAACGCGCTGTACAAGGCCAACTTCAGCGTGGACAGCAACGGCTTTCAGAACTACTACCGCGACCTGGCCAAGCGCGTGAAGGGTGCCGATGACAGCGGCAAGAGGTTGCCTGCCGACGAACAAGTAGATCTGCTGATTGTGGTGGGCATGTTCCTGACCGGATTCGATGCGCCAACGCTCAACACGCTGTTCGTGGACAAGAACCTGCGCTACCACGGCTTGATCCAGGCCTATTCGCGCACCAACCGCATCTTCGACGCGACCAAGACCTTCGGTAATGTCGTAACCTTCCGTGACCTGGAGCAGGCTACGGTCGACGCCATCACCCTGTTCGGTGACAAGAATACCCGCAACGTGGTGCTGGAGAAGAGCTACAAGGAATACATGGAGGGCTTCACCGACGTGCTTACCGGTGAGGCGCGGCGCGGCTTCGTAGAGGTGGTTCGCGAGCTGGAACAACGCTTCCCGGACCCGGCAGCGATCGAGAAGGAGGCTGACAAGAAGGCCTTCGTGAGACTTTTCGGCGAGTACCTGCGGGTGGAGAATTTGCTGCAGAACTACGATGAGTTCGTCAACCTGAAGTCCCTGCAGGTCGTGGACATGAACGACCCTGCGGCGGTAGAGGCGTTCAAGGCCCGCCAAAACCTTAGCGACGACGACCTGGCGGCGCTGCAGGCGATCAAGCTGCCATCCGAGCGCAAGCTCCAGGACTACCGCTCGACCTACAACGACATCCGCGACTGGGTGCGCAAGGAAACGGCCGCCACTGATAAAGAAAAGTCCACGGTCGACTGGGACGACGTGGTGTTCGAGGTGGACCTGCTGAAGTCGCAGGAGATCAATCTGGACTACATCCTGGTACTGATCTTCGAGAAGAACAAGAAGGTCAAGGACAAGGTCGCGCTCGTGGACGACGTTCGCAGGGCAATTCGTGCCAGCCTCGGCAACCGCGCCAAGGAAAGCCTGCTGGTCGATTTCATCAACCAGACCGACCTGGACCGGCTTGGCGACAAGGCCAGCGTGATCGAGGCCTTCTTTGTCTTCGCGCAGGCGGAACAAAGGCGCGAGGCGCAGGAGCTGATCGAAGCCGAAGGCCTGAATGCCGAGGCGGCGCGGCGCTATATCGCTAGCTCGCTCAAGCGGGAGTTTGCCAGCGAAAATGGTACCGAGCTCAATTCCATCCTGCCAAGGATGAGCCCGTTAAATCCGCAATACCTGACCAAGAAACAGAGCGTATTCCAAAAGATCGCGTCCTTGGTGGAGAAGTTCAAAGGCGTGGGTGGGCAGATCTAGGCGGAGCATTGAATCTGAATACGATGCACAAGGTGGTCCGCAAAAGCGTCTCTAAAGGCCGGCGTAGTTGAATTCACAGCCGGAGGGTCGACGGCATTCATGTGATGCAGGGCTCTGCCGCTCTAGTCGACGCGGCGACCCTAGGGCCGCTCGCAAGTGACGGTGCCGCCATGTGCCCCTGAAGGCGACTGCCGTTAGGTAACACTGGAGCTTCTTGGTATGATGGGCATCTGGCACGTCGCCAAGGGGCGGGTTTGGAAATCACTGGCTCGATCTGGACGATCACCTGAGCGCCCTCCGGCCTGTTGCGTGGGGCGCCAGCTCCGCGATCTCGCACCGTAGCCGCTTGGGAAAGCCGCGTCCGCCTAACGATGGCTCGCATGAGCATGGAGGGCGGCTCATGATGTCGCCTGCCACCGCAGAATATTGGGTATCCGCCTCCCCCTGACGCTTCGGCTGAAAAAGAGGCACACCATAGATCGCTCCGGCGGCGGCACCCAAGGCCCCGCGGCAAGAAACCCCCTTTCCTCACTTGACTCTAAGTCAAGTGTGATTAGTTTCCACTCACGCCTTCAAGCGTGCGCTATTTGACAACCAGGCGGATCAAGTACACCTCCACCGCAGTGCGAACTGCGGCAGAAACTCGCGATGACTCGCACGGGCGTCACAGCCGAGCTGGGGCTCCGAAAAATCACGGGTATCGAGCGGTCGTTTCGACCGAACACGTTGCGCCACGACGATGACAAGACGTTACACAGTCGAGTTATGACACGTGGTCACATCATTTCAGGTGGGGTAGCCGGCAAATCGCCGGTTGCTTTTTGCAACGTCAACTAGCGCAAAGGAGGTGAGAAAGTTGAAAGATCCCCTGGTCGTTGAGCGGGACGAGGTTCTCGGCTTGATTGAGGAACTCGAAAGGCTTTGTGCCGACCTGCAAGACGTCAACGCAGGGGTCTCGTCGCAGACAATCGAACGGTTACGGCAGCTTCGTATGCAGGTCGCGAAGGCTCGAACGCCGTCCAAGTGGCAAGATGCTTGGGATACTCTCCTTGAGATCGTCAAGGAAGTAGCGCCGATGCTGATCAAACTGTGGATAGAGACCCTCACTTGCGAACCAACCGCGCCAACGGCGTGGAGAACGACATATGCTGTTTGGAGAGTATCTGAAGTCCCTACGCGAATCGGCTGGGCTCTTGCAGCGTGAGCTCGCTGAGCGCGTAGGGATTTCAGCGTCTATGCTATCAAGACTGGAATCCGGCGATCGAGAGCCTACGGTTCGGATGCTCAGCGATCTTGCTCGCGCAATGAAGGTCCCTCCGTACTCGCTATTTGCCGCAGCGATCGCCGATGTCGAGGGATCAGATGCAAACGCCCACCTCCAAGCGATGACTGCGAGCCTTCAGCGTGCAACGCAGCATGTCGCATCAATCACCAAGCTCCGACTCCATCGAGGATCCGAATAGGTCACCATGGTCATCCAGCAAGCGAACATCCCGCGAACGTCGGTTGAAGTCGCTGAGCTTATGGAGGCACCCCTTGATGATCTTTGGCGTGCCACGCGTCGAGCAAGGCGAGATGGATACTCGCCGTTCGTTCTCACGCTCGGATCGAAGAAGCGCGTAATCTCGGCACCACGAGCCTGGTTGAAGTCTCTTCAATCATCACTCTACGAAAAGGTGCTCCTGCGCTTTCCCGTCTCCGATTCGGTCTACAGTAAACGTGGGCGGGACGTAGTTCTGAACGCGCAGCAGCACTTGGGTCGCCCGCACATGGTGGTTCTGGATATCAAGGACTGTTTTCCAAGTACTACACATTCCGTTGTGGCGGCTGCGCTTGAGCGATCTGGTCTTGAACCATCTGCCGCCTCGCTTGTAACAAGACTAGCTACGGCGAAGGGTGTTCTACCGCAAGGGCCACCGACGAGTCCGCATGTTCTCAATCTCGTTTTGCATCCTGTAGATGATGCGCTATCAATGCTCGCGGGACAGTTCTCAGCGACCTACACGCGGTATATGGATGATCTCTGCTTCTCGGCGGATCAGCCACTCGGAAATCTGGTGAGGCCAGCCGCAGCGATCCTTGCGGCTCGCGGATACCGAATCAACCAGAAGAAGCGACGCGTGTGGGGCCCGAACGACCCGCACACGGTGACGAAGATCGTGGTGAATTCAAGCTTGAATCCAGATCCGGATTACCTAGAGGCGCTGACGGCGGCGCTTGAGGACTACGGCGAAGGTGTCGGCATGCTAAATCGAAATGAGCTTCTCGGGAGAATTTCTTGGGTGAATCAACTCAACCCGGGACTCGGGTCACGACTCAGGCAGCGATTTGAAGAATTCAAGGTAGAGAGAGAATCCCGGTCCACATCGCGGTCGCACAGGATCGCGCGTCGGCTGAGCAACCTGGGAGATGGGTAACAGTGTAAACCGGCACCATGAGTAACACCTGAGAACGGGCTACCCGCGGATTGTGCAGTCCCGTTCGTCTTGCTTGGTCAAGAGGACAGTGTTGAAAGGATAGACCAGATGGCGTCGTCTGTCTCCACCTGTCCGTTGTGGTGGTTCGCGAGCGACTGCGCGACAAACAGCAGTCGATATTGAAAGAGCATCGTTCCACCGGTCGTGATCTTCCTTATCAGGGTAGAAGACCAACCGATTTCCCGCAGCGGCTGAACAGGCGAAGTCCCGCGTCCCTCGTCTGAAGGACACCACGAAGCCCGCTACTTCACCCTGAACGGCCTCGCCGTCGCCGCGTTACCCAGCTCCCGCAGCATCCGGTCGTCACCGGTCAGCTCCCAGTGCACGAGCGACACGGGAATCATCCCCACAGTGTTCACCTCGTCGAGGAAGCGCTGCATGGTGAACTGCTCGCCGAGCTGGCGCGCACGCTCGGCCATGGTCTCCTCCATGAGACGCCCGCCGG
>VFQP010004801.1_pt1 | contig 12258 bp, 7 predicted proteins | sample 3512351 | NCBI WGS metagenome assembly VFQP01 (sample SAMN10412372, study PRJNA504923) | tailings metagenome | isolation source: Relicate 1 Philex TSF1 revegetated site | place: Philippines: Tuba, Benguet | collected 2017-08-29 | reverse complement strand
CCGGCGCCGCGCCGTGCTCCACCAGCATCTCCACCACGAGCTGCCGCTTGTGCTCGGCCGCAAGCACCGCCGGCTGGTCGCAGCAGAAGCACGGGTCGGCGCCGCACGCCGCCACCAGCATCGCCGCCGTCTCGTGCTTACCCGCCCGGCACGCCGCCAGCAGCACGTCGTTCGCCTCCATGCCACACGCCAGCAGCACCATGGCCGTCTCGCGCACGGCAATGCCCGGCGCCTCCAGCAAAGTCGCCGCCATGCTGATGTCCAGCGGCACGCCACCACCGCTGCCGCCCTGCAACAGGGCGCCGCTGCAGCACGCACCCAGCTCGAGCAGCGCGAGCTTGGCCTCGCTGGGCACCAGCGGGCTGAGCAGCGCGTCGCGGTAGTCGCACCCGCCCTCCAGCAGCGCAAGCGCCAGCGGCGCCACCCGGCCCCGCGCCCGCGCCTCAGCCCCCTCGCCCTCCTCCCCCTCGCCCTCCCCTCCCTCCGCCGCAGCGCCGCCGCGCCGCAGCCCGCGCTGCACGCGCGCCAGCTCCTCGCCCAGCCGCTCCCGCTCCTCGCGCGGCGCCTGCACGTGCGCCACCAGCGCGTACGGGAGCAGCCGCCCGCCCTGCGACCCGGGCGCCGGGCGCCGGCCCACGTCGTCGTCGCGGCGCAGCGGCAGGCCCAGCTCCTCCACCGCCAGCGCCGCCAGCTGCCCCTCCCTCTCCTCCTCCGCCGACACCGGCGGAAAAGCAGCGGCGGGCGGCGGGCTGTCCGGTGCGGCGAGCTCGCCGCTCGCGGCGGCGTCGCGCCGTGCCAGGCGGGGCGCGCCGTCCCCGCGCAGCAGCGGCAGCGCAAAGAGCTGCAGCGCCGCTGCCTGGCGTGGCAGCCAGCGGCGCTGGCACAGCCCGGCCAGCACGTCGGGCAGCCGCGCGCCGGTGCGCAGCGCCAGCTGCACCAGCGGCAGCGGCGCGTGGCGGGCCAGCTGCTCGGCCGGCGTCATCCTGGCGCCGCCCGGCAGCACGCACTCGCGCGTGGGCGGCGCGCGCACGGCGGGCGGGCGGGGGCCGGCGCCGCGCAGCGCGCGGGCCTCGAGGGGCTCGTGGAGCACGGCGCGGGCGCCGAACGACTCGAGCAGCCAGCGCAGCAGCCGCCAGTGGCGCCGCGGGCAGGGCGGCGCCGCGACGGCGTCGTCGCCAGGCAGCAGCAGCGCCGCCGAGGGGTGCACCTTGTGCGCGCCGAGCAGGTGCCGCAGCAGCGCCCACGAGGCGGCGGGGCAGGCGGAGAAGAAGGCCGAGGACGGCGGGGTGGAGGCGGCGCCGCAGCAGCGCCGCGCCAGCGCCGCCACCTCGTCCACCACCCAGCCGCAGCTGGCCAGCGCCACGTGCCACAGCCCGCCCGGCGGCGGCGCGTTCCAGGGGATGGACTGCAGCGCGTCGTCGCCGGCGTCGCCGAAAAGGTCGAGGGCAAAGAGGCCGTCGTCGTCCTCCAACTCCAGCTGCAGGTGCTGGGGCTGCTGGGGCGGAGGAGGCGGCACGGCGGCGGTGGCGGCCTGGGCCTTGGCGGCGGCCTCCACCGCCGCCGCGGCGATTGCGGCGTCGAGCTCCTGCTGCATGGCCAGCGCCAGCCGCAGCGTGAAGCCGTCCTGCCGCGCCGCCAGCGTCGCCCGCAGCACCTGCTCGGCCGGCGCGGCGCGCTGCCGCACCAGCCGCAGCAGCGCCGCCACGCCGGCGGCGTGGCGCGGCGGCGGCGCGCGGGCGAAGGCCCGCGCCACCGCCTGCACCACGTCCCACGCCAGCGGCACGCCGCTGCGCCGGCAGGCGGCCGCCCACGCCGCCTGCGCGTGCGCCGGCGCCGGCGCCACGGCGGCGAACGCCGGCTGCGCCAGCACGGCGTGCATCAGCCGCGTGTCGCCGAGCAGTGCCGCGGCGTGCAGCAGGCGCGCGCACGTCGGGCCGCTGTGCCCCAAGTCCTGCTGCTGCTGCTCCGCCGGCGCGCCGCCAAACGGCCGCGGCACGTAGCCGAGGATGGCCACGCAGAGGTCTGCCGGGACGCTGGGGAAGTGGTGCTGCGCGAGGAACTCGAGCAGCATGCGCGCACAGCGCGCGCGCGGCGTGCGGCTGGGTGCGCCGTCGGTGTCGCCGTCGGCGCCGTCGTCGGAGTTGCGCGCCGCCTCGACGGCCGACTGCAGCAGCGCCTCCATCACCAGCATGCGCTGCCGAGGCGGCGCGCCGAGCTCCTCCTGCTGCTGCTCCGGGTGGTGGTGCGCGGGGGCGGCGGCGGGCGCGGGCGCAGGCGCGGCCTGGGCCGCGGCGTCCTGCTGCAGGCGGCGCTCCGTGTCCACGTGCTCGAGCAGCACGCGCAGCGCCACGTCGCAGCCAGTGCGGGCCGCCCAGTCCACCAGCCGCTCACACACCTGGGCGCGCAGAGGCGGCAGAGCCACGGCTCCACGGAAAGGCGTCAGCGCCGGGCGTTTGTGTGGGATCACCCCTCACCCTTGACGGTGACTGAGCGCCTTCCTGCTGCTGCGCCCACGGCTGTGGGCACGGGGCCGCCCTGCCACCCAAGCAATCAGCACTGCACACGCGCACCTGCATGCCCATGGCCAGCATCTCGGTCAGCAGGCGCTGGCACGCCTCGGGCGGCGACACCTGCGCAAGGAGGCAGCAGCCAGTGCACACACAATCGCCTGATGGACACCGCCTCCGTGTCGCTGCTGCTGCTGCCGGTGCTGCGTTGCTCTGAGCTCGTAAAGGACCGCCTCCACTCGTGCCTGTCGCTACCCGGACACACAGCAGCAAGTTCACAGGGAGCGCTACCCGGACGCTCAGCAGCAGGGCCACAGGAAGCACTCACCTTGACGGCGGCCTCGAGCACCTGGAAGTCGCGCAGCGGCCGGTCCAGCTGGGAGCGCGGGTGGCGCATGAGCATGAGCGCGGCGTCCACGTGGTTCCGCCTCAGCAGGTCCACCACCGTGCCCCGGTGCGCCACGGTGGGCTGCGCCGTCACCAGCGCGCACAGCGAGCGAGTGGCGCCGCACAGCACGGCGTCGCGCGCAATGGTGTGCAGCGCCGGCTCCCAGCGGTGGTGCACGCGCTGGGCCGGCTGCTCGGGGTCGTGCACCGGCAGCATGAGCTGCGCACGCCGCACACAAGACCACCACACGCCACCAGGTGAGACGGGGCCGCACCTCCCAGGCCGCACCTGCCACAGCTGCGCTCACCCTCGCTCGAGAACACACGAGGGCGACACACGCAGACACACGTCGATGCGAGACTGAGTCCTCCGCCAGTCACTGAGCGAGGGCTCACCAGCTCCAGGAGCACGTGCCCGGCGTCGCCGTCGGAGCACCGGTACCTGTGCACGAGCGACTGGCTCGTGGCGCCGGCGCTGCGCTCGTCGTCCATCCCGTGCCGCTGCAGCGCCGTCAGCACGCCGCGCACGCCGCCGCGCTGCAGCGCCAGCGCCGCCGCCGCCCGCGTGGCGCTGCGCCGGTCGGCGCGCGCCCGGAGCACCTCGGGGGGCAGCGGCGCGTCGGCCTCCCAGGGCCAGCGGGGGCGGGGCGGCCCGCGCCCGGGCAGCAGGCACAGCGGGAGCAGCAGGTCGACGGCGGCGGCCACGCGGCGGCGCCAGGCGCGCTCCTCCCGTGCGGCGGCCCCCTCGTCGTCGTCGCCGTCGTGGTCGGGCGTGAGGGCGGGCAGCTGGCCGGGCAGGAGGGGCGGCTGCACAGCGGCGAGGTTGGCCACCAGCGAGGTGAGCAGCAGCGCCTGGCGCTCCGAGGTGAGGCTGCGGGCGCCCCGTGGCTGGCCGGGGGCGGTGGGCAGGCTCAGCAGCAGGTGCGCCAGCGCGGCGTGGCCGTGGGCCGCGGCGCCGGCGACGGCCAGGACCCAGTTGCTGCGCAACGACGCGCCGAGGTGGGAAGGAGGGTGCAAGCAGGGTGAGCTGCTGGCGTTGCTGCGCAGTGCTCAGTGAGATCAAGGTTTGGCCCATGGACGTCCTCAGTCCTAGAAAAGACGCTCACTTGTCCCAGAGGTTGTGGTAGCGCGTGCGGAGCTCCAGCGCCCGCGCCTCGTCGCCCACGCCCAGCAGCCAGCCCAGCGTGCGCACGTCGCCCTTGGCCGCCGCGTCGGCCACGGCCCACTCGCACACGTCCGGGCGCAGCAGCATTGCGGCGGCGTCGCCGGCGGTGAACGAGCGCATCCACGTGACGGCGGCGGGCGTGCAGGCCACGCGCTTGAGCAGGCGCCTGGCCGTGTCCGACAGGCGGCGGCCGGGCTGCGCGTGTGGGAGTGCAGCACCGGCGAACGGCACGTCAAGCTCCACGCCTGAGAGCGCACCGGCTTCCAAGAGGATGAGGCCATTGACCCGTTTGTGCATGCTGTGAACCTGGCACCTGGCTCCAGTCAAGGCTGCAAGGTGTGCTCACCTTGCACGGCTCGAGCAGGCCCCTGGCGGCGGCGTGGACCGAGCGCAGCGCGTGGAGCTCTCGGTGCAGGTGGCGGCAGCTGCCGGCCAGCGTGGACGCGTCGTCCAGGCGGCACTGCGCCGCCACCTGGAGCAGAAAGGCCACGGGCAGGTCCGCCAGGCTGAGGGGGCCGCCGCCGCGGCCGGACGTCGATGCCTCGTCGGCCTGGGCAGGGGGCTGCAGCCTCTGACGGCTCGCCACCGGCCACGCAGCTGCGTTGGCTGAGAGCAACTCCGCCGCCGCCTGCCCAGCGGCCTGCGGTGAGGTGCGCGGGCGGGGACTGTGATCTGTGCGCGGCGACGCCAAAGCGTCGTCGGACAAAGCGCGGGCGGCGAGCGCTCCAGCGCGTGAGCGCACCAGCGAGGAGGCGCGCGACGCGGTCTTCACTCCGTCCAGCGCCATTGTGGTCTCGCTCTGCTGCCGGCGCCCCATCGAAGCGTGCGGGAGGACTTCGATCGCTGTGGAGGTGGGCCCGCTGCTCGTTCTAGCCGCGGGGAAGGAGACAAGCCGCGCGCTCTTATTAAAGTCAATCCTCCGAGCCAATGTGACGATGCAGAATGCACAGACGATGCGCGGCCGCTGTGCTCGCCGACACTAAATGGGCGTTGGGGCTTAGCCGCACCCCCAGAGAGCAGCAGGGCTCCGCAGGACGCGCAGCAGCAGCAACGGCAATGGCGTAGACCAGCAGCGAGCCGTGCTGCGGGTGTTTGAGGGCCGCAAGGGCGCGACAGCCGGCGGGATGCTGCCGCCGTCCCAGAGCCCCGATGGCGAGGAGCAGCAGCACCAGCAGCAGCAGCGCCAAGATGGCGGCAAGCAGCAGCTGCACCAGAAGGCCCGCATGATGGTGGACGCCACAGCCGGCGCCGTCGCCGGCTGCATCGCGCGCTTCCTGGTGGGGCCGCTGGACGTCATCAAAATCCGCTTCCAAGTGCAGCTGGAGCCCATCCGGCCGCTGGACGGCAGCGGCGACCACTCTGGCGGCTCAGCACGCCCAGGCGCCCCAGGCGGCGGGGCGCCCTCCCGCCCTGCCGCCGCCGCCGCGCCTCCAGGCCTCTCAGCGGCAGCAGGTGCCGCGTCAGGAGCGGGCAGGTTGAGAGCGACGCCCAAGTACACGGGTCTGTTCCAGGCGCTCGCCACCATCTTCAAGGAGGAGGGCGTCCAGGTGTGGGCCACCGCACTCAGCAAGACTCTGTGCTGCTGTGAGCTCTGGCAAATCTCATGCTCACGCGCTGGCGCTGGTGCTGCATGCTTCACGGCGCCTCGTCCGCAGGGGCTGTGGCGGGGCACCGTGCCTGGCCTGCTGCTCACAGTGCCCTACACGGCTGTGCAGTTCGTGGCCATGCAGCAGCTGCGGGAGGCGGCCGCCAGCTACGGGCTCACAGGTGCGTGGCAGCTGCTGCTTCGCTTGCCCGCCTCGCGAGGGGCCTCACACGCTGATGCTGCGGCATGGTGACGCTCGCGTGCGCGCAGCCAACCCTTCGCTGTCGGCGGTCGTGTCGTTTGGCAGCGGCGCGCTGGCGGGCGCGGCGGGCACGGTGGCCTCGTACCCCTTTGACCTGCTGCGCACCACCATGGCGGCGCAGGGCGAGCCCAAGGTGTGCGGGCGGGCGGGGAGGGGCGCCCGTCGCTGCGTGTTTTGGTGGGCAGGTGGCGACGCAGGGCGCACTCAGGGTGGCTCGCTCAAGACTGATGGGAGAACGCGGTGTCATGCACGCTGTTTGTCTGTGTTGCGTGTGCTCAGGTGTACCACGACATGCTGGACGCGGCGCGTGGCATCGTGCGGGACAAGGGCTTCATGGGGCTGTACGCGGGCCTGGGCGTGACGCTCATCGAGATCATGCCGTACGCCGCGCTGCAGTTTGGGCTGTACGACGGGCTCCAGGGCGTGTGGCGCAGGGCAAAGGTGCGCGCCCGGGACAACGAACTGCCCACGCAGCAGCAGAGCGCAGCACCCACTTCGTCACGAGTGGAGAGTTGAACAGGAGCGCACGGGGAGTCACCGCAACGTTTCGCGCCCGCAGGAGGCCGACGTGGCGCGGCGGCGGCGGCGGCAGGTGGAGGCGGGCGGCGACGGCGCGCAGCAGCACGGGGCGCCGCTGTGGCACGACCCTCGCCTGTCGAGCTTTGTGTGCGGCCTGGCGGCGGGGCTGTGCGCCAAGCTGGCCACGCACCCGCTGGACGTGGCCAAGAAGCGGTACCAGGTGGCGGGCCTGCAGAGGTCCCTGCGGTGAGTCACGGGTGTGAGGCAGAACTCGGCAGCGCGCAAAGGGGCTGGGCGTGCTGAGCTGAGCTCAGCGCCTGTGGGCCGTTGCGTGGTACGGCGCAGGTACGGCGCGCGCATCCAGGAGACGTTTGCCCTGCAGTCGCTGGGCGCCAGCCTGATGCACATTTACCGGCAGGAGGGCCTGGCGGGGCTGTGGAAGGGCAGCGTGCCCTCCATCGTCAAGGTGCTGTCTTTCGGTCTGCTGAGCCGCTGAGCTGAGGAGAGCGTGCGCTGCGCCGCGTGTCGGATGAAGGAGCAGACGTGTGTGGCACGCCCCTGTGCACCGCAGGCCGCTCCTTCGGCTGCTATCACCTTCACGGCTTATGAGGCGGTGCTCGCCGCGCTGCTCCTCGCCACCACGACCACCACCGCCACCACGCCTGCTGCCGGCACGCGGGCCGAGGACGCGCCGGGAGCCCCCACGCCGGCGTCCAGGCGGAAATGAGTACGACGTCGCGGGGAACCCCCCTCTTGCCGCAGGACTGCAGCGTTGGCAAACACTCTGCACTGTCCCCCAAACTGCTATTCTAATGCCCTGCAAAGAGTGTTGAGGCCTGTGTCCGTCTGGCGCGCATCCTGCGATCGTCCGTGATCGTCTCGTCATCCTCTCGCAGTACAGTACCGGCTCTGCAGCTTTACTCGTGGGCTTTCGCGTGCGCACCCAGCACAAAGCAAAGCAGCAGAGCGCCGCACAGACAGACCCTTTGCGACTCCAAGAAGACCCCTCGCCCTCTTCTTCCCAGAAGCCAAGATGTGAGTGGACCTGATGAAGGGGATGGAGGGAATGCTCGCTTGCACGCTGCGAGTCGCACCACGCGCCCGAACAACACACGCCGCGGGCCTGAGCGTGACGGGCCGCTGTGCGATGTGTCCACCTGTTCCGGCGCCTGTGCCCGAGCCCGAGGACCTCAGACCTGCTGCTGCTTCCTGCTGCTGCTGGCCACTGTGCAGGTGCATGCGCACGACGTGCCCTACGTGCGGCAAGGCGACGTGGCAGGGCTGCGGCCGGCACATTGACAGCGCCCTGAGCGGCGTGGCCATGGCGGACCGGTGCAAGTGCAAGGCCTGCACGCAGGCCGAGCACGACGCGACCAAGTAGGTCGTCGCCCTGGCCGCCTGCAAGGATCCCCCAGCGTTATGGTTGCTGCGATGCGCGCTGATGGCGTGCACGTGCGCCCCGCTCCTGGTGTGCTGCGTGCCTACGCGCAGCCCGCCTGGAACAGGATGCTCGCTGAGTTGAAGGAAGGTTGCTGTTGCTTTGTGCGCGTGCTGCCCCTGGGCAATCGATATCGATCCTCCTGCGACATGGGGATGATCAACCCGCCAAGCGGGGCCCGCCAAGCTGGGCAGTTGGGGTCCCCGCGCAAAGCCACAAACGACACGATGCCGCGCGTGCGGTCGCTGCAGCAAGCGGCGTCCCGTGCGGCCGTCAGCCGCTCGCTGCTCGACACGGTCACCTCTGCAGCGCACCATGCCGCCGGAAGCAGAGGGAGAGCAGCAATTCAGCAGGAGCAGCAGCAGCAGCAAACGGACGCGGCCCCAGTCAGCGCCCGCGCCAAGGCGCTGCTGCGCCAGTGCTTGAACGCGCTGGTGACCGACCCCGAAGCGGCCTGCATGGGCGGCGACGACCTGTGCTGCAGCGGCTGCGGGGGCAACTCGCAGCTCGTGGACAGCCTCTGCGCCTTCTGCCTCCACAGCAACGCGGCCCGGCGCTGCTTCGTGGCGCACGGCGGGCTCGAGGCGCTGCAGCTGGCGTGCGGCGACCGCCGGCCGGAAAAGACGCGCCTGGCGGCGCTGCAGGTGCTGCAGTGCCTGTGCAGCACGCAGCTGGGGCAGCACATGGTGGCGGCGCAGCGCCCCGAGCTGCTGCGGGCCGTCTGCCAGCTCGCCGACGACGCCGACGAGGACCGCGAGGCGCTGCAGCACGCCGCGCTCGTGGTGCTCACCGGCTGGGCCGACGACGACGAAAGCGACTCGCCCATCCTCGCCTGGCTCACCAAGCAGCCACCGCAGCAGCAGCAGCAGCAGCAGCAGGAGGGGGCCACGCCGCGGGAGGGCGCGCCGGTCCACCGCGCCCCGTCCTGGGCGTCCGAGCAGCACCCGCCACCCGCAGGGGCGCCCGCCGAGCGCCACGACGACTTGAGAGACGACGGCTCGCTTTCTGGCGGGGAGGACGCGCCGCCGCAGGCGCTGGCGCACCCGCAGGCCACGCCCATGGTGTTTGGCGGCGGCGGCGGCGACGAACGCAGCTCTGCGCATGCAAACGGCGGCGACGGGGGCGGCGTGGGCGGCGCGCAGGCGCACACGGGTGGGCCGCATGTGCGGGGCCCGGCTCCGCCCGAGCCTCTGCTGCTGGGCATCGCCGCGCGGGCACTGCAGCACCCCACGCTCGCGACGCGCAAGGCCGGCGCGCAGCTCTTCGCCGTGGCGGCGGCGCGCGCGCCCGCCGGCGGCGCCTTCCGCGCCGCCGCCTCGTCGCGCCTCGCCGCCATGGCCCGCCGCGCGCTGCGCGTGCTGCGGCACGAGCGCCGCGCCATGGCGGCGCCGCGCTTTGCCGCGTTTGCCGCCACCGTCGCCACCACGCCGGCGCAGCACGCGGCCATGCTGCTCGACCCGGCGGCCTTCCTGCGGCACCAGGAGCGCAGCGCGGCGCAGCGCAGGGCCTGCCATGCGCTGCTGCACGTGTGCTGCGAGCTCGCGGCCGTGGGGCCCTCCCTCTCGGCGCCCAACCCCGCCGTCCTCCCGCCGCCCGTGCTGGCGCTCGAGCAACGCCCCCCGGCGGGCGCCCCCGGCCACCACCCCCAGCAGCAGCAGGACCAGCAGCAGCAGGGCGGCACTGCGCTGCTCGCCGCCGCCGTGCACGACGCCCTCCCCGCGCTCCTCGAGGTGCTTGAGTGCGCGTGGCGCGTCGAGTCGGCGGCGCCGGCGGCGCCGGCGTCCACCGGGCCCGACGCCCAGCAGCACCACCAGCAGCAGCAGGTTCAGGTTCAGGAGCTGCTGCTCCCTCCCTCTGCGCAGCCCTTTTCCTTCCTGCAGGACCACCAGAGCCGTGAGCTTGCGCTCGACACGCTCGTGGTGGTGCTCAGGCAGCCGGGGATGCTGGCCTGCCTGGGCCGTGGCCTGGCGGCGGCCGAGGAGCGGCAGCAGCAGGCGCGCGGCGGCGCCGACGGCAGCGTGCACGGTGGCGGCGCGACGCCCGCCCCGCCCGCTGCCAACGGGACCAGCGCAGCGCGCCCGCACTCGCCGCAGCAGCAGGAGGAGGAGGACCACGCAATGGACGGCGAGGGCGGCGGCGGCGGCGGGATGGACGCCGAGGCGGCGGAGCGCCTGGCGCTGGAGCGGCTGACACGGCTGGTGCACGCGCTGCTGGCCCAGCAGTCGGCCGGCCACGTGCGCGCCGCCATCACCGTGCTGGGCCACGTGCGCTTTGACCACGTTCCCTCGGGCGCCGCCGCAGCAACAGCGGCAGCAGTGGGGCCGGCGCAAGGTGGTGGCGGGGGAGGGGAGGAGGGAGGAGGAGGCGGTGTGGCGGCGCAGTGGGTGCAGCTGCTGAGCACGCTGTTTGACGTGGCGTGGCAGTCCGAGGTGCAGGCGGCGGCGCCGCACCACCCGCTCTCGCCGGCCAAGCACCACCTCTCTGACGGCGAGGGCGACGCGCCGCCGCGCGGCGCGCAGGGGGCGGCGGCGGCGGCGGAGGAAGGCGGGGCGGGGCGCAGCACGGAGAACGGGGAAGGGCGGCGGGGCGGGGGCGGCGGCGCCGCGGCGGGGGCGCTGGTGGGCAGCGGGTCCGTCAACATGGACACTTCTTCGCAGCAGCAGCAGCAGCAGCAGCAGCAGCAGGAGGAGGGTGGTGGTGGCGGCGGGCGGCGCGCGCAGGGCGGCGGCGTAGTGGCGGCGCTGACGCCGCTGCGCTTTGGGTCCGAGGTGGGGCTCGGGTACCGAGTGCTGGTGCAGGTGAGGGTTGGAGAGGGAGAGAGAGCGGACGCAATGCAAGCACCAGCACTCTCTCGCGCTGCACACGAGCTCGCTCCCGCATCGAACCGCGTGCTCTCCCCTCGCACCGCCGTCTGTCGCCGTGCGCCGCCGCGCGCCCACCTCGCCGCAGGTGTTCCAGGCGTGGCGCTCCATGCTGGACGGCGGCAGCCCCGCGCAGCTGGCGCTGCTGGAGCGCAGCGGCTTCCTGGCGCGCGCGCAGCTGGCCGCCGCCTCGCACCCCAAGCCCCTGGTGGTGTCGGCCGCGCACAAGCTGCTGGCCCACCTGGCGCACCCCAGGGACGCGCCGGCGCCCGCGCCGGCGGCCTGGGCGCAGGGGCTGGCGCTGGGCGGGCCGGCGGCGGCCACGTGGGGCGACTGGGGCGTGTGGAACGGCTTTGGCGGCGACGCGGCGGGCGGCGCGGCGCTGCCGGCGCGGCAGGACTCGCTCATGGCGGCGGCGGCGGCGGCGCTGTCGATGCAGGACGAGGAGGGGGGCCAGGGGAGGGTGGGGGGGGCGGGCGGGTGGGGCGCGGCGGGGGGCGTTGGCGGGGGGCAGCACCAAGCGATGGAGGTGGGGAGCTTTGACCCGAATGCGGGGGTGGAGGCGGCGCTGGAGGTGATGCGGGGGGCGGGGTGGCGGCAGGCGGGGGGCGCTGGCGGCGAGGGCGAGGGCGTGGGCGGCATGGGCCAAGGCTTGGCGGGCGAGGACCCAGATATCCTCCAGGTGGGTGAACGGCGTCACGGCCTCAAGTGAAATGGTGTCTGGGCTCACACCTTTGCTGCAGGGCCTGGGGTGGAGCGGGCGCGCGAAAGCGTGCGAGTTTGAGTGGCGTGTCTGTGTGTTGCGTGGTGTCATGCGCGGCGTTGCAGGAGTTCCTCGACGCGTTCCTCGGGCCGCCCGACGAGGACGCTGGCGCTGACCCGCAAGCGCCGCAGCAGCAGGCGCATGACCAGCAGCAGCAGCAGCAGGAGCCGCTGCTGGGCAATCGCGGTGCGGCGCCTGCGCCAGGGCAGCAGGGCGCGGGCGCGGCATTTGGCGGCGTGCTCGCCGCCCCTGAGGGCAGCTGGGCAGCGGGCGTGGCAGCGGCAGCGGCGGGGGCCGGCAGCCCGCAGCAGGGCCAGGGGCCAGGGCAGCAGGACGGCGCGCGGGCGGCGGGCAGAGCGGCTGCAGGTGCGTGCTTCTCGCCCTCTTTCTGTGCCTTGTCAGCAGCGGAGCTCGAGCACTGTGCGCGTTGCGGCGGGGCACGGCGTGGCAGTGAGCGATGGCACGTGGCGTGCGTTTGGTGCGCGCCGTGTGCGGGCGCGGGCGCGGGCGCAGGCGGGCGCGGCGTGCCCCGCAGCGCCAGCGCGGCGTTCCTGGCGGCGGCGGCGAAAGTGGAGGACGGCGGCATGTTCAGCGCGTGGGACGCGTCCGACATCGGCGGCCCCGAGGAGGAGCAAGTAAGGGTCGCCCTCCCACTGCTCACCCCACATCCTGTTTGCTCCTGCGGCCGCAGCACAGCTCGGTGCTTGCGACCTGCTTGCGAGGACGTGGAGTGCGCTGGCGAGCTGTGTGGCTTGGTTCCACGCGACGTGT
>VFQP010004800.1_pt1 | contig 12264 bp, 7 predicted proteins | sample 3512351 | NCBI WGS metagenome assembly VFQP01 (sample SAMN10412372, study PRJNA504923) | tailings metagenome | isolation source: Relicate 1 Philex TSF1 revegetated site | place: Philippines: Tuba, Benguet | collected 2017-08-29 | reverse complement strand
AGGGCAGGGGGGGGACGGCGAGCGCTGGGCTCCACACGAGATAACCGCAGGCAGTTTGGACCGTGCATGGCCCGAGCGCTCGCTGCTACAGCGCCCGGGGGGATTCTCAGCCGTCACGTGGGACCCAACAGGGCGCCCTCCATGGCACCAAACCAGCAGAAGGATGCCCCAACACCCCCATCCCAAGGGCGCCGGACAGTCGCGCGCGCGCCGGAGTCTGGCCTCCGCGGCGCCTCTTGCCACCCGGGAAAAAGGGCGCGGAAGGCGACGGCACGACCACTCCGTGGCGGACCTGCTGGTTGTCTGCTTTCCTGGCCCTGGGGGGGCGCTAGCGCCCGCATAGTGACGGTTACGGGCACCTGAGCCTGAGTCTGGGGCGGGTAGGGCGAGCAGCGTGCGCAACTGCCATGCCCGTCAGCGCCCCTGCGCTGCCGCCCTCTGCAGGCGGAGACTTCCCGCGCCCGGCCATCCCCGCCCGCACACGCGGCGAGCCCCCCCAGCCCCTCCCCGTCCGCACGCGCACCACGGAAGGACGCACGGACGAGGCACACAAAACACTCGCGGGACCGCGCCCACAGCGGACGACGGAAACGACGACAAACCACCACACGCGGCCACACGCGCCACGTGGCGGCGGCGGCGGGGAACCAACCGCGGCGCTGCCCACCGCCCCGGTCATCGCACCGGCCAAGGCCGGCCACGCATGCCAAGTGGGGGCCGCGGCGCCGCACCGGCAGCAGCAGCAGCGCCGGCGCTTGGGAGAGGCGTACGCAACAAACTGACGAGAAACAGACAGGGAGATTTCCGCACGGCGCAAACGGGTGGGGGGGCCAGCAAGAGGGTACACGAGAGGCGGAACCACGCCCGCAGCGCGGCCTCCACACGCAACAACAATCCACCGGGCCCCGCATCAGCGCTGGCTGGAGCCTCCCTTCTCCCCAGCTCAGAGCACAATTCTCGCATCCCAAGCCCCCCTTCCCACGCTCCCCGCTTCCAGCGACCCCTTTTTGGCAACGGCGTGAGCGGCGTGCGCGCCCCACAGCTCCCATACCCCCGCCCACCTTCCCCTCCCCTTCCCCTTCCCCATCCCCGCCCGCCGCCACCGCCCCGACAACAACACCCGACGCGCGAAAGCAGCGGCGAAGCGGGCGACAGCGCGGCAAAACCACGCGGTGCGGCGCTCAGCACGGCGCCGCGTACCCGCCCTGCTGCATGCCCGCCATGAACCGGATCCACGGCGCGTGGTACTTTGGCAGCAGCAGCTCGGGCCCTAGCCGCAGGAACGTGAAGGAGCGCATGGCCGGCAGCGGCTCCTGGATGTCGGCGTACGAGTCCGTGCGAAGCCCGCACACCGTCACGCCGCGCTGCTCCCCCGGAAGCCCCAGCGCCATGTCGCCGGCCTGCGGCGGCGACGGCGTGGCGGCGGTAAGCCCTAGCCCGCCCATGCTGGCGGCGCGAACGCCGAGGCCCGAGGGTGCGGCGGCGGTGGAGGCGGCGGTGGAGGGGTGGGTTGCAGGGTAGGGCGCGGCGTCATGGGCGGCATCGGCGAGCGGCAGGTCGTAGACCTGGGGGGAGCTGCGGGTGGGGAGGGCGGTGGGCGGGGGCGGCGCGGCGGCGGCGGCTGCTGGGAGGCCGTTGATTGCGCCACCCCCTGCGGCGTGGGCGTGGTGGTGGTGGTGGTGGTGGTAGGGGTGGAGGGGGGCGTGGTGCGAGGGCTGCCATGTGCTGAGAGGGTCGTAGGGCTGCGGCGGGGCAGGGTTGCCTGCCCCGGGAGCGCCCAGCAACGCCAGGCCCACCTGCGCACGACATGACGTGGCGCGCGCCGCACGCGCTCTGCCGCCTGCCTCACATGCAGAGTTTGCACACGCCCGCCGCCGGCCTTCCCAGGTGACGAGAGGAAAGCAACCAAAGGCCCCAAAGGCCGCCGCACCTGAGCGCTGCCGTGCGTGCTGTTGTCCAGCGACGAGCACGGCGACGCCACCGCCAGCGCGTGCACGCCCGCCGCCGCGCCGCCCGCCGCCGCCGGCGCCGACCCCCAGCCCCCTCCGCCGCCCACCGCCGGCAGCGGCGACGGCGCCCGCAGCAGCGGCCGCGGCGAGATGGCCAGCCCCGCTAGCCCCGCCGTGCCGCGCCCCTGCTGCTCCGGCTGCGGCGGCCCTGCCGCCGCCGCCTCCACCACGGGTGGCGCCAGGAAGGGCGGCTGGAAGGCCGACGCCTCGACGACCAGGACGGCGCCGGGCGGCCGCGTGGCGTGCATGTGTGTGTGCTCGTAGCCCCACGCCAGGCCGCCGTTGGCCGCCCAGGCGCTGCCGCCGGCCAGCGGCTGCACCGCCGCCAGGCCCGCCGCCGCAGCTGGCGGCGGCGCGCCCGCGCCTGGCGGCGCCGAGGGGGACTCCTCCTCGGGCTGCGTCCGCAGCCCTGAGCTGTACTGGTGGTGGTGGTGCTGCCCGCCGGACCCCCCAACCACGGCGTGGTACGCCGGGTAGTGCTGCCCGGACCCGGGGAACGCGCCGCCGCCGGCGGCGGCGGCGGGCCAGGCGCCGCCGCCGCTGCCGCCGGCGCCCTGCAGCAGGTGCTGGTGGTGCTGGTACAAGCCCTGCATGGACGCGTGCAGCGACACGCCGCCAGGACCGCCTCCGCCGCCGCCAGGGCCGCCCACGCCGCCTCCGCCGCCCAGGACCACCAGCGTGCCGGCGCCAGCGCCGGCGCCGCCCGCCCCGGAGCCACTGCCAGCTCCCGCGTAGTAGTACCTGCTTCCACAAGTGCAAAGCAAGCGCAAAGGTAAGAGTGAACTCAGGTCGACCTTTTTCCCCCAGGTCCTGAGGTCCCGCCACACTGGCGCAGGAAGAAGAGCGTGACGCACCCGGACGCAGCGGACGAAGTGGTGCCCGAGCCGCCGCCGCCGCCGCCGGGCACGCCGGCGGGCACCGACGCCGAGCTGCTCACGTGCTGCAGCTGCTGCTCGCGCTGCTCCCGCTCGCGCTGCTCCCGCTGCGCCTGCAGCAGCGCCTGGTGCTGCCTGCTGGCGCCCGCCGCCGCCGCCGGCCCGTACCACGCCCGCGTGTTGATCACGATGCGCTCCATGGCCACGGCGTCCACGCCGTTGGCCAGGAAGATGGGCAGCGCGTTCTCGCCGCTGAGGTGCACGCCGTGCCGCGCCGTCAGCGCCCGGATCTGCTTCAAGAGCCCCTCGGGCGAGCAGGCGGCCGCCGACGGGTGCTGCCCGTCGCACATCTCCACGCACGTGAGCGTGAGCGCCACGCCGTGCCGCGCGCACAGCTCGACGAGCGGCGCGTACCCGTCGCGCGTGGCCGTGTTGAAGTAGCCGGCGGTGAGCTCGGCGGCGTGAGAGCGGCTCTTGAACCACCAGTGCACGCCGGGGATCTTGAGCGACAGCGTGAGAGGTGCTGGCGGCGGCGCGGCGGGCGGCTGCGCGGGCGAGGGCGGCGGCGCGACGTGCCGGGGGAGCTGCGGCGGAGGCGTGGCAGAGGGCGGCGGCGGCGCGTGCGCCGTCGCCAGGGCGGCCGCCTGCTGCGAGGCGGAGGAGGAGGCGGAGCTGGAGGAGGCGTGGGGGAGCTGCTGAGGTGGCGGCGGTTGCGGCGGTTGGGCCGGGTCGGGGAGGGCGCTGCCGCCGCCGGCGGCGGCGGCGGGCGGTTGCTGCTGCTGCTGGCCGCTGTGGAGGGTGGCGGCCCAGGCGCCGGATGAGGCGGCGCCGGCGGCGGCGTGCGGCGCCCACGCGTCAGGTGGGTGGTACGAGGGGCGGGCCGACGGCGGCGCCGACTGCGAGGCGGCCGCCGCCGCGCCAGCGCCCTGGTACGAGTGCCGCTGCTGCAAGCCCTCGCCGCCGCCATGCGGCGGGTACGGCGCCGCCTCGCCGCTGCCGCTGCGCTGCGCCGCCGGCGCCGCCGCGGCCGGCGGCGACAGCACCAGCCCCACCAGGTGGCTGCCGCTGCTGCCTCCGCCGCTGGCGGCCAGCCCCGCTAGCCCCGCCAGCGTCGCCTGCTGGAGCTGCTGCAGCTGCAGCTGCTGCGTCGACAACGACCGCGCCGCCTGCGCCAAGGCCTCCATCTCTGCCCGGTCCACCGCGCCCTCGCCGCCCGCCGCCGCGGCCGCAACGCCGCCCTGCTGCGCCGGCGGCGGCGGCGGCGCCAGCGCCGGCAGCAGCAGCGCCAGGCCCGCGTGCAGCTGCTTTGGCGTGTGCAGCTGCCGCGCCGTCGACGCCGCCGACGACGACAGCACCGACGCGCTGTCCAGCACGCCGGCCCGCGCGCTGCTGCTCGTGCTGCCGCCGCCCAGCGCCGCCGCCGCCAGCGCCAGCGGCGGCAGGCTCGCGCCCTTGCCCTTCGCCACCACCACCGCCGCCGCGCCGCCGCCCAGCCGCCCCTCCAGGCTGTACACCGCCGCCGCGGCGCCGCTCGAGGCCGAGTCGAGGCTGGCACGCCCCACCGGCGTGAGCCCGCCGCCGCCGCGCGCCGCCGTCGTCGCCGCGAGCGCGACGGCGGCGGCGCCGCCGGCGCTGCTGCTCGCCACCTCCAGCCCGTCGCCGTCGCCGCACCCCGAGCTGCTGGTGGGGCTCATCGCCGACGTGGACAGCAAGGACACCGCCGTCTCGCCAGTGAGGTCGACCGCCGCCGCCGTCGCTGCCACCGCCGCCGGCATCGCCGCCGCCGCGGCCGGCCGCCGCGCCGCGGCGGCCGCCTCGGCCGCCGCCGCCAGCGCCGGCGAGACCAGCACGCTGTAGACGGTGCCGCCGGCGGGTGCGGGTGCGGCGGCGGCCGCCGTGGAGAGGCCCAGGACGCCGTCGGCGGCGCCGTGGCTGCCCGCCGCGCTGCTGCCGGCCGACCCGGCGAGGCGGGCGGCGGCCGCGTCGCAGCAGCTGCTGCTGCTGGGCGTGGTGACGGCGCTGGTGGCCGTCAGCGCGGCGATGAGCACGAGGGAGGAGGAGGCGGACGTGGCGATGCTGCCGGGCGGCAGCGTGACGCCAGAGTCGGCGTCGGCGTGGCCGCCGCCGCCCGACGTGCCGCCGCCGCCGCCCGTGGCGCGCGTCGCCAGCAGCAACGGCTCTCCTGCGCGGCAGCCACGAGCACTGGCGTCAGGACCTGGTCAGTCGCAAGTTGGGAGAGCAACAATAGAAAAGGAAAGGAAAAGGGAAAGGGAAGAAAGGGATACCTTGGAGTGGCTTGCCGGGAAGCGGCTCCTCGGCACCCGGCTGCGGCTTGGCCAGCGCCAGCGGCGCCGGGCCTGGCTGCCCCGCCCGCCCGCTGCCCGCCTCCACCACCGACTCTGCCACGGCGCCCGCCAGCACCACTGCAGGCTGCTGCTGCTGCTGCGGCGCGCCGCCGCCACCCGTCACGCACGCCGCCGCGCCCATCCCACTGAGCAAGTTGGCGCAGCTGAAGAAGCGGTGCATCGCCGCCGCTGCCAGCGCCGCCGTCGGCTGCTGCTGCTGCTGCGCCGGCGCTTGCTGCGGCTTGGCCGCCGCCGCCGCCGCCTGGCCTTTCCCGCCGCTCGCCGCCGCCACCGCCGCCGGGGACGTGGGCTCCGACTCGGCCACGGAGGAGAGGCCGCACACCGCCTCCTGCCCGCCGCCTTGCAACAACGCGGCGCTGCCAGCGCCCTGCGGGGCCTCGCCGTCGTGAGCAGCGGCGGGGGGCGGCGGCGGCAGCTGCAGCAGCGGCACCGCGGCGGGCTGCTGCTGCGCCGCGGGTGGCGGTGCGGAGGGGAGGCCGTCAGAGACGCGCAGCGAGGCCATGGAGGCGCTCTGCGCCAGGAGCAGGAGGTTGTTGCTCGAGCTGCCGCCGACCAGCGTCATGCTGGGCGCCCCTCCCATCAAGCTGACCTGCGAAAGGTGAGAAAAAGGCAACCCACAAAGGTCAGGTACTTCATGAGGTGTGAAAGCAACCCCAAAGGCGACGGACCCGCAGCAGGAAGCTGCGGCCCGCACCTGCGCGCTGCTGCTGCTGCTGGCGCCGCCGCCCAGCCCCACCAGCCCGCCCGCCGCTCCGCCGCCGCTCGACAGCAGCCCCGCCGACCCGTGGTGGTGCGCCGCGCCGCCGCCGCCGCCGCCGGGCGCGCCGCCGAGCGGCGCGAACAGGCTGCCGCTGCTCGCCGCGCCGCGGTGCAGCTGCGGCCGCGCCGCCGCCGCCGCCGCCGCCGCAACCGCACCGTCGCCGTGCGCGAGCGGCGGCAGCGCCGCCGCACCCGTCGCCTGCACAAACGCCAGCAGCGGCGCCGAGTGCTGCTGCTGCTGCTGCTGCGCCTGCCGCCGGTCCGAATCGGGCAGCGCGCCCGCCGTCAGCGGGCCGGCGGCGGCGCTGCCGGGGCTGCCGCCCTCCCTCCCGCCCTCATGCAGGGCTGGGAGGCCCTCTGAGCTGAGCCGCGCGCTGCTCGCCACGTGCGGGTACTGCGAGTGCATGTCCACCGCCGCCGCCTCGTGCGCCGGCGGCGTGCCCGGCGCGTCGTGGTCCACCGCCGCCAGCAGCACCGGCGGCGGCGACGCGCCGGCGCACCCGCTCGACCCGCCGGGGCTCCCGCAGCCCCCGCCGGCGGCGCCGCCGCCGCGGGCCGCCACGGCCACCGCCACCGCCGTGCCCGCGCCGGCGGCGTGCGGCGCCCGCAGCGGCTGCGCCGGCGCCTCTGCGCTGTCGGCGCCGAGCCCCTGCAGCGCGGCGCCGCTGCTGCCGCCGCTGGCCAGCGCGCGCGGCTGCGGCGCCCACGGCGACGCCAGGCTGTCCCCGCTGGCCGACGCCGACGCCGCGCCGCCCGCCGCGTCGCCGCCGCCGCCCGGCGCCAAGGAGGCGGCGGAGGACGACGCCGAGGCGGAGGAAGGCAGCCCCAGGACGGGGTGCAGCCGCGGCAGCTGCAGCGCCGCCAGGCCCGGGTGGCCCGCCAGGTTGCTGCTGCCGCTGCTGGTGGGGAAGGCGCCGCCGGCGCCCGTGGTGCCGGTGCTGCCGCCGCTGCCCTTGGACGCCAGCGGCGTGCCGAGCTGCTGCTGCTGAGGGTGCCGGGTGGAGGAGGCGGAGGCGGGCGCCGTGCCGGCGCGCACACTGGTGGCCGTGAGTCCGGCAAAGGTGCGGCTGGCGAGCTGCAGCAGCCGCTCGCCGTGCCGGATCAGGCAGCCGCTGTACCACGAGAGGAAGAACCTGCGCCCAATCGGCAGGCGCGGCGGCGCAACGTCATCGTCCACGCCGTGAAAGCGACGCCCTCTCCGCATGTCGGACAGATCCGAGAGCGCAGGAGGAGCAGGTGTGGAGGCGCACCTGCCGTACGCCGTGTCCCAGGAGCCAGAGTAGGCGAAAAAGCCCGTCTCCTCGGGCGTGCTGTTGTAGTGCCCGGCGTCGTGCGGGCCGCCGTAGCCCCAGTCGGGGCGCCCCGCCGCCGCCGCCGCCGCCGCCAGCGACGCCAGCGCGCGCCGGTCGTAGCACTGGAACTCGCCGATGCCGGGGAAGCGCCAGCCGTGGCACTCGGGGTACGACTGCGATGGTGACGATGATCACGCCACCGCCGCCGCGACGTGTGGCGTGCCGCGTGTGAGCAGCGAGCCAGGCGGAGCGCCCCCGCGGCAGCTGCTGCGCTGCTGGCTGCTCATCCGTCTCCCCCGTGCGTTCTTCGCTGCTTCTCCGCTGGCCGCCGTGGCGTGCCGCTGCTCCTGGCCATGTTGCACTGCACGGCAGCTGCCCGCGCTGTCCCCTCCCGATCGGAGGATCCTGACCCCCACAGAGTCGCCCCCGCCCCAGGAGCAGCACGCACCGGGTAGCGGAGCTCCCCGCACGGCCCTGCGCCGATCACCACCTCCTCAATCACAGAGCCCAGGTCCTGCGGGCGACGGAGCCCACAGGTGGGCCACGGCACGCTCAGCCTGCCGCGTGATCTGGATCGCCCCCCCGGGCGGCCCGCCAGCTGCTCGCCGCTGGCCCACAGATCGCGGAGATGGCGGCCTTGTCACCTGCGCAAAGGCGTCCCTGAACGCGTTCATGAAGTCCTCGTAGCACTCGTAGGCGGTGCGGCCGCACAGCAGGCGCTCGTCGCTGGCCCAGACGCTTATGTACTCCTTGTTGCGGTGGCCCAGTCCGCCCCTGGGACGGTCCGTGTAGAAGAGGTCGGGGTCCTGCTCGCCGCACTGCACGCGCGGGCGCCAGTGCGCGCACACAGGGCAGGCGGAGAGGTGAGGCGTGCAGGGGCACGCCGCCCGGCGAGCGAAAGCGCAGGCGCCGGTGGCCACCCGTAGCCCGCCCATTGGCGGCGCGCCGCAGGCCGCTGCGACGAGGAGCAGCCTGTGGCTCGCTCGCTCGCTCGCGCACCTGCAGCACCCACGGCGGCAGCCCGATGTGGGCCGTGTCTCCGATGTTGCCCCCGCACGCGTGGAAGCTCATGACCGCCTGCGGTGCATTGGCCGCAGCACCAGCAGCGCGCGAGCGCTTGCCGGCCGGTGCTGCTGCTGCTGCTGCCCGCGCCTTCCCGCTCCCGTGCACGCGCGCGGACGGGCTCCAGCGCACGCCGCTTTGGGGGCCGCGAAAGCGTTCGCCCACAGGGCGCGGCGCCCGCTGCGCTGCTGCTGCAGCCGCCGTCGCCCGCAGCGCAGCCACGGAGCTGCGCCGCGCTCGGGAGGATGTGCTGCGCCCTGGCCCTGGCCGCTAGCGGCCGCTAGCGCACCTGGACGCGCAGCCCCGCGAGCTTGACGAGCTCGAACAGCTGCTGGTACCCCGTCCACGAGTAGACGCCTGGCGAGCGCTCGACGGCTCCCCACTGCGAGCACGCCACGGCGCCCAGCGCGCGCATCGCCGCATCGCTCCTGCGCTTCTGCGCGGGCAGCGTGCCCGACTCTTCCCGCCCCCTCAAAGAAAGGCTCCCCTGCCCCACGCGAACGCGCAAGCGCACCCATACGTCCACCGCCACGCCGTGCACGCCCGACGCTGTCAGCAGGTGCAGCGCCTTGCGGAACCAGGGGGAGCGGTCGATGGTGAAGACGCTGTGCTCGTTCACCTGCGCCAGAGCCACAGGCGAGAGAGGCGAACGATGCAGCGCGGCTGCTGTCCCCACGCGCTCGTGCGGCTGGCAACCAGCTGCTGCGCTGCGGTGCTGCTGGGCGCTGCTCGGGTCCGCCTGCGCAGCCTTCCTTCCTCCCGCCCCCCCCAGCTGCAGGAGCGAGCATTGGCGCTGCAGGCGCTGCACGGCACGCACCGTGTCCAGGGGCAGCATCGCGTAGACGCGGATGGGCGCGTGCACGCCCGAAGGCGCAGCGGAGCCCCCTCCTTGTTGGGCTGCTGCTCCTCCCCCAGCATCCACGCCTCCTCCGCGCTGGGGCTGCGGGACTGCCGCCGGTGCACGCGCCCAGTGCCGCTGCGCGTCGCCTGGGCCTCCTCCTCCGCCCCCGTCGTCCATCTCTTCGGACGAGCGAGCAGCAGCTTTAGTGCGGAGGGCCGGCCGTCGTCGTGGCTGGCGCTCGCCGAGAGCTGCTTCCTGGCGCGCCCTCCTCCAGCAGCCACGCCATGGCTGCTCGGCTCCTCCTCCTCGTCCTGGAATGCGCTGGGGTTCTCTCGCGAAAAGGACGCCTGCGCCTGCCGCTGCTGGCCTCCTCTCGCTGATTTACAATGCCGAGCCGGGATCCCGTGCCTGCGTGCAAAGTCTTGCAGGCGCTGGTCGCGCAGCCCCGACCTCGGAGAGAGATTTCAGGTTTGCCCCACCTCTCGAGCATCACCAGCTGCCCTTTGCAGCGTTGCCAAACGCCCACATTTGGCATCGCAAAAGCATGCCACGAGCTTGGCAGGGCACATTGACGAGGGGATCGGGGGAACGCGGCGGCAGCGTGCACGGCGCCACCCCACCGCCGCAGCGAGCCGCGGGAAGAAGAACATGACAACAGGGGTGGCGGGACATCTGGATGGTGCGCAACCACGACAGGGCGGCCACCGGGAGAACAACAGGAGAACAACTGGGAGATCGTACAGGATCGTACAACGGCCCGATCTCGTACAGCCTGGCAACCCGCACACCATCTAGACGGGCCGCACCATGCCCTGCTCGTGCGCCGCCGCCGCCTCGCTCACGCGTGCCGCCCACTGCGGCCAGCCCTTTGCCCGCACGGCGTCGGGCAACGCCAGCCACGCGCGGCTGATGGCCGCCGCCAGCTCGTCGTCCTGCAGCCGCGCCACGCCGGAAAACACCTGCAACCACCACCGAGAGGGCGCTCGCACGCGCACAAGAGCACGGCGCCACAACAAAAGCCAGCCTTCCTGTCAGCGTGCGTGCTCGTCCCCGCCGCCACCGCCCTGCCGCCACGAAGGCAGCCGACGGCGCCGGCCACCAGCGCAACCTTCCCACCCACCCGCACAGTGGCCCTCACCTCGTCCAGGCCGCGCCCGCTCCTCTGCCGCTTCCTGGCAAACGCCTCGGCCTTTACAAACGGGTTCTCGCCCGACGGCGCCGAGCCCATGTTGCCGCTGCGCCGGCGCCCCATCAGCGCCGTGTCCTCCCGCTTGCAGCTCTTCATCACGAACCTGCGCACCGTTTTGCAGCGGGGCGGGCAGGCGCACATGAGCGCACGTGCAGCGACGGGGCAGGCAGGCGCACATGAGCGCACGTGCAGCGGCAGGGCAGGCAGGTGCGCGTGAGTAGGGCATTTGTGCCCGTCACGCTCAACCCAGACCCAAGGTGTCCCCTGTGGCAGGCGGGCTGGCGGAGGTGAGGCGCGGACGCAGGTGACGACTGGGACGGACGGCACGGCAGGCGCTGCCACCACTGGCCGTGGTGCTGGACTGATCGGCACTCTCGTTTGCAGGGACAGCGCAGCCAGACCCAACCCAGCAAGCACGACGGATGCTGGCGATTGCGTGGGTGGGTCCGGAGGCCACTCACTCTAGCAGGGGCAGCGTGGCGCGGTCGGTGATGTAGATGCAGTCCACGGGGCAGGCGCCCACCGCCTCCATGATGTGCTCCTCCTCGTCCGCCCACTGCGTGAAGACCCTGCGTAGGCGGTGCGTCGCGGCGGCGCGCGGCGCCTGGGCTCAGTGCGGCGCCCCGAGGGGCTTTCACTTGGGGTGCAGCGTTGGCGTGGTGTTGCGACGGCGCCGCAGCACGCTGCCTAGCGTCGTCGCCAATCAGAAAGGATCTCCGGCGACTGCCCGGCCAAGCATCGCTGCAAGGGCGCCTGGGCGAGGCTGGGCGAGGTGTGTGTGTTGAGCTTTACGTCTGTTGGAGCCATCTCTGGCAAGCAGATGTGCATGCCTTGCGGTGTATGGTTGCGGGGGCTGCAGGGCGCGTGCGGTCCGGGTCGCGGCAGCACCGCCCCGAGGCCACACGCAGCACGCGCAGCGCACCTGGCGCGGCCCCACTCGTCCTCCATGTGGAACGTGTTGGGCGCCACCATGGTGCACTGCGTGGGGAGAGGGTGGGAGGGAGAGAGGGCCAGCAAGCAGCGTGTGGCTTGCGGCAGGCAAAGCGCCAGGCCAGGAAACGCTTCTCCTCTGCTTGGGTAGGGCTGGCGAGGCAAAGCGCTGCTGCTCTGCTGGCTCACCTGCATGCACCCTATGCACGCCGCCTCGTCCACAAAGATGGCCCTGCGCGCAACGTGGAGCCACGCACCACGCTGCGGCCACGCTCAACGATGCAAGCGCTCTGCGCGCGCTGGGGAGCAAGCTTCAGGGTAACGGCCACACGCAGGCTGTTGCCCCGCCCCTACGCCACCCTCTCCTTCCTGACACCCACGCGCCGCACGCCTTGCCTTGCGCATGCTCCTCACCCTTCCGCCGCGCCCCCACCCCGCGCACCTGGTCTCCCCTTCGGGCCCCGCCCAAAAGGACGCGGGCCGCCCGTCAAACGACCCCCCTCGCTCTCCCCCCCCCCTTCCCTCACCCCCCGCGCACCTGGTCTCCCCTTCGGGCCCCGCCCAAAAGGACACGGGCCGCCCGTCGAACGACCCCACGCCGCGCCTGAACCCCCGCAGCTCGTCGTCGTACGCGCCGCGCGCCGCCGGGTCGCTGAGCGTGCGGAAGGCCAGGTTGACCAGCGCCGCCACCTCGGTGGCCGCCTCGCCCGCCAGGTCGGGGTGCACCAGCTTCTGCAGCTGGCGGTACCTGCGCCAACAGCGAAGGCGGGGTGGGCACAATGGGGGCGCACACACAGGCCAAGCGGGCACAAAGCGGCGTCACGATTGGCCCGCCTCGTCGCAGTGGCGTTCAGCGCCACAGAGCAGTCGGCAAGCGCAGTGGCCCACCCCGCACAAGCCTCCCCATGCACCCACGCCTCCTCCAAGGTGGCCGCAGCCGC
>VFQP010004799.1_pt1 | contig 12264 bp, 11 predicted proteins | sample 3512351 | NCBI WGS metagenome assembly VFQP01 (sample SAMN10412372, study PRJNA504923) | tailings metagenome | isolation source: Relicate 1 Philex TSF1 revegetated site | place: Philippines: Tuba, Benguet | collected 2017-08-29 | reverse complement strand
ATCCTTCCTGCCTGACGCGGGCGGTGGCCCGTTCCGTTGATGCAAGCCGCACACAAACACCGACGGCTTACGCAAGCGCTGCCCAACTGCGCGCTCGCAGGCGTGGGCCCAGGTGGAGGACGTCAAAGAGGCCTGGGCCGCCTTTGAGAACACGTGCGCCAGCACCGCCGACCCCCTGACGCTGCCCGAGCTCAACGTGGCGCCGCCACCCCCGCCCGCCGCCGCCGCCGCCGGTCCCGCCGCCGGCCCTCGCCCCCGCGACGCCGCCGGCGCCCCCGCCAAGGCCGCCGCGCCCGCCGCCAAGCCGGCGAGCGGCAAGGGCGTGCCGAGCGCCTCGCTGCCCACGCTGGTGCCCCGCGCCCAGCAGCAGGGGCCGCCGGCCAAGAAAAAGATGAAGCAGACGGAGATGCCGGCGCAGCAGCCGCAAGCGCAGCAGAAGAAGAAGCCCGCTGTGGAGAAGCAGCAGCAGAAGCACAAGGAGGGCAAGCAGCCCAAGCAGCCAAAGCAGAAGGAGCAGCAGCAGCCCCCAGCGTCCAGCTCAGCGCGGCAGGCGCAGCGCAGCACCGCCCTCAAGGCGGTGGGAGCGGCGCTCTTCGCCGCGCTGCACCCCCAGGTGCGGCCCGCGCGCTGTGTCTGTTTGCGCGGCTTGCACCAACGCAACAGGCCACCGCCGGCAGCAAGGCGCGAGGATCAGCAGCGAGGCAGACTCGGCGCCGGCCCAGGCACTCAAGTGCCTGCGCGCTGCCCTGCACCTGTTGAGCGCGCACAGCTCCTTTCGCGCCGTGCTTGCTGCGTCGCGACGCTGGGAGGTCCTGCGGCACTGTCGCTTCTTGTCATCACGCGCTCGCCCGCGCCGCTACCTGCCACGCAGGCGTCGTCCGCCGGCGGCGGCGCCGCCGCCAAGGCCTCCAGGGACGACAGCGGCGGTGGCGGCGGCGACGGCGGCGTTTCCGCTGGCGGCGTGCCACGGGCCCCCGGCGGCGCCCCCCGGGGCGGCCCGCAGGCGAGCGGTTCGCTGGGAGGCGCCGAGACGCCGGGCGGCAGGTCGGCAGCCACCGTGGCGCACATCGGCAACGGCGCCTCTGGCGGCGCCACGCGGCAGGCGAGCGGCTCGCTCGGGGGCGCGCCGCCGCCGCGGCGGGCCGGGTCCGTCGGCGGCGGCCCGCCGCGGGGCGGGGGCGCCCTGCCGTCGGGCGGCGGGGCGGCGGGCGGGGCGCCGCTGAGGCGCGGCAGCTCCGCGTCTCTGGCGGGCCAGCCGCCAGTCAAGGACGAGCAGACGGACGAGGTGACCATCATTGGGGTGCGGGCGGCGGCGGCGGCGGGGCCGATGGAGGTGGACGCCGTGCCGGCCGGCGGGTCGGGCGGGCGCGCCGCGCTGGTGGCGGCGCCGATCCCGATGCGGCGCGAGCCGGGCGGCGGCGCGTGGAAGGTGCGCGCCGGCCCTGTGCCCCCGCGCCACCATGCGTGGCTCTTTGCGACGAGATCGCCGCTTGCGCCCTCCGCCTCGAGTGCCGCCGCAGGCGAGCAAGGGGCCCGTCACGGTGCTGCGCTTCGCCAACTACTCGAACCAGGACCAGGGCCACGTGCTGGAGGTGGACGCCAAGACCGCAAAGGAGCGGGCGGTGCTGTACAAGCCGGAGCTGGTTGAGCAGGCGCGCACCTTCCGCATGGTGCGCGTCGTCGTGACGCTTCCCTGCGGTTGCTCCGCCGGCGCTTGCGGCGGCGGCCGCTCGGCGCGACTCGGCGCGTCACGGTTGCGATGCGAGAGGGCGCGCCTGCGAGAGAGAGGTGCCGTGCGGGTGGCGCGCCACGTTTCCGCGCCTGCCTGGGTGTGACGCGCACGTGCCGGCGCGCAGAGGTACACGAGCGACGCGAACCACCAGTTCGACGAGATGATCAAGCCCGGCGCTTGGATCTTCTTCCAGCCCGGCCCCGCGGCCAAGTGAGCACACGTGCGACGCGTGCGCCGCGTGGCCGTGTCTGTGGGGACGAGCAGGGCGAAGGGTGCCCGGCTCTGAGGCGACGCTCGCAGACGGTCGTCCTCGGCGCCGCTCGCTCGTCCACGTGCCGCGCCGCAGGGTCATGGAGCTCGTGGGAGTGTGCGAGAGCGCCGTTATCGACCGGCTGGAGAGGCAGGGCACGCCCAACACGCACACGCTGCGCGTGCGGCGCGTCAGGGCGCAGGGCGACGCGCAGGCGGACCTCACGGGCCTCGACCCCAACCCCAAGGGGTGGCGCAGCACGCTCGTCAGGTGCGGGACGCGGGCTGCGCTCTCCGAGCCGCCCCAACGGTCGCGCGTGGTGCAGCGAATGTGCAGGGGAGGACGGGAACGCCGCTGACGCGTGCGGTGCGCGCGGGCGGCGCACGCGTGGTGCGTGCAGGTACTTTGGCATCTCGACGGAAGCGGCCAACCTGCTGGTGCTCCAGGACAGCGCGTCGCGCCCCGTGCGCGGCGTGCAGTTCCTCAGCGGCACGCCGAGGGAGCCGGCCTGATCTCTTAAACGCTGCAGGCGGTTGGGGCACCGGGACGACGCACTGTGTGTTTGGGGTCGTTGCAGGACGGCTTGAGTGAGGTGCATTTGCATTGTGCAGTCGTCTGTTGTGCAAGAAGTGGGGGTGAGCGTGGGCGCCCAACGGAGCGGGCTTGAGCAGGCTCTTGAGACATGACACGGGACATAGGACACCTCAGCCTGGGCGTGAGCAGCAGCCCGCAGACTCTCAGCCACGCAAGGCGCAAGCAGCAACCCGATCTGTGCCCACGCTTCCAGTGACACTTCAACCCGACGCGCCACCTGGGAGGTCGCTGTTGCAGGACCCGCCAGCTGCGGGGTCATGGTCAAGGGCACGGAACGACCGGCAGCTCTCGCACACAAAGCAAGGAGAAACCACGACGCCCCCCCTCCGCCCCCCACATGCATCGTGTCCAAGCCAAGCGCCTCCGCACCCCCGCAGTCAAGTCCACCACACACCGCAGCGCCGCAGCACACCAGGGCGGCGGCGCTGGGCGACCGCTGTCCGAGACTTTCCAATCGCCGACAAGCTCAGCAGGTAGCGCCGTCATGGTGCCAAGGGCCCCACGTCAGCATGTGCACGGGCGCGGCCAGGCGGTGTATGTGCGAGCCGCCACCCCACGATCCTCTCTCACACGCCTAGGCGCGGCGGCTGTACGGCCAAACGGCTGCGTGGCCAGAGATCAGAGACGCATCCGTATCCACACAAAGCTTTCCAAATCAGCCGTTCGAGTCGTGATCATCATCGCCATCTCCAACTTCCGTCGTCATCAGCTCCAGCCAGGGCCCGTCGCCTGCAGGCCGGTCGGCGAAAAGCTGGCCCCGCCGCCGCCCAGCCCTCCCGCCGCCCCAACGCCGCCGCCGCCGCCGTACGCGGGCATGAAGCCGCCGCTGCCGCCGGCGCCGCCGAACGCCGCGCTGAGCCCTCCCGACCCCAGCGACATGCCCATGGGCCCCGAGCCCATGGCGCCGCCCATCGCGCCGCCCGGCAGCGACGCAAACCCGGCGCCGCCGGCAAACCCCGACGAGGGCACGCCCATGAGCAGCATGGGCGCCGCGTAGTTGTGCTCCGAGTGGAACGCCGGCTGCCCGAAGAACTGCTGCTGGTGCTGCTGGTGCTGTTGCAGCTGGTGCTGCTGCTGGGAGGGCGAGCTGAAGAGCAACGTCCCGCCCGTGCTCACCCGGTGCCCATACAAGGGCTCCAGCTGGGGCAGCGGCTGCAGCAGGCTCATGCTGCCGCCGTCGTCGCCGGCGCCGAGCACGTCGCCTTGGCCCCAGCTGCCGGGCGCGCTGCCCGCCGCCGGCGCCGTTCCGATGAGCCCGCCGCCGGCGAGAGACGCGGCCTGGGCGGCCTGGGCGGCTGCATCGGCCTGAGCCTTGAGCGCCGCTTGCGCCGCGTTGTACGCCAGCACCTGCGGCACGACGACGCGGCGCGGGTGCTGTTGAAGCCGCGTCCGCAGCGACGATGCCTGCACAGCTGCTGCGGCGGCTGGCATGGCCGTGTGCATGAGGCAGGGGTGGAGGCGGCGCACCTTTTGGGCGCCGGCAGTGCGCGCCTGCCCGGGCTGGCTCTTGTAGTCGCGCGGCCACATGCCGTAGAGCTGCATGTGGCCCTTGCAGTAGACCCACTTGCCTGCGCTCGGCGCGGCGCGCAAGCACAGGCGGTCACGATTTGCGCGTGAGGCGGGGGCGCTCGCGAGCCCAAGGAGCTGCGCCAGGCCCCTACCGGGCTCTGCAGCGCCCTGTTGGCCTGCGTGCTTGCGTGCTCACCGTTGGTGTCGGGCTTGGCGGCGTGCGTGCAGCCGGGCTGCGCGCAGCGCTTGATGGACGACAGCGGCTGCAGGCCCTCCTCCTTCATGTGTGCCTTGCAGTAGAGCGACACGCCCGTGGTGGAGCGCTTGGCCCACTTGGTGCAGCCGTCCTTGTGGCAGCGGCGCTGCGCGCTGGGCGCCTTGGTTGAGGTGCCTGCGGCGGGTAGGCGCGGGTGGGTGGGTGGCCACAAAGGCCGGCACGTGCATGGCTCAGTGTGTGTGCGGGCGGGAGTTGCATCGGTCTGGACACCTCGACGAGGCTGGATCCTCCCAAAACCACCAGGGCGCTGACGAGTTGATGCGAACACTGTGCCGCCGCGCCTGTCCCCGCGCGCACCTGCGCCGCTGGTGGTGCCGGTCGACGTGCTGCGCCCGCCGCCGCCGCCGCCGCCGCCGTGCGCGCCCGACTGCGACGTGCGCTGCGCGCTGCTGGTGCTGGCCAGGTGCGACGCGGCGCCGCCGCTGGCGCCGCCAGGCAGCGAGACGACGCTGCCGGGGGGCGTGCCGTACGGGCTGCCGCCATCGTGGCCAGGCGTCGACTTGGACCTCTGCGCGTTGATGGGCACGCGCCGACACGCCCCAGCCCGCTCTCGCATCAGTTGAAGTTGCGGCTTCAGGCGCGCTCCCAGCCCTGTCGCACCAGCCCCACACCCGCCGAGTCTAGCACGCCCTGGGGCTGGTCTCCCGACAAAGAGCCGAACAAGTGCCCACGCCGGCTAGCCGCACCTTGGAGGAGGGCGTGGTGGCCATGGGCACGCCGCCCGCCGTCCCCGGCGCAAAGCTCACGCTGCTGGTGGTGGCGGTGCCCACGCCCAGGCCGCCCTCCACCACCAGCCGACCGGCGTTGGCCCGCCGGGACGCCAGCCCGCCGCTGCCGCCGAACGCCAGCGCGGCAGGCTGCTGCTGCTGCTGGTGTTGCTTGTTCCAGTGGTGGACAACGTCCTCCGACGGCGAGTACGTCAGCCCGGCGGGCGACAGGAACGACGTCACCGCGCCGCCACCGCTCGTGCCGCCCGGCGCGCTGCCCATGGCCAGAGCCAGTCCCCCCGCCGCCACGTCCCCAAACCCTAGCATGTGCGCGTTGGGGTTGTGCGCCGCCGCGGCGCCGCCCACGCTGATGGTCATGCTGCCGGCGCCGCCGGCGGTGGAGGCGGACGCGGTGGGCGTGGCGACCGAGATGCTGCCACCCGTCGCGCCCAGCGTGGCCGCCGCGTGGCCACCGGTGGCGCGGTGCGGCGAGGGCAGCGCGGCGTGGCCGCCGTGGCCCATCGACGGCAGGTCGAGCTGCATGGCAACGCCGACGTCGCTGTGCGTGGCGCGGTGGTGGTGCGCGTGCGCAAGGGCGGGCGGCTCCCTCCCGCCCACGGACGTCGAGCCCAGCATGGCCACCTGGTGGTGCTGCTGCTGGAACGCAGCAGCGCTCGGCCCGGCGGGGTTGAAGCCGGCCTCCCGGGCGTGCGCGCGGCACAGCCCGGCCACGTGCGCGGGGGCGCCCTCGACGCCGCGCATGGCCTGCGGCGAGACGCGTGCGGGCGCGCAGTGATTCGGGCCGAGCGCGTGCGGGTGACATGACGCGGTGCCAATGGCAGCATGTAGTGGTTGCAGGGCCGTGGCTGGCCATGGGGTCGCACCTGGCGCTCACAACCCGCAACGTGGCAGGGCGTGTCGACCAGAGGCGCCATGCCGCGCGCCGCCAGGTGCTGCCGGCAGAAGCGCCGCTCGCGCGCCGCGCTCAGCGCGGCGGGGCGCGCGCACCCTGGCTCCTGGCACGGCACCGCCTGCGCCTGCGCTCACAGGAAGGCGCATGGCATGCGGGTTCGGCTCTCCTCTCAAGGGATGGCAGCTCACCATCAAGCAGAAAGGCACGCTAAAGGCTGCAAAGCGGGACGCAAGCGCACCTGCGGCTGCTGCCCGTGCTCGCGCATGTGCCAGGCGCAGAACTGGCGCAGGCCCGCCGTGCTGGGCGCCGCCAGGCGGGCGCAGCCGGGGTGCCCGCACGGCGCGCCCTCGGGCTGCGCGCGCGACACGACGAGACGACCCGCAAAAAGTGCCAGCGTCAGCGCCGAAAAGGAGCGGGGTCGAGTGGAAGACGGCAGGCTGCGTGCGTGCGTTGCAGCAGGGCGGCATGCGGGCACGGACCTGCAGGCCGTAGAGCGCCATGTGCAGCGCGCAGTGCGTCCTGCCGCCGCCGGCAGAGGGCTGCGCCGGCTTGCCGCAGCCCGGGTGCGCGCAGGCGGGGGCCGTGACGAGCGGCTGCAGGCCCTGCGAGCACGCCAGCGTGAGCGGCAGGCACACGGTCTGGATGCGGCACGGAGACGCAAGCCAGGGTGCCGCACGGGTGGGCCGGCGGAGGCAAGCGCACCATGCTCAGCAGGTGGTCCTTGCAGAAGCGGCCGGGCTGGCCGGCGGCGTCGCCGGCGGCGGGGCGGGCAAACTTGCTGCAGCCGGCCGCCTGGCACAGCGGGCGGGCGGGCGTGCGGCCCTGCGCACGCACACCGTCGTCGCGTTCCAGCTTCCACGTCATGCCCCATGGCGTCCGCAGGCTGGACGCAGAGGCGTCGATCGGTGCAGGGCGCATGAAGCCAGGGCGCACGCACCTGAGCCAGCAGGTGCTGCTTGCAGTACTCGAACGTCCCGTCCGACGCCAGCTGTCGGCGGAGGTTGCAGCCCGCCATCACGCACTGCACGCGCAGCAAGTGCACAGCCACGCAAGAAGGTGGAGCGCTCGCCATCCCTTGTGGCGGCAGGCGGAGAGCAGCCGAGGCGTGCCGCCGCAATCGCCGCACCTTGATGCGGGCGGTGCTGCTGCCTGCGCCGTCGGCAGCCGGCAGCTGCGGCAGCGGCGCGCTGTGCGGTGCGCTCGGCGGCGGCGTGCCCGGCAGGCTGGTGCGCGCCAGCGGGTGCGGCGGCCGCGCCGCCGCTGCTCCGCCCTGCAGCCACCAGCCACGGCACGAGCCCGCACCTCGCGTCACGCCACTGCTCGCTCAAGCGCAATCCCCTGGCCCCCAGGCGTGGTGGAAAGAGCGCAGCGCACCTGGGCGCCCGCGCCGCTCCCCGACTGCGACAGCCGGTGCAGCAGCGTCGCCCCGCCCGGCCCGACGGCCGCCCCCGCCTGCGCCAGCTCCCGCTTGGCGGCGGCGAAGAACGCGCCGGCCGGCCCGCCGCCGCCCAGCCTCGGCTCGTTGCCGCCCATGGAGGTCCTGCCGGGCCGCGGCGCGCTGTCGCCGCCCACGAGCATCGACGGGTCGGGCGGCGCCTCGGCGTGCATGGCCGAGGAGGTGGAGTTGTTGGGCGCTAGTGGGCCGCTGACGTGCGGGTGCAGTGAGAGGTGCTGGGAGAAGGGCCGGGGCGGGTGGCCGCCCGGCGCGGCGTGCGGTAGTCGCGTGGGCGAGGAGTGGCGGGCGCTGATGGCGGCAGCGCCGCCTGCACGCGGGCCACGACAAGGGGCGCTCCGAGGGGTCGACTTGGCCTGTTGACGTCGCTAGCGTGACGTATAGAGCGTGCACGGGGAGTCGCCAGGGCAGGCGCGCACCTTGCTGCTGCGCGGCGCCCTGCGGGACGCCCGGCGCCACACCCGACGCGGCCTGCGGTGCGGCCCCAAACAGCAGGCAAAAGGCGGCGCACGGTGAGCAAGCGCGGCGCCGCACACAAGTGCTGAACGGCAGCAGGAGCAGCACACGGTGCGCCGTGGGGACCGAAACTCTGTACCAGAGGGAAACGCGCGTGCGCACCTGCAGAAGCCCGTTGGCCGCCACGTACTGCTGCAGCGCGGCCAGAGACGCGCCGCCGCTCTGCGCCGCCTGCAGCCCGTTGACCGCCGCCGCGCCAAACGGGCCCAGCGCCGCAGCGCCGCCGTCAGGCGCGCTTCCAGTGCTGGCCGTCGCCGACACCATGGGGTGCCTCAGCAGCCCTGCGCAGCACGCAGCAAAAAGTTTGCCACACGCCGCCACGGCGCCCGCTCTGTGGGTAAAAAAAAAACAACACACGAAAGCAGAAAACAGGGAAACGCAGTGCTCTCAGTGGACGAGCGAGGCACGCTGGATGGCGCTCACCGGCCGCGGGCGTGGGCGGCGCAGACGCCGGCCCCTGGTAGCTGCTGGAGCTCGGCAGTGCGTTCCATGGCGAGTGCAGGCCCGCCGCCGCAGCAGCAGCAGCAGCGCCGCCCGCCGCCGCCGCGCCGCCGCCGCCGCCCGCCGGCGACACGGCCACGTCGTCGTCCTCGTCGTCGTCCCACTCGCCCTCCACCTCGCCCTCCTCCTCGTAGCCCTCGTCCGCGTCGTCCTCGCCGTCGTCCGCCGCCGGTGCCGTCAGGTACAGCGCGCCGCCGCCGCCGCCGCCGTGGTGCATGAGGCCAGCGCCGCCGGGCGCCGCCACGAGCCCGCCGCTGGACGGCCCACGGGCGGCGTCCGGCTCGTCGCCGCTGCCGCCGCCCGAGGGGTAGTAGATGGCGCCGAGCAGGCGCTGGTTGTGGTGGTTGTGCTGCGAGGCCAGGCGGTGCAGCGAGGGCGCCAGCGTGCCCGCGCGCCGGCGCGCCGCCTGCGTGCAGTTGCAGGCGCGTTGAAGAGCAGTGGTAGGCGAAAGGCGGAAGGCGAAGGAGTCCTCATCATGCGATCCTCATCATGCGATGGAGGCGTCACGCACCTGCGGGACGGCGGGCGCCGGCGACAGGCGCTGCGCCGCGGCGCCGCCGGCAGCGCCCCCGCCGCTGCCGAAGCCGAGCGGCGAGCTCGAGAGCGGCGGCGGCGAGGCGGACGAGGGCGCGCTTCGGCCCAGGTGGTTGGCGCCGAGGTGGTGGTGCGTGTGCGGGCTCGGCGAGTGGCCGTGGGCGCCCAGCATGGCGCTGGCGGCGCCGTCGCTGCTGGGATGGTGGTGGGTGCGCAGGCCGGCGCCGTCGTCGTTGGCGCCGCCCCAGCTCCCAGGCCTGCCGGGCAGTTGCGCGAGCGTCGCGGGTGGCAGGGTGGTAGTGGTAAGCGTCGGGCGCGGGGAACGGCAACAAACGAAAGGCTCCAGCGTCAAGCGAGTGGTGGCTCACCCCGAGTGGTTGCCGCCCTGTGCGTCCGGCAGGTCCAGGCCCCGGAGCAGGGCTTCAGTCATGGGGTGGTCCTCGGCGCCCACGCCGCCCGGCGCCGATGCCGCGTGGCCGGCCAGCCTGAGGCTGGGGGCACCGCCGCCACCTCCCGCCTGGTTGCCGCCGCCCGCTTGCCCTGCGCCGGCCGCCGCCGCCTGGCCCCGGGCGGCCCCGGCGATGACCATGGAGGGCGTGCGCGTGGCGTGGTCGCCGACGGCGGCGGCGAACTGGCCAAAGTCGGCGCCCAGCGGGTCTCCGTGCTCCTGCAGCAGCTCCTTGAAGAAGGTGGCGTCCGTGCCCATCAGGTAGGACGGCAGGCGGATGCCCGCGCTGCCAGAGGGGCCCGAGCCGGCGTCGAGCTCATGGCTGAAGAGGTCGCCAGCGTCCATCGCGACGTGGGCGCCCAGCGGCATGCGCGCGAAGGCCGCCGCGGCGCCGGCGGCCGTGGCCGAGTCCGGCGTGGTGCTCTCATCGTTCGGGAAGGCGCGCTTCTTGGTGCTGCTGGTGCTCATCGTTGAAGTCGTGCTGCCTGCTCGCTGGACGGGACGAGACGGCGGGATTCCTGGGCGCCTAGAGGCGTGGACGAGCTGCGGAGGCGCTCATCTGGACCTGCCACCGCTGGATTGCGTCGAGCCGCGCTGCTCCTCGCCGATGCGGTCTCGATGCAGTCTGGTACAAGGTGAACGGGAAGCGCGAGGCCACTGCAGAACCAGAGCGCCGACGGTCGGAGTGAAAGAGTACACTGCGCACTAGTGCGTGCTTGCTCTCGCGCTTCGCCTCTGCTGCCTCGCTTCGTGCAGTGCTCTCGGTCCAACGGCCAGGGCATGGCATGCCGTGCACTCTCGGCGCAACGCGATTGCGCTGCAGATCAAAGACTTGACGATGGCCTAGCGTGAACTGTTCCAGCATGGCGGCCTTGTCTGGCTGCTGCGACCTGTGCGTGCCCGTGCCCACGAGCCCTGGTGGCGGAGGCGGAGGCGCTGTGGAGCTGCGGGAGGCGGCTGCCAAGCTGCTCGCGCTGGGCTACGACACGATGGCCCTGGAGCATCGCCCCGCGGTGCCAGGGCGCATCACAGAGGCAGACAGGTGCGACGCGCACCTGCGACGGCACGCACGCGCTACCGGCCGCCAACGCCATCTCAGGAGCGCTGCACTGCAAGGACACCGCTGCTCCAGGATCGCTCGCGGCTGCAGGCTGACTCCGTCAGGCGCCAAGGCGGCCCTGGCAGCGGCCACGGCCGACGCGCACGCCCTGGCCGCCGCCGGCGCCGAGCAGGCGGCGCAGGTGCAGCTCCGGCGCTGGAACGGGCTGCGGCAAGCCGGGCAGCTCCTGCTGCCCCAGCAGCACGCAGACCAGCCACCAGCGACCTTGCCGCCGCTGCAGGTGCGCGCGCGGTTTGGCCGCACGACACGCTCGCGCGACCTTTCGCGCCTGCAGGCCCTGTCGCCCCGTTCGCTCCATGTCGCGGCAGGTGCTGATGCGGCTCACCTTCACGGCCGGTGAGCTGGTGGAGACTGAGGCGCTGGCGTCGGCGCACGCCGTCACGAGCGGCTACGACCTCTTGGCGGTGGAGCCCACCTCGGAGCGCGTGCTGCAGCAGGTGCGGAGAGCTCCTCACCGCACACAGAGTGATGACGGGGGACGGTGCCTTGGCTCCTCCGCTGGTCCTTTGGCCCAGCGTCATCGACGCAGGCTGGCGCAGCGCGACGCCGCCGGGCGCTGCTGATCAGCGGGGCGACTTGCTTGCCTTGGGCACGTGGTGGTGGGCGCGCAGGCGTGCGTATCACTGGACGTGGACGTGGTCAAGCTCAACGCGTGCGAGCGGCTGCCCTTCAAGCTCAAGCCCGCCACGCTGCGGCCCGCGCTGGTGCGCGGCCTGGTGTTCGAGGTGAGGCGCCCACGCAGGGGACAGAGCGCACGCCTGCCCCATCGACCCCATCGCTGGAGCGGCGACACCGGGCGTTGCGGGACGGCGGATGCCGGAGCGCACGTGGCTGGTGCTCTCCAGGCGGGGCGCCTGCAACACGGCGTTTCGTCTGCTGGCGCCGCCGCCGCTCTGCAGGTGTGCTACGCGGGCGCTTTGCTGGACTCAGCGGCGCGGGTCATGTTCCTCTCCAACGTGCAGGCTCTGGCGCGCTGCACGCGCGGGCGGGTGAGCGGGCAACGGGCGTCGCCCTCTCTGTCCTCTCCTCGCCTTTGCCCTTGACGGCACTACTTGAGGCCCGCATCGATTGCAGCGTGTGCGGCGTGTGCTGCTGTGGCTGCAGAACATCTTGCTCTCGAGCGGCGCGGGAGCGAGCGACCAGCTGCGCGGCCCGCACGCCGCCAGCAGCCTGCTGGCCTGCGCGCTCGACGTGCCTGTGGCGGAGGCGGCGCTGGCGATGACGTTTGCGGCGCGGGCCGCCGTGGCCAACGGCGTGGCCCGGCGCGCGCGGGCGGTGCTGGGGCCGGCGGCGCTGCGGCCCACGTCGCTGGGGTCGGTGGCGGGGGGCGGGGGGAAGAAGGTGCAGCAGCGGGTGGGGTTGCGGGCCCGGGCGGGCGTGCCGGGCGGGGTGGTTGCGCTGCCCGTGGCGGTGGAGGCGGCGCCGAGAGAGGTGGAGATGGAGGACGCGCAGCAGCAGCAGCAGGGCAAGAAGCGCAAGGCGCCGGCACGGTGACGCGCATGCGTGCTGCGCCCCTGCGGTTTGCGTCCGGACGCGTGCCGCCTTTGTCCTGGACAAGCGTCACGAGTGAGATTGATCGCAATTGATTGAAGAACTGCAAAGCGTGGCAGGATGGGCAAGGGCGAGGTGAGAAGGAGGACGCTGCAGGACTGGGGTTGTTTGGTGGAGCCGCAGGAGCGGAGGACGCGAGCTGGACCGCAGCGTGAAGCA
>VFQP010004798.1_pt1 | contig 12264 bp, 9 predicted proteins | sample 3512351 | NCBI WGS metagenome assembly VFQP01 (sample SAMN10412372, study PRJNA504923) | tailings metagenome | isolation source: Relicate 1 Philex TSF1 revegetated site | place: Philippines: Tuba, Benguet | collected 2017-08-29 | reverse complement strand
ACGAAATCGCCGTTGCGGGCTGTCGCGACCTTGGCGTCGCCATAGCCGAGCTCGACGATCAGCTCGGCCAGCGTCCGGGCCCGCGTCTTCGCTCGCTCGCCGTTGACGACCACCTCCAGTACCCCATTCATTCTAAGGCTTAACTCCTGCCTGCCGCCGCCGGCTCCCGGGGCCCAGCTCCTGGCCCCATCTCCTGGCACCGAGAATACACGCTCGCACGGCCAGGAGAAAACTGGCGGTCGCGGTAAATATAGGGTCAATGCCCGCAGAGCGGCGCTCAAGGCAGCGATGCACCCGGCGCATGTCGCGGCCTGCCGGCCCCCTATGGTTGCGCAGTCGTCACCAGGCACCCCTGCATTTGCTTTAAAAAGTCGCTAACCGAAACACCGGTTTCTTGAGCTCTTTGTGGGACGCTCCAGCAACGGTTTGGAGGGCGGCCTCCCACCGGCGGCACACATGCTGCGCCTTCAGCGGCGCGCGAGAGCGGCGTTCCGAGGCCGAACTGGGGAGAATGACAATGCGAATGCCGAGCACCACGGCGCTCTTGCTCAATGGCGGGGTGGCCCTGATCGCGGTCGCCTCGGTCGTGACCATGGGCCGTTCGATGCTCGTCCGCGAGGAGATCGAGACGTGCCGCGCGCGCTATTCCAATGCCGTCCAATGGTCCCTCCTGCGTGACGACGGCCAGCTTCTCAGCACCCCGGACCTCCAGGCCAGGCTCGGCGCCAGCGACTGGGGCCTCATGGACCGCGTAACGGTTGTCAAAGCCGATCACGTCGCCGGCAGCGCCCTGGCTATCGATCTCGCAGCCCGGAGCTCGACCGTTGCTGCCTCCTCATCGCAATCGACCGGTGCCGGCTTCGAATGGTCACCCCAGTCCGCCGGCCCTGTCGCAGCAGCCTGCGCAACGTACTCATTCAAGCTCGACCGCGAATTCGATTTCGCCGCGGGTGGGCGTCTGCCCGGCCTTCTCGGCGGGCCAGCCGGCAGCGACCGCAATACGCCCGAAGCATTCTCCGTGCGCGTCGCCTGGAATGAAGGTGGGCTACTCGACCTGCACACCCAGTTCCCAGGTGCTGGCACGTCGCGAGCCCTGAGCAACGAGCGCGATCCTATCGAAGTGCCGCGCGGCCGCTGGGTCACCATCGATCAGGAGGTCGTCCTCAACACACCCGGCAGCAGCGACGGCATCGTCCGCGTCTGGGTCGACGGCCGGCTGCGCTTCGAGAGCCACAAGGCTGCATTCCGTACGGATACGGCAGGCGCTGTCCGTGGCGTCCTCGCCGAAGTCGCGTACGTACGCCAATCGGCCGCGCGCGACGGCACGAGCCCCGTATTGGTGACGCCCTTCGAGTACCGCTGGTAGGCCGCTCAGCGCTTCGGCTTGCCGCCCGCGACAAAATTCAGCAGGTGCAGTTCGCGCTTCGCGATCAGGTCCGGGATGACCTTACCCGTCTCCGCCATGTGCGGGCTGGCACGGTGGGCATCGACGGCCGCCTGATCCTTGTAGATTTCGTAGACCGCGAAGTTGGCCGGGTTCTTCGGATCCTGGACCACATCGAACTGCAGGCATCCCGGCTCCCGCTCGAGGCATCGGGTGGCATGGCCGACGATCGCCTCCTTGAATGCGTCGATCTTGTCGGCCTTGGCTTCGAAATGGACGATGATTGCGAGCATGGGCTTCCTCCTGGTCTTGCTTGTTGGTTTGAATGCGCCGCTCAGGCAACCGTCAGCTTCTGCAGCGAGATCAGCTCGCCGATGCCCTTGCGCGCGAGCACCATGAGCTTATCGAAAGCCTCCTGGCTGAAGGGCGTCGTCTCTGCCGTACCCTGCACCTCGACGATGCCGCCGCTGCCGGTCATGACGAAGTTCGCATCAGCGTCCGCCTCGGAATCCTCGGCATAGTCGAGATCGAGGACCGCGTCGCCGGCATAGAGGCCCGCCGACACCGCGGCCACCTGGTCGCGCAGCACCCCGTCCTTGACCATGTCGCGCGCGCGCATCCAGGCAATGCAGTCGTGGAGCGCCACCCACGCGCCCGTGATTGCCGCCGTGCGCGTGCCGCCATCGGCCTGGATGACGTCGCAGTCGACGGAAATCTGCTTCTCGCCGAGCTTCGGAAGATCGATGACGGCGCGCAGCGAACGCCCGATGAGCCGCTGGATCTCCTGCGTGCGGCCCGAGGGATGGCCGGCCGTCACCTCGCGTCGCGTGCGCTCACGCGTCGCGCGCGGCAGCATCCCGTATTCGGCCGTCACCCAGCCGCGGCCCTGGCCCTTGAGCCAGGGCGGCACGCGCTCCTCCAGGCTCGCCATGCACAGCACCTGCGTGTTGCCGAACTTGATCAGGCACGAGCCTTCTGCGTGGACCGACACCGCACGCTCGATCGAGACGCGCCTCAATTCATCGGGCTTTCGCTTGGACGGGCGCATGGGGCTCCTGACGGTTGCAAGATGGGTGGCGCGAAGTGTGCGCGGAAAAGTGCGCCAAGCTACGCAAGAGGGCACGTCAGATCAACAGCCTATTCTATCACGGCTGCTCATCGGCCCCGGCACGCGCAAATCCTGCGAAAGGATGACGTGAATGGGTGGACGCTGCGCGAATAGGCCCTCCACAGGCGTGCTCGTGCGGTTATGATGGGCCAATTACTCGTTCGCCCGTTGTTGCGGTGCGATGAACTGGGCCGGATGGCGCGCACGCCCTGCCGCCGTCACGGTCATGAATTGCCGAGGACAACCGCGAGGCGATGCAGCCCGACATTCTCGAACTGCGCGACTTCTACGATCGCCCGCTCGGATCCCTGGTCCGCAGGGTCATCTCGCAGCGCATTCGCGCGCGGTGGTCACGGCTTCCCGGTGCGACGCTGATCGGGGTCGGATATGCAGTCCCCTTCCTCAGCTCTTTCCGCAGCGAGGCCGGGCGGATTGGTGCTTTGATGCCCGCAACGCAAGGCGCGACCACATGGCCGTCGAGCGGGGGCGTGTGCACGGCGCTCTACGAGGATGAGATGTTGCCGCTCCCGGACGCGAGCGTCGACAATCTCCTTCTCGTGCACTGTCTGGAAGGAAGCGGCAACGTTCGCAGGATGCTGCGCGAGCTTTGGCGCGTGCTCAAGCCCGAGGGCAGCCTCATCATCGTCGTGCCCAATCGACGCGGCGTGTGGGCACGCATGGACACGACTCCCTTCGGGCACGGCCAGCCCTACAGTCCTCGCCAATTGGAGCGCGCGCTCAAAGAGGCGCTTTTCTCGCCCGTCGACTGGAGCGGCGCGCTGCACATGGCGCCGGTCGACCGCGCCTTCGTACGGCGCACGGGACTCGCCATCGAGCGCCTCGGCGCCCGCATCTGGCCGCCCTTCGCGGGCGTCATCATTGTCGAGGCGAGGAAGGAGCTATCTTCACCTGTTGGTACCGGCGCCGTGGCGCGTCGCCTTCCCCGACTCGTGCCCTTGCGCGGGGCGACGCGCGCAGGCGCCGAAGCTCTCGATCACAAGCGCGAAGTGCCCGGAGACGATCTCAAATCGTGATGCGCTGTGTGTTCTGCTCGACCCAGCGAGCGACGCGCAGGAGGCGCGCTTCGTCGCGGCGCAAGCCAATGAGCTGAACGCCGCAGGGCATTCCACCAATTGTCATCAGCGGCAGGCTGATGCAGGGAACGCCGAGCAGCGTCCACATGCCATTGAAGATCGCATTGCCTGTCGAGCCAAGACCCTTGGGAGCTGGCCCAGGCGACGAGAGCGTCAGGATCGCCGAGTGCCGGCTCAGCATGTCTTCCACGGCCGCATGGGCCCGGTCGCGGGCGCGCAAACCGTCGATGTATGCGCGCGCAAGAACAGTCTCTCCATAGCGGATGCGATCGGCGAGGCTCGGCGAGATGCCGTCCGGCGAGGCCTTGAGCAGCGGGCCGTAGTACGAAGCCTTCTCGGCCTCCATGATATTGCGGTGATGCTCGACGATCCCATCGAAGGCCGGCATCTCGACGTCGACGACGCGCTCGCCGAGCGCCTTCGCAAAGCGCTCGATAGCGTCCTTGGCTGCGGGCTCCACCTTCTCCCACGCGGGCGAACGGAAGAAGGCGAGGCTAGGCGTTGCCGACGGTGCTTCGGCAAGCGCGCTCGCGAGATTGGGGCGTGGTCGCGCGTAGCTGACCTCGTCGGCTGCATCGTACGCACCCATGGCGTCGACGCCGAGCGCGAGATCCTCGAGGCTGCGGCCGTAGACGCCCACCGTGTCGAGCGTGTGCGACTGCATGGTCACGCCCGTGCGCGAGATGAGGCCGAGCGTCGGCTTGATGCCATAAATGCCGCAGTAGGAAGCGGGGCGGATCACCGAGCCGCCCGTCTGCGTGCCGAGCGCGAGCGGCACCATTCCGCATGCAACCGCCGCCGCCGAGCCCGAGGACGAACCACCCGGCGTGTGCTCCAGATTGTGCGGATTGTGCGTCTTGTTCGGGACGTGCGTCGCAAGCTCCGTCGTCACGGTCTTGCCCATGATGATGGCGCCGGCGCCGCGGAGCTGGGCTATGCATCCTGCGTCCTGCTCCGGCTGGTGGCCCTTGAAATAGGCGCAGCCATTCTGCGTCGGCATGTCTGCCGTGTTGATCACATCCTTGATGCCGACGGGAATGCCATTGAGCGGGCCGGGCGCGCGTCCTTCGCGGCGACGCTCGTCGGCGACGCGCGCCGCGGCGCGCACATACTCGGGATCGAGATGCACCCAGGCCTTCACATCCGCTTCGCGCTCCGCCACGCGCTCGATGAAAGCGTCGGCATAGGCGAGCGCGGTCAGCTCCCCGGCCTTCATGCGGGCAGATGCTTCGGCGGCAGTGAGGTCTGCGAGCTTTGTCATTGGCGGATCTCCGTGGATGCGCCCGACGTGCGCATGGCTTCGGCGAGAATGCGGGCAACGTGACGGGCAGGCCGACCCGTGCCGTCGTGGATCTGGTGGCGGCAGGAGAATCCGTCAGCGACGATCGCAGTTTCCGGCGCCGCCTTGCGCACGGCCGGCAGCAGCGAGAGTTCCCCCATGGCCATGGAGGTTTCGTAGGTGTCCGCGCGATAGCCGAAGGCGCCGGCCATGCCGCAGCAGCTCGACTCGACCGTCTCGACTTTCAACCCATCCACGAGCTTCAGGGTCTTCCCGACCGCGTCGAAGACGCCGAACGACTTCTGGTGGCAGTGGCCGTGCAGGAGCACCGTGCTGTCCGATTTCGCGATCGGCCCGCTGATCCGACCCGCCGCGGCTTCCTCGGCAAGGAATGTCTCCAGCAATCGCGCCTGATCGCCAATCTTCGCGGCCTCTGCGCCGAGACCCATGCCCTGCATCTCGTCCTTGAGTGTCAGCAGGCACGACGGCTCGAGGCCCACAATGGGCACGCCGCGATTGGCGAAGGGAAGCAGCGCCGCGATCAGTCGCCGCGCTTCCGTCCTGGCTTCGTCGACGAGGCCGGCAGCGAGGAACGTGCGGCCACAACAGAGCGGGCGCGGCTTTGCGCTGGCCATCATGAGCACCGACGCGTAGTGCCATTTCGGGCCATCATCGGCACTCGGCACGATCACGCGATAGCCGAGACGCGAAAGCACCTCGGCGGCATCACGCAGATTGTCGGGCTCGAAGTAGGTGTTGAACGTGTCCGCGAAGAGCACGACCTCGCGGCCGTCCGCCGGACCCACGGGTGCGTCCTGACGGAAGATGTCGCGACGCCAGCGCGGAAGTGGCCGCTTCGCCGAGAAGCCCGCCATCCACTCGCCGAAGCGCGCGGCGCCTGGAACGACTTCCCGCAGATTGAGCAGCCCTGCGATCTTCGACGCCGCGCCCGCATAGCGCGGCAGGTACGCGACGAGCCGATCGTGCAGCGAGAGCCCGTGCTTCTTGTTGCGCGCCGCCAGCACCTCGATTTTCATGCGTGCCATGTCGACGCCGGTCGGACACTCGCGCCGGCAGCCCTTGCAGGAAACGCAGAGCTTCAGCGTCTCCATCATCTCGTCGCTGGTGAAAGCATCCGCCCCGAGCTGGCCGGAAATGGCAAGCCGTAGCGTGTTGGCGCGCCCGCGCGTGACGTGCTGCTCCTCCATGGTCACGCGATAGCTCGGGCACATCACGGCGCCAGCGAGCTTGCGGCACTCGCCGTTGTTGTTGCACATCTCGACGGCGCCCTGGAAACCGCCACCGGCACCGGGCCACGCCGACCAGTCGAGCGCAGGCTTGAACTCTTCCACCGCGTAGTCGGGGCCGTAGCGGAAGAGCGTGCGATCGTTCATGCGCGGCGGGCGCACGATCTTGCCGGGGTTCATGATGCCCGCCGGATCGAAGCGATCCTTCACCTCCTCGAATAGCTCGACGGTCTTGCGGCCATACATCATCTCGTGGAACTCGGAGCGCACGAGGCCATCGCCGTGCTCGCCCGAGTGCGCGCCCTTGTATTCCTTCACCATGGCGAACGCCTCCTCGGCGATCGCGCGCATGGTGGCAGCGTCTTTCTCCAGCTTCAGGTTAAGCACCGGGCGCACATGCAGGCAGCCGACCGAGGCGTGCGCGTACCACGTGCCTTTCGTGCCGTGCTTCTCGAAGACGGCGGTGAGGCGCTCCGTATAGTCCGCGAGATGCTCCAGCGGCACCGCGCAGTCCTCGATGAACGAGACGGGCTTTCCCTCCGTCTTCATGCTCATCATGATATTGAGGCCGGCAGCCCGCACACTCCACACGGCCGCCTGCTCGGCTGCATTCGTGATCTTCACGACCGCGCCCGGAAATCCGAGATCGCCCATCAGCTCCTCGAGCCTGTCGAGGCGGCGCAGGTTCTCGGCCTGATCATCCTCCGCGAACTCGACGAGCAGCAGCGCATCCGGCTTGCCGCGGACATGCGCCTCCATGACGGGGCGGAACATGGCGATGTCGCGCGCCAGCTCGATCAGCGTGCGATCGACGACCTCGACGGCCACCGGCCCGAGCTTGACGATGTGCTGAGGCGCTTCCATCGCCGCGCGGAAGGTCGGGAAATGGCAGATGCCGAGCGCCTTGCTCTTCGGCTGTTGCCAGAGCTTGAGCTTCACACGCTCGCTGAGCGCCAGCGTACCCTCGGAGCCGCAAAGCAGCGTCGCGAGATTGATCGGGGCGTTGCGCGGCAGCAGTGCGTCGATGAGATAGCCGCCGACGCGCCGCGAGACGCCGGGGAAGGCGCCGCGAATGTGATCCTGCTCGCGCGCACCGAGCGCGACGAGATCGCGGGCAAGCGCGCCGAAACTGCCGCTGGCTTTGTCGAAGGTCGCGGCATCGATCTCGCCGAAGCGCGCGGGCGTGCCGTCGGGCAGAAGCGCGTCGATCTCCAGCACGTTGTCGCGCATGATGCCGTAGCGGATCGAGCGCGTGCCGCAGGAGTTGTTGCCAGTCATGCCGCCGATAGTGGCGCGCGCTGAGGTCGAGACATCGACGGGGAAGAAGAGGCCCGTCGCCTTGAGCTGGCGGTTCAGCTCATCGAGCGCGATGCCGGGCTCGACGATGCACGTGCCGGCCTCGCGATCGACCTCCAGCACGCGCGTGAGGTTTTTGGCGAAGTCCACGACCAGCGCGCGGCCGACCGTCTGGCCGGATTGGGACGTCGCGCCGCCTCGCGGCAGCAGCGGCACGCCGGCCTCGCGCGCGATCTCAGCCGCGATCCGCACGTCCTGAATGGTCTTCGGGACGACCACGCCCACCGGCTCGATCTGGTAGATCGAGGCATCGGTTGCATAGCGTCCGCGGGAGAAGCGATCGAACAGGACCTCTCCCTGGATCTCGCGGGCGAGCCGGTCCGCGAGGGCGCGATTGGCGGGAACGTGCTGGTTCATGGTCGCTCGGAGCGCTTCTGGATGGGCATTCGGGCCGCAGGCACGGGCGGGACGCCGCTTTCGCTTGACGCCCCTTCTGTGATGCCTCTATCGCGTGGCATACTGTGGACAAGGCCGCAAGTGCCGCCGTGCCGACCATCGGCCAACCAACCGGGAGAACCCATCCGATGTCAAACGAACCGCGCCGCGCCGGCCGCCATTTCCTGCAGATTCCGGGTCCTTCGCCGGTGCCCGACCGCATTCTCCGCGCCATGGACATGCCGGTGATGGATCACCGCGGCCCCGAGTTCCAGAAGCTCGGCCGGCGCGTCCTCGACGGCATCAAGGGCATCTTCAAGACCAAGGGCAACGTGATCATCTTCCCGGCATCGGGCACGGGCGCCTGGGAAGCGGCCCTCGTCAACGTGCTCTCGCCGGGCGACAAGGTGCTCATGTACGAGACCGGGCACTTCGCGACGCTGTGGAAGAATATGGCGCTGAAGCTCGATGTCGTGCCGGAGTTCATCTCGACGGATTGGCGCGCGGGCGTCGATCCGAACAAGATCGAGGCGCGGCTCAAGGAGGACAAGGCGCACGAGATCAAGGCCGTCTGCGTCGTCCATAACGAGACCTCGACGGGAGCGACCTCGCTCATCGGCGAAGTACGCAAGGCGATCGATGCTGCGGGCCATCCGGCGCTGCTGCTCGTCGACACGATTTCAGGCCTCGCCTCGGCGGACTATCGCCACGACGAATGGGGTGTGGACGTCACCGTCTCGGGCTCGCAGAAGGGCCTAATGCTGCCGCCCGGCATCTCTTTCAACGCTATCTCCGACAAGGCGCTCGCCGCTGCCAAGACCTCGAAGACGCCCAAGCTTTTCTGGTCGTGGGAGGAGATGCTCCCGCACAACAAGAACGGCTACTTTCCGTATACGCCGGCGACCAACCTCCTCTACGGCCTCGCCGAGGCCATCGATATGCTCAACGAGGAAGGTCTCGACAACGTCTTCGCGCGGCACAAGCGCCACGGCGAAGCGACAAGGCGCGCAGTTGCTGCCTGGGGCCTCGAGAACCTTATTCTCGACGAGCGCCATTTCTCGCCGGTGCTGACAGCCGTCGTCATGCCGGACGGACACAACGCCGATACATTCCGCAAGGTCGCGCTCGACCACTTCGACATCTCGCTCGGCACGGGCCTCTCGAAAGTCGCCGGCAAGGTCTTCCGCATCGGCCATCTCGGCGACATCAACGACCTGACACTGGTCGGCACGCTCGCCGGCATCGAGATGGCATTCGGCATCGCCAAGGTCCCACACAAGGCGGCCGGCGTCGCGGCCGCGATGCAGTATCTCGCCGAGACAGCGAAGCCGTTCCCGTCCTCGTGATCAGGTTGCTGCATCCTCTCGCGGCAACATCGCCTTAAGCGGTTGACTTCACACCACGGAAATCGCGATAGTCGAATCGACAGCGTGGCCCTCTGCGGGATGGAGACATGAAGGCAATCTTCGGGATCTCCAGGCTCAGCTTTCGGAATTTCGTCGCCGCGTTTTCGATGCTGATCCTGGGTGCGGTCATCGTGGCCAGCTCTGTGCTCGCGCAGGGCTCAGCGCCGGCCGAGATGACGACGCGCGCCAAGCAGGCCATCCTGATGGATGCCAATACGGGCGCTGTGCTCTTCCAGCACAATGCCGATGAGCTCGCGCCGCCCGCGAGCATGAGCAAGCTGATGACGCTTGCCGTCATCTTCCGCGCGCTCAAGGAAGGGCGGCTCAAGCCCGAGGACGAGATCCTTTTCAGCGTGAATGCCTGGCGCACGGGCGGCGCACCGTCGGGCACATCGGCGATGTTCGTGCCCGTGAACACGAAAGAACGTCTCGACGAGATCCTGAAGGGCATCATCATCCAGTCGGGTAACGACGCATGCATCGCCGTTGCCGAGAGTATGGCGGGCAGCGAGGCCGCATTCGCCAAGATGATGACCGACGAGGCGCGGCGCCTCGGCCTCACCAAATCGACCTTCCGCAATTCAACGGGGCTGCACGACCCCGAGCACCTCATGACCATGCGCGAGCTGGCGCTGCTCTCCCGTCATCTCATCAAGGAATACCCGCAGCATTATGCGCTGTTCGGCGAGCGCGAGTACCGCTACCGCAAGCACCGCTTCTTCAACCGCAATCCGCTGCTTACGCTCGACCTCGGCGTGGATGGTCTCAAGACTGGATACATCAAGGAAGCGGGCTACGGCATTGTCGCCTCCGCGAAGCAGGATAACCGCCGCCTGATCCTCGCGATCAACGGCATGGAAGATGCGCAGGCGCGGCGCAACGAGGCCGTGCGCCTCATCGAGTGGGGCTTCAAGGGTTTCGCCGATTTCAAGCTCTTCGATGCCGAGGAAGCAGTAGGGCGGGCGCGCGTGTGGGGCGGTGACCGCATGTTCGTGCCGCTTGTCGGTGCCGGCGAGATCACCGTGCTGCTGCCCAAGGCGCAGTCGGGCCAGCGGCTCCAGGCCCAGATCATTTACAACAGCCCGTTGAAGGCACCGATCAAGAAGGGCGATGTGATCGCCAAGCTGCGCGTCACGACCGCCTCGCAGTCGGTCAATGAGGTGCCGCTGCAGGCCGCCGAGGATGTTCCGCAAGCCGGCGCCATGCGTCGCGGTCTTGACACACTGGTGCACATGGCGTTCGGCTGGGTTCTGAGGTGACCCGAGGCGCGCTTCATTGTGCCGGCCGGGCCCTACCGGCGGCACGAGGCGCATGACCACAGCCCCCAAGAGAGCGCCGTTCATCACCTTCGAAGGTGGCGAAGGCGCCGGCAAGACAACGCAGACGCGGCTGCTCGCTGATCGTCTCGCGGCGGCGGGGATTGCGTGCGTCGTGACGCGGGAACCGGGCGGCTCCCCCTTCGCCGAGGAAATTCGCGCGCTGCTGCTCAGCGGACATCTGCCGACGCGCGGCGCCATGGCCGATACGCTGCTCTTTCTTGCAGCGCGCGTCGATCATGTCGCGGAGACGATCAAGCCGGCGCTGGAAGCCGGCCAGTGGGTGATCAGCGACCGATTTGCAGATTCGACATTCGCCTATCAAGGTGCGGCTGGCGGCGTGCCGCGCGCAACGCTCGCCGAGTTGCACCGGCTGGTGCTTGGCGAATTCCGCCCGGACCTCACGCTCATCCTTGACCTGCCACCTGAGATTGGGCTTGCACGCGCTGGCGCCCGTCACCAAGCCGCAAGTGGCGCAGACCACTTCGAGCGCCGCGAGCTTGCTTATCATGAAGCCCTGCGGCAGGGTTTTCACGCGATCGCAGCCGACGAGCCCGACCGCTGCGTCCTGATCGACGCGAGCGGATCGCCCGAGGAAGTTGCAAAGAATGTGTGGGCGGCTGTCGAGACCCGCCTTTTGAGTAAGATGAGTTGATGGCACGCCGAGCCGCAGCAACAGCAGATATCGAAGCCCTGCCGGAGATCGATCGGCTCGAGGGCTTTTCGCATCCGCGCGACACCGTTGAGCTGTTCGGACACGAAGCAGCCGAGCGGGAGTTTGCCGCGACATTCGCGGGCGGACGGATGCATCATGCCTGGCTGCTCAGCGGGCCAGCAGGCATCGGCAAGGCAACGCTCGCCTATCGTGTCGCGCGCTTTGCCCTGGCCTCGCCAGAGGAGCGCGTCGCGGCAGGCGACAGCCTCGCAGTCACAGGGAAGAGCATTGCAGCCGCGCAGGTGCCCGCGCTCTCGCATCCGGGGCTCGCGGTCGTCCGCCGCGCCTACGACCAACGTACCAAGCGCTTTCCGGCGTCCATCCCCGTCGATGCGGTGCGCGACCTCAAGACCTTCCTCGGCCGCACCGCCGATGAGGGCACTTGGCGCGTCGTCATCGTCGACAGCGCCGACGAGCTGAACCTCAACGCTGCCAATGCCCTGCTGAAGGCGCTGGAGGAGCCCCCGCGGCGCACACTTTTCCTGCTTGTGGTGGCCCAGCCCCAGCGACTTCTCCGCACCATTCGTTCGCGCTGCCGGACGCTGGAAATGGCTCCGCTTGGCCCCGAGAACTTGCGTCGCGCCGCCACGGCCGCCCTCACGGCTGCCGAGACTGCCCCGCCGGCCGAAACCGACTGGCGCACGCTCGAAGCGCTCGCCGAGGGCAGCGTCCGTCGCCTACTCGAGCTATCGGCAACGGACGGCCTCAGCCTCTACCGCCGGATCGAGACCCTCTTCCAGGGTCTCCCGCGCATCGACTGGCAGGTTGCACACGCTCTTGGCGAGGAACTCGGCAGCACGGCCGCCGAAGCCCGCTTTGCCTTATTCTTCGATCTCCTTCTGGGACTTATTGCCCGCCTCGTCAGAGCCACCGCGAGCGGCCAGGGCAGCGCGGATGATATGGCCATGGCCCGTGAGCTTATCCCTGAGGGCAGGCTTGCCTCATGGGCCGAGCTGTGGGAAACCATCGTCCGCGACAAGGCCG
>VFQP010004797.1_pt1 | contig 12265 bp, 8 predicted proteins | sample 3512351 | NCBI WGS metagenome assembly VFQP01 (sample SAMN10412372, study PRJNA504923) | tailings metagenome | isolation source: Relicate 1 Philex TSF1 revegetated site | place: Philippines: Tuba, Benguet | collected 2017-08-29 | reverse complement strand
GCCCGTACACGGCGGAGCTTCAACTCCTGCATGATCGTCCGGCGTTCTGCGTCGGAATAGGATGACCAGCGGGCGATCTCATGGCGGGAGCGGAAGCAGCCGTCGCAGAGGCCATCTTTCGGGTCGATCACGCATATCTTGATGCAGGGAGATTCCATCAATCGCCGCGGCGGCGCGCTCCGTGTTGTGTCTGTCGGCGGGCAATTTAGTCAGTCCGGCCTCTCGCCTCAATGGCCGGAAGCGCGGCAAACGCGCATAGGGCCGCGAACCGGGGCCGAATTCAGGCGACGCGGGGCGGCCGCGTGGGCGACGTGGGTTTTGGGGGGATGCGGAGGCGCGGCTGGCGGTTCGACGGAGGTGGTGCGGCCTGGCGATGGCGCTCGGCGCCGAGCGGCTGCAGCGGCGCGACAGTCGCCAGAACGCGCTTGGCGGGCAACGTAACCGAGACCTCGGTGCCCTTGCGGAGTTCGGATTGCAGCTCAAAAACGCCGTCATGCAACTCGGCGAGGCTTTTCACGATCGGCAGTCCGAGGCCGGTTCCCCCTTCCGCGGTCTCGTGTGCGAGCGAGCCCTGGCCGAAGGCCTGCAGGACCTTGGGGATCTCGTCCTCGGGAATACCGGGCCCGGTGTCGCGGACGGACATGCGCTGGCCGCCGTCCGGTGTCTGGGCGACGGTGATCGTGACGTTTCCGCCTTTCGGCGTGAACTTGATCGCGTTCGACAGGAGATTGAGGCAGATCTGGCGCATGGCGCGGACGTCGATCCAGACCTGGGGCAAGTCTGCCGCGACGTCGAGGGTGACTTGTAGTCCCTTGCCGCTGGCGCGGAGCGTGAGCAGGCGTTGGCAATCCTGGGCGATGTCGCCCAAGTGAGCGCGTTCCTCGACAAGCTCGTAGCGTCCCGCTTCGATGCGCGAGAGATCGAGGATCTCGTTGATGAGTTGGAGCAGGTGGCGCCCGCTCTCGTAGATGTCGCGCGAGTAGTCGCGATAGAGCGGAGTGGCGTGCTCGCCGAACAGTTCGTCCTTCATGACTTCAGAGAAGCCCATGATGGCGTTGAGCGGCGTTCTCAGCTCATGGCTCATGGTCGCTAGAAAGCGGGATTTGGCCTTGCTGCCGGCTTCGGCGCGCTTGCGGGCCTCGTCGCTGACGAGCTTTTCCTCGTCGAGTTCGGCGATCAAAATGTCCTTTTTCGCGCGGAATTCGAGCATCTGCAGCGTCGTCTGCTGCAGACCCTTGGCGAGGAAGATGAAGTAGACGTGGACGCCGACGGCCATGGTGGCGAGGGCGTAGTAGAACGGCTCGTGCAGCAAGATGAGCCGGGTGGCGACGGCGACCGTCATCGGGATGGTGCCGACATAGAGCAAGCTCATCATCGACGACGTGAAGGTCATCCGGACGGCGAGCAGCACGATCAGCGAGGCGAAGATAAAAACGTGAGAAGAAAACACCGCCGATTGCTCGAGCGGAGCTTCAGTGTCCATTCCAACGAGAGCGAAGCCCGCCCAGACGACGCCGTTGAACAACTCGGCGAGAAGGAAGCGGCGGCGCCAGACACCGAGATCGCCATCGGGGCGGGCGTCGCGCATGAAGCGGCGACACAACTGAAGCAGAATGACCTTCGAGCCGACGACGAGAAACAGCCACATGCAGCCTTCGGCCCAAGGCGCCCAGAACATGGACGCGAGGGAGAAGATGGCGGCGAGGGCCCAGATCGTGACGGCGGCCGAGAGCTCGTTCCGGGCGAACATCGCCATGAGCTCGAATTCGAATTCGGGTTTGATCTCGCTGCCGCGGGTCAGACGATCGCGGGCAGCCTTCACGTCATCGTCCGTGCGCTTGCGCGCGGCGTGACGCGTTCTAAGCTCGGCGAGGATTTGTTTTCGTGTTTCTTTGTCCATGCTTCCGCCGTGCAGCGTTCACGACGGCCAAATGGCTCGGTCACTCCCGGCATTGCGGGACCTTGTCGCTAACCTGCCGAGAGTGATAGGTCGTGGGTCTGCCCACCGCTAATCTCACCAGAATTCGCTAACGATGAGTTTACCCACGGGTCGAGTTGGATTTTCCGCCTGTTCCCAACGGAACAGTCCGGTGGCGCGCTGCCAGGCAATGTGCGGAATTATTTGGAAAATGCGCGTGCGGGAGCGGGCATGAAAGTTACGATCATCGGATCCAGCGACGCCTTCGGGTCAGGAGGACGTCTTCAGACGTGCTTTCACGTGGCTTCGGACGCGGGGCAGTTCCTGATCGACTGCGGGGCGACGTCGCTGATCGGGCTCGATCGGCAACAGATTGATCCGAATGATATTTCAACGATTTTTATCACGCATCTGCACGGTGATCATTTCGCGGGGTTGGTCTGGTGGCTAATCCATGCCGTGCATCTCGTGAAGCGCACCAAGCCGTTGACTGTGGTCGGCCCCGCCGGGATCGAAGCCCGCTTTGCCGCCGCGGCGGAGGCGCTTTTTCCGGGCTCGACCGCGGTGGAACGGCGGTTTGATCTGGTTTTTCGAACTTACGAGGATTTCGTGCCGTTGGAGGCGGGCGGCGTGAAGGTCACGCCGTTCGTCGTCAGCCATCCGTCGGGGGCCACGTCCTACGCGCTCCGCTTCGAGGTCGATGGCAAGATCCTGACCTTCTCTGGCGATACGGAGTGGGTTGAAAGCCTGATCGGGGCTGCAAACGGGGCCGATCTCTTCATTTGCGAATGTTTCGCGTTCGAGCAGGCCGCCCGGTACCACCTCAACTGGCGGACGATCGAAGCCAATCTGGAGCGGCTCGGCGCCAAGAGGGTTCTGCTGACGCATCTGGGCCCGGAGGCCCTCGCCAACCAGGGCTCGATCCGTCATCGGACTGTGGCGATTGCCAACGATGGACTCCAGCTCGACATCTGAGCACCGGGCGCCCTCGCGATCACCGTTTCCCACCCTCCTTGGGCGGATTGAGCCCGTTGGCGCGCAAACGCGCCGGATTGTTCGTCCAAACAGTAAAATTGCCTCAATTAAATCGCTTGACCGCAGAGCCCTAACAAACTGATCTTGCGTTTGCTCCTTATTCGGAAAATCCATTCCAACTTTGCGGTTGCCGTATGCTCGATGACATGGACGTCAAAATTCTCTCGATTCTGCAGGAGGACTGCACGCGGCCGGTCGCCGAAATCGGGAAAGAGGTCGGGCTTTCAACCACGCCCTGCTGGCGGCGCATTCAGAAGCTCGAGGAGCTTGGCGTCATCAAGCGGCGGGTTGCAGTTCTGGATCCTGTCAAGGTGAATGCCGGCGTCACCGTTTTCATCTCGATCAAGACCGACAAGCACAGCCTCGCCTGGCTTGAGCGCTTCCACGGGGCGGTTTCGGATTTTCCGGAAGTCGTCGAGTTCTACCGGATGTCCGGCGAGGTGGATTATCTGCTTCGCGTCGCGGTGCCGGATATCGCTGCCTATGATGTCTTCTACAAAAAGCTAATTTCCCACGTCGAGATCGCAAAGGTGTCGTCGGCGTTCGCGATGGAAGAGATCAAGCACACGACGGCGCTGCCGCTCAATTTCGCGCGCGCGCCTTCGGAAAAGCGGCGGAGCGGTTGAAGCGGCAGGCGTTTCTGCTGACCAGTCCTTCGCGCGGCGTGTCGCCAAAAGCGTGCTCGATATCGCCCCATGGGCTTCGTCCGCTGCCTCACACGATCAGGTTGAGGCCTGCGAACGCGAAGCAGAGAAGGGCCGCGAAGCCGATCGCAACAAACGTCAGCATCATGCCGAGCGTGCGAAGCTTCAGATTGTGCGGCGTCTGCGAGAGTGCGTAGGCGTGGATGTAGCGACCGGCGACCAAGGCAAGCCCGAGAGCGTGCAGGAAGATCGTCGGCGCCTTCAGGCTTTCGGCGAAAGCCAGCAGCAGAAGCGCAAGCGGCACGTATTCGGCGAAATTCGCGTGGACGCGCGCGCGACGCAGAAGCTCGGCACTTTCGCCATGGCCGCTCTCGACGCGCGCTTCGCGGCGCTGGGCGATCACGCGAACCGACAGGAGCAGAAACAGGAAGGCCAGGAGCGACGCGTAGAAGGCGGTGATCGGCATGGCATGACCCGTTGCAAATGTGTGTGAAGATCCCCGCGTTTTATTCGATGGTTGCGCTCGGCTGGGGCTATTTGGTGGTCGCGGGTGAAGGCAGGCGAGCGATCAGGCTCGACGTATCCCAGCGGCTGCCGCCGAGCTTCTGAACGTCACTATAATACTGATCCACCAGTTCCGTGACAGTCAGCTTCGAGCCGTTGCGGCGCGCTTCGGCGAGGCAGATGCCGAGGTCCTTGCGCATCCAATCGACGGCGAAGCCGAAATCGAAGCTGCGCTCGTGCATGGTCTTCCAGCGGCTTTCCATCTGCCACGATTGGGCAGCGCCTTTCGAGATCGTGTCGATGACGGCTGCTACATCGAGCCCGGCGTTCTCGGCGAAGGCGATGGCCTCGGAGAGGCCCTGGAGCAGGCCTGCGATGGCGATCTGATTGACCATTTTGGCGAGCTGGCCGGAGCCGGCCGGGCCCATCAGGCGCACGGCTTTGGCGAAAGAGCGGATGACCGGATCGGCGGCGCGGAAGGCTTCCTGATCTCCGCCGCACATGACGGTGAGCTGCCCGCTTTCGGCGCCGGCCTGGCCACCCGATACGGGGGCGTCGATAAAGGCGATGCCCTTTTCCTTGGCGGCCCCATGCAACTCGCGGGCAACGTCGGCCGAGGCAGTCGTATGGTCGATAAAGATGGCGCCGGGGTGCATCGTGGTAAACGCGCCGTCAGAGCCGGTCGTGACCTGGCGCAGGTCGTCGTCGTTGCCGACGCAGGCAAAGACGAAATCTGCGCCTTCCGCCGCGGCGGCGGGCGTTGCATGGGCGCTTCCGGCGCCCAGGGCCGTCACCCAGGCCTGGGCCTTGGCGCCGTTGCGGTTGTAGACGGACAAGTCGTGACCGCCGCGCTTCAGGAGGTGCCCGGCCATGGGGTATCCCATGACCCCCAATCCGATCCATGCAACTTTGGCCATGCCCTTCGGTCCTCGTTTCGGTTATGACGCGGGTCGTTGTATCGAATCCCGCACCCGCCTCCTACCCCCGATCGACGCGGCGGGATCTCTTAAGGCAAGGATCCATGGTCAAGAAAAGCTCGGATGCTCAGGTCGCCGTTACGGTCGACGATGTGCGGCGCGCGGCAAAAATCATCGAAGGCGCGGTGGTGCGAACGCCCTGCGACAAGAGCCGGACGCTCGGCCACGATCTCGGCGCCGACATCTGGCTCAAGTTCGAGAACCTGCAGTTCACCGCTGCCTACAAGGAGCGTGGGGCGCTCGTCAGGCTGTCCGCGCTTTCGCCGGCCGAGCGCAAGCGGGGCGTCATCGCGATGTCGGCAGGCAATCATGCGCAAGGCGTTTCCTACCATGCGGGCCGTCTCGGCATTCCGGCGACGATCGTCATGCCGGAAGGGACGCCGGCGGTGAAGGCCGAGAACACCAAGCGCTGGGGCGCGCATGTCATCCTCGAAGGCAAGACGCTTGAGGAGGCCGCGCGCTTCGCTCGTGCCTATGGCGAGGAGCAGGGGCTGGTGTTCGTGCATCCCTTCGACGATCCGCTGGTTATCGCGGGGCAGGGGACGGTTGCGCTCGAGATGCTGGACGCGGTGCCGGATCTCGACGTTCTGATTGTGCCGGTTGGCGGCGGCGGGCTGATCGCCGGAATGGCGGTTGCCGCGAAGGCGTTGAAGCCCGACATCGAGATCATCGGTGTCGAGGCGGCGCTCTATCCCTCGATCTACAACAAGATCAAGGGTACGCATCTGCCGACGCGCGGCGATACGCTGGCCGAAGGCATTGCGGTCGCGAACCCCGGTGATATCACGACGGAGATCATCTCCCGCCTCGTCGACGACATCGTGCTGGTCAGCGAGACGGATCTCGAACGGGCGACGTTCGCGCTGCTGATGATCGAGAAGACCGTGGTCGAGGGGGCCGGTGCTGCCGGGCTCGCTGCGATGATGGCCGACAAAGAGCGCTGGAAGGGCCGCAAGGTCGGGCTGGTGCTGACCGGCGGCAACATCGATCCGAGGTTGCTCGCGAGCGTGCTTACGCGCGAGCTTGCGCGCGAAGGGCGCCTGTCGCGGCTTACGATCGACATCCCGGACCGCCCCGGCGAGCTATCGCGCGTTTCAGGCGTTGTGGGGCAAGCCGGCGCCAACATCGTCGAGGTCTATCATCAGCGCGTGTTCACGGATCTGCCGGCGCGCGGCACCGAGCTCAATCTCGTGATCGAGACGCGGGACCGCTCCAACCTCGAAGCGGTGCTCGCAAGGCTTGAGGCCTCCGGCTATCGCGTCGTCGTCAAGAGCAGTCAGGCTACGCTCTAGATAACAAGCGGGCTCTCGCGCGTTTGGGCTGGATCCTTGCGACAAGTGCTCGGTTTCAGCGGCCTTCGCGCCACCAGGCCATCGCCATGAGAGCGAGCAGAGCGGCGAGGGCGAAGCCGCCGGTGAACATCGGCGTCAGCTTCACGCCTTTGGTCACGAAGGCCTCGCGATCGCGCAGGCCCATCCATCCGGTGCCGGACAGGACGCGGGCGCCTGACATCAGCGCGACGCGCGGCAGCGTGACGTCGCTTCCGGCGCTCGTCGGATCCGTGCGAGTCCAGTAGAGGCCGCCGCCGGTCGCCTCAAGCAGCGGCTTGAGCTTCTGGTCGGTGGCCACGACCTCGCTCATTTCGCGCGGGTCCTCGATCCCGGCATGGGCGACGGCGGTGAGCAGACCCGAGGGGCCTTCGCTCTCGGCCTTGTAGAGGCCGGGAAGCTTCACATCGATCGTCGTTTTCCAGACGCCGGGACGCTCACGTTCGAGCGTGACTTCGCTCTTCTCGCCACCGGGGGCTGAGATGGTGACGGGGGCGACTTTGTCCTCGAGCGTGCGCCGCTCGATGGTGAGCTTGAGCCCGCGTGCGGACGCGATCAGACGCTCCTCCTCGAGATCAGGCTCCTTCATCAGCCAGTGTGAGAGACGGCGCAGGAGGTCGGTGTGGGGGCCGCCACCTTCGTAACCGCGCGCCCACAGCCAAGCGTGGTCGGACGTGAGAAGCGCTACGCGGCCCTTGCCCTTGCGATCGAGCACAAGCAGGGGGCGATCTTCGGCGCCTTCCATCACGACGCGTCCGCGGTCCGGGCGCACCTCTGCCTGACGGAACCAATGGCCCCAGGTGGCCGCACGATCCGGTCCGATGGAGTTGGCGCCGATGAGGCCTTGGGTCACCGGATGACGGAAGCCTTCGTCGGTGATCTTGGCGCGGAAGGGCTCCTCAAGCACACGCCCCGTGGGGGCGGCGGGGAGAATGGGGGAAAGCGGGGTGCGGTAGAGGCTGGTCATGCCGGCGTAGTCGTCGCCTGCGGCCACGAGCACGGCGCCGCCGTGGTTTTCAACGTAGCGGGAGATGTTGTCGTAGTAGATGAGCTGCAGAATTCCGCGATGCTCGTAGCGATCGAAGATGATGAGATCGAAATCCTTGATCTTGTCCGAGAACAGCTCCTTGGTCGGGAAGGCGATCAGCGAGAGCTGGTTGATCGGCGTGCCGTCCTGTTTCTCGGGCGGGCGCAGAATGGTGAAGTGGACGAGATCGACCGCCGCATCCGATTTCAGGAGGTTGCGCCAGGTGCGCTCACCGGCGTGGGGCTCACCCGAGACCAGGAGCACGCGCAGGTTCTCGCGCACGCCTTCAGCGACGATCACGACGCGGTTGTTGGCGGGCGTCAGCTCCCCGGGTGTCGTTTCAAGCTCGACTTCGAGAATGTTGGTGCCGGCATGTGGGAACGGCATCTCGATCGAAACGGGTTCGTTTATTGCGGCGGTTCGTACTTCGTCGGGCCGGCCTTCGCGGCGCACCTTGAGCGTCACCGGGCTGCCGGACGACAACGCGGACTTGCCGCTCTCGCGCACCGCAATCTCGATATCGCGGGACTGGCCGACGAGGCCGTAACGCGGTGCCTTCAGCGTTTCGATGCGCCGGTCGAACTCGTTTGGCGTACCGGTGAGGAGGGCATGAACCGGCGCGTCGAAGCCGAGGGCGGCGGTGGATTTCGGGATGTCATGCACCTGGCCGTCGGTGACGAAGATGACGCCGGCGATGCGATCAGGGGGCGTGTTGGTGAGTGCCTGGTTCAGCGCCGCGAACAGCTGCGTGCCTTGCGCCGTTGTTGCGTCCTGCTTGGCGGCGGTCACCCATTTGACTTCGAGGTTCTTGATCTTGCCGAGGCGCTGCTCGAGATCGGTCTTGATGGCGGCGCGCTGCTCGGGACGCTTGTCGAGCGCCTGGCTCGTGCTCTCATCGAGGACGACGAGGGCGATGTTGGCGAGGCTTTCGCGCTCTTCCTCGCGCAACGTCGGATTGAGGAGGGCCGCAATCAGGGCGGCGAGCGCGAGCCCGCGCCAAAGGGCGCCGCGGCTCTTGCGGAATAGCAGGATAGCGACGAGCAGCACAGCCGCTGCCGCGGCCGCCCAAATCAGGGGAACCGGAACAAGCGGCGCGAACTCGATCGACCAATTCATACGTCAGGTGTCCTCACGCGGCGTTGGTTCGCCGCTATCAAATCTCATTCACTGGCCCAGGCGCTCAAGCAGCGCGGGCACATGCACCTGGTCGGCTTTGTAGTTGCCGGTCAGTGCGTGCATCACGATGTTCACGCCTGTCCGCATCGCGATCTCGCGCTGGCTCTCGCCGCCGGGCACGACCGGATAGAGCGGACGGCCGCTGCCATCGAGCGCCCAGGCGGAGGCGAAATCGTTGGAGGTGATCATGATCGAGGTGACGCCGTCGGCGCGACGGGCCTTGCGGCTATCGCCTTCATGATCCTCGCTTGCTTCGACCCAGAGCTGCCCGCCTTCCCAGCGGCCGGGGAACGAGCGCAGGAGGTAGAACGATTTGGTCAGTACGTGGTCTTCGGGAACCGGCTCCAACCGGGGTACGTCGAGCGAGCCCATCAAGCGCTTCAGCGCGAGGCCGTTCTTGCCTTCGAGTGTTGTGCCGGAGGGCATACCGGTGCCGAAGTCGCGGGTGTCGAAAATCAACATGCCGCCCTGCTTCATGTAGGCGTCGATCTTGGCGAGGGTCGGCTGCGGGAGAGGCTTGGCGTTCTCGACGACCGGCCAATAGAGAACCGGGAAGAAGGCGATCTCGTCCTTCACGATGTCGACTGCGATCGGCTCGCCAGGCTCAACAGCGGTGCGTACGGCGAGGATGCGCGAGAGGCCCGAAAGCCCAGCTTTGCTGGTGGCGTCGGTGGTCGGATCTCCGGTCAGCACATAGCCGAGGGTAACGTTTTCGGTGGCCTTCTGAGCGGTGGCGCCGCCCGGGAGATCTTCCACCGACGTCTGGGCGCGGGCTGCGTCCGGCGCAAAGGCGGCTGCGGATAGAAGCGCCACGAGCAGCGCACCTGCGGCCGTACGCGCGCGGGGTTTCAGCCAGGACGCGAGCCAACCGAGCGCGCCGAGCAGGGCGATGACGGCCACGATGTCGGCGAAGATGAGGGCCAGCGAGCCCGTCAGCAGGGCGGGTGCCAGCGGTGTCGAAGGTTGGCTTTCGTAAAGCATCCGCGAGGCTCCCAACGGCTGGGCGGGAAGCGGTGCGAGCTCGCTCTTGGAGCCAAGAACGTTTAGCGCGCGCGGACTTCCTTGCGCCCCATAGTAGCCGGGCGGATGCACAAGGCTAGCCTCTACGGACGCTAGTTTTTCGGTCGGAATGGCTTCGGCTGTGGGCGGTGGCGGTCTCAGAATGCCAAAGCCATCAAGGGTCTGGACCGGCGCGAAGGCGTCCAGGTTGATGGGGAGGGCGTCGCCGGTTGCCGCTTTATCGGCGGCGGCCTCTTCACTCGAGCCGATCGGCGCAAGGCTGCCGAGCGCGGTGATCCGGCGGAGCATCTCGACGAAAAGGCCAGAGATCGGGAGGTTCGACCAGTCCGAGTTGGCGGTGACGTGGAACAGGATGACTTGCCCGGCGCCAACCGTGGTTGCGGTGACGAGCGGTGTGCCATCGCCGAGCCGAGCCCAGACGTTGACCGAGGCCGTCAGCTGCGCAGGGTCAGCAAGGACCTGGCGATTGACGGCGACGTCCTTGGGAACGGCGATGCCCGAGAACAGGCTGGTGGTGTCGAAGTCGGCGAGCGGTTGCGGGCTCGACCACGAGAGTGCGCCGCCGAGCGTTCTACCGCCGATGCGCAGCGCCACGGGCAGCAGATCGTCGCCGCCGCTTTCGAGACGGGGTCCGGCAAAACGGACGAGTACGCCGCCGCTCTCGACCCAAGCCTTCACGCGATCCTTCACCTCGCCCGATAGCGTGCCAATATCGGCGAGCATCAGCACGCTCGCCTTCTGCTTCAGTACCGCGTCGATGCCCTGGGCAAGGTTGTGATCCTTGGGGCGAATGATCTCGGCATAAGGCTGAACCGCTTTCTCGAGATAGTAGAGGGGCGCGAGTAGCGGCTGGGACTGTTCCTGGCTTTCACCCGAGATCATGCCGACGCGTTGCCACTGGGAACGGCCGTCGAGCAGGCTCACGGAGCCGGCGGAGCGGTCGGATGCGATTTCGAGACGTGTCACCTGGTTCCGCAACTCGAGCGGAAGTTCGAACGTCACTTCGGCCGTACGGGCGCCGGACGACAACGTGAAGATCGCTTCGCCCATACGTTGGCCGCGCGCAGAAAACGCGTCGATACGGCCTGTCCTTGCAGGGCCGCTGGTGCGCAGGACGGTGGCGACGAGCTTGCCGTCGGGGCCGAGGCCTGCGGTCAATCCCAGTGGCTCCTCGCCGCCGGTGTCCTCGACGACTGCGAAAGAGCCGCTGCCGGCGGCCTGCTGCAGACCATCTGCAAAGGCCGACGCATCGGCCTTGTGATCGATGCCATCGGCGAGCCAAAGAATGCTGGCCGCGGTTATGTTGGTTGCCTTCAGCGTTTCATTGAGGGTCGCGAGGGTCGCCTTGCGATCCGGCGCATAGGGACGTGGTTCGAGCGCAGCTAGCGTTGCGCGGGCATCGCCCGGCGCTTCGAGCTTGAATGTGCGCGATTTCGTGGCCGGCGCCGTATCGGCGATCACGACGGCGCGGTTCTGGCGCTGGGCATCGGCCAGAATTTCCTGAGCCAGCGCGGTGCGGCGCGTCCAGCCGGACGCTGCTGCCCAGCCGTTGTCGATGACGAGTACGACGGGTCCGGCTCCCGTCAGGGCGCGTTCGCGGGCCGGGTTCAGCACCGGCTCGGAGAGCGCAAGAATGACGAGGGCGGCCGCCAACAAGCGGATCAGCAGCAGCCACCAGGGCGTTTTGGCGGGTGTCTTTTCCTCGTTCTCAAGGCCGACGAGAATGCGCGTGGCCGGAAACGCCACCTGCTTCGGGCGGGGCGGAACGGTCTTCAGCAGCCAGTAGATGAGCGGAAGCGTGGCGAGCCCCGCCAGCAGCCACGGATTGAGGAACGTCAAAGCGCCGAAGCTCATGAACTTCCTTCCGTGCCTTGAGCGCCCGGCGTCGCGCCGATTGCCGGGCCCTGCCAGCGGTAACCGGAATCGCGGCCTTCGAGACGCATGATCAGGTTCAGAAGCGGCTCAGTCGGTGGGCGGTCGGTGTGATGAACCAGGAACGACCAGCCGAGACGTACGGCGAGGGCCTGAAGTTCATCGCGATGGGCCTTGAGGCGCGCCTGATAGCGAGCACGCAAGCTTTCGGCGCGATCGGCAATCCAGCTCTCGCCGCCTTCAAACCCGAGAAATTCGGTGCGGCCTTCATAGGGCAGTGTTTCTTCGGCGGGGTCGAGCACCTGGATGAGGTGGCCGGTGGCGCCGTTGGCCGCCAGGATCTCGATGCTCTCGCGCAGGCTTTCGATTGGATCCAGGAAATCGCTCACGAGGATGAGCCCGGAAAAGCGGCTGACGCGCGCGTTCGATGGCTTACCCGACGCAAGCTGCGGCGCGTCCGCATGGGAGGCGATGGTTTCGGCGAGGCGCGTTGCCGCGCGACGGCTGGAGGTCGGAAGCGTGAGCCCCAGAAGGCCGACGCGCTCGCCACTGCGCACAAGGAGTTCGGCGGCGGCAAGGGTCAGCACGAGCGCGCGGTCTCGCTTCGTCACCGTCGCTAAGTGGCTCTGGAAATTCATCGACGGCGAGAGATCCGGCCAAAGCCACAAGGTGTGGGCGGCCTCCCATTCACGTTCGCGGACGTAGAGATGGTCGGAGCTGGCGGAGCGGCGCCAGTCGATCAACTGCGCGGAATCCTGCGGCTC
>VFQP010004796.1_pt1 | contig 12269 bp, 13 predicted proteins | sample 3512351 | NCBI WGS metagenome assembly VFQP01 (sample SAMN10412372, study PRJNA504923) | tailings metagenome | isolation source: Relicate 1 Philex TSF1 revegetated site | place: Philippines: Tuba, Benguet | collected 2017-08-29 | reverse complement strand
GTAGGATTATCTTGATGCTCCAACTTGGCTTCGTTACCGCCATTCTTCCCGACCTTGAATTCGAAGACGTCCTCCGCTTCGCCGCGCAGGAGAAATTCGGATGCGTCGAAGTCATGTGTTGGCCCAAGGGCAAGGCGGAGCGCCGCTACGCCGGCGTCACGCACATCGACGTAGTCGGCTTTACGGCGGACGACGCCAAGCGCACCCAAGACCTTTGCTCAAAATACGGCGTTGGCATCAGCGGCCTTGGCTACTATCCGAATCCACTCACCGCCGACGAAGCCGAAGCCGCCGTCTATACGAACCACATCCGCGCCGTCATCTCCGCCGCGCGTCTCTTGAACGTCCCCGTGGTCAATACATTCATCGGCCGCGACCACACGAAGTCCGTCGACGATAACTGGCCGCGTTTTCTTTCCACCTGGAAGCCGCTCATTCAATTCGCGGACGACAACGGCATCAAGATCGGCATCGAGAACTGCCCTATGTCTTTCGGCAAGGACGAATGGCCGCTCGGCAAGAATCTGGCCTACAGTCCGGCGATCTGGAGGCGCATGTTTAACGACATTCCGAGCCCGAACTTCGGCTTGAACTTCGACCCGAGCCACTTCATCATTCAAGGGATGGACTACGTGCGCGCGATTCGTGAATTTAAGGACCGTTTGCACCACATGCACGCCAAGGACGTCCGTCTCGATCACGATCGTTTGTATGAGAACGGGCGCATGGAAATGCCGAACAGCTATCACACGCCGAAGCTTCCCGGCATGGGCGACGTGGATTGGGGTAAGTTTTTGGGCGTGCTGGCCGAAGTGTACTCGGGGCCGATCGCGATTGAGGTGGAGGACCGCGCTTATGAGGGCTCGCTGGAGGCCCGGAAGCGCAGTATCGTGATCGCGGGAAATTATCTGCGCGGTTTCGTTGGCTAAGCGAGTTGCAACCCGTTTATAACATCTACCCGTAATTGGGCATAAGATTAAGGCATGACGTTCACAGACAAACTGTCCACCAATTTAACCTTGAGCCCGGCCCAGGCCTCGGTGATCAAGCAAACTTACGGCCTTTTTGGCGTGGCGGTTTTCTGCGCACTGCTGGGCGGATATGTTGGCGGCACATCGGAGACGATGGCCCGCTTTTTTTCCGGATGGCTGGGTTGGATTATCGCCATTGTTGGACTGAACGCCATTCCTTATATCGCCATGGCCTGCCGTCACAATCCTTTGCTCGGAACGGGCGCGCTGGTTTTCGACGGTTTTCTTTCCGGGCTGGTGCTTTCGCCGCTGCTGTGGGTGGCCTCGCAAGTGAATGCGGCATTGATTGTGGCCGCGCTGGGCATTACGGGCATTGTCTTTCTCGCCGTTACGGCTTTCATTTTTCTCTCCGGGCAAAGGTATAGCGCGCCGCGCGGCATGATGATCGGCATGTTCTTCGCCATCATGGGCGCGGTTGTCTTAAACAGCTTTTTGAACATTGGGTTGCTGGGGATATTGATTTCGGCGGGCATTGGCATCATGGGCGTTGTCGCTTTGGTCACGTCGACCAGCGCAGTGCTTTCGAGCCCCGATTCGGACAGCCCGATTCCGGGTGCGCTGGCGCTATTTGCCGGTGTCTTCAACATCTTCGTCGCCGCGCTGAACATACTGCTTCGCCTCGCCGGCGGCGGCCGAGACCGCGACTAAGCGTTGTTATAAAGTCAAAGGATGATCACCCGCCGGGAAGCCCTGCTTTGCGCAGGGGCAGCAGCTACAGGTACCTTGTCCGCCAAGACGCTGAAGAGTTTTGGGGCGCAGCTTTATACGTTGCGCAGCATTATCGATGCGAAGCCGTTGGAGACGTTGCAGGCGCTGGAGGGGTTGGGCTATCGCGAGGCGGAAGTGATTCGCGGCAACATGGCGAAGATCTGGGATTCGCTGCAGCGGACCAAACTGAAGCCTGTGAGTTTGCATATCGATACGAGCTACTTCACGCGGGATATCGACAAGTTGAATCCCACGCTTGACGACGCGAAGGCTAAGGGTTTTTCGTATGTCGTTTGCCCGTATATCGCCCCGCAGGACCGCGGCGGGGTGGACGTGATCAAGAAGCTCGCAGACACTTTGAACAAAGCCGGGGAGCGTGTGAAGGCCGCCGGCATGCACCTTTGCTATCACAACCACGCGTTTGAGTTTGAGCCGGTGGCCGGTACCAACGATACGCTGCTTGATGTTTTGATGAAGAACGCGGACGCGAAGTTGGTGGGTTTGGAGTTCGACGTGATGTGGAGCCAAGTGGGCGGCGTGGATCCGGTGAAGATTTTCGAGAAGTACAAGGGACGCATTCCGCTGGTGCATTTAAAGAACGTCACGAAGATGCCGGTGCAGTACAACGAGCGCGTGCCCAGAGAAGCCTTCAAAGACGTGGGGTCTGGCGTCATTGACATGGCCAAGGTGCTGAAGGCCGCCGAGAAGGCGGGATCGAAGCATTACTTTGTCGAGCAGGACCAAACGCCGGGCAATCCGCTGGACAGCTTGAAGCTCTCCGCGGAGTATTTGCAGAAGCTTAAGTACTAACGGCTAGTTGCTAACCGAGGCGGCCTTTCCGCGTAGAGGCTGCATGAGGCTTATATTCCGTCAAGCTGTGCGCGGGCTTGCGCGCGAATGGAAGTTTTCGCTGGCAGTGATCAGCAGCCTGGCGATCGCTTGCGGTAGTTTATGCGCCGTATCCGCGATCGCATTCCATGTACTGCTGCGCCCCCTCGACTTCCCCAAAGCGGATGCCTTGGCTCTGCTTTATGAGGGCCGTAGAGACGCCGCCACGCCCGGCAACGACTTATCACCCGGAACCTGCCGCGCAATTACGGAACTGCGCATCTGGGAGAGTGCAGGCTGCTGGATGCGGGCGGAACTCAGGCTGGGAAGCGCAAACGGCGTGGAGCTAGTTCATGCGATGCGCGTGACTCCCGGGGTGCTGCCAGCCCTGGGCGCGATGCCCGAACGGGGACGTTGTCTGCGCGCGGAGGATGGGGAAGACGCGGCTGTGATCAGTCATCCACTTTGGCAGAGACTTTTCGGGGGAGCCAGCGATGTTGTAGGACGCAGGATTCAGTTGGAGGGCCGGAGCGTTGCGGTAGTCGGGGTAATGCCGCGAGGATTTCAGATCCATCGGGAACCGGTGGCGGTGTATCAGATCCTGCAATTGCGGCCCGAAGTCTGGAACGATCATCGAAGGGCCTACTTGGGTGGAGTAGGGAGAATGCGCGCGGGCGTGGATTGGCCTACAGTACAAGCGGAAGCAAGAGCGCTGGCGCTACGGCTGGAGGCAGCGTTTCCCTCCGACAATCCAGCGCTGCGCCTGGATGTGGTGGGCATGCAGGAAGACCTGACCAAGGGCATACGCCAACCGATTCAGTTGTTGTGGGTGACGGCTTTTCTGTTGATTGTGTTGGCGGTATTCAATGTGGCGAATTTGTTGTTTAGCCGAGGAACAGAACAGGCAGGCCAGTTCGCGTTGCAACTGAGCCTGGGAGCTACGCGCTGGCAGATGTTGCGGCAGGCTTTGGGGGAGGCGATGCTGCTGGCGGTGCTAGGCGGGGTGTGCGGTATTGGTGTGGCGGCGATGGCGTTGCCCGGCCTGCGGGCGCTGATTCCGGCGGGAATGTTGGCGAGCCGGGACGTGCGGGTGGACCCGCAGTTGGCGCTGCTGGTGATGGGCGTGGGGATGCTGGCGGCGTTGATTGCCGCAGCGATTCCCAGTTGGCGCGCAGTCCAGCCCGATTTGTTGCGAGTTGGGATCCAGCGGGGGATGAGCAAGCGGGGAAGTTGGGCGCAAGATTGTTTGTTGGGCGGGCAGGTGGCGTTGGCGGCGTTGCTCTTGGTGTCTGCGGCCTTCCTGATCCGGAGTTGGGAAAGGGCGCAAACGCAGCACTTGGGGTTTCAGAGTGAGAGAGTTTCGTTGGGACAATTGCATCCCGGCGCCCGCGGAAGGGCTTTCTTGCTGGAAGTTCTGGAGAAGTTGGAAGCGGCGCCGGGGATAGAGTCCGCAGCGCTAAGCAGCGCGCCTCCACTGACCTGGCGAGGCGGCAACTTGAGTTATGAAGCAAGGGGTCTCGAGTGTGAGGAATCGCAATGCCGAACGCTGTATCGCGAGATTTCTCCCAGGTACTTTGAGACGCTGCAAATTCCTATCGAGGCAGGGCGTGGCTTTGACGGCAAGGAGGCGGCGACGGGGGAGAGAGTAGTGGTGGTGAACGCCGCATTTGCCAGGGCAACTTTTGGCAGCGGCAATTCAGTGGGCAAGGCGATTCGCTTTCGCGAGAATGGCGAGGAATGGCGCCGGATTGTGGGCGTGGCGGGGGACACGCGTGACATGGGAGTAGAGGCGGCCGTGCGGCCGATGGTCTATGTGCCCTGGCAACAATCCACGCAGAGCTTCGCGCCACCGGTTTATGCGGTGGTTAAGGGAAGCGCGGGGGTAGAGGCGATTCGGCGGGCCTCCAGGGAGATCGACGATAGAGAGCCGGTAGCCAAGTTAGATTCGCTGGCGGCGATTGTGGCCAAGGAAACCGAATTGCGCCGGCTGCAATCGGGATTGGCGGGCTTCTTTGCCTTGGCGGCGTTGGCATTGGCGACAACGGGTCTACATGCGATTCTGGCGTTCCGGTTGGCGCGAAGGCGGAGAGAGTTGGGGCTGCGCGTCGCCTTGGGCGCGTCGAGTTGGCGAGCCGGAACGGCGATTGCAGGAAATAGCTACCGGGCGGCGGCGGCTGGTTTGCTCGCCGGAATCGGCATGGCGCTCAGACTTGCCCGTTGGGCGGAGCCTCTTTTGTTTGCGGTATCCCCCGCGGATGCAGCGAGTTATGCGATTCCAGGCCTTCTGTTGCTGGGCACGCTTTCCCTGGTGGCATGGCGGCCGATACGGGAAGCGGCGCGGGCGAATCCAGCCGAGGCGCTGCGGGACTGAGGTGCTGGGGGACGGCGGCGGTTGCTAATCTAATATGTAGGGAATTTCCGTTTGAAAATTGGTTTTGTAAGTTTGGGGTGCCCCAAGAATTTGGTGGACTCCGAGGTAATGATGGGCAGCCTTGCGGCCCATGGGCATGAGCTGACGGCGAATCCGGAAGAAGCGGAAGTGATTGTCGTCAACACTTGCAGCTTTATCGATCCGGCTAAGCAGGAAAGCGTGGACACCATCATCGAGATGGGCCGCTATAAGGAACTGGGCAAGGCGAAGCGGTTGGTGGTGGCCGGGTGCCTGGTGGAGCGCTTTCGGGGAGAGATCGAAGGTCAACTGCCCGAAGTAGATGCGTTGGTGGGGACCAACGAAATCGAGAAGATCGTCGCGGCTTGCGAAGGGGAGAAGTTCGAGCCGGAATCAACGCCGTACCTGTATCACGACATGTCGCCACGAGTGTTGACGACCGGGCGCTATTCGGCATACATCAAGATCGCAGAGGGCTGCGACCATCCGTGCACGTTCTGCGTGATTCCACAGTTCCGTGGCGCCTTCCGTAGCAGACGCTTTGAGTCGATTACGGCTGAGGCGAAGCGCATGTTTGAGAGCGGCGTGCGCGAGATCAATTTGATCGGGCAAGACACGACAAGCTATGGCGAAGACCTGGGCTTGAAGGATGGCTTGGCGACCTTGCTGGGCCGTTTGGCCAGTATCGAAACGCCCTTCGAGAAGTGGGTGCGCTTCCTGTATTGCTACCCGAATCGCGTAACGCCGAAGTTGCTCGAGACGATTGCGGAGCATGCGGCGCTGGTGAAGTATATCGACATGCCGTTGCAGCACTCTTCGCGGAATGTGTTGAAGCGGATGAAGCGCGGCAGTAATGGCGATTTCTTCTTGAAGCTGGTGGAACAGATTCGCAAGACGATTCCGGGTGTAGCGATTCGCACGTCGATGATCGTGGGCTTTCCCGGCGAGACGCAGGAGGACTTCGAAGAGCTTTGCCAGTTTGTGCAAGCCGCGAAGTTCGACCGACTGGGCGTGTTCAAGTATTCGGACGAAGAGACTTCGGGTTCATTCGAATTGGACGGCAAGGTGGACGGCAGAACCATCAACAATCGGCAACGGAAGCTAATGGCGCTGCAACGCAAGATTTCGAAGAAGGCGAATCAGGCGCTGGTAGGCAAGGAGTTCCCCGTGCTGGTGGAAGGCTTGAGCGAGGAGACGGATTTACTGTGGCAAGGCCGCTTGCCGGGGCAGGCGCCGGAGATCGATGGCGTTTGCCTGATTAATGACGTCAGCGACGGGCCATTGGCGAAGGGACAGATCCGAAAGATTCGTATTACCGAAGCGCACGATTACGATTTGGTGGGCGAGGTTTTCGGGGCGCCGGAGACCAATTTGCCGAAGCCCGCGGACAATCCGTTCCCCATCTTGAACGTTAGCCCGCGTTCCCAGCACACGCACATTTAAGGTAGCGAGCATGGCGACGCTGGAAGCTAAGTGTCCGATTTGTAAGCGCGTGACGCGCAAGGGCGAAGAGTATTTCCCGTTTTGTTCGGAGCGCTGCCAGATATTGGATCTGGGCGCGTGGTCGAGTGAGGACTACCGGATACCGGGCGCGGCGGTGCAAGGCCGGAACGAAGAAGAGGAAGATGAAGAGCGCGATCGCTGAGGCGTGGGCGACTTCGTTCTACGCGGGCTTCGCACCGAAGGCGCCGGGCACGGCGGGGGCTTTGGTAGGGATCGCGATGGCGTACTTGTTGACGCAGTTTGCGTTTTTCTCCGGATGGCATTTTGCGGCGTTGGCGCTGGCGATGCTGTTGCCGTCGGTGTGGGCGACGAACGTGGTGATCGACGAGACCGGATTGAAAGACCCGCAATTGGTGGTGATGGATGAGACGGTGGGGCAGTTGCTTGCCTTTGCGGGAGCGGGTTGGGGAGCAATCGGGCCTTGGACTCTTGTGGTGGCGTTTGCGTTGTTCCGTGGATTCGATATCGTGAAGCCATATCCGGTAAATGCCTGCGAGAAAATGCCGCGCGGATGGGGCGTGATGATGGATGATGTGATGGCCGGGGTATATGCTGCCCTGGTGCTTTGGTGTTTGCGTGAATTCGCGGGGCTTCCCGCTTAGGGCAATGGCCCCATAGGATGGAAGGAATAGAGATGGACCCGATTCGTATCGACGGCATTCAACCTGGAGCGGCGCTCCCCGGCGGAGAGTTTACAATCCGCGGCAGCCACTTGATAGAGGCGCAACAGAGGCCGGAGATCCTGTTTGGCGAAGTAAAGGGCAGCGTGGTGATCGGTTCGGAATCGATGGTGGTGGCGCGTGTGCCGGATAGCGCTTCTACGCCGGAGTTGATTGTGCGCCATGCGGGTGGAGAGACGAGTCCTTATCCTTGCGCCATAGGCATCCAGATCGCCGATGCCTTGCACCCAGTGGCCAGTCCGGCGGTGGACGCGGAGGGCAACATCTTTACGACGTTTTCCGGGAGCCGTGGCCAAAAGACTTCCGTATCCGTGTTTGAGATCGATACGAATTACCAATGCAAGGCGTTCAACAGCGACATTATGAACGCGACCGGACTGGCGTTCGACAGCAACGGATTGCTGCATGTATCGTCACGCAATGACGGTGCGGTATTTCAAGTTTCCGCGACGGGTGCGGCGAAACTTTTCGTGGAAGGCATGGGAATCGCCACGGGCCTTTGCTTCGACCCGGCGGGCAATTTGTATGTAGGTGACCGTTCCGGCACGGTCTTCAAGGTGGATCCGAGCGGCGACGTCTTCGTCTTTGCCACGCTGGAGCCTTCGATCTCGGCTTATCACCTGGCATATGGACCGGGCGGCCAGATCTACGTTACCGGGCCGACGACGTCGAGCCACGACAGCGTGTATCGCATCGCACCCGATGGTTCCGTGGAAACTTTTTACCGCGGCTTGGGACGGCCGCAGGGAATCGCCTTTGACCGCGACGGCAACCTGTATGTGTGCGCGTCCTGGCGGGGCAAACGTGGCGTGGTGCGGATCAACCCGAGCGCAGAGGCGGAGCATTTTCTATCGGGTCACGGTATCGTTGGGCTGGCGTTTCTGCCCAGCCGAAGTTTGGCGATCGCCACAACGAATTCCATCTTCCGGGTGGATGTGGACATCGCTGGATTGTAGATGAACGCCGCAATTATCGCCGTCGGCAGCGAGATGCTGACGCCGACCCGAATTGACACGAACTCGCTCTATTTGACCGAGAAGCTGAACGCCTTGGGCGTTGAGGTGGTGCAGAAGCTGGTGATGGGGGACCATCGGGGAAGGCTGGAAGCCTCGATTTCGTTTTGCCTGGAGCAAGCTGAGATATTGATCATCAGCGGCGGTTTGGGGCCGACTGAAGACGATCTGACGCGGGAGAGCGTGGCTGCGGCATTAGGGAGAGAGTTGTTATTTGACGAAGGTATTGTGGCCACGCTGGAGGCGCGCTTCGCTTCGTTTGGCCGCAAGATGGCGGAGATCAACAAGCGGCAAGCTTATTTGGTATCGGGTGGCGAGGCCCTGGCGAATCCGAATGGCACGGCACCCGGACAATGGATTCCCTTGGAGGGCGGCAAGATCGTAATTCTGGTGCCGGGGCCACCGGGTGAAATGAAGCCGCTCTTCGAGCGCGAGGTTTTGCCGCGACTGGAAAAGGCATTGCCGAAGCAGGCAATTGCGACGTTGACGCTGCGGATTGCAGGCCTGGGTGAAAGCGACGTGGATGCGTTAACCGCGCCCGTTTATAAGCGATACGAGAATCCGGTAACGACGATCCTGGCGAAGGCAGGCGACATTACACTCCACTTCCGGGCGCAGTGCCCAGAATTGGGCGAGGCCGAAAGGCTGGTAAGGGAAGTGGGTGAGCAAGTAAAGCCCTTGCTGGGGGAGAAGCTTTACTCCGACGATGGGTCGCCATTGGAGCAGGCGGTGTTACGCCTACTAGAGAAGCGGGGAGAAAGCGTGGCGGTGGCGGAGAGTTTGACGGGTGGAATGATGGGCTCGCGTTTCGCGGCCATCCCCGGAGCCTCAAAAACTTTCGTAGGTGGATTCCTGGTCTATACGAATGAGCAGAAGGTGGGACTGCTGGGCGTGGATGCGAGCTTGATTGCGGAGCATACCGAGGTGAGCGAGGCTGTCGCGATTGCGATGGCGCAGGGCGCGCTGCAGAAGACGGGCGCGGCTTGGGCGGTGAGCTTGACGGGTTATGCGGGGCCGGATGGCGGGACGGATACGAACCCCGTGGGCACGGTGTTTGTGGGTGTAGCCAGCAAGAGTGGCGTGTCGCGAGCGCAGCGTTTTCGCTTTCCGGCCGGAGACCGGGAACGCACGCGGCAGTTCGCTACACAAGCGGGTTTGAACCAGCTACGTTTGGATTTGATGTAGGAGTACGCAATGGAAGAAGAGATGCAAGAGAAGAAAGCTTCAACGCAACGCAACATTTTCGGCAAGCCGCTGATTCCCTGCTCCTTTGAGCCCATGACGGGTTTCTTCCGGAGCGGTTGTTGTGAGACGGATGAAATGGACCGCGGTTCGCATACGGTTTGTGTGCAGGTGACGGCGGAGTTCCTGTGGTTCTCCAAGCGCGCGGGGAATGATCTGTCGACGCCGCGGCCGGAGTTTGGCTTTGCGGGGTTGAAACCCGGTGACCGCTGGTGCGTTTGCGCGCCGCGTTGGAAGGAAGCTTACGATGCAGGGTTTGCGGCACCCGTGATTTTGGAGAGCTGCCATCATGGGGCGCTGCAGTATGTGTCGATGAAGGAGTTGGAAGAGTACGCGCTTAAGCCGAATTAGGGCGTGCGCTTCAGGCCACCAAAGACGGTTTTCAGGATCTCCGTGGTGCGGGCGGCGGGGTCGGTGCGAATTTTCTTTTCTTCCTGGCCGACGAGATAGAAGATGCCGTCCATGGTCTTGCCGAGCACGTAGGCCGTGAGGTCGATCTGCTGGCCGCGGCCGAAGCTGAGGGCGTTTAGATTCTTCTCGAATTGCTTGTACTTCTTGGCGACTTCGGTTTCCGCCATCGCGGATTCTATTTCGGGTTGGAAGGCGGCGGCAAGCTTATCGGAAGTCTTGGACTTGAAGTAGTCCGTGGCGGCGGTGTCGCCGCCGGTCAGGATCTTGCGCGCGTCGTCGAAGTTAATGGAGAGGATGGCGTCCTTGAAGATGCCTTTCGCCGCGGGCGTGGCTCGCTCGGCCGCTTGATTCATGCTGCGGATGAATTCGTCGAGCTTCTTCCCGAGCCCTACAAGGCGCAGGCCTTTTTCAAACTTCTGAATGGGGGGCGGCAAGAGGATCTTGATCGCTTCATTGAGGAAGAAGCCATTAAGTTTGCCGCCTATGTCGACCGCGCGATCCGTGCCGAGGCGCAAGGCTTCCCGCAGCGCCGGGATGGTTTGGTCAAGGGTTGCGGGTTTCGGACGGAAGATGCGGTCGAAGATCTGATCGAGCTGCGGCGCGAAGAGAAAGACGAAACTACGGCGCGCGGCTTGCATGGCTATTGTTTGGACGCTTTCGGTTGGGAGTAGTTCCGTTCGACCATGTCGCGGACATCGGTGGAAACACCGTGGTCGCGCCAAAGCCAGCGCATCATTTCGGGGAACATGGTGCGCAGCATCTTCTGGCCATGGCGGGCCATGCCCCAGGTGTAGTTGAGTTCGTAGCCTTTTTCCGTCAAGGCTTGTTGCATGCGGACGTTTTGGAGGAACCAGTCGCGGGTTTCGTCGTAGGTGCCGTCCGCACGGAGCGCGCGGTTGTCATTGCGGCCGTCTACCATCACGATGCGGATCGGTTTCTTTTCGGCCTTGCGAATGAGGTCGGGGTATTGGTGGCCACCGCGCAGGTTCGTAAAGCTACCGACGTTGCTCAAGACTTTGCGGAAGTGGTTGGGACGTTCCCAGGCGACAGTGAAGGCGGCGATGGCGCCGGAACTGGAGCCACCGATGCCGTGGCGCTCGGGATCTTTGGAGATGTTGTAGTCCTTATAGAGCGCGGGCAGGAGTTCGTCCACGACGACGCGGGCGTATTTATCGTCCAGGGTGTTGTACTCCGTGGGGCGGTTGGTGGTGCGATCACCCCATTCGCGGAGGTGCGGCTCCGGTTGGTCGGGGCGGCGGCCGGGATTGATGAAGACGCCGATCATGACGGGGATTTCGCGGCGCCAGATCAGGTTGTCCATAACGACATGCGCGTGAACGTCGCCTTCCATGTCCTTGAAGGCCTGGCCGTCCTGGAAGACCATCAGGCTGGCGGAAACTTGGGGGTCGTATTGTGCCGGGACGTAGACCCAATAGGTGTGTTGCGTGCCGGGATAGGCTTCACTGGGAATGACGAAGGGGCCTTTAATCTCGCCTTTGGGAACGCCGTCCATGGGCAGGGAATCCGGAGAGAAGTTGTAGAAGAGGTCGCCGTTGGGCGAATCGGCCATAGGAGAGCGGGGTGGACCTTTGGGCGAGGGCGCCTGCGCGAAGGAAATGGCGGCGGCGAGAAAAAGAACAACGGAGTTTCGCATTCGTGGTCACGAAGATATCACGTGCGAAACTCCGTTGCAGAGTAGCGGAGAGGGGTTACGCGTGGGCCGTTTGCCGCGCAAAGTGCGAATCGAGCAGGCGCTGCATTTTGCTCGTGGCGCCGCGGACGGCGAGTTCCGTGGAGGCGGCGACTTCGTTCACCGCAATCGGGTCCTGGCCGGCGGGACGGACTTCGACGAGGCAGCGCTTGTCGTCCGCGCCACCCTTGGTGGAATTCAGGTCGCTTAAATGGACCTCGACTCGGGTGAGCTTGTTTTCAAAACGCTTCAGTGCGGCGAGCACGTGTGACTCGACGAACTCGATGACGCGCTGGTCGACGCGGATGCTGCTGTCGCTGTTGACTTGGACTTTCATGGTTAGACAATCCTTTCGCTTGGTTAATGTACTTTCATTTTACCAAGCAATGGAAGTTGGCGCCTATAAATAAAAGCCGGCCGAGGCGCCAACCCAAGTGAGGTTCTTGTTGTGGTCCACACCCATCTGCTTGCCGCGCCCCATGCGAACGATCATGTTGGCGGCTAGAGGAAAATCGTGGCGCGGCAGCCAGATGTACATAATGCGGATCTCGGCCATGGTTGGGCCAGCGGGGGTCTGGATGACGGGCTCGAAGCTCACGCGCTCCTGCAGGATGTAGTTCTTGCGTTGGGCTTGCGGGATGGCTTCGATTTCTTCGCGAGTGGGGCCGACGATGACGCCGAGGCCGGCGAAGGAATAGAGCGGCTTCAGGACGAAGTTTTGGGGGTCTGAGGGAACTTCGCGGATGTCGCTCAAGAAGTACGACTCCGGTACGG
>VFQP010004795.1_pt1 | contig 12270 bp, 11 predicted proteins | sample 3512351 | NCBI WGS metagenome assembly VFQP01 (sample SAMN10412372, study PRJNA504923) | tailings metagenome | isolation source: Relicate 1 Philex TSF1 revegetated site | place: Philippines: Tuba, Benguet | collected 2017-08-29 | reverse complement strand
TTAGAAAAAAAAGGTGAATCCATACAACTTTCTGATCAATTAACCAGTGGTGAAACAAATATTAAGCGTCAATCCGGAGGTGGATGGCTTGGTGGCGCTGATCCCAGACGAGAAGGCTTGGCGCTGGGTGATTGACTGAGGCATCATCATGATTAATATTCTCTTAATATTTTGCCTTTAAAATACACGACCTGTTTATATTAATGTAGCATCATCGATGAAAAGTTTATTCGAACATTTGGCTCGTAGCAGCAGCCCTTTTTTTTCCCGCAGTGTGGCAGCCCCTTCTCCTACGTCAGTTGTATCTGCAGATTATGTGCTGTTACTGAAGCGAGATCCGCTTTATGTCCTGGGGAGCCAAGAAGAAAGAGTCGCAATAGGATGGGCTATATCGCATCAAGACAACATATTTGAACTCCCACATGGCCTTTATGATTTTGTTGTCGTCGCCACAGGGAATTCTTGTGAAATACGTATGCTACCATCAGACGAGAAAGTGGAGCAGCATGCATCGATGCTTCATCCACAAGAAGAGCCTTTCTATGCGGGACAAGTCGAGTTTCATATTGGTAGCATGAAGCGCTGGAATGCTCAGCACTCGTTAGTGGATTTAGATTGTGTCGAGCACAGTGATATTCCTTTTCCGCAAGACTTATTTAGTCCCAAAGCAAAGAGTTTTGCTCGCTGAGGTTTTCTCGATTTCGCACTTTGTTCAAAGTGCGAAGCGCTGTATTACTGGGTCATCGCTTTAATCTCATCAATTTTTGCATCAATTTTGGCTTGAAGAATTCTATCATTCGGCCAAAGTTTTTTTGCTGTTTTCAGTTTACGAATGGCATCTCTGTTTTCACCTTGTAGCACATGACATTCTGCCAAAGTAAAATAAGCATATCCGGTATGGTGAGCCGCAGCTTCTGCTTCAGCTAATTGATTGCAGAGTGGAAGGTCTCGTTTAAAATACTGTCGACCCTTTAACAGAACACTCACGGCCACATCAGGTTTGTTTGCTTGCAATAAAGTATCGCTATATTCTCTTAATAGAGCGTAATTATCGGGCGATTGGCGCTGCAATGTGGACAATTGTGTTAAAGCCAGATCTGCTTGATGATTGGCAATTTCTGCTTTAGCTTTCGCGATGATAAAAAATAAATTATTTGGCTCTGTTTCAGTCAAATCGTTAAGCAGAATCAAGGCTTCTTGTGGTTGATTCATGTTTAATTCCGTCAGCGCTAAACCATATTGGCAGGCAGCTTTGGGTGTTTGTTGCGGGCATTTTTTATAATATTCTGTTAATTGTCGCCCATTTTCAGCTGTGCTAACGCGAATCAATTCTTTAAATAAGCGATAATCTAAATTATCCGGATAGTGTTGACGCACTTTACCTTCACTGCGGTTTTCGGCTTCCGCAATACGCTCCTCATCAAGGGGGTGAGTTCTTAGAATTGCTGGAATATTATCCATGTAATAATAGCGCATGTTTTGTTGCATTTTCTTAAAAAACCCGGCCATACCTCTTGGATCTAAACCTGATTTGATGAGCATATCAATACCAATACTATCGGCCTCTTTTTCATTAGAACGTACAAAATTAATGTTATCTTGAGCAAAACCTGTCAAAGAGCCCATCAGGGCACCACTAGCTAAAGTAGGATTGATGACACCCAAGGCCATGGAAGCCAATAGACTGGCTAACATGGGAACGCGCATTTGTTTTTGATGTTCTAACATGCGGTATAAATGATGTTGACGAACGTGTGACATTTCATGCGCCATCACCGCGGCTAATTCACTCTCATTGTCGCTTGCTAAAATCAGAGCTGTGTTCACACCGATGTAGCCACCAGGACCTGCAAACGCATTAATTTCATTAGATTTGACAATAAAAAAATAAGGTTGGGTTAATTCACCATGTTGTGCCAAGCGCTTGGCCAGATGATTGATATATTCAACCGCCATAGGTTTACGAATCACTGAGTCAGATTGATTGATTTGTTGGACAAATTCACGTTCTAATTCATCAAGCTCGTCATTCGAGTAAGCAGAAAATGCGAAAGAGGGTGTTGCTAGTATAAAAAATAAACCCATCCCCAGAAATATTTTTCTCATGGTAAAACATGCTTTTTTATATGATTTGTACATGAATTAGGCCTGTTTTAATGACAAAGTCTGGTGGTAAATTGTGATGTCGACATGTGGCAGCTTTTCCTCTCGATTTATTCTTCTGAATAAGCAGTTTTCATCACACCCATTTTTTGGTACAATTGCGCGTTACAACATGTGTGGTTGTTCTATGCATAAACAATACCTACTAATCGCTTTGGAGCAGGCCTTATTAGGTCGAGGTCTCTGCGCCCCTAACCCAAGCGTTGGTGCCCTCGCCGTTAGAAATGACTCCATTATAGCACAAGCTTGGCACCGAGGTGCAGGTACCCCCCACGCAGAACAGTTATTATTACCCCAATTCCCGGCGCATACGCCCGATGTGACATTGTATGTCACGCTTGAGCCCTGTAACCATCATGGGCGAACGCCGCCTTGTGTGGATGCGATCATTCAACATGGTATACAACGAGTTGTGTATGCACATCCTGATCCGAATCCGGTTGTTCTATCTGGCAACACACCTGAAAGACTACGTCAGCATGGTATTGACGTGTTACAGATTACTGTGCCTGAAATTGAACAATTTTACCAGAGCTATGATTATTGGACGAAAACAGGTAAACCGTGGGTTACAGCAAAAATTGCACAAACCTTTGACGGTAAAATTGCGGGAGCAAGTCAAGAGCGCTTGGCATTATCCAATGATTTGTGCGCAGAGTTTACCCATAAACAGCGCTTAAAGACCGATTTGATTTTAACCACATCTAAAACAGTGATGATGGATAATCCGTATTTAAATGCGCGTATAAACCAAGATACCCATAGCAAACCTATCGCTATTTTAGACAGTCAGTTGGTGCTATCTCATGATTTCAATGTATTTAAAAATGCCAAGCGATGTCATATCTATCATGATGCAGCATTATCCCATCCAGATGATACAGCAACGTGCCAATATCACGGCATCAAGCATGATCATCATCAACGATTGGATTTAAAAGCTGTTCTGTCTCATCTCGGCGGCTTGGGATACCATGATGTGTGGGTGGAAGCGGGTGGAACATTATTTACTGCATTACATCAACATAAACTGATCAATCGTTCGTACATCTATTTAGTTCCCAGAATACTGGGTCCCGAGGCAACGCCAGCTTATTTGAGTTCAGATATTTTTGTCGACCCACAAAGCGTACACTGGCATGCGATGGGAGATAATATGATTGCAGCGTTAGACTGGTAATTTAATTATGAAGGGGGCGAGTAGTTAGCAAGCATGAGTAAATCAACAACGACTAATCCATATAGCTCTATTGAGGAAGCCATCGCAGCCATTAAGTCTGGTCGCATGGTGATCTTGGCCGATGATGAATCACGAGAGAACGAAGGTGATTTGGTGATGGCTGCTGAATTTGTCACAGCAGATGCTATTAATTTTATGTTGCGTTTTGGTCGAGGCCTAATTTGTTTGCCCATGTCAGAACCTTTAATTGACAAACTAGCGTTGCCCATGATGACGGCAAATAATCGCTCTCCTTTTAAAACCGCATTTACAGTTTCTATTGAGGCGGCAGAAGGGGTTTCCACCGGTATATCGGCAAAAGATCGCGCAACAACCATTCAGGTTGCTATAGCGCCTAATGCAGGTCCTCAAGACATTGTGACCCCAGGGCATATTTTTCCTTTGCGGGCATGTCCTAAAGGGGTACTAGAGCGACATGGTCAGACTGAGGGAAGCGTCGATTTGATGCAGCTAGCTGGTCTGACACCTGCTGCCGTGATTTGTGAAATTTTAAATGATGATGGTTCGACCAGTCGACGTGACCAACTGATACAATTTGCCAAAGAGCACGACTTACCATTGATAACGATACACGATTTGCTAGCCTATCGCATTCGTCATGAACAGTTGGTTGATGTGGTTGCGACTACCCGCTTACCGATAAGAGACCATGGTAATTTTACCATGAAGCTTTTTTCCAATCAGTTGGATGATTCTGAGCATTTTGTTATTTATAAAGCGCCTATTTTAAAGGAACAAGCACCGCTGGTGCGCATTCATTCAGAATGTGTGACCGGTGACATTTTTGGCTCTTGCCGCTGTGATTGCGGTATACAACTGGATCAATCTTTGGCTGCCATTGCTGCGGAAGGTGGTGTGCTGATTTATTTACGCCAAGAGGGGCGAGGTATTGGGTTAGCCAATAAAATCAAAGCATACTCATTACAAGATGAAGGCTATGATACGGTCGATGCGAATGTCCAATTAGGGTTACCTGTTGATAATCGTAATTACGCTGTTGCGTTTCAAATCCTAAAGCATATGGGCATTGAATCGCTGAGGTTATTAACCAATAACCCAGAAAAAATTGCTGCTTTGCGTGCGTATGGATTGAATGTGCTAGAGCGTATTCCGATTCTTGTATCTGCTACATCAGAGAATTATCATTACTTAAAAACCAAGCAAGATAAATTAGGGCATTTGTTGTCTATAGGAGATTAAAGTTATATGAAGCACTTGGCGCAAGCATTTGAACATCAAAAGACGCCCCCTTTCCCCATTGCTTTGGTTGTCAGTCAATTTAATCGTGATGTGACCCAAGCACTGCAAGATGGTGCTGTTTCTTGTTTACTTGAGCATGGTTTTTCTACAGAAAACATCACGATTATTGAAGTACCTGGTGCCGTTGAAATACCTTTGGTGGTCCAACGGTTGGCCAAAGCAGAGCGTCATGCGGTGGTGATAGCTCTAGGTGCCGTGATTCGTGGTGAAACATCGCATTATGATTTGGTATGTGAATCAGTAAGTGAGGGATGTCAACAGGTAGCATTAAAGTTTGATATCCCTGTGATTTTTGGTGTGCTGACAACGGAAGATGAAGCACAAGCATGGGATCGTTTAGGCGGTAAGCACGGACATAAAGGCATTGACGCTGCTAAGGCTGCTATGGCGATGTACCGTATTTTGCAACAACTGTCATCATGAGATAGATCGTTTTGATTCAGCTAATATTGGATGACATGAATCACCATGATGGACAAATATTGCGTTTTATAGGCCAATTTTTATGACAAATTACATTTTTATCACAGGTGGCGTGGTGTCATCGTTGGGGAAAGGGATCGCTGCGGCATCTCTGGCTGCCATTTTAGAAGCACGTGGCTTGCGTGTGACTTTAATTAAATTGGATCCTTATATCAATGTCGATCCAGGAACGATGAGTCCATTTCAACACGGAGAGGTTTTTGTCACACAAGATGGTGCAGAAACAGACCTGGATCTGGGGCATTATGAGCGGTTTGTACGTTCAACCATGACCAAGCTCAATAATTTCACCTCAGGAAGAATTTATGACAATGTAATTAAAAAAGAGCGAAAAGGGGATTATTTAGGTGGGACGGTGCAAGTGATCCCACATATTACCAATGAAATCAAAAGTTGTATCATGCAAGGTTCAGAGGGTTTTGATGTTGCATTGGTTGAAATTGGCGGGACTGTTGGCGATATCGAATCTTTGCCTTTTCTAGAGGCTATCCGACAAATGCGCATGGAGCTTGGTAGCCAACATACATTGTTTATTCACCTAACTTTGGTGCCATATATTGCAACCTCAGGAGAAACCAAAACCAAACCAACGCAACATTCTGTAAAAGAATTACGTTCGATTGGTATTCAACCTGATGTGCTGATTTGTCGCTCAGAACATCCTTTATCGTTGCACGACAGAGCAAAAATTGCTTTATTTACCAATGTAGAGAAAGACGGGGTGATTTCTCTTCAGGATGCAAAGAGCATTTATCAGATTCCGATGATTTTACACGATCAAGCTTTAGATGAGATTGTTGTGCGTAAATTAGGGATGACAGCGCGCCCGGCCGATCTGAGCGAGTGGCAACGTGTGGTCGATGCGCAAGCAATCAAAACCATGAGTGTAAAAGTGGCGTTGGTTGGGAAATATGTGGAGTTAAACGATGCATATAAATCTATCAACGAAGCGTTAATTCATGCAGGTATTCATACTAAAACCAATGTTGAGATCGTTTATATCGATGCCGACTCAGTCGAGCAACAGGGTGATGCACTGTTATCTGGCATCGATGCGATATTAATACCAGGTGGGTTTGGTGAGCGTGGTGTGGAAGGTAAAATAAAAGCTATCCAATATGCCAGAGAGCGCCAGGTCCCATTTTTAGGAATTTGCTTAGGTATGCAAACGGCAGTGATTGAGTTTGCTAGACATGTGGTGGGCCTAAAAGGCGCTAACTCGACTGAGTTTGATAAAAGAACCGATTACCCTGTGATAGGCTTAATCAGTGAGTGGTTATCCTCTGATGGTCATGTGAATAAACGTGATGAGCAAAGTGATTTGGGTGGCACCATGCGTTTGGGCGCTCAGATTTGTTCTCTTCAACCGGATACATTGGCACGCCAAGTCTATGGAAAGCCGGAAATTATTGAAAGACATCGGCATCGCTATGAAGTCAACAACACATTTATCGATCAATTGATTGAACATGGTATGAAAATTTCTGGTCGTTCAACCGACGGTGCTTTAGTCGAAATGATAGAGTTACCTACTCATCCATGGTTTCTAGCATGTCAATTCCATCCTGAATTTACTTCTACACCACGTGATAGCCATCCGTTGTTTCGTTCATTTGTGTTGGCAGCCCGAGATTTTCACGAAAAAGGAAAACCATGAAATTATCCGGATTTGAAGTTGGAGCAAACTCACCGTTGTTTCTCATCGCAGGGCCTTGTGTGATCGAAAGTGAAGCCTTGGCAATAGAAACATCAGGCTATTTAAAAGAAATTTGCCAAAAGTTGTCGCTACCTTTTATTTATAAATCATCTTTTGATAAAGCGAATCGATCATCTCTAAACAGTTATCGAGGGCCAGGCTTTGAAGCTGGTTTAAAAATTTTAGAGAAAGTCAAACAACAAGTTGGTGTGCCTGTTTTAACCGATGTGCATGAAGATACCCCTTTAGCAGAAGTAGCCAGTGTGGTGGATGTGTTACAAACGCCCGCATTTTTATGCCGTCAAACTAACTTTATTCAACGCGTTGCATCACTCAATAAACCCGTTAATATCAAAAAAGGGCAATTTTTAGCGCCTTGGGATATGCAACATGTGGTGCATAAAGCAAAAGCTACGGGCAATGAGCATATTATGGTGTGCGAAAGAGGCGTATCATTTGGTTATAACCAGTTGGTGTCAGATATGCGCTCGCTTAAAATTATGCAAGATACAGGTTGTCCTGTGGTTTACGACGCTACACACTCGGTTCAGCTTCCAGGCGGTTTAGGTCACGCATCTGGCGGACAGCGAGATTTTATTCCTGTTTTAGCTCGAGCCGCTGTAGCTGCAGGGATTGCAGGCATTTTTATGGAAACTCATCCCGATCCAGACAAAGCATTGAGTGATGGGCCTAATAGTTGGCCTTTAGATAAAATACAAGCATTGTTAGAGCAGTTGATGGCTTTGGATGCAGTGGTGAAAAAGAGCTAAAAACAAAATAGGGTGGGCCATTCGTATTGTGCCCACCAGCTAGATCGAAGTTCTGGATTAGTGTGCTAAAGCTTTTTGTATTTTCTTCGCAGCCTCTAAATGACGAACAACATGGTGACGAGTGTCTTTCAGCAATTTGGTTAACTTTGGATTGGTTGAAAGTTTCATATCTTCATCAATCTGTGTCAATGCTGCTTGGTGGTCGGTCACTTGGTTGTCGATGTATGCTTTATCAAATGCATTTCCGCTAAGCAAATTTAAGCCAGCAAGCTGCAGATTGTTTTGATTTTGTAGATTTTGTGAGGTGATATTCATAACGGGTTTGATGCCTGTTTGTTGACTCACACGCATCGTCTCTTTTAAGCCCATGCTGTGTGCGCGGTTCATTTTTGCCGCATAAGCTTTTACTCGATGATGATGTGCTTTTTTCAATGCGATTTTGCTTTGTTCGACTTCGCTTTTATTCAGAACAATCAATTGGCTGATAATCGTATCGTTTGTCTCAACTGTCGCAACTTGTACTGGTTTGGTGATTGTGCTGAATGTTGAATCTAGGGTTTGGCATCCTGCTGCAGCCAGAATAACGCAAGTCGCCAAAGCGCTGCGTAACAATGGTTTTGTATATTTCATTTTATCTCCTTGGTATTTTATTGACCTGACTAAACTCAAAACCTGCTAAATTACGTTACGTGAAAACGAATATGCGGTCAAGTATTATGAAACAGACACAGTGACTAGTAGATTGCGTCTACCAATGTTCTAAAATAAGTTGGACATTCTAAGCGTGCGTACCAAGCTAGGGCCATATGATGCTCATAAGTTTTACCATCATTCAGAACGATCATTTCACCTCGTTCAATATAGGGTCTAGCAAACTCTTCAGTTAACGTACTATACCCAAGTCCTGTTGTAATTAGATATGCCAAGCTTTCGGTATTGTTTACAAAATGTCTTTCTTTTTTTGCGGCGCTAAAAAGATGATGGGTTTTTAGATAGTTAAAGGTCACTGGATCATCCTCCTCAAAATCGATGATTCGTTCTTGTTGAATGATGTTTTCTAGAGAGCGATCTTTCCATCGCGAACTGCATAATAAAACATAATTTTCAGGACGTAATATTTTTGACTCAACTTCATCAAAAACATGTTCTAGGCTCAATACAACAAAGTCAACTTCACCTGATTTTAGCCGATGGTTAATATTGGTTGCATCATCGATGATAAATGACAAACTTAATCCTGGAAATGTCTTCATCACGCTTTGAAAGCTCGGAATAATCCTTGAGCGCATGATGCTTGTTGGCGCAGCGATTTTGATTCGAATATCTGAGGTCAAACCTAATCCCTGAATATTCGCCATAAGCTGACCATTTAGTTCCGAAATTTGCTGACAATAGCGATGTAATGCTTCTCCCTCTGGTGTAAGTTTCATGCCTCGTCTGCTGCGAATGAATAAATTTGCTCCTAATTTTTGTTCAAGAACTTTTATTCGTTGTGTCACAGCTGTTTGAGTTAGATGAATCATCGCTGCTGCTGCATGAACTGTGCCGTGCTTGACGATGGCTTCGAATGCTTGGAGTGAGGGATCAATCATGATGAATTTTATTAATCATTAAATAAATATAATAAATTATATTTATAATAAATTAGTTTGTACACTTCTTCTTGGTCAGAATTTTTAGAAGAGGTAAAAAAATGCAGCAAATTGTCGAATGTGATTTTCAAATAGCAGTCTGCCAAAATAGACAAAATAGATCGGAAAAAATAGGTTCATATAAGATTTATATTCATTTTTACAGCGATGCCGAGAAACAACATCTGGTTTCAAGAAAAAAACTTACCATCACAAAAGATCACCCAGAAATGCCATTGTTGGGTAAACCTGTCTTCGATGTTTACTCATATAATGGTGTCAGCACATCTAAACCAAGCAAACTCCTGAATGAAAGAAATTTTTCAACCACAACGCTTGAAGAGTGTCATGCCACATTAGACATATTCAAGCGTACCAAAGTTAGTGAAAGTCAGGTGCTGTTCGTATTGGATCTTAAAAATTTTCCTCAACACGAAAATGATAAAAATTATAGTCATCGATCTTCGATTGAGGATAGTGAAGCAAAGCTTCTTTCATTTTTAAAAATAGGCCATGCAAAAAGTAGTCAACAGGCAAATTTATTTCGAGAGATGCTCTTTTCGATTCCTTTAAGCTACGTGATTTTGGAAGGTCGATTAAAAGCAACATTTATCGAAGATGATTTTTTTTCAGAAGCGGAGAAAATTTTTTTACAAACCAGGGGGATTGGATGCCAGAGTTTTTGTCAAATTATTGAATTTTTTCTTAACGCCTTCAAGCGAGGAGAAAGTGTTACGTGCAAAACTAATTTATCATCCGGAGAAATAAAGAGAAAAACTTATGATCGAACGCCTTACATACAAAAAATAGATGAAACTCAGCCAGACTATGAGCCCGCAGATATCAGTCATACGATTTACCCACCTGCTTATTATGAAATTGCAACACAAGGTATTTACGCCATGAGTATGTCTCGCTCCACACTATTTCATACGCAAACAACAATTCATCCCAATCAAGTGGTTGAAATGGCAACGTTTAAGAATCCGGAGAATGGGCTATGAAATATATTTTAGCAGAAGCTTGTCAAAACACATTTTTGTTGGTTGATTTACTCCATGAAACAGTGCTTCATCCTGCAAAAGCAGAACAAATTCACCAAAAGTTAATTGCAGCCAATCGAGACGATGCCATGATTTTGATCCATGGTAGGCAACACGGACAATCTTATGATTTTGAAATGATGGTGCTTGGTGTAGATAAACAATTTGGCGCATTTTGTGGCAATGGTGCGCGCGCTTGTGCTGCTTATGTATTTAAATATTATCCACAGTTTCAGCGTTTTTTTATTCGCGCACCTGATTTGAATCATGAGTTGTTTCAATATGAAAATGAACTCTATTCGGTTCAATTTCCGAAGATTAATTTTACTCCTACGCTGTATTTTCAGGGAGATAGCGTTCAACTTGATGGCGCTTATTTTAAATATCAACTTCATGAACACACGCTTTATTATGCGGATGCACTAGAGCCTCATTTGATTTTAAAAGAAGATATGGATCATAAAGACTTACAACTTTTAGCTCAAAAAATTAATCAAGATAAAGATTCTTTCCCATTTGGAATCAATGTTACCAGTTATAAGATGAAAAATACCAACCATTTGTATGCCAAAACTTATGAAAGAGGAGTGCAAGCTATTACGCAATCATGTGGAACAGGGGCAACGTGTGCCGCAGCATTTCATCTAAATGGTTCAGAAGGTGTGATGAATGTCGAAAATCCCGGCGGACAGCTCACGATTATTCATCACAATAATCGATTTGAATTAAAGGGCCATGCTATGGCATTTCCTCTGTAATAATGTCAAAATCGCGAGCTCTATGTTTAAGTATGATCACTCAGATGAAGAAATCTTTTAAAAAACCAATCAATCGAGAAGATACTGCTCCTATGACCTTGTCACAATTAGCTGACCGAGAAAAAGATCGAGGATGTTCTGCTGCTGTTTATAGCCATTTAGCTGATTCAGACGAGCATGGTCGTCATCAAAAAAACAGCAGAACAGTTGGGCATGCATTGATAAAAACAGATGATCTTGGTGAATTGGAAGCCCTGCAGTATGCAATTCAACAAGACTCTGATATGAAAGCTTCTGAAGTGCGTGAAATGACGCAGATTCGAAAAGTCGTGAGCCATCACCATACATGGTTTAGAGCCAAAGATATTTCAGGTCGTAAATATGTTTCTAGGCGATTCGCGACACTTCAAACAGAGGAGATGGGCGAGACCCCTGTCGAAATACGTTGTTTTTCGCCTTATGAATATGATTCATCTGAGATGGATGAGTTTTCTGATGAAGAATCCGTAGCGTTATTTCGGGAGGATCTTTCCTCTGAGCAGCGCAAATATCTAGCGAAAATACCACAAATCAGCAAGAGAAGTGTGATCGAAGTTGATCATTGGAGCGTTCGTCAACGTGATGAAGATCCAACAAGAGATGGAACACAAAACGAAGTAATGGGCCAATCAGCCCGAGATGCGTACGAAGATTTTTTCAATAAAATGAAAGATTTTTTGTCACCTAAGATCATTTTAATACTAAAACGCGCTTATAAAGCGAATATATTCAGTGCGCCTGAAAATGAGTTTCGTCCCGAATGGCTTCACAAAATTGCACATTCATTAATGCCTATATCTAATCGACCTGAACATAATCCCCAGCAAAAAGATAACTTAGGTGCGGCGGGAAAATGGGCTAATACAGAAATGATGTTATTAGAACGTTTGGCGAAATGGTTTGCTGTGAGTGAGGCGCGTTCAAAAATCACAGTTTCTTCTTTTTTTAACATGTTGTTGGGATCAGAGTTAGTTCGTCATATTCATTTTGAGGTTAGGGTCGAAATAGACAAACGTTTTATTCGCTTTATACAAGAGATTGATGTGTTAAAAGAGTATCCTACATTTCGTAAAACGAGTGATCTAGCGCAAATGGTTGCCATCAGTGACGCTATTTTTCAGGATAGACCACCCATCCGTCGCGAGCGTGTTGAGGTTATTTCAAAAAGGGATGATACAAAGCCCAAT
>VFQP010004794.1_pt1 | contig 12273 bp, 8 predicted proteins | sample 3512351 | NCBI WGS metagenome assembly VFQP01 (sample SAMN10412372, study PRJNA504923) | tailings metagenome | isolation source: Relicate 1 Philex TSF1 revegetated site | place: Philippines: Tuba, Benguet | collected 2017-08-29 | reverse complement strand
CTTGCATGTGTTAAGCATGCCGCCAGCGTTCAATCTGAGCCAGGATCAAACTCTTCAATTCAATCCTATGCATCATCATATCATGGTCAGCTAATAACCATGTCTGACATCGCTTATTTATTTCTTAATTAAAACCTCAAGGTCTCTCTTCAGAGCGCCCACACAGTTTGTCTTCTCTTCTTCTTAATCAGCTCGCCATCAACCGGCGTGAGGCATATTCTACCTATTTCAATCACAGTGTCAAACCTTTTCTTCACTTTTTTTAAAAATAATTGGACATTGTGCATTTATGTGGTTTGGATTAAACCGAGTCGATAAACAGTTGATATAACAACGTGATATTTATACAAAGCTCCTCCCTCTTCTTGTTGATGTACTTTGGTTTTTTTGTTTGTGATGGACTACCGGCAACCTTGAGTACATCAAAATCTGATGGCAAAAGATATTCCTGAATATGATGTTGATAGGTTCGCTAGTAAAATAGCTATTGACGCTCAAATTGAAAGAAGGTCATGTCAAACGCATTTTTTTCATCTTTTTTATGCGCCCCTAATCTTTCTCTGCGCCAAGTTGATAAATCAAGCTCAGGAAAGTAAGCGTCTGCTTCAAAGTGATGATGGATTTTAGTGAGATAAATTCGATTTGCCAGCGGAAGACTTTCCTCAAACACATTTGCTCCGCCGATTATTATTACTTCAGCTGCTGATGATGCTAATGACAATGCTTGTTGAAGACTATGAACGATTTCTACGCCTTCAATTTGTCTGTCTTGACGAGTCAGGACAATATTCAAGCGCCCAGGCAGTGGTTTGCCAATCGAAACAAAAGTTCGATACCCCATAATAATAGGCTTGCCATAGGTTATTGATTTAAAATGTTTCAGATCTGCTGGGAGATGGCAAAGTAACGCATTTTGAAATCCTATCCCCCCTTTTTCATCTACAGCAACAATCAAACTGATCTTACTCATGAGTTTCTCGATGTTTTGCCATTTGCCAAGCCAACTCAACCGCTGCAAATAAACTATCGTGTTTCGCTAAACCGCTTCCCGCTAAAGGCAGCGCAGTACCATGATCGACAGAAGTTCGAATGATTGGCAACCCCAGTGTGACGTTAACAGTTCTCTCAAAATCATTGTGCTTGATCACAGGCAAACCTTGATCGTGGTACATCGTCACAAAAGCATCACAGATGTCTGTAGACGGAACAAAAAGTGTATCTGCTGGAAAGGGACCATTAATGAGCATGCCTCGTTGTTGCATGGATTGAATTGCAGGCGAAATAATTTCTTGTTCTTCCGTTCCTAAATAACCACCCTCCCCTGCATGAGGATTTAATCCAGCCACTTTGATTTTTGGTTGATTTAAGCCAAAATCAGATTGTAAAGCACGATGAAGGATTTCCAGAACATTTTCTAATCGTTCTGTTGTAATGGAACCAGCAACATTTTTTAAAGGCAGATGGGTTGTGACCAGAGCAACCCGCATAGCAGGTGAAACCATCAACATCACCACCGTTTTAGCAAGACATCTTTGTGCTAAAAACTCAGTGTGGCCAGTAAAAGGAATGCCAGCTTGGTTGATAATCTCTTTACTAACAGGTGCGGTGACCAGTGCTGAAAACTGATTCGCTAAACAAGCATCAACACCAAGGGCTAACATCTCTAAAACATAACCAACCTGTTGAATACTAGCCTCACCAGGAACGACAAAGCCAGGACATGCAATAGACCAAACCGTCAAATGTTTAGCCTTCGCTTCAACTACCTGACCAGGCATGTAGGAATCAAAACTTATATCTAGCCCAAGTTTTTGGGCTCGCTGTTCTAATAGTAGTTGATTTCCCAGCACAACCAAAGGAATAGCATATCCAGCCAAAGCCAAACAAATATCAGGTCCAATTCCTGCCGGCTCACCACTACTAATCAAAAGAGGTTTCATGCTAATTTTTTATCCAAAATTTTCACATAAGATTGCGACCGAATATGTTGCTGCCAATTTTGTACCGCTTCATTAAACTTACGTTTTTGTAAAAACAATCGTACTTGCTGACGCCGATAAGCATCTGAGTCATCAACAACTTTTCTTTCCAATACTTCAATCAGGTGCCAACCAAATTGCGATTTAACAGGTTTACTCACCGTATGTAACGGCAACTCATTCATCGCTTCAGCAAATGGCTTGACCAACTCATCTGGAACCACCCAGCCAAGATCACCACCTTTGGCAGCACTACCTGCATCCAAGGAATATTGCTTCGCCATCAAGCCAAAATCTTTCCCTGATTTTAACTGCTCATACAAATTATTCACTTGTTTAAGCGCTTCAGCATCCGTCATATTGACATCCTGCTTCAACAAAATATGGCGCACATGCGTTTTAGTGATCTCATGGTGCTCTTCATTTTTTTTCATTTCTAACAGTTTTATCAACTGAAAACCATTTGCCGCTCGGATGGGTCCAGCCACTTGGCCTGGTTTCATATTGAGCACTTCTTTGGCAAAAATCTCTGGTAGTTCCGTTAAATGTCTGTCTCCCAGATCCCCACCCTCTAGGGCATATTCACCGCTGGATTCTGATACTGCGAGTAGACTAAAGTCTTCACCTTGCTTGATTTTTGTCAATATCGCCATAGCTTTCTGACGAGCTTTGGCTAGCTGCTTTGGCGTAGGTTCTTCTGGAAGCGGAATAACAATGTTTTGTAAATGAAAAACTTGATTTAATTTTTCTTTCTCTTCTGCTGTTTTTAAATAGTCATTGACTTGTTGAGGTGTCACGTCAACATCAACTGTCACAGCCTTTTGTTGCATGCGCGCCATCAACATTTCCTTGCGCAGACTTTCCCGATACATCTGCCAAGTCATGCCTTGATGGGTCAATATCTCACGCAACTGATCGACGGTTAGGTGATTGTCAGCAGCAATATTTTCGATAGCAGTATCCAATTCAGCTGCATCAATCGCGACGTCATTGGTTTTCGCTAACTGTAATTGCAAATCGACATCAATCAAATGCTGCAACACTTGTTTACGCAGGATGTCATCTGGCGGAACTTGTACTTTTTTAGACTCTAATTGACGACGTAGCAAATTGGTTTGCTGTGTTAACTCATGCTCGGTAATCACATTATCATTGACCACCGCAACCACTTTATCTAATGGTTCGACCTGCGCAGAAAACACCAAAGATGGTAGTAAAAATAGCACAAAAAACACGAATCGCATTTACATCCCCTATGAACGACCAAAAATATTTGGGTAGCCAGGTAAAAAACTTTGAATGGTACTGGCTGGATCACTGTTAGCTACTGAGCCTAACCCCTTTAACAATATTTGAAAAAACACGCTGTTGTTATATTGCGGCGTTATCGAGTCAAGTCCAAGGCTTTTGAATGTGCGACCACCGACCAAACGCGCTGCCCAACAACAAGAATCATATTGCACGCCAAAAAAGGTCAGCATAGCGTATTGTTTGCTGATATTATAACTGTAAATCCCTAAACTACTCCACTTTTCAGTCAAAGGCCACCCATAACTGGCTGTCGCTTGGTGCAGCGCGTTGTTCTGCACCGGTATCGCTGGTGGCATTTCGAATACGTTGCCACTCACAATATAGTTATAACCAAAGCTGAGAATGCGCTCCGAGGTCGGTTGATAATGTAAATTTAGATTACCATTATTGGTAGCATGCGTGTAGGTATCCCAAACATAGTCTGCACTAGCGTGTAACTTAGATGTCAGCGCATAGGTTCCTTTAGAGGCAATCGGAGAATACGTGGCTTTGGGAGACACATATCCTAAAAATAAAGGACTATCTATGCACTGACCATCCTGGCTATAGCATAACTGAACGCGTCGTTGAGAAAAATAACGAAGCTGACCAACGGTAACACTCGCTAACTCTCGTCCGGTTTTTGCCGAAATCCATCTAGATGTCGCAGCATAGGCCAATTGATTTGCGTCACCAATCCGATCAAACCCTGAAAACCGATTATCTCTAAACAATTGATCGGTATTAAAAATCATATATGCCGAATCAAAAGCCGGAAACTCACTTTGATTTTGATAAGGAACATTTAAATAATAGATTCTAGGCTCTAGTGTTTGTGTGAATGCATGACGACTCAAAACACTATTGCGCTCAAAAGTTAAACCACCATCGACACTAAAGCGAGGAATCGTCCGATTGAAGGTATTGTCTTGGTGATTCAACTCAGTTAATGGAACAACTTGACTCGATAAATCATAGCGATTCTCAACCAACTGCACAGCGGGAGTCAGGTATCCCCAGGGTTGGCGCTGTGGCAAAGCTAAAGTCGGATTAAGATGATATCTAGCCCCTTGTGGCTGTTGTAGAACGTTTCTGCCGGTCCACTGAAAATAATCAAATTGTCCCAATACATCAAACTCAGCATTTAATGGTAAATCAGTATAGCTCCCATGCGCCATCAATTGAGGTAATCTCGCATAAATGTTTGAGACTTCAGACTGATTGACTGGATGTAGTGTCTGATAGCTTTGTAGCATACCCTTTAATAACCAATGATCAGTTGCGTATGACAAATCCCCCTGACGAAGCAGTTGGTTTTCAGTCGAAATAGCCAAATTTGAGCTAAAATCTTGTAGATAATAATCATCTGAAACTTGTTGGAAATTGACATTCATCACCAAATTATCAAGAAAGCGCGTGTTTTCGTGCACCATCGCAGACCAACGTGTAGTCGAAACGCCTCTTAGTTCAGGAAAGCTTTGCTGATGCGTGCTTAAAAAATCCTTAAAAAACGCATCTTGTGGTAAAAAGTTCCCACCAATTATTCCGGTTGAGTTTGGGGTCAAAAATCGTGTATTGCCACCTAACATGACACCACGCATGGAGTAAGCATGTGGAACCACCGTCGCATCCCAGTTGGGCGCTAAATTAAGGTAATAAGGTGTCGCTAAATCAAACCCGGTTAGATTGGAATAACCGACCAAAGGCATTAAAAATCCTGATTTGCGCTCATTAGATGTTGGAAAGCTTAAATAAGGGGTATAAAGCAATGGCACATGACCAACTCGCAACATAGCATCACGCGCCACCCCGCGAGCCTTTTCACTATCAAGGGTAATCTCGCTGGCATCTACTTCCCATGCCCTGTCTTTTGGGGGACAGGTACTATACGTTGCTTTTTTTAGCAGATAATTTTGATTGGCAAACCGTTCCACGAGACTTGCTCGACCCCATGCGGGCAAAAGAGCATGGGCACGTGTGGTTTTAAAACGATAAAGCACATCCTCAATAACACCTGATTTATCTTGAGGATTAATGGTCGCTTTGTTCGCAAACATAATTTTATCTGGCTCGATATATCTTACTTTATCCAGCAACTGAATGCGCGTGATCGTGTTGGTTTTAGGATCTCGATAAACCGTTGCGGTTTGAGCCATCACGATACGTTGTGTTTGACGGACTTCTACATGCCCCTCAAGATCAGAAGTTCCATGAGCTGCAAAAGACACTTTATCAGCACTTAATTGTACTTCGTTCGGATCATCCAGAGGTAGAATTTGAATTGGTCGGTATGAACCATGACACAAAGAGGGCTCTGTGGTATCAATCCAGCCCAAACAATTGGATATCTGTGCGCGTGTCAATGCATCGAGCGGCGCATTTTTTGCAATAACGCACGCTTCAACCGGCTCCGAAAGCCGTGTATCTGCCGAAGCTGTAGCGAGACAAATGATACCCGTAGCTACAAACCCTAAGCTGATTAACGTATAATGAGCTCTTAATTTTACCACAACATGCCAAAACCCGTTTCCCGGGCAGGAAGTATACCATGCATACAAGAGAAAACGCACTGCAAAATTGGCTAAAATCTATCAATATTCAAGCCAATGAAGCACTTATTCCGTTAGCAGGCGATGCAAGCTTTAGGCGCTATTTTCGTTTAAAGCAAGATAACCAGAGCCAAATTGTGATGGATGCTCCCCCAGAGAAAATTTCGCTTCATCCTTTTATTCAGGTGGCAGCTCAATTGAGCCAACAAGGGTTTCGGACACCACAAATTCACGCCATTGAGCATCAATTGGGCTTTATGTTACTTGAGGATTTTGGCGATCAGATTTTTTTGAAAACAATTTCAACACACAATGCAGATAGGTTATATCGCCAAGCACTGCTTACCCTTGCAAAAATGCAACAATGCACAACAGAAGGTCTGCATAAGTTTGATCAAGCATTTATGCAGCAAGAACTATCACAGTTTCCTGAGTGGTTTTTGCAGCGCTATCTTGGACTAGCGTTAACCTCCACAGATCACACGATGATTCAACAAACATTCAAGATGCTCACCCACACAGTGGCGCAACAACCACAAGTTTTCGTGCACAGAGACTACCATTCTCGTAATATTATGATTTTAAAGGAATCAGACACACCTGAACTGCATCTGGGCCTGATTGATTTTCAAGATGCCGTCCGCGGGCCTTGGACTTATGATTTGGTTTCGCTTCTCAAAGACTGTTACATTGAATGGCCCCGCGAGCAAGTGGTGCAATGGGTTCGTTACTTTCATGGATTATTACCTAATTCCGCAACCTATTCTTTTAACGATTTCCTACGAGACTTCGATTGGTGTGGTTTACAACGTCATCTGCGTGTTTTGGGTACATTTTGTCGCTTGTGCTTACGAGATAACAAACCCAATTATCTCAAAGATTTACCTTTAACCTTCCGCTACGTGATGTCTTGTCTCAGCGAATATGAAACACTACAACCATTCTATACCTGGATGCAGCAACGTGTAGAACCTGTTTTTTTGAGGCTTCAGTCATGAAGACCGCTATGATTTTAGCCGCTGGCCGTGGCGAACGTTTGAAACCATTAACCAATACGCTACCCAAAGCACTCTGTCGGCTAAACAATGTCCCCTTAATTGACTACCACTTGAGAAATCTCGCCAAGGCTGGTTTTCATCGTGTCATCATCAATCACGCTTATTTAGGTGGAAAAATTCGTCAGTACATCGCTGGCTGTCAACATCATGGTTTAGACATTCATTTTTCACCAGAACCTCCCGGTGGTCTTGAAACAGGTGGCGGCATCGTGAATGCACTCAACTTATTAGGCGATGAACCGTTTATCGCCATTAATGGCGATATTTACACGGACTTTGATTATTCTAGTTTGAATTTAAGTGAGCCACATCTGGCGCATGTGGTATTAATCCCAAAACCAGACCTTTACCCCACAGGAGACTTTGGTCTATCCCCTACAAAACACGTTCAAAATGAAAGCCGTACGCATACTTTTTCAGGTATTGCTTGTTATCATCCCAAATTATTTCAATCTCACGCATTAGGGCGATATTCTATGACCCCTATTTTACGCTCACTTGCTGAGAAGCAATATCTGACTGGTGAAATCCATTCAGGAATTTGGTTTGATATTGGCTCTGTTGAGCGATTGCAGTGGGCTGAAGCTCATCTTCTAGACCGCTAAGGTTTGAGGAATCTTTTAAACGATAGATGGAATCCGCTAAAACATCGCTTCGAACTTATTAATTTATGTTTATTTTTTGGTCTTAATGGTTTATTTCGTGTATAATAATACTAATTCACCAATAAATGACGCTTATGACTATTTTAAGTATTCTAAACAGTGAACTAAAAACTGCCGAAACCTTGCGTAAGGAAAAAGGAGAGGAAGTACATGTACTTTTTCCTGATAAGTCAAACAGCGCAACGACTATTGCCAAAGATTCAGCCGTTACTTTGCTGGGCCACAGCTCAGAAACAACATTTGGCCGCCCGACCTTAAACGACAAAACACCAGCTCAAATTGCTGAAGCACTAAAAAAAATCTATGGTGATAATCCTGAAGCATTACAAGAAGTTTTTATTCTTGGGTGTGAAAGCGGCATGAAAAAGCAAAAGTTTTTAGGTACTGAAGCTTCTTTTGCAGAACAATTATCACTTGAGTTATCCCGATTAGGGTTTCGGGATGCAAAAATTTATTGCGTGAGCCCGCCTCCAGAAGCAACGGCTATGCGGGTACAAATTAGAAAACCTGCTGGAGCACCTTATGCTACAGTTAGTGCTTATTATTATGAGAACGATAAAGCTGAAAAACAAGCAAATGCTATTGATGATAAACTAAAAGAGATAAATCAAGAACTTGAAAAGCTTGAAATATCTAATGGTGGAACAGAAAACCTCTCAAATTGGCCTAAAAAAGATAAAATCAAATGGACCAAGTTGATGTCTGAAATGAAAGATCGAGAAATAAAAGCCAAAGAACTAGAAAAAGAAATTGTGTCGGATGCAAAATATAAATACAATTATCGAGCTATGTTACGCAAAACCACCGCATTCCATACTCAAGCGGCTCCTCTAACTGATGATGAAAAGAACAAAATTATCGAAACATTAAGGTATGCCCAAACAATTAAACAAAAATATAAAGAACATGCTAATAAACTAATTACATTTATCAAGGACACAAAGGGACTTACAACTGTTCAGTTAACATCTGCATTAAGAGCGGAAGAAGAAATATACCTTAAGGAAACATCCAATACCAAGACTGGTCAAAATACATTTAGAAATAATGTGGGTAATCCGATTAGACAAATGATTCATGTGCAAAGAGAACATAGCGGGCTAGAAAAAGTATATAAGGGTACCGAACAATTAGGAGAACAGACAAAGGAGTTGGTTAGAACGGGATTAAAACAAGCAAATGACCTAGTAGTAGCTACTGCTGATGCTGTAGGACAACTCAGTAGCGCCGGGACTGCAAAATCACAAAATACTCAGATAACTGCCGATAGGTTAAGTAAAATTCGACCCTATTATGCCCATGCAGTTAACGAAGGCTTGGGGAGAGGAAAACATGCAATAACAGTCAAAGGGGAAAATTTTAAACAATTAACTCAACACTATAAAGCACTCCAAGGTGATCGCTTAAAATCACAAATTTTGGCTGATGTGCAAGAAAAGCTTGAAGGCATTGAGAGTCTAGAAGAGTTAAAAACATATAAACAGGAATTCATGGATAAAAAAAATAATGATGCATACCGAGTTCTGGAGACGGCTCAAGGTCAATTCACTCGAATGTTTGGCATTCGAACTGATTCTATTGCCGCTTTGGAGAAAATGTTTGAGGACAAAGAAAAAAGTCTTTCTTCTTCATCAACACTTACGAAAACCTAATTAGTATTACAGCAAACTATCCGCCAGCTTGAGTCTGGGCGCCAGGTGTTTCCACTGCATCCGCTTTTTTACTTCTGTATTCTCTCACCTCAAGAGGGAAAGAACTTTCTTGCTTTTTAGCCAAACCTTTTTGTTCATCCAACAATAATTGAGATACAACCGCAGGATGCGCTTTTTGAGTCGGTTTACCGTCTTTGTATTTTTCCTGCTTGTAAATGACGCCTTCCACACTCACCAAATTTTGGCGCAATAACCAAGCATGAAAAGATTGATCTAGGATGTCGATAATTTTTTTATCTTGCTCATCGTTAGCTTTCAACTGCTTACCTTGGCTGAGATAGCCACGAGTGAACTCAGATTCATCGCTGATGCTGTAGACCATGGTGACTTGACTGAGTTTCTCTGCACGCACATCCGCATCTAGCTCTTCAAGTGCTTTTTGTGCCATGGATTCTTGGAACGAGAAATAGCCGGGTTTTAATCTTTCAAGCTCGTCATCAGTGATGGAACCATCCCAGAGTTTTTGCTCAAGCAAGCTTCGCTGCTCATGAATATAAGTGGCAACTGAAATAGTGTCACTGATAGCCGTTTTAGCATCAGTGGAATAAGCTTCGGTACGATTTTTTGCCACCAGCTCATCATGCTCTTCTTGTAATTCGGTTAATAATCCGAGATTACCACCTATTGTATCCAATATTTTTGCCACAGCTTGATTGTCTGGACCTTTGATTTGCATACCACCCCCTCTATGCTTTATATTTTAGCATATCAGACTTAAAGTCATCTACTTGTATTGCGTCTAAACGTGCTATTTCGGCTTCCAAAATACCTCTTGCATCTTGTTCATCGATTTTACCAGCTTCAATTTTTGCTTTTAATTGAGCCTCTAAATCAGCTAAGTTAATGTATTGCAACCGCCCAAGTTTAGTATAACTGCTTTGATATTTAACCAATAAAGACCAGGCATGCTCCATTCTATCTAATGGCTGAGATGGATCCTCACTCAAGTACAACGAGCGCTTGAGGGTGTCACGATAAGGGTTTGGTTGCATCATGTATTGAGCCAATTTATGATCTGCTTTGTCACTTGGTGCTTTGACTGTTTGACCAAAAGGAAACGCTACCAAGCGGATCAGAACACCAATCAAACGATTAGGAAAATTTCGAGCAAATCCAAGCATGGCTTGTTGTGCCTGAGATAAACCATATTGCAACGCCCATTGTGCATGCATTTGCTCACTCGGCTCATCTTCTTGTTGTTGTGAAAGGTAATGCAACACAGACATACTCATATATAAATAAGACAAAGCATCAGCCATACGCGCAGACAATCTTTCTTTTCTTTTTAAATCCCCGCCTAAAATCATGAGGGATAAATCCGCAACCCAAGCAAACGCATAGCTTAATCGAGTCAGTTGCTGATACGCTTGTTTAAAGTGACCTGAGTGAGGCACACTCAACCACCAACTGCCACCCCATGCCGTACACATGGTTTTAGAAAAATTATTTAAAAAATAGCCAATATGTTTCCAAATTAGAGTATGAAACATGGTTTTATCTGCTTGGCGGATGGCTGTTAGCTCATCTCGGATAAAAGGATGACAAGCCATCGAGCCTTGTCCAAATATCAGCAAATTTCGCGCCATGATATTCGCACCTTCAACCGTGACTAAAATAGGAATACTACTGTAATACATGGATAAATAGTTTCTTGGCCCCAATACCACAGCACGTCCACCATGAACATCCATTGCATGATTGATGGTGACTCTGGCCAGTTCAGTGTTAAAATATTTGGTTAGCGCAGAAGCGACAGAAGGTTTTTTACCATCATCAACAGCCGCCAATGTCAGTAAACGTGTGGCATTTAACAAATAACTTAGCCCTGCAATTTGGGCTAATTTTTCTTCTATGCCCTCAAACTGACCAATTTCGGTACGAAATTGCCGTCTGATTCGCGAAAAAGCACTGGTTGAGAGGTAAGCAACCCCAGCTGCACCGGCACTCAAAGCAGGTAAAGAGATAGCTCGCCCAATAGACAAACATTCAACCAACATTTCCCAACCATAACCAGCATTTTTTTGTCCGCCAATGATGTTATCAATGGGAACAAATATATTTTCACCACGAATGGTGCCATTCATAAAAGCTTGCTGTGCTGGTAAATGGCGATTACCAATTTCTAAATGCTTGGTTGGGCGAGCAACCAGAACACAGGTAATCCCTTCTTGACCAACACCACGCAATAGGCCATCAGGATCAATCAGGTTGACAGCGAGCCCAATTAAAGTTGCAACAGGCGCCAACGTGATCCAACGTTTATTTAATGTGATACTTAAACCCAATACAGTTTGACCATCTATTGATTTTTCTACAACGATTGCTGTTGATTTGATAGAAGTTGCATCGCTACCGGCTTCTGGCTCTGTCAAAGCAAAACAAGGGATATCCTCACCACTAGCTAATCGAGGCAAGTAGTATTTTTTTTGATCATCCGTGCCGTAATGAACCAACAGCTCGCCGGGCCCTAACGAATTAGGTACCATCATGGTAACTGCGGCAGACACGGAGCGGCTGGTTAATTTCATGACAATTTCAGAATGAGCACGGGCAGAAAAACCTTTACCACCGTAAGTTTTTGGAATAACGATACCCCAAAATCCCTTTTCCTTTAGATAAGACCAAACCTCTTTGGATAAATCACCAGCTTGAACCGTCGACCACTCATCTAGCATGGCACATAAAGCAGATGTTTCATGCTCCAAAAAAGCCCGCTCTTCAGCATTCAGCTCCGTATGAATATCATTTAAGCGCTGCCAATCTGGCTCCCCTCTAAAAATAGACTCTTCAAGCCAAGTATCTCCGGCATTAAGAGCTATCTCTTCTGTTTTAGACAGATGAGGAATAGATTGGGTAACATGCCTAAAAAGAAACTGACTTATACTCAACCTTAAGGGCTCTATGTGAAGAATTGCTATGCCAGACAAAATCAACAACCACATCAACAAACCTAAATGTGATGGGAACCCAATCAAAAGTGAAGCCAGCACTAAATAAACAGCACTGCCGATTTCCCAATG
>VFQP010004793.1_pt1 | contig 12275 bp, 9 predicted proteins | sample 3512351 | NCBI WGS metagenome assembly VFQP01 (sample SAMN10412372, study PRJNA504923) | tailings metagenome | isolation source: Relicate 1 Philex TSF1 revegetated site | place: Philippines: Tuba, Benguet | collected 2017-08-29 | reverse complement strand
CCGCGGTTGGTGTACTTCTTCGCGATCGAGATCACCAGGCGCAGGTTGGCCTCGACCATCTCCTTCTTGGCGCGGCGGGCCTTGGTCTCGCCGTAGGCCATCGCCCGGTTGATCTCCTTGAGATCGGCCAGGGTCACGCCCATCGCCTTCTCGATCGCGAGCGTGGCTTCCTGTTCGGCGACGATCTGGTCGCGCACGTCCTTCAGGCCCGACGACCACTTCTGCTTGCGCTTGATCATCTCGTCCGCCCAGCCCGTATTGGTCTGGTTGCCGTCCCAGGCGCGGATGAAATCCTTCCGCGGCATCTTGGCGACGCGGGTCGACAGATCGAGGATGCGGCGCTCGTGGTCCTTGAGCTCGGACACGACGTCACGCAGCTTGCGCACCAGCAGATCGGTCAGCGGCAGCGGCAGCTTGAAGGTCATGAACTGGTCGGCCATCTCGCCGCGCAGCTTCACCACCGGCTTGGCGGTCGCACCGTTCTTGGCGTAGGCCTTCTGGAACTTGTTGAACAGGTCGGCCAGCACCTCCATGCGGCGCGCGACCTCCTCCGGATCGGGGCCGCTCGGGCCGGCGCTCTCCTCGTCGCCGCCGGCGTCGTCGGCATCGTCGTCGTCGGCCTCGTCGTCGGCCTCGGCCTCGGCCGTCACGGGCACGTTGCCGGCCGCCGCCTCTTCCTCGGCGGCGAGTTCCTCGAGCAGCTGATCATTGAAGCCGACCACCACTTCAGCCAGGCGCTTCTTACCCGCCTTGTGCAGCTCGTACTCCTCGAGCAGCAACTGCACCGACCAGGGGAAGCTGGCCACGGAGGCCATCATCTGGTTGAGGCCTTCCTCGATCCGCTTGGCGATCGCGATTTCGCCCTCGCGGGTCAGCAGTTCGACCGTGCCCATCTCGCGCATGTACATGCGCACCGGGTCGGTGGTGCGGCCACCCTCGGTGTCGAGCGAGGTCAGCGCGGCAGCCGCTTCCTCGGCCGCGGTCTCGTCGACTTCGCGGTTGCCGCCGGACTGGCCGGCCAGCAGCAGAGTCTCGGCATCGGGCGCGACCTCATGGACATCGATGCCCATGCCATTGATCATGCCGATGATGTCTTCGATCTGCTCCGGATCGACCATGTCGTCGGGCAGGTGATCGTTGACCTCGGCATACGTCAGGTAGCCCTGCTCCAGGCCCTTGCTGATCAGGAGCTTGATATCGGACTGCTGGACGAGACGTTCATTCGCCATGTGGCGCACCGTTGTAAAAGTGAACCCGTAATTGTACCACCTGCGAGGCCGGGTTCATGCCCTGAGCAGGAAGGTGACCGGGCCATCGTTGACCAGGCTGACCTCCATATGGGCACCGAAGCGGCCGGTTTCCACCCCGGGGTGGCGGTGGCGGCATGCGGTGACGAGCTGCGTGAAGATCCGTTCAGCCTCGTCGGGCGCCGCGGCGGTGCTGAACCCGGGGCGATTGCCTGAACGGGTATCTGCCGCCAGCGTGAACTGGCTCACCAGCAACAGGCCTCCGCCGGTATCGGCCAGCGACCGGTTCATCCGCCCGGCTGCATCCGCGAACACGCGATAGGCGAGCAGGCGCTCGGCCATGCGGTCGACCTGCGCATCGGCGTCGCCGGGCTCGATGCCGACCAGCGCCAGCAGGCCGGCGCCGATACGTCCGACGACCTCCTCGCCCACCCGCACCTCGGCCCGGGTGACGCGCTGAATCAGACTCAACATGCGCGCCCGCGCCCCCGGCAAGCCCCGTCACGTGCGCGCCTGCGTGGACGCTGCGGCCGGCCGGTTCCGAGGCCGGAGGCGGGCCCGCCCCTCACCCCGAATACCGGTTGCTGATCGGATACCGCCGCTCGCGGCCGAACGCGCGGCGCGAGATCTTCGGCCCCGGCGCGGACTGGTGCCGTTTCCATTCACTGGTGCGCACCAGGCGCAGCATGCGATCGACCATTGCGGGATCGAACCCGGCGGCGACGATTTCGTCGCGCGATTCCTCCTGGTCGACGAACCGCCGCAGGATCGCGTCGAGCACGTCGTAGGGCGGCAGCGAGTCCTGGTCGAGCTGGTCGGCACGCAGTTCCGCCGAGGGCGGTCGGTCGATCACCGCCGGCGGGATCACCGGCGCGCCGCCCACCGTGTTGCGCCATTTCGCCAGGCCGAAGACCTCGGTCTTGTAGAGGTCCTTGATCGGCGCATAGCCGCCGCACATGTCGCCGTAGATCGTCGCGTAGCCCACGGCGTACTCGCTCTTGTTGCCGGTGGTCAGCAGCAGGCCGCCGTGCTTGTTGGACAGGGCCATCATGATCGCGCCGCGGGTGCGCGACTGCAGATTTTCTTCGGCCACGTCCACGTCCTTGCCGCCGAAGGCGTCCGCCAGCGTATCGAGAAAGCCCTGGAACGGCGGCTCGATCGGAATGGTCAGCATGCGCACGCCGAGCGCCGCGCACTGCTCGGCCGCCAGGTCGTTGCTGAGGCCGGCGGTATAGCGCGAGGGCATGCGCACCGCGGTCACGTTGTCCGCGCCCAGCGCATCGACCGCCATCGCCAGCACCACCGACGAATCGATGCCGCCCGACAGGCCCAGCCACGCCGTGGAGAAGCCGTTCTTGCCGCAGTAGTCGCGCGTGCCGCGCACCACCGCGCGCCAGGCCAGCGCGTCAATGCTCTCGTCGCCGTCGTCCACCCAGAGTACCGGCGAAAACCGCCTGCTCGCGGGGTCGAAGTCCACCACCAGCCACTGGTCGTCGAACGCGACCGCCGCCGGATGCACGGTGCCGTCGGCATCGGCGACGACCGAGGCCCCATCGAACACCAGCGCATCCTGGCCGCCGACGACGTTGACGTAGGCCAGGGCCACACCGCTCTCGCGGCTGCGCTCGGCCAGCAGCGCATCGCGCTGGCGATGCTTGCCGCGCTCGTAGGGCGAGGCGTTGGGCACCACGACGACCTCGGCACCCGCGCGCGCGGTGTCGTCGAGCGGCTCGGCGAACCACAGGTCTTCGCAGATCACCACGCCCACCTGCACACCGTTGACCTCGATCACGCAGGACCCGCCGTCGGGGTCGACGTGGAAATACCGCCGCTCGTCGAAGACGTTGTAGTTGGGCAATTCCCGCTTGCGGTAGGTGCGCTCGACCTTGCCGCCGCGCAGCACGCTAGCCGAGTTGTAGAGCACGCTGCCCGCCGATTCCGGCCAGCCCACCACCGCGACGATGCCGTGCACGTCCTTGGCGATCTGCATCAGCGCCGCTTCGCAGTCGATCAGAAAGCCCGGGCGCATCAGCAAGTCTTCGGGCGGATAGCCGCTGATCGCGAGCTCCGGGAAGACCACCACGTGCGCGCCGTACTCGTCGCGGGCATGCGCGATCATCATCGCGATGCGTTCGGCGTTGCGGCCCACGTCACCGACCGGAAAGTCGAACTGGGCCAGGGCGATGCGGAGCGGTGCGGTCATGTCAGATGCCATGTGTGAGGAAGTCCAGAGCCTCGATGATGCGCGGTCGCTCGGCCGCCAGATCTGCAATCTGCCGGCCCAGGATCTGCATCGGCACGCAGGTGATCTGCGCGGTATCCATCACCATCGACTTGCCAGCAACCGGCAGCGCCGGCATCAGACGGGTGAGCAGGGGGCCGGCCTGCGCCTCCGGAATCAGCGGCACGACGAGCCGCGACTCGACGATGTCGATCAGATCGCTCTGCACGTTCAACCAGCAAGGCACCTCACGACGCGACGCCGGATCGGCGTTGGCGTAAACGCAGAACTGGCTCATTCCCCTGCCGCGTCCTTCAACGCTGCCTTGAATGCGCGCGCACGCTCCCCGGCAAGCCCATAACGTGCGATACGGGCGTTATACGCGGCCATCGCCTCCCGATTGTCCTCCCTCCACTGCGCACGCCGCCGCGCGCGCACTTCGGCTTCCAGCGCTTTCTCGAGCGTAGCCGAGAGGTTGATCTCGAGCGCCTTGGCCTCTTCGAGCAGACCCTGATTCACGCTCACATTGGTGGCGCGCTTGCCGTAACCGGCATAACCCTCACGAATGCGCATGACGGAGTCCTCGTGGATGCGCATTCAATATGCGCATTGCAAAACACCCAGTCAACCTCCCGTCTTGAAATCCCTGTGAGAGAACGTGCTTGCGCGGGCGGTGAGCCGTTTCCAGGGCAGCGACATCGCGCGCGAGCGCGCTCTTGACGAAAGCCCGCCACGAAAAAGGCCGCCCGGAGGCGGCCTTCCCGAATCACGCCTTGCGGCGCGATTACTTCACGAGCGCCGCGATCGCTTCGCCCAGGTCGCCCGGCGAGCGCACGGTCTTGACGCCCGCCGCTTCCATCGCCTTGAACTTGCCCTCGGCCGTGCCCGAGCCGCCCGAGGCGATCGCGCCGGCGTGGCCCATGCGCTTGCCCGGAGGGGCCGAGGCGCCGGCGATGAAGCCCACGACCGGCTTCTTGACGTGGTTCTTGACGTACTCGGCGCCGGCTTCCTCGGCGTCGCCGCCGATCTCGCCGACCATGATGATGCCCAGCGTCTGCGGATCCTCGTTGAACAGCTTGAGGCAGTCGACGAAGTTCAGGCCGTTGATCGGGTCGCCACCGATGCCGATGACGGTCGACTGGCCGAGGCCCGCCGCGGTGGTCTGCTTGACCGCCTCATAGGTCAGCGTGCCCGAGCGCGACACGATGCCGATCTTGCCCGGCATGTGGATGTGCCCCGGCATGATGCCGATCTTGCACTCGCCCGGCGTGATCACGCCCGGGCAGTTCGGACCGACCAGGGTGACGTCCGGGTGCGACTTCAGCACGTTCTTGACGCGCAGCATGTCGAGCACCGGAATGCCTTCGGTAATGCAGACGATGACCTTGATGCCGGCCGCGGCCGCTTCGAGGATCGCGTCGGCCGCGAACGGCGGCGGCACGTAGATCACCGAGGCGTCGGCGCCGGTGGCCTCGACCGCTTCGCGCACGGTGTTGAACACCGGCAGGTTGATGTGCGTGGTGCCGCCCTTGCCCGGCGTGACGCCGCCGACGACCTGGGTGCCGTATTCCACCATCTGGGTGGCGTGGAAGGTGCCCTGCTGGCCGGTGAAGCCCTGCACGATCACCTTGGTGTTCTTGTTGATCAGAACGCTCATCTGTAAATCCTTCGCTGTCGCAGGCGCACCCGGAGGTGCTGCATCGCGTGGCGCGACGGCGGGCATGGCCCGCCCCTGCAGGTGATATGTGGGATCAGGCGGCTGCGGCGACGGCCTTCTTGGCGCCGTCGTTGATGTCGTCGGCGGCGGTGATGGCCAGGCCCGATTCGGCCAGCAGCTTCTTGCCCGCTTCGACGTTCGTGCCTTCCAGGCGCACGATCACCGGCACCTTGACGTCCACTTCCTTGACCGCGGCGATGATGCCTTCGGCAATCATGTCGCAGCGGACGATGCCGCCGAAGATGTTGACGAAGATCGCCTTGACCTTGTCCGAGGACAGGATGAGCTTGAACGCCTCGGTCACGCGCTCCTTGGTCGCGCCGCCGCCCACGTCGAGGAAGTTCGCCGGCGCGCCGCCGTTGAGCGCGATCACGTCCATCGTCGCCATGGCCAGGCCCGCGCCGTTGACCATGCAGCCGATGTTGCCGTCCATGGTCACGTAGTTCAGGTCGTACTCGCTGGCGCGCACTTCGGCCTCGTCTTCCTGCGAGGTGTCGCGCATCGCGGCCAGATCCTTGTGACGGAAGGTCGCGTTGTCGTCGTTGTTGACCTTGCCGTCGAGGGCGTAGAGGTCGCCGTTGTCCAGGATGGCCAGCGGGTTGAGCTCGACCAGCGCCAGATCCTTCTCGTTGAACAGGGTGTACAGGCCGCCCATGATCTTGGCGAGCTGGTTGGCCTGCTTGGCGTTGAGGCCGATCTTGAAGCCGATGTCGCGGCCCTGGTAACCCTGGAAGCCTTCGACGAAGTTGACGTTGAGCGTCTCGATCTTCTCCGGCGTCTCGGCAGCCACCTGCTCGATGTCCACGCCGCCCTCGCTGGAGACGATGTAGGTGATCGACTGGGTGCCGCGGTCGACCAGCACCGACAGGTACAGTTCCTTGGCGATCTCGCCGGCCTCGGTGACCAGCACCAGGTTCACCGGCAGGGCGACGCCCGCCGACTGGTAGGTCGCCATCTTCGTGCCCAGCATGGCGGCGGCTGCGGCCTTCACGTCGTCGGTGGTCTTGCAGAACTTCACGCCGCCGGCCTTGCCGCGGCCGCCCGCGTGGATCTGGGCCTTGACCATCCAGGGGCCATTGCCCAGGGACTTCGCTGCTTCGACTGCTTCGTCGGCGGTGGACGCGACGCGTCCGGCCGGCACGGGGATGCCGTAATCGGCAAACAACTGCTTCGCCTGGTATTCGTGGAAGTTCATGTGGGGTCCATCGGGTGGGAAATGATGCCGGCCGCGAGGCGGGCGCGCGGGGCGCCGGAGGCCGACCGGGCCCGCCATTCTCGCGCATGCGGCGCCCCCGGGCAAAACGGGCCCTGCGGCGCGTGCCTATACTGGCCGCTGTCTGCCCCACGGAGCGACCGTTGCGCCTGCTCGCCGTACCCACGATGTCGCCGGGGTTGATGCAGCGCGAACTGGCGCTGTTCTCGCTCTACCGGCTGCTGGAGGCCGCCCTGCTGGCACTTCTGGTGTTCAGCCCCTGGGGCGAACTGCTGGGCGAGGTGGTGGACCCGGCGGTCGCGATTTCGGTCAGCCTGGGCTACCTGGTGGCGTCGGTCGGCCTGCTGCTGCATGCCCGGCATGCGCGGGTGGACCACGCGGCGCACGCCGTGGTCGGCGTGGCGGTGGACATCGCGGTCGCGGGGCTCGTGAGCCATGCGATTCCGGAAGTCGCGCCCGGCGTGGCGATGCTGCTGCTGTTCAACATCAGCGCCGCGTCGCTGTTCGTCAGCCTGCGCAGCAGCCTGTTGATCGCCGCGGCCGCGTCGGCGGCCCTGCTGTTCGAGCGCATCGTCAGCATCGTCGGCGGCAGCCGCTTCGACCGGCCGCTGGCGGAGACGCTGATGTTCGCGCTGGGGTTCTTCGCCGCCGCCTCGCTGACCCGCCAGCTCGGCAAGCAGGTCCGCGACACCCAGGCCCTGGCCGAGCGCCGGGGCGCGGAGGCGGCCAACATGGCCGAGATCAACGAGCTGGTGATCCGGCGCATGCAGACCGGCGTGCTGCTGGTCGACGGCACGGGCCAGATCCGCCTGGCCAACGAGGCTGCACTGCTGCTGCTGGGCGACGCCGACACGCCCGGCGAGGACGCCCTGCACGGGCGCACGCTGTCGCAGCTCGCGCCGCGGCTGGCCCTGCGCCTGGCCGACTGGTTGCGCAGCGGCAGTACCGACGACGCGCCGCTCACGCTGCGCGAGCACACCGACGTCATGCCGCGGTTCGTCCGCCTGCTGGCCAACAGCGACCACACCCTGGTCTTCCTCGACGACACCTCGCTGGTCTCGCGCCGGGCCGAATCGCTGACCCTGGCGACGATGGGCCGGTTCTCGGCCGGCCTCGCCCACGAGATCCGCAACCCGCTGGCGGCGATCAGCTACGCCACCCAGCTGCTGGAGGAATCCGAAGACATCCGCGACGCCGACCGCCGCCTGCTGCAGATCATCCACCAGCAGTGCGTGCGCACCAACGGCATCGTCGAAAGCGTGCTGAGCCTGGCCCGGCGCGAACGCGCCCGGCCCGAGCACGTCGAGCTGGTGGCCGCCGCGCATGCCTTCGTCCAGGACTACCGGATGATCGTCGCCGACGACAATGCCGAGATCCGCGTGGCCTGTGACCAGGCCAGCCAGGCGGCCGTATTCGACCCGCGCCACCTGCACCAGGTGCTCACCGCGCTGGTCAACAACGCGGTGCGCTACGGACGGATGCCGGGTGCGCCGGCGCGCATCACCCTGCGCATCGAGCAGGACGGCGACTGCCCCACGCTCAACGTGCTCGATCGCGGGCCCGGCATTCCCGAGGCGGTGGCCTCGCAGCTGTTCCGCCCGTTCTTCACCACCTCCGAAAGCGGCACCGGTCTCGGCCTCTACATCGCCCACGAACTGTGCCGCGCCAACGAGGCCCGCCTCGACTACGTCGCCGTGCCCGGCGGCGGCGCCTGCTTCCGCATCACCCTGGCCGCCCGCCAGAGCCTGCTGCGCCGATGACCCCCGCGGCACCGCCCCCGGACCGCGTATCGACCGCGCGCCCAGGCGGGCCGCCCCGCCGTTGCCACCGGTGTCGCGCTCGTCAGTCAGGACAAAAGCTGTCACCATGCGTCACATCCAAACACACGTTTAGCCGCCTCGATGAGCGAGAACCGCAGCGCCCTGATCGTCGACGACGAACACGACATCCGTGAACTGCTGGTACTGACGCTGGGGCGGATGGGCCTGCGCACCGACACCGCTCCCAACCTGGCGGCCGCCCGCGAAATGCTGGCCACCGTGTCCTATGACCTGTGCCTGACCGACATGCGCCTGCCGGACGGCTCCGGCCTGGAACTGGTCGGCGAGATCGGCACCCGCTTCCCCGGCACCCCGGTCGCGGTGATCACCGCCTACGGCAACGTCGAGGCCGCGGTCGAGGCGTTGAAGGCCGGCGCCTTCGATTTCGTCAGCAAGCCGGTCGACATCCACGTGCTGCGCGGCCTGGTCCGCCAGGCGCTGGAACTGGGCGAGCGCGCGCGGCGCACCAGCGAGGAACAGAGCAGCCGCCTGCTCGGTGCGTCCGATGCCATGGTCACGCTGCGCAACACCATCGCCAAGGTCGCCCGCAGCCAGGCGCCGGTGTACATCAACGGCGAATCGGGCACCGGCAAGGAGCTCGTGGCCCGCACCATCCATGCCCAGGGCGCGCGCGCCGGCGGTCCGTTCGTGCCGGTGAACTGCGGCGCGATTCCGACCGAGCTGATGGAAAGCGAGTTCTTCGGCCACAAGAAGGGCAGCTTCACCGGCGCGCACAGCGACAAGCCGGGCCTGTTCCAGGCCGCGGACGGCGGCACCCTGTTCCTCGACGAAGTGGCCGAACTGCCGCTGCCGATGCAGGTCAAGCTGCTGCGCGCCATCCAGGAGAAGTGCATCCGCCCGGTCGGCGCGTCCGCCGAGGTGCAGGTCGACGTGCGCCTGCTCTCGGCCACGCACAAGGATCTCGGCGCCCTGGTCAACGAGGGTCGTTTCCGCCACGACCTCTACTACCGCATCAACGTCATCGGCCTGAACGTGCCGCCGCTGCGCGAGCGCACCGGTGACCTGCCGCTGCTGTCCAACGCCATCCTCCAGCGCCTGGCCCAGGCCATGCATCGCGCGCCGCCGATGCTCGACGACGATGCCGTCGCCGCGCTCGAGGCCTATCCCTTCCCCGGCAACGTGCGCGAGCTGGAAAACGTGCTCGAACGCGCCCTCGCCATGGCCGACGGCGACCGCATCACTGCCGACGACCTGCACCTGCCCGCACGCCCCGGCGCACCGCGCACGCAGTCGCCGGTCATCACCGGCACCCACCCGGCCCTGCCCCTCAGCAGCGCGGCGCCGCGCGACCCGCGCACCGTCAGCCCCTACGAAACCGCCGGCACCGCCCTGCCCTCCTTCATCGAGGACATCGAGCGCGCCGCCATCCAGCAGGCGCTGCAGGAAAACCGCTACAACAAGACCAAGACGGCAGCGGCGCTCGGCATCACGTTCCGGGCGCTGCGGTACAAGCTGAAGAAGCTCGGGATCGACTGAGCCTCAAGGACAGGCCGCCCGTCAGGCACGAGAAACACAGAGACGGCGTGAAAAATCCCGCTTTCGGCCGTCATTCCCGCGAAGGCGGGAATCCAGCGCCTTCCGCTCTGAGGCTCAAGGTCACTGTTATTCCCGCCTTTGCCGGGATAACGGCCGTTCGTCAGACCTTCTCCAGCGCTCGCAGCCACCGCGCACCCGCGGCACGCGTCACGCCACGCCCTGCACTACCGCACAGCGGGCGCCCCGCGAGCTCCGCCCAATGCGGTGCCTCCAATTGCCGCGCCCGCCACTGCATCGCCACCTACGCCTGGGAAGACGCGTACGAACTGCAGAAGGCGCATGGTGACATGAGGGGGTGAAGCGCATGCCAACCTCAAGCAGACCGGAAGAACGCCGATATCCCTCATAGCCCCTTGATCTTTCACCACCAATCGCGTCACTTGGTGACGCTTTACGGCCATTCCCGCGCCTGCGACTCTCACATTCCCACACCGGATTGTGACCGCCGCCCGCCCTTCGGTGTTCAGGACCCGTTCTGAAAGAGTTGGCACGCCTCATGCGTAACACCCAGGGCACGTGCATTCGCACGGCTGCCCACGGATCGGCACCAGCCGGGCCACGCGGCACGTGGAACCACTCACTCCTAGGGGATACACCATGAAGAAGATGCAGAAGGGCTTCACCCTGATCGAACTGATGATCGTCGTTGCGATCATCGCGATCCTCGCCGCCATCGCGCTGCCGGCCTACCAGGACTACACCATTCGTTCGCAGGCTGCGGAAGGCGTTTCGCTGGCCGCTGCTGCAAAGACGGCTGTGGCGGAAAGCTTTTCCAATACCGGCGTCGCACCGGCAACCCGCACTGCTGCCGGGATGTCTGCTAACGCCACTGATACCGCGGGCAACTTCGTAAGCCAAGTCGGGATTGTTAATGGTGTCATCACGGTTACCTACAGCAGCACCGCTCCGCGGCGCGCCAACGCGGCCATCAATGGCCAGACGCTCACGTTTGTGCCGTACGTCAGCACAGACGGCAGCGTCAGCTGGAAGTGCCGCGCCCTGGGCTCTACTGCTAACCCGGGCGGCACTGTGATGAATGGCGGCGCCAACGCCGCCGGCACGCTGGTAGCGAAGTACGCGCCTGCGGAATGCCGCGCCTGATCGCGCCATCAGAGCTTGATCTTGACGAGGCCCCAATTGGGGCCTCGTTTTTTTGTGGCAAGAATTCGGGCGGGTCAACTTAGCCATACGCTTCGGCCCCTAATTGGCGTCAACTAACAATTCAGACTAAAGCTCTTGCAAAGCGTCCATAACTCGTCTGTCTCCTACGCTTCCCCGGATGTGGAGTCGTAGAGCTAATGGCAGCCAAATTACGGGCCGCATTGCCTTAGAGTGATATACAAAGCTCAAGGATGCCCGATATGAATAGCGCCGCTACACCCAACCTCATCGGCATCACCGGCATCGCCCGTCGTCTGGTGCTGGACGGCGCGCTGGACGAAGCGACGGCGCGCGATGCGCTGGAGAAGGCGACGGCTGCGCGCAAGCAGATCGCCGCCTATCTGCGCGAGCAGAAGCTGGTGACCGCGGCGCAGATGGCCGCGGCGAACTCGATCGAATTCGGCATGCCGGTGTTCGACCCGTCCGCCATGGACCCGCAGTCCAGCGCCGTCAAGCTGGTCAGCGAGGAGCTGCTGGCCAAGCACGGGGTGCTGCCGCTGTTCAAGCGTGGCAACCGGCTGTTCGTAGGGACGGCGGATCCCACCAACAGCCATGCGCTCGACGAGATCAAGTTCCATACCAATCTCGCGGTCGAGCCAATCCTGGTCGACGAGGACGGCATTCGTCGCACGCTGGAGGTGTGGCTGCAGTCTTCGGACGCGCTGGATGAATCGCTCGAAGATGCCGACGGTCTGGACGGACTGGATGTCGGCGGTGAAGACGACGGCAAAGCCGAGAACGTCGCCGACGGCAAGGACGACACGCCGATCGTCAAGTTCGTCAACAAGGTGCTGGTGGACGCGATCAAGAAGGGCGCCTCGGACATCCACTTCGAACCCTACGAAACCGACTACCGCGTGCGCCTGCGCATCGACGGCATCCTCAAGCAATCGGCCAAGATGCCGGTCAAGCTCAACCAGCGCATCACCGCTCGCCTGAAGGTCATGGCGCAGCTCGACATCGCCGAGAAGCGCGTGCCGCAGGACGGCCGCATCAAGCTGAATCTGTCCAAGACCAAGCAGATCGACTTCCGCGTCAGCACGCTGCCCACGCTGTTCGGCGAGAAGGTGGTGCTGCGTATTCTCGATGCCAGTGCAGCGAAGCTCGGCATCGACAAGCTGGGCTACGAGCCGGACCAGCAGGCGCTGTTCCTCGACGCCATCCACAAGCCCTACGGCATGGTACTGGTGACCGGCCCTACGGGTTCGGGCAAGACGGTGTCGCTGTACACGGCGCTCGGCATCCTCAACGACGAAACCCGCAACATTTCCACCGCCGAAGACCCGGTGGAAATCCGCCTGCCCGGCGTCAACCAGGTGCAGCAGAACAACAAACGCGG
>VFQP010004792.1_pt1 | contig 12278 bp, 13 predicted proteins | sample 3512351 | NCBI WGS metagenome assembly VFQP01 (sample SAMN10412372, study PRJNA504923) | tailings metagenome | isolation source: Relicate 1 Philex TSF1 revegetated site | place: Philippines: Tuba, Benguet | collected 2017-08-29 | reverse complement strand
ACGCGCAGCCACGGCACGAGCTCTGCGCACCCCGCCCGTCGCCCCTGTGCTTCCTCCTGTGCTGTGCGTGCCTGTGCATGCATCCGCGGCGGGGCACGCCCAGGCCACGTCGCCCGGACGCGTCAGTCCATCCGCGCCAGGCGCCGTCGTCGTCATCGTTGTTGCACAGCCGTCAGTGTGCTGCTGCAGCGTCTCGCGGTTCCGTCTTGTGTGGGTCCAGCACCCGAGGGGCAGGCACCACGCCGATGCGCGCACGCAAGCACTCTCGCACCACACACGCCACGGGCACGGGAGCCAGGCGAGCCGGCAAACAGAACAGCGCAGGCGACTGCTGTGTCCCTGGCTCGGGCGCAATTCTGGGGCACACGGTGCGTGCAACTGGCGGCGGCGGTGCAGCGGGCGCGGCGGCAACGCCGCCCCCCCCCCCGCGCAACACGCGCCGCACGCCGCGCCGCCGAACGAATTCCACATGGGGCAAAGAGCAGAGTGGGATCCTTTAAACACAGATTGCGTCTGGGCGTCGTCGTCGTTGCTGCAGCGAGCAAGCAGAGAAGGGGATTGGCGTGGGGGCGTGCTGCCGCCGGGCGCGGCCCCTGGCCGAAACGATATCCCGTTCCCTCCAGAAGCGCGCGCCCCCAGGCGCGCACGAGGCGCCCCACCCACACGGGACAACCTAAAGAGTCATCGTCGCTTGCGTCAAAGCAGGCCGGGCACAGTCCTAACCAAGTCCACCAGGGACCGCCTAGTCAATCGTCAGCGAACCCGATGCATCAGGGGCTGGAACGGTAAACCAGCAGGGGCATGTGGGGGCGCGCGCGCCGGTGGTGGCCGCAACCTGCGCCACCCCACCCCACCCCCCCGGGGCACAGGCCGCGGGCGGAGGGGCACAGGGCGGCGCACGCCAGTGGGCCCAGCGGGGCGCGGAGCCACAGCCGCAGCCTCCCCTCGCGTCAGACAGGCAGTGGCCCTCGCCCGCACCCACGCGGATGCGCAAGTGGTGCGCTCAGTGCGCCATGCGAACGGTCCGGCCCCCCACCCAGGCGACTCTGCAGCAGGGAGGCGGGAACAGGCGACCCCCACCCCCACCCCCCCGGGCGGAACCCAAAGCAATCAGCGGCAAAGCAAGTGCAACGGCCGGCACGTCGAGGCGCGCCGCGGCAGACCAGACCCAGCGGGACGGCGCCGCGCACCGCACTGAGACGTGCTCGGCCGAGCGCCCGGAATTTCAAGTCCCTCCTCTCTCTCTCTCTCACACACGCTTCCCCCCCTCCCTCGCACATGATGGACACGACACCGGCACTCTCACAGCAGCTCTGCTCCTCCTCCTCCTCCTCCTCCTCCTCCTGCGCTCCGTGTGGGAGGGCGCGCGTGCCTCCGCACCCACTCGACGGCCGTCAAACAATTTGGTGTACGTCTCGGCCTCGTACACATTGACTCTCTCCCTCTTCGCTCAGTCTCTCTCGCCACAAACGCTCCAGCACACACACGCGCGAGCGGCGTGCGGCCCAGCCAGACCCGCGCCGCGTCCCCCCCGCCCAGTTGCTCACACCCACACACGCACACCATGCCACTCTACGGACGCGCCGCGTGGCCGCGCCTCAAACCCAGCCGCGCACACTCACAAGAAGCCAGCACATCTTCCCTCCCTCACTCGGTCGACCACGCACCCCACGTGCCTGGCCGCTGGCCCTGCCAGCGCCGCACACGCCCCCACACACAAGCCACGCTCACGCCGACCTCTCTCGCGCGCGCCGGTCGCGTCCCTCTCGTAAGCCGCTCGATGACGTGATGCCGCCTCGAATGCCCCGTCCCTCCCCTCCAAGTAGCTAGCAAGCCGTGGGACCCGTCGAGGAGGACGTCGGCGCCCGCATGCATGGGCCGCAGGGCAGGAGCGGGAGCGGGTTGAGAAGGGCACCCGGCCAGAGGGAAAAAGCAGATGTAGCAACTTTGTCCGTCGGGCAGAGGTCATCATCGTGACGACGCCCGCAGCCCGGCGCCCCGGCCGCGATGCACACACCAACGCGCGAACAGTGCTCTCCCTGCCGCTGGCGTCGCGCCGCGGGCAGAGCCGTGGCATGGCTGCGCTCGCAGCAGCGCATGGCGGCCCGCCGCCCCCGTGCGCGGGCGGCGTGCGCCCCCCGTCGTGTGCGTCGTGCGAAACTGAGCGTGAGTGCGGTTCTGTGGCCAAGAGCCCGGGGGCCGCCAAGGGGGAATGACAAGGGGGTATCAGGGAGGCCGCTGTGCAGGGGAAAGCGCGTGCGCACGGGCGGGAGCGCGGCGGCGGCGGGCGGCGGCGGTCTGGCAAAAACCGGCGCGCGGGCGCCGCCGCCGCGACACGCCGAAGCTCCGTGCTGGCCGCTGGCAGCTCTGAGGCGCGTCAGGGCGCAGCGGCGCAAGACGCCCGCTGCTGCTGCTCGGCTTCAGGGACGGCCCAGCCAGCGCCCTCCAGCCCGAGAGCCCTGGGCAGCGGCACGTGCCTCGTCCCTGCACCACCGCCGCTGTTGCTGCCCAAGCACACCCACATGGCACGCGCTCCTCCACACCACACGCCCCGTCGCGACACACTAGCCCCGCCACCGCCATCCGCAGCAACGCCGCTCACGCCCCCAGCGCGCGCACGCAGCGCGCCGGGCACGCGTGCGCCGCCGCCCCCGTCCCTCACACTGCCACATACGCCACACGACCACCACAAGCAGCAGCAGCAGCAGCGGCAGCGGCAGCAGCGGGCACCACCACGCACGAACCAGCCCAGCCGGTCAGAGCGCCGCACCACCCCAGCGCCCCCTTGCCACCACCGCGCAGGCGCTCTCTCCCTCCGGACGCCGCGCTCAAAAGCCCATCTGCTGGATGCCGCCCACCACGCCCGGCGGCATCCCCATCGGCACGCCGCCCATGCCCATCCCCAGCCCCGGCGGCCCCCCGCCGCCCGAACCGCCGGGGTACCCGCCGCCGGGCTGCTGCTGCTGCTGCGCCGCCGCTGCCGCTGCTGCCGCCGCCATCTGCGCCGCCGCCGCCGCCGCCGCCGGGTTGTACGCGCCTGGCCCGCCCTCATACCCGCGGTCCGAGGGGCCCGCCGCCGCCGGCACGGCGACACCGGCCCCCGAGGGCGGCCCGCCGGCGCCCGCCGCGGGCGTCGCGCCCGACGCGCCGCTGACGAGTGCGGCGGCGGCGGCGCCCGGCGGCGTGGAGCTGCCTCCCGGCCCGGCGTACTTGACGATGAGCAGCCGCTGCTTGGGGTCCTCGGGGAGCGCCACCTGGCCGTCCAGCTGCCGGATGGCCTTCTCCGCCATCTCCCTGCGTTCCGGGGGGACGTGAGGGAGCGCCCGCACGTGAGCGCGCGAGCGAGCGAGGGCGGGCAAACGCTGTTCGCGGCGGCGGCGGCGACGGCGCTCGCGGTACTGCCCTGCAATCTCCTCCAGCACCAAGAGTAAGAGAAGTGCACAGGGAGAGGACGACGGCGAGCGCGGAGTGGCGGCGCACCTGGTTTCGTACGTGACGAAGGCGCAGCCCTTGCTCTTGCCCTGGGGCGTGCGCAGGATGACGAGCTCGAGGATGTTGCCCATGGAGCAAAAGACGCCCCAGAGGTCCACCTCGTTGGCCTCAAACGGCACCTGGCCCACAAACAGCTTCCTGCGCGGGAGGGCGCCAGCGCGGCGGGCGGGCCACGCACCGCGTGATGGTTGGTGTGGGGCGCTTGCTGCCAGCGATGGCGCGAGCAGTCAGATGGCACGAGAACCAACGCGCGCGCATCGATGTTCCGGCCATTCTCCCCGCAGAGGAGCGCCCTATCCGCCGGCACCCACGCGCACCGCTGCCTTGGCCGTCTCGTCCTCTCTCCCTGCCCCCTCTCCCCACCCACATGCCCCCGAAAACGGCCCGCGCACCACTGCTTGGCCGTCTCGTCCACCAGGCCGCTGCCCAGCTTAGACGCCTGCATGGCCTGGTTGCCCACGCCCGGAAGCTTGGGCCCGCCCGGGCCCGCCACGCCGCCCACGCCGCCGCGCATGCCCGGGTGCTGCATGCCCGGGTGCTGCATGCCCATGCCGCCCATCATGCCCATGCCGCCCTGCGCCGAGCAGAGACGTCGCGAGCGCAGCCGCAACACGGCGAGCGTCAGGCCTCCCTCCACGCCGCCGAAGCAAACCAAGAGCGCTGCCGCCGAGCACAAGCGCCCTGCGCACGCCCCCGCGTGCCCTCACCATGCCTCCCATCATGCCCATGCCGTAGGGCATGCCGCCCATGGGGTGCCCGCCCAAGCCCGGCATGGGGTAGCCGCCCATGGGGTAAGGGAACGGCGGCCCGCCCATGCCGCCCCCGTACCCCTTCTTGGCCGCCATGGCGCCGGCCATGGCCGCCGCGTTGAGCACGGCCGCAGAGTCGTACCCCGGCCGCTTGGCGCCGCCAAAGCCGTTGTCCTGCTGCAAGGGCACCTGCGCGAGGAGGAGTGCGCGCCAGGCCTTCCTTGGCCCCGCAAGGCGTGCTGAAGAGCGCCGTGGGGCTGTTGCTGCGCGCGTCGTGTGCCGGGTGCACCGCCCATCTCCCTCGCCCACTCGCACCTTGGCGTCCGCAAACTTGACCACGATGGGCATCTTTGCGCCCTCTAGCTGCGTCTTGCCGTGCAGCGCCTCGATGGCCGCCTCGCACGCCGCCCAGCGGTCGTACGTCACGAACCCGCAGCCGCTGCCCATGCCCTTCTTGAGCAGGTGCACCTCGACCACGTTGCCGTAGGGCGCGAAGAGCGTCCGCAGCTGCTCCTCGGTGCTGTTGCTGGAAATCTGCGGGGCGATCGAGAGGTGCGCGACGCTCGGAGCACCCGCGCCTCGAGCTGCCCTCCCGGCCAGCAGCATCCCCTCAGCCGCCACTGCATGCTGCACTGCAAGGTAGATCAGGCGCGCTGCTCACAGCCCCGCGCTGGCTGCGCCCCAGCGCGTGGCGCGGCGGTGGGCGTTGCACTCTCGCGCCAGAGGGAGCGAGCGAGTCTACCTCCCCTCCCTGTCCCGCCCCCGAGCGCGCGCCCTGCGCTCTCACCTGGCCCACGAAGAGCTTCTTGGGCGCGATGCCCACGATCGGGCCGTCCCCTCGCCGCGGCGGGTCCGCGAGCTTGACCACCATCGGCTTGCTTCCGCCCAGGCGGGTCGACCCGTTCTCGCTCTCGACGGCCTGCTCCGCCTCGGCCCAGAGCGAGTAGAGGACCATCGCGCAGCCTTTGCTGCGCCCGTCCGGCCCCGTGATCACCTGGCAGCTGCGGATGGTGCCGTGCTGCGCAAAGAGGCTCTGGACATCTTGCGAGGTGGCCTCGAACGGCAGCTGCCCGACGAACACCTTGGGCTCTGGGCACACGGGCGCCTCGGGCTGTCGTAAGGAGGACATGAGGAGCGGGCTGCGTGGCTCGGCAGCGGCACGCTGCGGCCGGCCGGGAGGACTGTGAGGCTGAGCTCTGAGTCGCGCGCCCGCTGTTCCTCCCCAAGTTGGTGCTGTGTCCGAGTCGCGCAGCGCAGCGCAGCTTGCGCGCAACGAACCTCAGCGCCCTCGTGAGGCGGAGGACCCCGCAGGACTCCCGGCGCTCGCGGAGAAAATCCAAATCGCGTGGTGAGCGACAGACGCGCTGATCATGCGATCGCGGCCTCGAGCCGCACGGGTTGCAGTGAGAGCACGCTGAGGACGAGCTAGCGTCCTCAGCGCGCCGCCGCCTTCCTGCCCGACGTGGTCCAAAGCACGGCGGCGAACGACGCGGCGTGCAGCACGCCCAGGTAGGCGAGCAGCAGCAGAGCGTACGCCCACCAGGGCCAGGGGACGGCGAAGTAGCCCAGCACCACGTCCGGGCGCAGCTCGCAGCCCGGACCCGGCGCGCTCAGCAGGCCCTGTTGGAACAGGCGAGGGACAAACAGTTGATGCTGCGCCGGGGCGCCCCGCATCATCACCACACACATCACATGACCACGTCCCTCCCGGCGCGCACCTGGACAAAGCGCATCTGCGCCGGCGGGACGGTGGGCAGGAAGCTGGGCAGCAGGGCCGTGGCGCGTGCGCCCAGGCCGCCCGCGCAGCTGAAGGTGGGCAGGCTCCTGAACTGCGCCGCCAGCAGGCCGCTGAACGTCAGGTAGAGCGCCGAGACCCACCTGCGGCAGAGACGCCGTTTCCCACCACCGGTGAGCAAAAGCGTGTGGGTGCGCGCGCCTCACCGCGCCCTGCCCCGCCAGCCCCCACCCGAAGCCGTGCGCAGGGAAGGGCGGGCGGACCTGAGCGGCGCCACCCAGCGCATGGTGTACTCGGACAGGCGCAGCGGGTAGTTGGCCAGCAGGATGTTGACGGCCGTCCAGGCGATGGACACCATGAAGGCCACGTCCTGGTTGGGCGACAGGATGGCGGCGCAGTAGAGCACCTGCGCAGCAGCGCACCACGCCACGTCGCCGTGAGACCGACTGCCGCTACAGGGTGGTTGCTGCACGCGCCCAGGGCCCGCCCACCTGCTGCGCCACCAAGTAGCCAAGCGTGGCCAGCAGCAGGTGGGCGAGGAGCGGCCCGGCGGCGGGCGCCAGGCCCGACATGCCGTAGGCCACGGCGGCAAACACCAGTGAGTTGAAGGAGGAGAAGACGAGCAGCAGCGCCAGCTTGGCGGCGTAGTAGGCCGACGGAGGGTAGAGCCTGCCATTGTGGCAGCGGGGTCAACAGCACCACGTGTGGGCGCGTGTAGCTGGCGGGCGAATTGGTGCGCCTGGGGATGGATGGTTGGCCCCCACGATCGCACCTGGCCGCCACCTCGAGGGTCAGGGTGCGCCGGTCCGCCACCGCCAGCGACATGTAGACAAAGGGCAGCAGGAAGAGGATGATGGCCTCGACAAACAACAGCACGCTCCTCGACCTGCACCGCACGGCACGCCACGGTCGCCGCGTTTGCATCCTGCGCGTGCTGCTGCTTGCGTCAAGCTCTGAGCTCTCGAGCTGGGGTGTGCACTTACGTGAAGCCGTTGACATCGCTGGGCATGTTGAAGAAGATGGCGCCCACCACGATGGCGGCCCAGCAGAAGACCAGGAGGCGCCCGGCCAGGTCGGCGGGGTTGCGCACCGCCAGCGCGCCCTCGCGCCAGGCCAGCACGCGCACCTGCCGCCACCAGTGCGCCGCGGCGGCGGGCGAGAAGCGGGCGCGGCGCTGCTGTCGCTGCTGAGCGGCGCGAGCGATGGTGCTGTCATCCCGCTGCCCGCCGTGCGCCGGTGCCGGGGCGGCCGACGCGGCGTGCACCACGTGCGGGTGGCGCGCGGCCCAGTCAGCCACGGCCGCGTCGGAAGCGCTCGCCACGTCCTCGCTCGTCGCCATCGTGCGGCCAAAGAACTCCTGCGCGTGGAGCGACGCGCGCGCTCTTGAACGAGGTGCGATGCGGTGCTCGACGTGCGCGCAGCGACGCTCGTCCGCCCAGTCCGCTCGCCTGCGGCTTGGCGAAGCCCGTGTTCACCACGTCCAGGACCCAGTCCGGCGGCGCGCCGCTGCTGAGCGGTTCGTAGCTGAAGCCCAGCCGCTCCAGCGACGGCACCAGCCCGCCGCGACCGCCGCAGTACACGGGGCGCCCCGCAGACAGCACGACCACCTGCGACCCACGCCACGCGCGCGAGCGAGATCACGTCGCAAACAGCGCGAGCGGCAGCCCTTTGCTGCTTAATGGCACGGACGACTGCGTGCCAGAGCGCCGACGAGGCGCCGCACCGTGTCCAGGCACGCCCAGATGCTGGCCCTGGGCTGGTGCAGGCTGCAGAGCACCGACACGCCCTGGTCACGGCACAGGCGCGCCAGCCGGGCCATGAGCGCCGCGGCGGACGACGCGTCCAGGCCCGTGGTGGGCTCGTCCAGCATCAGGAGCCTGGGGCTGCCCAGCAGCCCGCACGCCACCGACAGGCGCCGGCGCTCGCCGCCGCTCAAGCCCCGCAGGAGCAGGCCGCCCGGCAGGGGCCCCCCCACCTGCGCCGCACAAGGGGGGGAGAGCGGTGGCGCCAGTGGCGACGCTGCTGCGCTGCTGCCGGACGCGCGTCGTGTCGCAAGAGGGCACGCGTGGAGCGCGCACCAGGACGTGGGCCCGCGAGTCGAGCCCGACGTCGCGTAGCGCGGCGGCCACCACGCCCTCCAGGCGCTGCATGCCGCTCGCCCCGCCGCCTGCGGGCACGACGAGCGCGCTCGTGAGTGCCACCTCCCTGAGGGAAGAGGGCAAGAAGCCCACACGAGCCTGTGAGCCGGCGGGCGGCGATGGAGGCCCGTTCAAGCGCACCATTTACGGGGCCCAGGTCGAGCCCCTGGAGGCTGGCGTGCACCTGCAGCACCTCGGCCGCCGTCAGCACGGGCGGGAACACGCTGTCCTGCGCGCGCAAAAGCGACACGACCGCACCCAGCGCCAGCAAGCCTCGGCGCGTGAGAGCGCCACACCGGCACCCGCGTGGGCGGCGGGCGCGCCTGCTCAGCGCGACAGCACACCTGGGGGACAAAGGCGCTGCACCGCTTGACGGCGCGGCCGTGCTGGCGAACAGCGCGCCACTTGAGCCCGCTCACGTCGTCGGCCCCCACCCCCGGCCCCTCAGGCTGCCCCACCCCGAGGCCCGCCGCTGCCGCCGCCGCTGGTTGCCGCGCCCCTGGGGCGCCCACGTCCGACAGGAAGGCGGGCTCGGCCGCCACGAGGGGGCGCGGGCCTTCGTCGGCGCCCCACGCCGCGGGCACCGACGTGGTGGCGTGCACCTCCTGGCTTTGCCCGGGCAACGCGCAGGGCGGCTGTGCCCCCTCCCCTGCGGCTGCTCCGTCGCTGTTGCCGTCGTCCTCATCCCCACTGGCAGGCTCGTCCTTGGCTGCCGGGCTGTTTGGCCACGTCGTGTCCACGGCGCGGCTGCCAGCGCCCTTGCTGCTGAGGCTGCTGAGCAGGCCGACGCGGCCCGTCACGTCGCCAGTCGCGTGGCGCCCCGCCAGCAGCTCGAGGAGAGTGCTCTTCCCACTGCCGGACGGGCCCAGCATGCCCACCATCTCGCCCTCGCGCACCAGCCCCATGGCGTCCTGCACGCGCCAAGGGCGCCAGGTGCACCTGTGGGCCTGCTGTCGTTCCAGTTCTGTTCATTTGCCGTCGCCGCGCGTACGCCGCGTACCTGCAGCACGTGCTTGCGGGCGCCGGCGTGGCCGGCGTAGCTGCACCCCACGCCCCACCAGGCCAGCACAGCGCGCCTCGGCGCCTTGCTCCTCTGGAGCCGCAGCAGCCGTGGCGACCCTGGCGCCTCCTCCTCCGAGAGGCCTGTCAGCGCGCGCAGGAGGGATGGAGCACCCCGGCGCGGTGACGAAGCTCGAAGCGAGCGCGCGTTCGTGAAGCACGTGTCTCGGCGCGTACCTGCTGCTTGTCCCTCAGCATCGCCGCCGGGCTCTGCGTCGCCGTCGCGGCGTGCGCGCGCGAAGCGCGACGAGCACCTCGCGAGCGGCAAGCGGCGGTGCAGCAGGACCAGCAGCGCGACGACGTGCGCCGCGGCGAACACCGTCACCCACAGCGCGAGCCACGACGCCATTTGCTCTGTTCTCTTCTTCTTCGCGAAGAACCACCTTCTTGCCCCAGGTCCAAGAACGCACTCGGGGCAGCACACGTCAGGTCAAAGGAAGCGCGGCAGGCGGTCTCCCTTGCGGAACTTGATGGGGTCGCCCTTCCAGTCCAGCACCACCTCGCCGCCGTCGTCCGCGTCGTCACCGCCGTCGGCGTCGGCGGCGGGCGCAGCAGCATCCCCAGCATCCGCAGCGGCGGCTTGGTTCAACCCTGTAGTCCACAAGCTGCCGCCGGGCTGCCGCGAGACCTGGCTCTGCCGTGCCTGCGCGCACATACAGACACCCGCCACACCACGCTCGCCATGAGGCGCGCGAGCACCGCCCTCTGCTCCACTCTGGGGATGCCAGCACCTGTGCGTGCGCGCGCACCTCGGCTTGCAGCAGTGCGTCCAGGCTGGACACGTCAGAGGGCAGGAAGAGGCTGCTGCCGCTGCTGCCCTGCGCCGGAGCGAGGTCGCCCAGCTGCCTGCGCCGCCAGACAGCACGCAAGCGTGCCGTCGTGTGCCCAGGCCCTTATGTTCAGCTGAGGCAGCCCACGGCGCACGCCTACACGCCTCACCGTGTGCTGCTGAAGCGCCCGGAGCTCCTGCTGCTGCTGCTGGCGCCGCTGCTGGGACCCTGCTGCTGCTCCAAGGCCAGCGGCACGACTCGGTAGAGCTGCCAAACCGGCGAGCCGTCCACCACCATGCTCTGCGGCGAGCAGACGGCTCGTGGAGAGTGTGGGAGAGGGAGGCGGGCCACGTCACAGGCAGAGGCAGACGGTCAGAGCAGCAGGGGCCGCACCTGGATGCGCTGCGACCAGGCCCGGTGCTCCTGTGCGGGGACGCGCTCGAGGAAGGCCTCCCAGTCGGCCACGGTGTCCACGGTGACCTCCAGCTGCGGCGCCACACGCGACAGCGATCGCTGGCGTGCGCCAGCACACTGGGCCGCAGGCCCCGCCACCACGTCTCCCACAGCGGCCTCTCACCTCGAGGCGTGACTCGGGGCAGCCCACTGCGCCGCTCGAGAGGTGCACCTGGCCCATCTCGAGGAGCCCCGCCGCCGCGCCGACGGTGACGACCCACTCCTGCAGCAGCTTTGTGGCCTCGCCCTTGCAGCCAAACCTGCGCGGCGTTGCGCGGGCCACCATGCGAGCACAGCTGCTGGCCAGTGCGGGCGGCGCGCCGCCGGTGTGGCACACGTGCGCGAGCGTGCGCAGCAAGCGTCTGCAGCTCGCCTGGCGTCCAGGCACCATCGTGCACGGATGGATCTGCACGTGACGCTGCTTCCTCTCCGCTGTGGATGATCGCGCCGGCCCCACGCCCGCGGCAACCGCGCCTGCCTCTGGAGGCCACCGCATGTGGGCCGGGCAGCCGCCGGGGCAGATGGCAGCAGGGAGGAGGACAGCATCGTGGTGCGTACACCTGCGGAGCTTCTCGCTTTTCGCGCTTGCACCAGCGCCTAAGACCTTCCCATGTGTCCAAGGGCACCTTGGCGGCACCGCCGGGGCTGCAGTCCGCGTGCGGCCTCGCCCCGATCACCCCACACACACTCCAGATTGGAGCTGCGTCGTCGTCGTTGTCGTCTTAGCGCGATGGAGTGCTGAGAGGAGCGGGCGCAGCAAGGGCCCCGAGCGCTCCTCCACAGCACAGCCATCCGAGCAGCCGAGCAGCCAGCGCTGACAGATGGAGCGGGCGCACAGCCAGTCCTGGCTCACGAGCTACCTGGCGCCGCTGTCGGGAGTGCTGGGGCCCGCTCTGCCAGCCGAGGCCTCGAGACAGCCCACAACCCACAACCAGAAGCCGCAGCCGATGGAGACCAGCAAGCCGCGGCCGGTGTTCGGCGACATCACCAACGATGTGCTGGCCAAGGCGCTGCCCGACAAGGTGCGCTCAGCACCTAGGGCGCGCGCACTTTGGGACGGGTCAAAGGTGGGCTGCGCGCCTTGCGGCCCCACCCGCGCTCCAACAGCAGGCGGGGCAGCGCCTGCACTGGGCCCGCTCCGTGACAATTGCGGCCCGCGCAAGGCGCGCCCTCTTGGCGTGCTCTCTCGCAGGTCAAGGGCGCCGTGAAGCAACAACAGGTGCTCCTCCAGCAGCGAGGCGCGGGCGCGGCGCCGGTGCAGCTGCCGCAGCAGAACTTCTCGGACCCCAGCCTCATCGACGCCTCGGTGGCCAATGGAGGCGGCTTCGTGCTGCACGCGGGTGCGTGCCCACACTGCGCGCATCTGCAATCTCCAAATGGCCAGGCACGCTGCCGCACGCTTGGTTGGAATGCAGCGATCGACCGGGAGGGCCAATGTGCGCTGCTCGTGTGCGTGTGCGCGCAGACAAGCGGACGTGGGTGGACGTGGACGCGCAGAACCTCGACGACCCGCAGGCCTGCGCGCCCTACGCGGCAGCCATCTTTGCGCACTTGCGAGAGGCAGAGGTGCGACCCGGGGCACGAGCGCAGCAGCGCTGTGCGGGGCTCGCTGCTGCGTGGCTGTGCGCCACTTGCGCGGGTGCCCGTCCGCCGGGCGATGCGGTCGACCCCTGCGGCGGCGCGCCTTGCGATCGCCTGCGCAACAGTAACCACGCTGATTGCCGCGCGTGCTGCAGAGGTTGCGGCGGCCCAACCCGGGCTACCTGGAGCACGTGCAGACCGACATGAACAGCAAGATGCGCGCCATCCTGGTGGACTGGCTGGTCGAGGTGGCCGAGGAGTACAAGCTGTGCGCCGACACGCTCTACCTCACAGTCAACTA
>VFQP010004791.1_pt1 | contig 12283 bp, 10 predicted proteins | sample 3512351 | NCBI WGS metagenome assembly VFQP01 (sample SAMN10412372, study PRJNA504923) | tailings metagenome | isolation source: Relicate 1 Philex TSF1 revegetated site | place: Philippines: Tuba, Benguet | collected 2017-08-29 | reverse complement strand
CTGGTGCTGGAACCGAGTTGCCTGTCCGTATTCCGCGATGAAATGTCCGCCATGCTGCCCGACGATCCCCGCGCCAAGGCGCTCGCCGCGCTGACGCTGACGATGGCCGAATTCGCCGAACGCGCCGGCATCACCGTGGCGGACGTGACCGATATCCACGCGCACGCGCATTGCCACCATCGCGCCTGTGGTGGCACCTCGGCTGAGCAAGGGCTCGGCCTGAAGGTGCTCGACACGGGCTGCTGCGGCATGGCAGGCGCCTTCGGCTACCACGAGAAAACCGCGGCGGTTTCGCGCCGCATTGGCGAGACATCGCTGTTACCCAAGCTCGAACGCTTGTCCGCCGATGCCGTGGTGGCCGCCGATGGCTTCAGCTGCCGCTCGCAGATTCGCAAGATATCCGGGCGCGACGCACGCCATCTGGCCGAGATTCTGGCCGAGGCACGCCCTGCCACGGCCCGGTCCACATCGCTCCAATCCCAACGCGACGCAGCCGTCGCCGAACATCAATGAGGTGTCACGCCATGAGTCAAACGAACCAAGCCTACATCGCCGCCCGCAACCAGCACGTGCCACACGGCGTGGTCACCGCCCATCCGCTGTTCGCACAGAAGGCCGACGGCGCGTACCTGTGGGATGTGGAAGGCCGCCGTTACATCGATTTCGTGGGTGGCATCGGCGTGCAGAACATCGGCCACAATCATCCGAAAATCGTGGCAGCGGTGCGTCAGCAACTGGAGCGCGTCACGCATGCCGCGTTCCAGGTGGTGGGCTATGACGTGTACGTCGAGCTGGCCGCGCGCCTGAACCGCCTGGTGGGCGGTAACGAACCCTACAAGTCGCTGTTCGTGACGACCGGCGCCGAAGCCGTGGAGAATGCCATCAAGATCGCGCGCGCCTACCGCAACGTGCCCGGTGTGATCGCGTTCCGCGGCGGCTTTCATGGTCGCACCCTGTTGGGGTCCACGCTGACAGGCATGAGCACGCCGTACAAGCAGAACTTCGGCTTGGCCACCGACATCTACCACACGCCGTATCCGGACCCGTACCGTGGCTTTGATGCCGCGGCCGCCTTACGCGCGCTGGAGGACCTGTTCGCTACCCAGATCGCTCCGGAACGCGTGGCGGCAATCATCCTGGAACCGGTGCAGGGCGACGGCGGCTTCCTGCCCGCAGGCACGGAATTCCTGCAGGCCTTGCGCGCGCTGACACAGCGCCATGGCATCGTGCTGATTCTCGACGAGATCCAGGCTGGCTTTGGCCGCACCGGCAAGATGTTCGGCTTCCAGCACGCCGGCATTCAGCCTGACCTCGTGACGGTGGCCAAGAGCCTGGCCGGCGGTCTGCCGCTCTCCGGTGTGGTCGGCCGCGCCGAGATCATGGACGCCCCCGCGCCCGGCGGCCTGGGCGGCACCTATGCCGGCAACCCGCTGGCCTGCGCCGCGGCGCTGGCCGTGCTCGACGTCTTCGAGCAGGACAATCTGCTGGATCATGCGGCGCGCACCGGCGAGCTGCTGCGCGCCGGCCTGGAAGCCCTGGCGCGCGACTTCCGCGCAATCGGCACGGTGCGCGGCGTGGGACCGATGCTGGCGCTGGAATTCGTGCGCAATGCCGACCCGTTCCAGCCCGATGCCGCGCTGGCGCAGGCGGTCATCGACGCCTGCCGCGAACGTGGCCTGCTGGTCATCAAGTGTGGCGTTCACCGTAACACGGTGCGCCTGCTGGCACCGCTGAACACTGAGCCGGATACGGTCGCGCAGGCACTGGCCATCTTGCGCGACGCAATCGGGGCCTGCGTCAACGCGCAGTCCTGACCGTGCACGAAAGTGCCGCATCGCACCGGCGCCGAGGCGCGTCTGGCGCGATGCGGCATTTTCTGCTGATTGGGAGCGAACTACGCCACGGGCTTCGGTTACGCCCCATGGTTGCGGCATCAACTTCTGCGCAAGACGGCATAAGCTGAGTGCCACTACCGCTCCGACACCGGCCATGCACACCGACTCCCGCCAAACCCTGGACGCGCTGGACCGCGCCCATCTGATCCACCCCGTCTCGCCATGGCGCACCCATGAGCAGCGCGGCCCCACGATTCTGACCTCAGGACGTGGCGCCTATGTGCGCGACGCCGATGGCAACGAACTGCTCGACGCGTTCGCCGGGCTATGGTGTGTGAACGTCGGATATGGACAGGAAAGCATCGTGGAAGCCGCCGCGCGCCAGATGCGCCAGTTGCCCTATGCCACCGGCTACTTTCATTTCAGCAGCGAGCCGGCCATCGAACTGGCAGCAAAACTGGTGGAGTTGACACCCGCGTCGTTGCAGCACGTCTACTTCACGCTCGGTGGATCCGACGCAGTGGATTCCGCCGTGCGCTTCATCATCGCGTACTACAACGCCACCGGCCGGCCCGGCAAAAAGCAGTTCATCTCGCTGGAGCGTGGCTATCACGGTTCGTCGTCGTTCGGCGCGGGACTCACCGCGCTGCCCGCCTTTCATCGCGGGTTCGACCTGCCGCATGCCAACCAGCACTACATCCCCTCGCCCTATCCGTACCGCCATCCGCAAGGCGACGACGCCACGGCACTGATCGCGGCGTCCGTGGCCGCCCTGCGCTCGAAGGTGGAAGCGCTTGGCGCGGAAAACGTCGCGGCGTTCTTCTGCGAACCCGTGCAGGGCTCGGGCGGCATCATCGTACCGCCAAAGGGCTGGCTCAAGGCCATGCGAGAAGCCTGCCGCGAGCTGGACATTCTGTTCGTCGCTGACGAGGTCATCACCGGATTCGGACGCACCGGCCCGATGTTCGCGTGCGAGCGTGAATCGGTCGAGCCAGATCTGATGACCGTAGCCAAAGGACTCACCGCGGGGTACGCGCCGATGGGTGCGGTGCTCATGTCAGACGCGGTCTACGCGGGCATTGCCGACGGCATGCCACCGGGTGTTCCGGTGGGACACGGCATGACCTACTCCGCCCACCCCGTCAGCGCCGCAGTAGCACTGGAAGTCTTGCGCCTCTACGAGCAAGGTGGCTTGCTGGCCAACGGACAACGCGTCGCTCAAGCATTTGCACAGGGACTGGAATCGATGCGCGAACATCCCCTCGTGGGCGACGCGCGCTATCTTGGCCTGCTCGGCGCCCTGGAGCTGGTCAGCGACAAAGCCACCAAACGTGGCTTCGACGCGGCACTCGGCCTGCCGGATCGCCTGTTTGCGGCCGCCTATCGCCACAAACTCATCTTCCGCGCCTTTGGCGACAACATTCTTGGCTTCGCCCCTGCGCTGTGTTACACCGAAGACGAGTTCGCCCAGATGTTCGAGCGTCTGCGCGCCACCCTGGACGAGGTGCTTGGTTGGTCCGATGTCAGGGCGTGTCTTTGATCTGAACGACATGAAGGGTTCTGGAGACATCGACTGTCGGCGCCGAATATCACGTGTTCGGTCGCCAGTGATGTCTTCAGGCTTGGCCAACGGCCTGCGTGCCGGCATCCACCATCACTTCAAGCAGCCGTGGTTGCCGAGACTCGATGCCCGCACGTAGAGAGCTCCCAAGCTGCGATGGGTCTGCAATGCGCTCGGCGGTGACACCCATACCGCGGGCGATTTCCACGAAGTCCAGTGCCGGATTGACCAGGTCCATTCCAAGGAAGTCATCGCAGTTCCGCATTGCGACCAGTCGCTCCGTGATGATTCGATAAGACTTGTTGTTCACGATGCCATAGGTTATCGGAAGCTGTTCATGCGTCGCGGTCCAAAGTGCCTGGATGGCGTACATCGCGCTCCCGTCTCCGACCAATGCCACAACAGGTGCGTCACGTCGGCCGAGAGCCGCGCCGACTGCCCCGCCCATCGCAAAGCCCAATCCTCCACTAGCCAGGCCGAAGAAATCGCGAGGCTGGGTTACCTTCAGAAAGTTCGCCAACAGAGGGGCGGTTGTCGGCGCCTCCTCAATCACGATCGCATTGGACGGAACGACATCGGCGATCGTCATGGCAAGGACGCGCGGATCGATCGGCGTGGTAGCTTGCGCAGCGGACGCTTGCGCCCTCGACTCTTCCCTGCGAACCGTCCAGTTCGTATCGCGCAGCCGACCAAGACGAGCGCGCGCCTCTTCTCTATCCCCATGTGTCTGCGCGGAGGTGATCTGGGGCAAAAGCTCAGCCAGCGTTTCCTTGACGCCCGCGCGTACCGCCAGATGCGTGGGGTAGTTCTTACCGAGTTCCCACTCCCGTTCCGAGATATGAAGCACCTTAAGATCGTTCGGCATCGGGTCGGTTTGACTGAACGCCGACATTCTCAACAAATCACCGCCCAGGACGATCAACAGGTCATGCTTACCGAGTAGCTCCCGCACTTTGGCCTGATTGCGCGAGAGGTCTCCCATGAACGCCGCGTGCGTGGAAGGGTACCGTGTGTTGTACGGAATGGGCTCGTGGTAGACCGGCGCACCGATTAGCTCGGCAAAGGCCTGAGCCTCGGCAAACGCGCCTTGCTCCGCAAGCTCTCTTCCGGCAATGATGAGCGGCGCCTTGCTATTGAGCATCGCCTCGACAAGCACCGCTTGCGTGCGCTTCGACGGACAGCCCAATGCGTCGATTCGCGTGCTGAATCCCAGATCCAGTTCAGCCACGTCGTCCAGAATGCTGCTCGGCAAGCTCAGGAAAACCGGGCCGCACGGCGGGGTCAAAGCTATTTTTGCCGCGCGGCGCACGACGCGTGGAAGATCCTCGACCCGCTGGATTTCGTAAGCCCATTTGACCAGCGGTTGCGCGATCGGCACCAGCGGCTCATAGAGCATCGGCTCCAGAAGCCCGTAGCCCAGTTCGTATTGGCCGGCCGTGACAATCATTGGAGAGCCTGAGAACTTCGCGTTATACAGTGCGCCCATCGCATGGCCAAGACCCGGCGTGCAATGCAGGTTCACCGCCGTCAGTCTGCCGGTCGCCCTGGCAAAGCCGTCCGCCATGGATAGCACCACAGACTCCTGCAATCCCAGGACGTATTGGAGTTCCGTAGCGTCCGGCATGGCTTCCATCAGAGCCAGTTCCGTGGTGCCGGGATTGCCAAACACGTGAGTAACACCTTCTTCTTGCAGAAGTTTCAAGAAGGCGGCGCGGCCGCTCAGACGCTGTCTGGTCATAGCCCGCCTTGCGCAAAACATTGCGATTGCATCCTGTCTTCCAAAATCGTTATGTCTTGGAGGCAAGATTACGGGTAACGCGCAATTCTTAACAAGTTCAATCTATTTCTTATTATGATTGCGAAAATCGCATGAATCAGCCAGCTCGCCTGCTCTTGGGGCGTGCCAGCCAATGCTCCTTGACCTGTGCGAGAAATCCTTCGGCACTAGGTGTCAGGCCGCGATCTTTCAACACAATCACGCCGATACTGCGGGTCAGCGCCGGCTGAGCCAAACGCTTGAGCACGAGGCCAGGGACAAGTGCTGCTGGAATGGCGCCTCCCGGAACAATTGCCAGCCCCACGCCCGCGTGAACAAATTGCATGACGGTGGCGAACTGGGTCACCGTCACCGCATGCTGAAGGTTGAGGCCTGCAGCGGCGGCGGCGCCGTCCAACATTCGCCGCGTTTGAGCCTCCTTCGGTAGCGAAACCATGGCATGGTTTGCAACCTCGACCAAGGTCAGTGTCTTTCGATTTGCGAGCGGGTGGCTGGCGGGCATGACCACGTGGAATGCTTCGCGCCCGAGTGCGATCGCAGAGAACTCAGCAGGGACATCGTCGACATATGTCAAACCAAGATCCGCAACACCGCTACGGACCGTGTCGAGGACGGTGCCATGCACACCTTCGCGTACGTGGATCTCAATACGTGGTCGGGATTCGCGGTAGCGCGCCACCACGATCGGCAGATGGGTAGACGCAACCGACATCACCGCAGAGATAATCACCTGCCCGCGCTGTTCATCCGCGATTTCCCGCATCCCCTCGAAGGAAATCCGCAGGTCTGCCAGGATACGGTTGGCCAGCGCGACGAACTCAAGCCCCGCGGGCGTTATCTCTACCTTGCGTGTGGTACGGCGGAAAAGTTCGACCCCGATTGCGGCTTCGACGCGTTGCAGTGTGCGCGTCAATGCGGGCTGCGACAGATCCAGGGCTATGGAAGCCGCCAGCAGACTTCCCTCGTCTGCAATGGCGCAGACCGCCTGTAACTCACGTGAACTCAGATCGGGAACGAGATTCTTGTTCATGGCAATACTTGGCATTCCGAGGGAATGCCGATTATGCCGCACCGCAAGCGCCCGGGGCGATCAACTGCTCAGGTCAGTCGAATTCCTGCGGCCTTGATGATCTTTGCGTACCGATCCGCCTCTTGTGTACAAAAGGCAGCGAAGCGCTCTGGGGATTCCCCAAGGGGGTCGGCGGAAAGATCGGCAAGCCGCGCCTTGACCTCAGGATTGGCAAGCGCCTTTGCAGCGGCGGACTGAATGACAGCGACGATTTCCGGCGGGGTTTTGGCGGGGCCCCAAAGGCCATACCAGGTCGTCATGGTCATTTCTGGAAAGCCAATCTCCACCAGAGTCGGTACATCAGGTAGGCTTTTCGAGCGACTGGTTCCAGTGACGGCCAACGCCCGAAGTTTTCCGGCCTTGACCAACGGCAACGACGCCGGCATGGAGTCGAACATGAACGTTACCTGGCCACCGATCAGGTCGGTCAGCGCAGGAGCGCTTCCCTTGTAGGGTGCGTGAACGGCCGAAATCCCAGTGGTCATTTTGAATAGCTCGCCTGCCAGGTGACCTGGTACGCCGTTGCTCGAAGATGCAAAGCTGCATCCGGTGGGGCGCGACTTGACGTACCGGATCAAGTCATTGACGTTTTGAATGGACGAGTCGGCAGCGACAAGCAGTTGCAAAGGCGTAGAAGCCAGGCTCGTGATCGGCGTAAAGTCCTTGAGCGGGTCATGCGGCAACTTGGGGTACAACGACGGGTTGATGACCTGGGCCGACACATTGATCAGCAGCGTCTGGCCGTTTGGCTGCGCCTTGGCCACCATATCGGCGCCGATGGTTCCACTTGCGCCACCTCTGTTGTCTACAACCAGTGACTGTTTCAGGATCTCCGACATGGGCTGCGTCACCAGCCGGCCGACGACATCGGTGGGACCGCCGGCGGGAAAGGGAATGACGACGCGGATCGGTCCCGAGGGATAACCGGCGGCCGAAGACAGAGATGGAAATGCCCCAAGCTGGACTGAGCCAATCGTGGCCACTCCCGCCTGCAGAAACTTGCGCCTGTTCATGCTTGTCTCCTGTATATTTTTTGGATGATCGGAAGGTCTTCTCCCGTACCGGCAACGATTACATGGCGGTACGCGCGTCCTCCTGAAGAAAACGCTGTGCATCAAGCGCCGCCATGCAACCGCTACCCGCAGATGTGATCGCCTGGCGGTAGACGGAGTCCTGGACGTCGCCCGCCGCGAAGACGCCAGGGATACTCGTCATCGTGGACATCCCGTCCCTGCCCGCGCGCGTAACGATGTAACCGTCGCGCATTTCCAGTTGCCCGTTGAATATGTCCGTGTTCGGCTTGTGTCCGATGGCAATAAAGCACCCAGTGACCAGAAGCTGAACTTCCCCCCCGTTCTGGACATCACGCAGCCGCACACCGCTGACACCCGACTCATTGCCCGACTCATTGCCCATTACCTCGGCAAGCTCGTGCCACAGATGGAGATGGATCTTCCCGGCCGCTACCTTCTCCATAAGGTGGGACACAAGGATGGGCTCCGCCCGGAAGCTGTCGCGACGATGAATCAAATGCACCGACGATGCGATATTCGACAGGTAGAGGGCCTCCTCCACGGCGGTATTTCCGCCGCCGACCACGCAAACGTCCTGGTTTCGGTAGAAAAATCCGTCGCAGGTCGCACACCCGCTTACACCGCGGCCACGATAGGTTTCTTCAGAGGGAAGCCCGAGGTACTTCGCCGATGCCCCGGTTGCCACGATCAGCGCGTCACAAGTCGTCGTACCGGCTTCTCCGCGTAGCGTGAACGGACGCCGGCTTAGATCCACTTCTTCGATATGGTCGAACATGATCCTTGCGTCGAATCGCTCGGCGTGAAGACGGAACCGTTCCATCAGGTCGGGGCCCATCACACCGCCCACATCCGCGGGCCAGTTATCCACGTCGGTGGTGGTCATGAGCTGGCCGCCTTGCGCGGCACCCGTCACGAGCACAGGCGACAAGTTCGCCCTGGCAGCGTAGAGCGCAGCCGTATAGCCTGCTGGGCCCGAACCGAGAATCAGAACACGGGCGTGGGAATTCGCTTGCTTGGAACGCATGGCAACTCTTCAGAAAGATTCGAGCAAAAGACGTCGGACCCGAGATCAGATCCGGACGACTCCTTCTTGAGCGAGGCGCTCGACTTGCGCCTCATCGATGTTCAGCAGCGCCTTGAGAACCGCCGCCGTGCTGGATCCCAGATCTGGGGGCGCGCTGCGGTACTCGACCGGCGTGTCGGATAAGCGGATTGGACTTGCAACGACTGAAACACGGCGTCCATCGGTGCTCCCGAGCTCGACCTTCATGCCGCGATCAATGACGTGAGGATCAGCAAACACGTCCTTGAGGGTATTGATCGGCCCGCAAGGCACGCCGCCAGATTCAAGTCTTTCAAGCCAATGCTGCGTAGTCCTGGTGCCAAGCACCGCCTGGATAAGCGGTATCAACTCGGATCGATGGGCGAGTCGGGCGCTGTTCGACGCGAAGCGCGAGTCCTGGCTCCAGGCGGGCTGCCCAAGCACAGTACATAATCTGGCGAATTGCCCCTCGTTACCCACGGTGATGATGATGTGACCGTCGGCGGTCGCAAAGTCCTGATACGGAACGATATTCGGATGCCCATTGCCCAGGCGCGGAGGCTGGCTACCGCTGGCAAGGAAGTTCATGGCCTGGTTTGCGAGGCAGGCAATCTGCACGTCCAGCAGCGCCGCATCCACATACTGGCCGCGCCCGGATTTTTCGCGATGTGCGAGTGAGGCGAGGATGCCGACGGTGGCATAAAGGCCGGTCATGATGTCTGTCAGCGCGACGCCCACCTTGAGCGGCCCCTCACCGGGTTCGCCGTCCGGACGACCGGTGATGCTCATCAGGCCGCCCATGCCTTGCACGAGAAAATCGTAACCTGGACGATGCGAGTACGGCCCGGTCTGCCCAAAGCCGGTAATCGAGCAATAGACGATGCGAGGATTGATCTCGCGAAGGGATTCGTAATCAAGCCCATATTGCTTCAGGCCGCCGACCTTGAAGTTTTCAACCACCACATCACACTGCGCGGCCAGCGCTCGCACCAGTTCCTGGCCCCGAGGATGGCCAAGATCAATCGCGACCGACTGCTTGTTGCGGTTTGCCCCGGCAAAGTAGGCGGACTGGCGCTCCTGATCGCCCCACTCGGGAGCATTGACCCAAGGTGGTCCCCAGGAGCGCGTGTCATCGCCAGTGTCCGGCTTCTCGATCTTGATGACCTCGGCACCGAGGTCGGCGAGGATCTGGCTCGCCCATGGCCCAGCCAGCACTCGCGACAGATCCAGTACGCGCAAATGAGACAGTGCTCCCATGACTGCTTCCCCTCCAATCAGAATGCCGTAAGCCAGCTCATCGCCCGCCCTCAAAACGAGGGCGTGAGTATCGTGGGTACCCTCGCAGGTCTTGCCTAGACGACCTGCTGGCCCGCCAGCCACGTGACCAGTTGCGTACGGGTCGTAGCACCGGTGCGCGTGGCCTGGAGCCTACCGCCCTGGAACAGCAGCAACGTTGGCACACCGCGGATACCGTAGCGTGCCGCGACGTCAGGATTGGCCACCACGTCGACCTTCTCCACAATCACTCGACCATCCATCGCATTGGCGACCTCGTCGAGCACCGGAGCGAGCGCCGCACACGGCTTGCAATCCGGGCTGTAGCAATCCACGAGAACCAGAGCGTTGCTTTGCAAAATCAGCGCTTCGATATCCTGCATGCCGGAACTTTGGGCGGTAGTGTTCATGATTACTGCAGCTCCACCTTGGTCTTCAACGGCTCCTTCGTACCAAGCCATACTTGCTGCGCTTGCTCCTTGATCTGCGCCACACGCTGGGCCACCTCTTCCTGAGTGATGGAACTCACCGGGTGAGTGATCACCACCGGCTCAAGCGACTTCATGCCTACAGCTTGGCGAGTCAGTTCGGTCTCGCGAACGAACTCGGTGGTGATGATCGCCGCGCTCGGCACACCGAGCTTTTCCAGCGCGATGGAGTCGCGAATGCATGCCGAGCAACAGGAACCGCAATCGCCAATCGCGGTCAGCACGACATCGTTCTCGGCCGCAATCTGAGCAATCAGTTCGGGCGTGGCGTCCTTGGAGAAGCTGTGCTTGACGTAGTAGTTCACCGCCGCGAAATCGATGTCTTCGCCCAACGCTGCCGCAGCACCGCGCAACAGCTTGTTGGCATTCCACTTCGAGTTGTCGAGGATGCCGAGACGCAGCGTCTTCAGCGACTTCTTGCGCTCGGACACGGGGGCGTCGTCGAAACGCAATGCGCCGCGCGGATCAAACACTTCAACGGTGGAATCGTCGCTCTTCATCAACATGAAAATCTCCTGGTTCTGTTTTGGCAGTAGCGGCCCGGATTCAGAGTGCGCAGGCGCCGCCGACACATTCCGCGCCGTTATCGCCAGCACCGCTGCCTTCGACGGCGCGCAGCACGGGCGTGCTCATGTGCCCCCAGCCTGGGATAAGCACAGAGAAGCGGCCGGCTTCACCACCCATCACGAACAGATGGATGTTGTCGGGGCTATGGATGATGGGAATGCGCGTTTCGTCTTCGCGCTTGTAGTACTTCGGCAGATTGCGGTTGTAGACCTTGCCGTAACGGTGGCCGTAAGCCAGATCGATGAACCGGTTGCCGTGGTTCTGGAACAGGTAGTTGCGCACATCGGCACGTGACCAGCCATGCTTGCCGATGGTCTGGGCGTGCTCAAGTCCGAGCACAACCGCGATATGTCCGCCCAGCACCGCACTGTTCGACGCAATCGTGCTCATTGCGGAACACATCGTGTCCAGGATGCCTTCCGGATCGTTCGAGATATGGTTCGTCACGCTGTGCGGCGCTTCCGCAGCCATCACGAACACCGTCGAATCTTCAGGCTTGTATCCGTGCTCCACGTGATACGGTGCGAGCGGGCTCTGCGCTTCGTTCTCGGCAACACAGTAGGTGTACTTGCCGGGATGGCCAAGCGTGCTCTTGTCGAGATCGCCGGGCCAGCCGCCACCAACGTTAAGCATGATCAGACGGATGGCGCGGCCGATAGTCGCGTTCGCGCGGTTGCCTGAGCCAAAGGCATTGACACCGCCGTTCATGCCGATTTCTCGGGCGATCGGGCCGTTCACAATCAGGAGCGGGGATGCCACATGCGTGGTTGCCTGCACGCCGTTGAGGTTGAAAGCCTGGTCGGTCAGGGCCTTCACTGCAGCCAGTACCACGGGCGTGTACTCAGGCTTGCAACCGGCCATCACCATGTTGATGGCGAGCACTTCGCGAGTCAGTTCGCCCCAGCGCGGAGCGATACGCGCTTCCACAACCTTCGGATCACCGCCCAGGCGCGCAACGATCTCGTCGATCTTCTCTTGCGTGGGCGGAACTACCGGCAGTCCGTCGCTGAAGCCGCGCTCGTAGTAGTACTCGATGAGGTCCACGCCAGCGGGAACACGGCTGGAAACCGCCCCTTCTTGCAGTACAGCGCTCATTGCTCTGACTCCTGTCAAACATCGTTGTGTTGGTAGGAGGAAGCATAGAGGTCAGCGCCAATTCATTACAACATTAAACTATTCCTGATTATGATTGCGTTTTGTGCATATATGAAGAGGGGTAGGTAGGCACCCGGTCCACCCTCCATCAATCCGAGAACAGCTCCACGAACTGAATCGTCCCCTTCAGCAGAACCTCGTAGCCATAGCGATTCCGGCAGTTATCGGGAAGGTTGTTGAGCGAAATTGAGGGGCCGCTGAGTTCTTTGCGTTGGCGTGACGCTTAGGTGGTCCCTAATATCTGGACACTCCCCAGCCACCGAGATGACCTCATGACGCAAGATCTCCTGCAAGCATCGAAAGAATTCCTGGTCCGCTACGGCGGCGACACCTTCCCGAACCTCTTCCGTTCTGCGAAGGGCACCATCGTTACCGACAGCAATGGTCGCGAGTACCTTGACTTCACGTCGGGGCAGATGTGCGCGACCATCGGCCACAACCACCCGGCGATCGTGGAAGCCGTCCAGCGCGCGGGCGAAA
>VFQP010004790.1_pt1 | contig 12283 bp, 8 predicted proteins | sample 3512351 | NCBI WGS metagenome assembly VFQP01 (sample SAMN10412372, study PRJNA504923) | tailings metagenome | isolation source: Relicate 1 Philex TSF1 revegetated site | place: Philippines: Tuba, Benguet | collected 2017-08-29 | reverse complement strand
TCTTCGGATGGCAAGCCCAGCTGCGCGAACAGATCGGAGAAGTGGTGGAACGGGGTGTCCATGGAGACCTCCAGGTAAGCAACGATATGGCGGCGCAGATTGCCACCGCCGCTTGCTGCAGGATAGCAGCGCTATTTCCAGATGCTTCAGCGATTGATCTGCCGGACCGCACGATCGCGCTGCTCCTGCGCTTCCCTGAGCAGGCGATAGGAGACGTAGTACTTGTAGATGTTTCTCACATACGTGGTGGTCTCGATGCCGACTTTTTCGGCCACGACGATCTCGACGTTGTTGAACCAGACGTCCGGGTTGAGCCCACGTTCCGCGGCCAGCTTGCGCATCTTCGCGATCTTGCCGGGCCCGGCGTTATAGCTGGCAAACGCGAACAGTGGCCGGTCCACTTCAGAGAACTTGGCATCCTGGAAGTAGCGTGTCATCAATTGGTCAAGATATTTAGCGCCGGCATGGATGTTGGCCTGCGCGACCTTGATGTCGCCGACGCCGAGCTCCTTGCCTGTTGCCGGCATCAACTGCATGATGCCGATCGCGCCTACCCGGCTCTTCGCGTCCTGTTTGAGTTGCGACTCCTGAAAGCCCTGGGCCGCAAGCATCAACGGATCGAAGTTGTACTGCTGGCCAAATTTCTCGAAGAAGGCCACGGTCAGCTCGAATCGCTTGAGTTCGGCGCTCTCGGCGTTGTTGTGAATCTGCTTGATGCCCTGCATGTACTGCTTCAGGCGGATCTGCGCGATGCTCTGCTTCCTGATGAAGTTTTCATAGAAGTCGCCGATGAATGCTTTCAACTGCGGGCTTTGCTTGCGAATTGCCCAGCCCACGTTGCCGCCTTCGCGTACCGCGATCTTTTCATTCACCGTGATCTGGGGCAGCATCTGTGCCCACATGCGGGCCTTCCAGTCGTCGACCACCAGGATCTGTAGCAGGCCGACATTCAACATCTCCATTGCATCTTCGTCCTCGAGGGCATCCGGCAGCAGCGCGAGCCGTACTGGCGGCTTTCCGGCTTTCTGAAAGCGGCTGTTCAGGGCGATGAGACTCTCGTAATAGCTGCTTTGGCGACGTACGTGCACTGTCTTGCCGCTCAGGTCGTCGACGGTGGACAGGGCCGGTGACTTTGGACCGGTCAGCACCAGCTCACGGGTGGGTGTAAGCGCATGCGCGGTGACAAAATCAGCCTGGTTCAGGCGCTCCTGGGTCACCGTCAGGTTGCCGGCGGCAATGTCGCCGAGGCCTTCGTTGAGACCTGGCAGCAGCCGGTCTCGCGTGGTGGGAATGATCACGACTGTGATCGGACGCTTGCCAAGGCGATCCGCGTAGGTCTTGTTGATAAACCGTTCAAAGTCCCGCACGAAGTCCGCGGTGAGTCCGCGCTCATGTCCGCGGTCATTGAAGTACAGCGTGCGGCTGAATGGGACCAGTACACGAATCAGGCGACGCTCGATCATTGCGTCAAGGTCACCGCGCCAGGGCTTGACGGTCAGGTTCAGTTGTCGCGAGGCGTTTGCCGGTGCCTTGGGGGGTACCGCTGCAGGCGTGGTCGCGGACGAGGCCGCGGAAGCGTTTGGCAACACTGCGGCACAGATCGCGCTCGACACCCAGAGCGCAACGCCGAGGAGGCCGGGCAGCAGCCAAGCGCGCGTAGATTGCATCACATGCACCGATGGTCTTGCGAGCCTGCCATCGCGGTCCGTCAGTCTGGATGGCGTCTGGATGGCGGTGGGACTCTACTACAGCATAGCCGAGCAAGATGCCGCTTCAAGGATCGGCATCGCGCATGGCGCGGCGCTGCGGATCTGGTTACAGCAGGCGCTCCGCCTCATCGAGCAGTGCCAGCGCCGATAGCATGTCGGCGCGCGCGATGGTTACCAGTGTGAAGGTTCGCACCAGGGGCGGATCGCCGGGGACATGTGCGGTGAGCAGTTCCAGTTCGCAGGCCGGAGCCGGATTATCCGGCGCGAGCAGCACATTCGTGGCGCTGAGCCGCAGGTTGTCGTGATCGATGGTGAAACTGGTGTGGGCGTCCATGAGCGTCTCGGTCAGGCACGCCAGTTGTCGCTCGAGAACGCCGGTGCTGACGGCAAGCTGCGAGAGTTCATGCTCGTTGCCGGCAATCTGCTCGCGCAGTTTTGCCAGTGTCTGTTCCCGGTCGAGCACATCGCGGCGGGATTTTCCGGCAGCAAAGCGGGCCAGGCCTTCCAGTGCCAACTGATCGAGGATACGTCGCACAATCTCCGCGCGCAGGGCCGCATCGGTGTCGGAGATGATCCTGACCTTGTGATCGCTGAAGCAGATGTTGGTCTGCGGCACATCGGAACGCATGACTTCGCCTTCCAGCGCCACCCCCAGCGTGGTGCGCCTTGTCATGGCCATCCCGAGCACCGCATGGGCTATTTGCGTCTGCGGCGACCGGTCAAAGAAATCGCGCAATTCCGGAGACCGGCTCAAGGTCGGAGCAACGTCGCGCGGCGTGCCGAAGAAGGCATGAATGCAGGCGTCGGACCCCCATGTGTGCGCGGTGGCCTGATGGGGCGCGGGAATGCAGCGGACGAGCTCACGTACATAGTCCAGTGCATGCTCCAGCGCGGGTTGAAGCTGGCGCTGATAGTGCGATACGAACCGCAAGCGAGGATTGAGCCGGGTCACGCGCTCGGCGAGTTCGGCAATTTCGCGAGCGTCGTGAGACGCCGCGCGCGTTGTGCGTCGGTGCACCCACCCCATGAAATCCATGAGCCTGCCCCCGCATTGTTCCCTCGTACGCCGGCCTGCCAGCAGGCAGGCCGCTTTTGAAGTGTAGTCAAACCAGGCCGGAAACTACCGACCATTTCGATGCACGCGGCTGCCTCGACTGACCCGGTTCAGCAGGCATTCAAGTTGTTTCAACTAACAGAGCACGACATTCACGGCTGCTCGTCGGTGACACTGCACATCCAGCAGGGTTTTGCTCCCCTCGCCCGCGATGCGGGCGAGGGGAGAACACCGGGGGTTTGTGAAGCGCTTCTACAGCGCCAACACGATCTTTCCGCCGTTCACTGCGCGCGAGCAGCAAGACATCATGCGGTTGTTGGCTTCGCGCTCGGTGCGTGTCAGCACCACATCGCGGTGATCCACGTCGCCAGCCAGTACGCGTACTTCGCATGAGCCGCACAGACCTTCCTCGCAATCGCTCTGCACGTCGATATTGGCGCAGCGTAGCGCCGTAAGCAGCGTCTGATCGGCGGGAACGTCCAGCGTCAGGCCGGAGTCTTTCAGTTCCACCGTGAATGCCTGCTCCTGCGCAGGATCGAGCGTGCCCAGCGTGGAACTGAAATGCTCGACGTGCAGCGTGTCTTCGGGCCAATGTCCGCAGCAGGCTTCGAGCGCCTCGATCATGCGCGCCGGTCCACACGCGTAGATGTGTGTGTCGGCATCGGGCGTGGCAAGGATCTGGTGAAAGTCGGCGCGCTGGCCTTCGTCACTGGCATGGACATGAAGGCGGGCGCCATGCAGTGCGGCCAGTTCATCGAGCATGGCCATGCCCTTGCGCGATCTTCCGCAGTAGTGAAACGCGTAGTCGATGCCGAGGTCATGCGCACGGCGCGCCATCGCGCTGACCGGGGTCACGCCGATGCCCCCCGCGATGAAGATCGCCTTGCGGTGGGTTTCATCAAGCCGGAAATGGTTGCGTGGACCGCGCACCTTGAGCTTGTCGCCCGCGCGCAGGCTGCTGTGGATCCATGCCGAACCGCCACGACTGTCCCGCTCGCGCAGGACCGCGATCTCGAAGCTGCCGGTATCGGCCGGGTCGCCGCAAAGCGAGTACTGGCGCGAGATACCGGTATTGCCGCATTCCACGTCGATATGCGATCCCGGCGACCAGCGCGGCAGCGCGCGGCCGTCCTGCGCCACCAGCCGCAGGCGCAGCACGTCTTGTGCGGCATGTTCCAGCGCCGCTACGACCAGCGTCCGGCCAATGGTCTTGCCGGTAGGCTCCCCAATGCGCACCGCATCGCGCGGCGCCAGCACCGCCGGGTCGGTACGTTCGGGGTTCCGTGCCGGGTCCCATTCCACCCACAGATGCTCGGGGCCGCGGAACGAGGTATTGGGCACATAGGTGAAACGCTGTTCGGCCAGGCGCATATGGGGCAGCCGGCTGGTCAGTTCTTCGAGGAAGATCTGCATTTCCATGCGCGCCAGGTTCTTGCCCATGCACTGGTGCGCGCCATAGCCGAATGTCAGCTGGTCGCTGGCATTGTCGCGATGGATGTCGAAGAGATCGGCATCGGCAAAATGCCGTTCGTCGTGGTTGGCCGAAGACGTGACGATCAGCAGCTTGCTGCCGGCAGCCAGCCTGATGCCGCCGACGTCGGTATCGCGGGTCACGATGCGGCGCCACGCAGCCACCGAGCCATTGTGCCGCAGGCATTCCTCCACGGCATTCGGAATCAGGGCCGGGTCGGTGCAGATCTCGCGCCAGACGTCGGGATGCTGCAGCAGCAGCTTGAGCGCATTGGCCGAGGCATTGGCGGTGGTCTCGTGCGCGGCCACGATGCCGGCCATCATCATCGAATGCAGATAGGAATCGGTGACCACCTCGGGCAGCTCGCGCTGGCGGCGCAGGCCATACTGCATCCACCCGGGGCCGGACGGATCTTCGCGCATCTTGTCGAGGATGCGGCCCGCCAACTGCCAGAAGTTGCCCACGGCATGCGCCACGGCCACCTGCTCCTCGGGCTTGGGACGGCCCCATGTGTTCACGGTGTGGGCAATCGAGTACTGGCGCAGCAGGTCCATGTCTTCCTCGGGCACGCCGAGGAAATGCAGCGCCACCGTCAGTGGCACTTCCCAGAGCATCTGGTCCACCAGATCGGCGCGGCCGTCGTCGATGAAGCGATCAACGTATTCCCGCGCCAACTGTCGCACCATCGGTTCGTGGTGCGCCAGTTCGGCCGGTGTGAACGGTTCCATCAGCGCACGGCGGCGCGGCATGTGCGCGGGCTCGTCCTCGTTGACCAGCGTGCGGTTCATCGCATAGCCATACGATGCCAGCACCGCGTTGGCGGCCTCGCCGGTGGGCGTGATCTTCTCCAGCGCGATGGCGGGGCTGAAGGTGAGGTTGTCGCGGAAGATCGCCTTGATGTCGTCGAAGCGCGTCACCACCCAGTAGCCGAGCTTCGGGCTGTAGAACACCGGCTCCTGTTCGCGCGACCAGCGCACGTAGTCGGGCGGGTCCTGCTGGTAGCCGTCTTCGAACGGATCGAATGCCGCGGCATTGTGGCTGATCGGGCAGCCATTGGGCGCGCGCAAGGCGCTGTGGTCGATCGGACAACCCCCGTTGCCGGGGGGCGTCGTGGCGGACTGGTTCATGCGTGACTCCACCTGCAAACATCAAAACGTCGGGGTTCAGTCCAGCGAGATCTTCAGGTCCTGGATCAGCCGGGTCCAGCGCGCGGTTTCGCTGCGCAGCAATTCGCTGAACTGTGCCGGCGAGTTGCCAACCGGTTCCACGCCGAAGTCAATGAGCTTCCGGTTGATGGCGGGGTCCTTCACTGATGCCACCACCTGCCGGTTCAGCGTGTTGATGACGTCGGGCGGCGTGGCGGCGGGCACCACCATACCGACCAGTGCGGCGGCTTCCACGTTCTTGTAGCCAAGTTCGGCGAAGGTCGGCACATCGGGGAGCTGCGGCAGCCGGGTGGCATTGGCCACCGCCAGCGGACGCACCTTGCCGCCCTTGATAAAGCCCGCGCCGGCCGCGTAATCGACCATCATCGCGGGGATCTGGCCCGCGGCCACATCCGACAGCGCCGGCGCCGCGCCACGATACGGTGCGTGCGTCATGGTCAGGTGCGCTTCCACCTTGAGCAGTTCCATGGCCAGATGGTGCGGGCTGCCAGCGCCGGCCGACCCGTAGTTGACCCCTCCAGGTGTGGCCTTGACCTGGGCAATGAATTCCTGTGCCGTCCTGGCCTGCGTACCTGGTCCAACAACAAGGATCATCGGGAAGCGGCCAAGCAGGGTCACCGGTGCCAGGTCGCGCGACGGGCTGTACGACAGGGTCTTGTACAGGGCAGGATTGAAGACCAGCGTGCCGTTGTCGGCGGACAGCACCGTGTAGCCGTCGGCATTCGAGCGTGCGGTTTCCGAAGCCCCGATCGCGGTATTGCCGCCGGGCTTGTTGTCGACCACCACCGGCTGGCCCACGCGGCCCGCCAGTCCCTGCCCGATGGTGCGCGCCAGGAAGTCCGAGCCGCCGCCGGCCGGGTAGGGCACGATCCAGCGGATTGGTTTGGCGGGGTAGGTTTCGGCAGCGTGCGCGGGGGATGTGCCCACGGCCAGGGCAAGGCAAACAGCAAGCAGCGCGGTTGGCTGAAAGCGGGTCATCGGGGGTGTCTCCTCGTTATACGGCCAGATTATTGGTTGGCCTGTAGTGCGTGCATCATATGGCGGCGAACAGCGCATGGCTAGCGCTACGCCGCTCAGGATTCACTCCGGACGCTTCGGAATATTCACTGCTCGCTGCACGGCGGGGCGTGCCACGAACGCTGCCAATACGCGCGCCACCTCCGGAAACTCGTCGATGCCGACCAGATGGCCCGCGTCATAGAAGCCGAGCAGGTTGCGCACCCAGGGGAAGGTGGCCATGTCGGCGATCGTATAGTCATCGCCCATGATCCACTGGCGGCCCTTGAGCCGTTCGTTCAGCACGCTCAATAGCCGCTTCGATTCCCCCACGTAGCGGTCGCGCGGACGCTTGTCTTCATAGTCCTTGCCGGCGAACTTGTGGAAGAAACCCACCTGACCGAACATCGGCCCGATGCCACCCATCTGGAACATGACCCACTGGATCGTCTCGTAGCGCAGCGCCGCGTCGGCGGGCATGAACTTGCCGGTTTTCTCGGCCAGATAGATCAGGATCGCGCCCGATTCCCACAGTGCCAGCGGCTTGCCGCCGGGGCCATCGGGATCAATGATCGCCGGAATCTTGTTGTTCGGGCTCAGCGACAGGAACTCTGCCGTAGTCTGGTCATTCTTGTCGAAGCGCACCAGTTGCGGCTCGTAGGGCAGGCCCGTTTCTTCCAGCATCAGCGAAACCTTGATGCCGTTGGGCGTGTTCAGCGAATACAGCTGCAAGCGGTCAGGATGTTGTGCCGGCCATTTACGGGTAATCGGAAAAGCGGACAGATCTGCCATAGGGAGTCTTCGGTTCTGGGGTGGGCAAAACGATCATGGTAATGGGTCCTGTCCGATTCTGCCGGGCCGCGTGGCCGCAACCGTTTCCGGGGCGCGCCATTCGTTCAGGGAAAACCATTATTTGACTGGGTATCAAAAAGTCCGTAACTTTAATTGTGTGTATGTCAATTTCTGCCGTCGGTGAGCCTAGGCTTTGCAAGTGACGGTCAGCGCAGGACTGCACATCGCTGGCCGCTGTCCGGCCGCGATCCAAGACCAAATTACGGAGAAGACATGAAACGGAGCCTGGCCATCGCCGGTGCGCTGCTAGCGACCGGTGCGACCGCGCACGCCCAATCATCGGTCACGCTGTACGGCGTGGCCGATGCGGGAATCGAGTACCTGAACCACGTGCCCAATGCCGCCAAGCAGAGTTCAAGCCTGGTGCGCATGACTTCCGGGAACATTGCTGGCAGCCGTTGGGGGTTGCGTGGCGTTGAAGATCTCGGGGGTGGCCTGAAGGGTGTGTTCGTGCTCGAAGGTGGGATGGTGCTTGATACCGGCTCGGCCGCGCAGGGCGGCCGTCTGTTCGGCCGGCGCGCGTATGTGGGACTCGATTCGCCGTACGGACAGGTCACGCTGGGCCGGCACCACAACCTGACTTTCGACCTGGTGATCGGGTTCGATCCGATGTACTTCGCGCCGAAGTATTCGTCGTACTCGCACGATACCTGGCTGGCTGGCCGCACCGACAATGCGGTGAAGTACACCGGCAAGTTTGGCGCGCTGACCGCCGCGGCGTTGTACAGCTTTGGCGTGGATTCGACCATTGCCAACGGTGCCGAAGTGCCCGGCAACAGCCGCGTGGGCCGCGAAATGAGCGCGGGTTTCTCCTATGACATGGGTGGCGTGCGCTTTGCCGGCGTGTACGACCAACTCAACGGCACGTCGGCGGCAACCGCGGGGCGCACCGAGCGTCGCTATGTGGCATCGGCCGCGGCGGACTTCGGGCCGGTGTCGACGTATGCCGGCTACCGTCGCCTGGTCAGCCAGATCCTGACATCGATGACGCGCACGGACCTTTTCTGGGCTGGCGCCACCTACAACTTCAGCCAGGCGATTGCGCTGACCGGCGCTGTGTACAAGACCAATGATCGCACCTCGGCGAAGGATCCGATGTCGATGGTGTTGTCGGCGGACTATCGCTTCTCAAAGCGTACCGATGCCTACCTTACGGCCTCGTACACCCTCAACAAGGGCGGTTCCGCATTGAGCGCGAATGGCTACGACGGCACCGTGATTGCCGGAGCCAATCAGTTCGGCGCGGTACTTGGCTTGCGACATAACTTCTGATCAGGTTGTCGACTGGCGCGCCGGCTGGGTCGCGCCTTGCGGCGTGCCACGCGTGTGGCACGCTCTTTTTCCCGGCATCGGTTCGCATTTCACGGAATTATTTGACAGCATATCAATTAAGTACTAGATTATTGAGACGGTCGCATTTACGAAGGAGACAACGTGACTGAAGCAGACAAGCCGCAGGTGACGGCAGGAATGCGTGGCGCCTCGTGGGACGCCCGCCTGATGAACCGCTCATATCAGATGGTGCCGTATGCGTTGGGCACGGCCGATGGGCAACGCACGCTTGGCTTCCTGTTCAGCGTGACCGGCAACGAAAAGACCGTGGTCTCGCTGATGCATCCGCGCGAAATGGCCATCACGCACTACCTGGTACCGTTCGTGCTCGATGCCGGCTGCGCCTGCTGGGTACAGGGCCCGCGCTCGATCGGCAACGACCTGCGTCTGGAGCACGAGACCGCGTTGTTCGACGTGGCGGCAGGTATGGCGCATCTGCGTGAATTGGGTTTCGAGAAGATCGTGATGCTCGGCAACTCGGGCGGCGCCGGACTCTACACGTTCTACAACCAGCAGGCGCTGACGCCGCGCGAAATGCGCATCGCACGCACGCCGGGCGGACGTCCCACCAATCTGGGCGAGCTGCATATGCCCGAAGTCGACGCGTTCATTCTGGTGTCGCCGCATCCGGGACAGGGCAAACTGCTGATGAGCGGTATCGACCCATCGGTGGTAGACGAGGACGACCCGATGCAGACCGACCCGGCACTCGATCCGTTCTCGAAGGCCAACGGCTTCGACGCGGAGACCGGCAAGGGCAGTTACGCGCCAGACTTTATCGAGCGTTACAAGGTGGGCCAGACGGCCCGCGTGGCGCGCATCGATGCACGCGCGAAAGCATTGCTGATGGCCAAGCATGAAGCGCGCAAGGCCGTAAAGGCCGGTACCGCCACCGAAGCCGAGCGCCGCACCGCCGCGCATGCCCCGATTTTCCAGGTCTGGCGCACTGATGCCGACCTGCGTTCGTGGGATATCACGCTGGACCCTTCGGATCGCAAGACCGGGTCGCTGTGGGGCAGGGATCCGTTGGTGTCGAACTGGGGCAGCGTTGGCTTTGGCCGGATTGTCACGCCGGAATCGTGGCTCTCCACATGGTCGGGACTGTCATCGCATGCCGCGCTCGACAAGACGTTGCGCGCACTGCACCAACCGACGCTGCTGATCGAATATACCGGCGATCAATGCACGTTCCCGGCAGACATTCGCGAGATCTACGACCAGATCCCGGCACCCGACAAACAGCACGTGCGTGTACGCGGCAACCACCACGGCATGGCGCTGAGCCGTGACGAAGAGCCAGGGCAGCGCATTGCCGGCCGGCAAATCGTCGAGTGGTTGCGCGCCACCATGGTTTGAGCGGCGATGGTAAACCTATAAAGAGACAGAGGTAGACAGAGATGCTGCAACCCACCCATGTGCGCCCGTCAATGCTGCTCGACGGCGTGCGCTATCCCGATGAAGCACGCCTGCGCCAGTATGTGGCGGATGGCTACCTGACTGACGAGACGCTGGTTGGCGCATTCCGCCAGTCGTTTAGTGAGCACAAGGATCGCCTCGCGCTGGTCGGCCCGGAAGGCGATATCACATACCGGCAACTCGATGAGCAGACCGAGCGGCTCGGTGCGGCGCTGCTTGCACTGGGACTCAAGCCGCTGGATCGTGCCGTGTTCCAGTGCGGCAACAGCCAGGAACTGCTGTTGGCGTTCTTCGGCTGCCTGAAGGCCGGCATCATCCCGCTGTGCTCGTTGCAGGCCTTCCGCAAGCTTGAGATCGGCTACCTGGGCAACCTGTGCGAGGCAAGGCTTCACGTTGTGCAGGGCGACGATCCCAAGTTCGATGATGTGGCATTTGCCGAAGAAATGCAGGCCGAGGTGCCGAGCCTCGGCGTCATCCTCCAGGCACGCGGCGAGCGGCGCGGCCGTGCCGTGTTGCTGGCCGACCTGATTCGCGATATGCCGCTGGACAAAGCACAGGCCATACTGGCCGACGTCAGGCACGAACCGTTCCAGGTTGCGGTGTTCCAGTTGTCTGGCGGCACCACGGGCGTACCGAAGATCATCCCGCGCTTCCAGAACGAGTACCTGTACAACATGCGTGCGGTGGCCGCGTGCAATGGCTATACCGCGGAAGACGTGCTGTTCTTCCCGACGCCATACATGCACAACCTCAACATGGGTTGCTTCTTCGGGCCGTTCCTGTTGCGCGGCGCCACGGTGACGGTAGCCGCGGATATCTCGGAAAACACGCTGCAGGCACTGGTGCGCAACTACGAGCCTACCTGGTTCGGCGTGGCGGGGCCGATCCTGAACCGGATTGCGCCCGAACTGTTGCGTGGCACGGCTGCCGACAAGGCGCGCCGCAACTTCATTGCGCCGAAGAATGCGGCCAACCTTACGCGGCTGACTGGCTCGCCGACGCATCATATCTTCGGCATGACCGAAGGCGTGATCATGTTCACGCGGCCCAATGATCCGCACGAAATCCGTGAGCAGTCGATCGGTCGCCCCGTGTCGGTTGCCGATGAAGTGCGCATCGTCTTTCCGGGCACCGAGGATGACGTGGCCGATGGCGAGGTTGGCGAGGCACTGTTCCGCGGCCCCTATACGATCCGTGGCTACTACAAGTCAGAGAAGGAAGACGCCACGCGCTTTACCGCCGACGGCTTCTATCGCTCGGGAGACCTGATGTCGGCCAGCGTGATTGACGGCAAGCGCTACTTCTTCTTTCGCGGCCGCATCAAGGATGTGGTCGATCGCGGTGGCGAGAAGATCAATGCCGAGGAACTCGAAAACGTCATCAACCAGCATCCGGCAATCCTCGCGTCGGCTGTGGTGGGCATGCCCGACAAGGTCTATGGCGAGCGCGTTTGCGCGTTCGTCTTGCTGAAGCCGGCCGCGTCGGCGGCGGGCCTTACGCTGCCGGCATTGACCCAATACCTCGGCGATGCGGGCCTGGCCAAGTTCAAGTGGCCGGAGCGGCTGGAGATCATCCCGGAATTCCCGCTTACCGCTTCGGGAAAACTCAGCAAGGTATTGCTGCGCGATCGAATCGTGCAGGTGCTGCGGGCCGAAGCCGCAAAAGACAAAGACACCGACACTGTTCAGCAAGCCAAGTGACGAAGGAACGCGACATGAACCAATCCACCCAAGCCAACGTGCCGGTTGTCGAACTGCACGGCGTCCACCATACCGCCCGCCCTACGTGGAAGCTCGCGGAGACCGTGAACTTCTACCGCGACCTGCTGGGGCTGCCACTGGTCCATGCGATCTCGGCCAGGGGCTGGGGCCCGGACAACCACGCCGACTTCCTGCATTTCTTCTTCGATAGCGGGAATGGCAGCACCATCGCGTTCTTCTACTACATCGGTACCGAGCGACCGGACTGGCTGACGGTGCGCGAGCACTACCAGGACCGCGCCACGCACACCGCATGGCGTGTGCGCGACGAAGCCGAGCTGCTGCAATGGCGTCAGCGCGTGGAAGCCGTGGGCATTCCGCTGCGTTACCAGATCCGCCACGAGGTGATTGAATCGATCTACTTCAACGACCCGAATGGCTACCCGATCGAGATTACGTGGCAGGTGCGTCCGTTCAGCGAGGCCGACCATCACGATGCCGCGCTGACGATCGATTCGGCTATCGAACTCGAACGTGCGCGTGATGCCGGTGCACCTTTTTCATCGATCGATCCGGTGTGGCAACGC
>VFQP010004789.1_pt1 | contig 12293 bp, 15 predicted proteins | sample 3512351 | NCBI WGS metagenome assembly VFQP01 (sample SAMN10412372, study PRJNA504923) | tailings metagenome | isolation source: Relicate 1 Philex TSF1 revegetated site | place: Philippines: Tuba, Benguet | collected 2017-08-29 | reverse complement strand
GAACTCCATGGGGTGCCCGTCCCACCCGCTCGTCGTCAGGTTGCCAATGCTCAGCCGCGCTCCCCTCCTCCCTACCTCACCCCCACACCCACAAGCACGCACCCGGAACTCCATGGGGTGCCCGTCCCACCCGCTCGTCGTCAGGTTGCCAATGCTCAGCGCGTAGGCGCTCGACCCCGCGGGCACCAGGTTGAGCGCCACGAACGTGTCGGCCTGGCGCTCGTACCGCCGCCGTACTGCACACGTGATGCAGGACAGGGACAGGCGCCGGCGACAGCGCTGAGACGCAGCCGATGCCGGTGTGACCGTCCCACGCCCGGCGTTAACAGTCCCCCGCCCTCCGCCTGGCGGCACGGCCCCTGTGCACACCTAGAGGCCACGTGCTGGTCTTGACGAAGAAGATGTACATGAGCATCTGCAGACGGGCAGGCGGCAAGCGCGCAATGAGAGCGCGCCCGCACTTCCCCGTCGCCCTGGCCCGCCACAGTGACAACAGTGCTCACAGCTGGTGCCATCACGGCAACACTAGCAGAGAGCCGGCACGCAGAAGGAGCGCGCACCTGCAGCTCCGACTGTCTGACGTAGACGGACGAGCTGATGAACTCCACAGACCGGGTCACGGAGCCCATGCTGAAAAGGCCCAACAGCAGCTGCACGCGGATGGCGAGCCCAGGGCCCCGGCTGTTGAGCAGCACGCAGTTGTTGACGACCGAGACGTTGCGCAGCGACAGCAGCCGGCTGCTGCCCGCCTGGAACGGCAGGAGCCCTGCGTTTGCGCGAAGAGCGCGCATGCGTCACTGGTGCGCACGCTCGTTGAGCACGGATGAGAATGAGTGCCTGGAACGGGGGCGGGATGCGCGCGCACCAAAGCGCATGCCGGCATCGATGACGCTGGTCTGGCTCCCGGCGCCCTGGACGGTGAGCACGCCGCTGCTGAAGGCCTTGCCTTCCGCCGCCTCCGCATCCGGCACGCTGGTGAAGGTTGCGTTGGCCAGGCGCAGCGTCGTGTTGGCCGGCACCAGCAGCGTCGTGTCCGCGTTGCGACGGCCGTAGGACGCGACGGCGTCAGCGAGCTGCTGGCCCGTCGTGACGGTCTGCTGCTCCTGCGCTGCTGCTCCCGCTCGGCTGAAGGGGCCACGCCAGCTAAGCGCGAGCAGCCCCAGCAGCAGCAGCGGCTGCGCGAGGAACAGCCGCATCGTCACCAACGTGCGTGCATCTCCTGCGTCTGGCTCTGCGTGCGGGCCAGGCCGTCAGTGTCGTGCAGTTGAGACCGTTGACGTGAACGGATGCGAGATCTTTATCCCAACGCAAGGCAGCAAGGCAGCAAGCTCCACAGCCAAGGGCGAGTTATCCCAAATCGAGATCAGTCAGCCTCCATCTGCGCGCCTAGCGCCAGGCGCAGCTCGGTGGCCGTGGGGCGCGCGCGGGGTTCCTCCTGCAGGCACCTGCAAGCGCACGCGACGACGAGGGGCTCTCCCTCTCTCACCCGCAGCCTCGCTGCATCCCGCCTGCTGCAGACGGACCACGCGCACACCTCCACAGCAGAAGCAGCACGGGCTCTGGCGCGCCCGCTTCCGGGCCGAGGGTTCCCAGCCCTGGCCGCGCCCGGAAGCTGCCGTCCTCGCCCACCACGTACGGCGGCTGGCCCGACAGCATCTCCCTGCGCGGCACCATGGGCACGTCGGCTGCTTCCGCCCGTTGCGAATTGTTGCGAAGCGCCAGGGCCCTGCGCAGCGGGCGCCAGTGCCTCACCACATGATGACGCCAAAGCTGAAGACGTCGGCGGCGGGCGACACGCGGCGGTGGCCCAGCACCTGTTGACGCGCACATGCTTGCGGCGCGCGTGCACACGTCTTTGCCCTGCGCGCTCCTTGCGGCGGTCCACCCACGCTGAGCGTCGCGCAGCCCGGGCCGTGGCATCGCACCTCTGGCGCCACGTAGAAGGGAGTCCCGCCCAAGAAGTTGGACACGTGCGTGGCTTGAGGGGCCAGGCGGCGCGAGAGCCCAAAGTCCGCCAGCTTGGCCACCATGCCAGCCAGCTCCGAGTCGTCCAGCTTGAGCAGCACGTTGGAGGGCGTCAGGTCTGCGTCAACGCGCAAAGCAGGCAGGAGGATAGACATGAGAGTAGCAGAGCTTCAGGGTGAGTCAGGTCCACGCGCCACGTGGCGGTGAAGGCGAAGCCGAACGGACTGCGAGGCGCCGCCAGAGGCACGCAAGGCAATGCGGCGGCGCACCTCCGTGGATGATGTTGAGGCCGTGCAGGTACTCGAGGCCCGTGGCCACGTGCAGCAGGATGAGGTACGTGAGCACCTGCGCGCAGCGGTGCATCTCTGCACGGTGACAGCGTGCTGGACAGGGAGAGAAAGGCGGAAGAGACAAGCGCAGCAGAGCACAGCACGCAGAGCGGGCGAGCATGCGCACCCGGTTGACGCTGGCGGGCATCGAGGGGTCGTGCAGCGTCCCCTTTGCCAGCATCTCCCGCAGCGAGCTCTGGCACAGCTCCTGCACGATTTGTGCGGTTCAGCGACGGGCGCGCACGCTGTGTGAGGCAAGACACCACAGGTGGGTGGCGCAGCGCGCCGCGGGGAGCTGTGGCAGCCAGCTCCGACGCTCAGGCCAACAGGCCGCTGGTGGCCCACGTCCGCCCCGCAGCGCTTCCTGTTTCGTCCTGCAGAACAGAAAGCACGCACCTGCACCAGGTAGACCTTGAAGGCGTTGCGGCTGGCCGCCATGTGGCTGCCCACGTCCTCGGCACCTCGGAAGCTGACCTGCACAGCACAACGCAGCGTGGGGTCGCGCGTGTGGGCCACCCAAACGAATCGCGAGCGAGGCTGAAGGGAGGTCGTGCGCTAGTGTGGAGCTGCAACGGAGCACCCACCCGCATGCCCTCTGCCGCCGCGTCGTGGGGCTGGCCCTGGTGCTGGTCATCCATGCGCTTGATGTCGTAGTGGTACGTGGCAACCTGCACGTGTGCGAGTTGCACGTTCCCCACGGAAGCCGCCACTCGTTTGAGGACAGTGCGACGCTTTGCAGCACCGGCAACGCCTCGCACGGCGTTTACGGTGGCACGCGCTAGCGGCGGCCCCCTTGCCCTGCCTCGACTCACCACGTTGCGGTGCCCCAGGCTGGCCGACAGCGCCGTCTCCCACACCGGCGCCTCGTGCCCCAGCTCCCCCCCTCCGTCGCCGCTGCCCGCCTCATACACCATGGTCTTGACGGCCACCGGCAGCCCCCGCCAGACGCCTGCACAGCGCCAGTGATCACGGCGTTGCGCGGACACAACGGCTCCAGTGCGTTGGGCAGGCAGCTGCTTGCACAGGACGGTCGGCGTGCCCGGCCGCTCCGCAGCAGACCGTGACTGCTGCCAGTGCCAGTCCTCACCGACGTAAACCGTGCCGGAGGAGCCCTGGCCCAGCACCTCCACCAGCACCACCTGAGGGCGCAGTGCACAGGCGGATTCTAGGGCAAGGGCCGCGCCCGTGCAGAGCTGCTGCTGGGAGGCAGTCTGCCCAAGGCTCCTGCTGCCCTCGCGCTTCCCTCGTCTCACACCACACCTGGTTGGCTGCCTTGGCCGCCTCCTGCAGCACGCTGTTGTTCTCTGCCGCCAGCCGCACGCGCGCCATGGGGTGCGACGACGAGTCCCGCGGAGGGTGCAGCGAGTCCCTGGGCTCGTGCAGCGAGTCCCTTGTTTGCAGCAGGGGATCGCTGCCTGCGCCTCCCAACAGCATGCCTAGATCCAGCGCGGTGTTCGGTCCCACTTGCTGCCCTATCGCCCTGTGCGCACTGCCAGCGGTCACGTCCAGGGGCGCGCCACGTTGCTGCCCGACCAGGCCAGAGAGCAGCCGCGTGTGCGCCTGCGCCAGCACGCTCCCTGGCGTTGGCGCCGCCACGCCGTCGTTCTGCGCTTCGTCTCCCAGGCCCTGCGCGACACCACGAAGCAGGGAAGCGCCACCGCTCCAGTGCTGCACCACCGCGCTCGCGGCTGCGGGCAACCTGCAAGCCCCTGCTCCGCCGCGCAAAAGCAACTCACCGCCGTGGTGCTCACGAGCCGGCGCTCCGCCGCCTGCAGCGCGCCCACCACCGCCCCGCCCGCCCCCGCAGCAGCGCCGACGACGCACGCCGCCACCTCGAGCGGTTCGAGCGCCGCGCTTACGTCCGCGCCAGTGCCCGTGCCCGTGCCCACAGACGTGTACGCCGCCGCCAGCCGCGCCGCCGCCGCGCCGCCGCCGCCGTCGGTGCTGGCCCGTGGGACTGAGGTCGCGCCCAGCTGCACCGCGATGACGCCGCTGCTGGAGCGGTGATGGTGCTGGAGGTCTGCCTTTGCGGGCGGCTGTGCCATGTCCAGTGCAGCGCTCCCTTCCGGGCCTGCGGCACACGTCTTCGACCTGCGTTCATGCCACGCAACGAAAGACTTGCTGACGCCTCATCAATGTGCAGCAGTCTTGATGAAGCGACGAGGAGGCCTGTGCGCACCTTTTGCCTCGCCTGCGCCTGAGGAGCAGCGCGACGGCGGCTGCCAGCAGCAGCGCGCCTCCCAGCACGCTGCCCACCACGATGCCCGCGATGGCGCCGCCGCTGAGCCCGCCACTGCTGCCATCGTCAGTGCTGCTGCTGCTGGCGCTCGCTGTGGGGACGCAGGCCGCCACCAGCCCTTCAGGCACGGCGGCCTGCGGCCTGACCACCAGCTGCGTGGCGTTGACGCCCCAGCCCGTGTAGCCGCTCAGCTGCACCGCCCGCCACAGGCTGCTCAGGTTCTGACCCGGTGCCAGCACCACCTGACTGATGCTGCCGTTGAGCTGGGCCGCCAGCTGCAGCACCGCGCCGTCCACGCACGGGCGCACGCTCCCGTCCGTGGCCAGCGTGAGCAGCGCCACAAAGTCCTGCTGAGGCAGCACCAGCGTCACGTTGTGGAGCTGCACCGGCGCTGTCTCGCGCCACGAGGCGCCAGCGCTGGTGTTGGCACTGGACAGGCCGCTGGCACTGGCGAGGCTGCTGAGCTGCAGGGCCATGCCGCGGCCTGATGGAGACGAGGACAGTCCCTCCAGCGTCAGCTGCGTGACAAGAAGCCGCCCTGCGAGCGAACGGCATCGAGGGCATGTGCCCGTCAACGAGACGTGGCCTGGCCCCGTGTGGCAGCGGCCCCATGACGCTGCCCGGAGCAGCAGCCAAAAGGTTGCATGAAGCATTCCAAAACGGTGGGCAAAAGCGCTGCAAGTGCGACGCGCACGCCGTGCCCGCACCTGCGCCGGTGAGCGTGAAGAGCGGCGTGGTGCGGCCGGACAGGTCCAGCGCCCGTGGCTCTGGCGCAGGCGGCTCTGCCTCCGGGCCGATGCCGCCCAGCAGCTGCAGCGCGCCCGCCAGCAGCAGGCCTGCCGGGAGCGCGGCCTCAGGGAGCGGCGTGCGGGGCGCCGTGATGAGCACGGCGGGCACGGGCAGCTGCGGCATGCGGAGCGGCGGCGCGAGGGCGGCGGTAATGGACCAACATGCGTATGCTCGGGTGAGCAACGAAAGCCGAGGATGCCACATGTGGTGAGCAGGAATCAGCGTACCTCTGCGGCCTCCTGCTGCGCCGCCACGTCGGCCGCCCACTTCAGCACGCCCGTCACGTTGCCCGCCTCACCCGCCGGCAGCAGCGGCCCCCACACGGGCTGGTAGTCGTTGTCGGCGTCCCCGGGAGGCACCAGCGCCTGGAGCGACGCACAGTGAGCGGCAGGGGTGAGTGAGGTCAGTGAGGTCAGGGGGCAATTGAATGGCGAGCGCTGCAACGCCGCTGACCAGGATGCAGGCGCCGCCCAGGATGCACGCGGGCGAGGAGCTGCAGCAGCACAAAGGTAGTGGGGGCCAAGGCAGTGTGGAGGCAGAGCTCACCTGTCCGATGCAGAAGCGGGGGCGCATGAGCGTTCCGTCGCGCGCCATGGACTGGATCAGCGGGTCGCTCAGGTCGTGCGAGCTCTGCGGGCGGGCGCACATGCAGGGCCGGCCGGCGACCAGGTGTGCACCATGCACGCACAGGCGCCGTTCACCCGCAGTCGCAGGGCACATGGCCCAGCGCAATGGCCTCTCTTCGCACCTGCACAGCGATGTCGGTGCCGGCCCACCCGCTGGGCGTGGCAGAAACCGCGTGAAGCAGGTCGGGCCCCAGGCGTCGCACGGCCAGGTTGAAGTTGGTGAAGGTGCCAAGCTGCCGCTGGTACCGCTGCCGCACTGTGCGCACACACGTGAGACAGGGCCAAGCCGCCGGCCTCAGGTGAATGAAAGTGCCGAGCTGCCACTGCAGCTGGTACCGCTGCCGCACTGCGCGCACACACGTGAGACAGGGCCAAGCCGCCGGCCTCAGGTGAATGAAAGTGCCGAGCTGCCACTGCAGCTGGTACCGCTGTCGCAGTGCGAAGATGACCATGTGCGGCTGGGTGACCCGGGCGTGCTGGCTGGCACGCCGGACGAGGGCCCCCGCATCGTGTCGTGATGAGTGGCATCGGCTGGCAGACATGGATGTCTGCCAGTGTGAGTCACGGCACCAGGGTGCCGCTGTTGTGCCAGGTCTCTCTTGTCCAAGGCAAAAGGAGCCGTAGCCGCCACTCACCGAGCTCCCAGGCGTTCTGCTGCAGCTGGCACACGTACATGATGACGCGGACTTCTGCCTTGCGCAGGTAGAGCCGCACGCCGTGCAGCGTGGCGGTGCGCGCCACGCCCGTGATGGAAAACAGCCCCAGCAGCGACTGCGTCAGCACCGTGAGCCCGGTGCCGCGGGTGCCCACTTGCACGCAGTTGTTGACGACGCTCAGGTTGCTCAAGACGAGCGTGCCGCTCAGCGCCGCCGTGCCCAGCGGCAGCAGGCCTGCAGCAGCGCACTTCACGCAATGACGTGCATTGGCTCCGTGATGCCTTTGCATGCTTGCGATATCGAATGCGATCTCTGGCTGTTTTGCGCCGCCCGCCGAGGCTGACACCCGCCCCACGCACCGAAGCGCATGCCGGCATCCAGCACCGTGCTGGTGCTGCCCGCCCCTTCAATGGTGAGCACGCCGCTGCTGAAGGCCTTGCCGCCTGCCGCCTCCGCATCCGGCACGCTGGTGAAGGTGGCGTTGGCCAGGCGCAGCGTCGTGTTGGCCGGCACCAGCAGCGTCGTGTCCGCGTTGCGGCGCCCGTAGGCCGCGACGGCGTCGGCGAGCTGCTGGCCCGTCACGATCGTCTGCTGCTCAGGCTGCGCAGAGGCGGCGCGCGGACTCGTCTGCGCCAGCGCCAGCACCGCGATCCAGAAGGTGGCAACAGCCGGGCGCACTGCCGCCGCGCGCGCCATGGTGATGCCGTGCCGCAGCCTCACTGCATCGTGGCTTTGCTTTTGCTGCGCGAGTGCGAGTGCGTGAGCGCACTTTAGTCATCGAGATGCCGTTGTGCCGTGCGGTGCAGTACATCCACCCTCATGCGGGGTTCGTCATCTCCTCCGACGTGTTTTGCAAGGGAAGGGTGAGGCCACCAACGGCGCGCGCATACAAGGTTCCAACGCGGTCGGGTTGCGAGAGAGAGGGGAGGCGACGGCGGCCGAGCGTGCTGCGCGGTTCCCAAGCAATCCAAAGGAGGCACACGCCACCCGGGTGGCTGTGCGGTCCTGACACCTGCCCACCAACAAGCACGCGACAACAGCGACGACGGGGCACCCGCTCCCTCGGCGGGCACTCCATGGAGGAAACGTGACTGCGGCTCACGGCAATCAAAGCAAGGAAAGGCGGAGGAGCCGATCTCGCCCACCAATGCTGCGCCGCAATGCCAAAACAGCGACGCCGCGGCGCAAGAGAAGAGAACGACGCCACCGCCCGTTGGGTGCACAAATGGCCATCGGCGAAGCGCTGCAGAAAGGTGGCCGCCCGCGTGCCCAAACCGAGCGCACAGCAGGCAACGCCACCCCTCTATGCGCGACTTGAGGGCACACTTCCAACCGCGCGAGCAGCCCATGCAGCAGTGCACCCCAAAAGCAGGAGGAGGAAGACGCATGCCCTTCGTCTTTGCTGTTGAGTCCCCGACGGCGGCGGCGGCGGCGCGAGAAGAAAGAGCACCCTGGCGTACCCCGGGAGAGAGAGAGAGGAGGGGGCAAACCAGACTCACACACAGGCGCACAGGTGAAGAGGGCATAGTCACGACTGACGCATCACTGCAAGAAGTGCTTAGCGGCGTGCACGCGGAGGCCGCGCCATGGACTACGATCCATCTTGCTCATCGTGGGGGCGCAAGAGTGCGTGTGGGAAAGAGAGTACGTCCGACGGGGAGCGACGACAACGAAAAGAAAGGAGTCTCCACTTTTCTCTTGCGGCAGGCGTTTCCAGCCATGGGGGGCATCAGTCGTCTGGGCGGCCTCGCTGTTCCATCATCTGCGCCAAAGATAGAGCCCAAGAGGAGGTGGAAGGACGGGGGCAACGACGAGGAAGGGGAGGCTCCGCACTGACGGCCTGCATTGCGGACGAGTAGCGAAACGAGGGTGGGGTGCAGAGGAGCGCCAGGCAGCCGCCCCTAGGCCACTCACCACCATCAATCCCACCCCCACTCGCACGAACAGCCAGACCGCAAAACGCGCCCTGGGCGCGTATGCTCGTGCGCACGTGCGCAACCCAAGATGAACAGGAGGAGAAAAGTCAGGTGCACCCGCCGGCGATGAGCGCCCTCCCTGCTCGCGCTCGCGCGTGCAGAGAGGACGAAAGAGTACGCGCCGCACGCCGCTCACCCCGTGGACTGCAGCAGGCGTGTTTCTGCCCCGCCCCGCCTCTGCGGCGTGGCGCTGGTCTAGCCTTGGCGCTTGACACACGCACACACACACAGGACGTGGTCCACTCGCGTCCCGTGCCAGAGGCCGGGTGTTGGGCCCGGGCGATTCCTCCCACAGTTGTCTCGCGCGCGGCAAACGCGCCTGGCCTGGAAGCACGCCCACACGCCCCGCCCCCCCCCCCCCACACGCAGACGGCACGGCGCGCTCGCGTCAGAGGCAAAGGGTGTATTGGCCCGGGCGATTCCTCCCACAGCTGGCCGTGCGGCGTTATGTGGGGCCAAGCCGGGTGGGGTGGGGGTGGGGCGGCAGGCCTGTGAACACGTGCTGTCGCCCCATGACCAGTGCCTCTGTGGCGCGCCCAGGGCGGCCCAGAGTACTCGCTAGCTACCTGTTGCGGCGTCCGCGGACTCGAGAAGGAGGCAGACTGGAGGCGTGGGCGCCGCTGCGGCGCTTTGGGAGGCATAGGCCCAGCACAAACGAGTGCCCCGAGCCCAGGCCGCCATGCATCACGGCGCGTGCGCGTCTAACAGAGGCTGTGCCGCAACGCCGGGGCCGCCCGCCGAGAGATGCAGAGAGGGGGACATGGCGGCCCCTGGCAACCCCGGCCGAGGCCCGGCGCGGCTGCGTCACGTGGAGGAGGAGGCGTGCGGCAGCTGCGCCGCCATGACGGCGCGCACCTCGGCGGCGCTGGGGCGCAGCCGCGGCTCCTGCTGCAGGCACCTGCGCGGGGCGCGCGTCAGGATGGCGAGGACACACGTTTCTCTAGGGGCGGCTCCTGCGAGCCAGTGCGAGGGCGCACGCAGCACCGCTCTTGGCACAGGCTTTGCGCGGCACTGCGCAAGGGGCACAGCTGCGGGCCATGCAGAAAGAAGCCTGCCGGGACGACGCACGCTCTCTTTCCATACCTGAGCAGCATGAGGTGGACGGGCCTGGGCACCGGCACGTCGGGGTTGAGCGCGGGGAAGGCCGGGTTGCAGCGGCTGCTGCCGTCGGGGTCCACCACCCAGGGGCGGTGCCCCGACAGCACTTGCCTGCGCGGCGCACAGACGCGCGAGGGCGCGAGGGCACGGGGCATGTGAAGCATCCATCGAGAGGTGCGCACGCAGTTTGCGAGCTTGCGCTGGCGTCCTCTGGCTCAACGCTCGTGCTGGTGCGGCACGACCCTGGGCATGCAATGCGGGGCATGGGCCGGTAGGCATGGGCAGTGGAGTGCCCGCTGCTCACCAGGTGATGACGCCGAGGGAAAAGATGTCCGAGGCGGGCGACGTGCGCTTGTGGTGCACCACCTGAGGGCAGCAGCAACGGCGGCGGCGGCGCAGCTAGCTAGCGTCAGGCTGGGCGGGCGCCGCGTGCATCAGCGCTTGGTGGCGGTGGAGCGCGAACGACAAGGGACGGCGGCGCGCACCTCTGGCGCCACGTAGAAGGGCGTGCCGGCGGCAAAGTTGGACACGTGCGTGGCCTGGGCGTCCAGCCGCCGGGAGAGGCCAAAGTCCTGCGGGGCGTGACGACGGCACCGCCAACGAGATGAGCATGGCACGTCAGATGGACAGGAGGAAGAAGGTCAGGAGGAGGAGGACACAGCCAAAGGGGACGCACCGCCAGCTTGGCGACAATGCCGCACGGCTCTGTGTAGTCCAGCTTGAGCAGCACGTTGGCCGGCGTCAGGTCTGCGGGAAAGTTGTGTGAGAGATGTCGCAGTGAGCAAAGCGAGGCCCGCGCCGCACCTCGCTTCCACCGCCGCATCAAGAGCTGTGGGCCCCGCGCTGGGTGGCGACATCAGCGGCGAGCGCACCTCCGTGGATGATGTTGAGGCCGTGCAGGTACTCAAGGCCCGTGGCGATGTGCGTGAGCAGCGAGTACATGAGCACCTGGGCACCAGCACAGCGTGGGGGTGTTTGCGTGGCGGTGTTTGCGGAACGCAAGAAGAACCAAAACGCAAGAACACCTGGACAGAGACAGGCGGTTGACAGTTGCAGAGGGCGCGTGGCGGGCAGGCGCCGCTGGTGCTGCTCCTGGCGACGCAGCCACAGTTGCAGCACATGCCCCGTCACACCTGATTGACGAGGTGTGAGCACCCGGGGTCGTACAGCGCGCGCTGCTCCACCACGTCCTGCATCGAGCTCTGGCACAGCTCCTGCCGGCGCACGAAGACGCAGCGCCAGGCACGCACGCGGTGCGAGGGCCGCGTCAAGGCGACCCCCGTGCGTGGCGGTAGGATGCCAGCGGGCGCACGCAAGAGCCGCGACAAGCCACGCGCTCAGAGGGCGCAAAACACGACAGCGCCATGCTGCTGCCAAGCAACGCACTGCTGTCCGCCCATTCCCAGCCGCGCCAGCGCCAGCGGGCGCCACGAACGCACCTGGATGAGGAAGATCTTGAACGTGCTGCAGTTGCTGCGCGCCTCCTCCGAGTTGCCGCCGCCGTTCTGACCTCCCCGGGCGCTGATGTCGCCTTGGTAGCTCACCTGCCGGGGGGGAGCACCAGCACTTCGCCCTAGGGTTGGAGCTAGGGTTGCCTTTGTGACCGCCGCTGCCACCACCAAGCAGCAAGCGAGAGAGCAGCAAGCCCTGACAGGGCATGCGCGCATGCGGACCTGCAGGCCCTCGGTCTCCTCCTGGCCCGGCAGCTTGTCGGTGACGCGCTTGATGTCGTAGTGGTACGTGGCCACCTGACCGAGCAGCGCGCGTGTGCCAGCAACGCCACGCGACCAAATCAGAGCATGGCCAAACGCAAGCCAGCAGCTGAGGCACACGCGGCGACAGGCGCCACGCAGCTCACCACGTTGCGGTGGCCCACGCTGGCCGAGATGGCCGTCTCCATCACCGCCGCCGCCTGCTGCTCCTCGCCGGGCGTGGCCTCGTAGACCATGGTCTTGACGGCCACCGGCAGCCCGCGCCACTCGCCTGAAAAGACCACGCAGGCGGCGCCCATGCCCCGCGCACACGGTGACAAGCTGCCACGCCAAGTGGGCCAAGCGCACGGCAGGGCTGTGAGGCTTGCCGTGTCCAGCAGCGAGCGGCAGCGCGTGGCCACGCACCGACGTAGACCGTGCCCGATGACCCTCTCCCCAGCAGCGAGTGGATCACCACCTGAGGCCAGCGAGGCAGAGCAAATCAGACCAGGCGACGCATTTCCTCGCCCCGTCCGCGCTGGCGTGCAAGAGAGGCAGGGCGAGGAGGCAAAGCGACGAGCGCCAGCAGACATCGCGACGTCTGCGCAGCCTCCTGCAGGTTCCGCTGCCCCCCGCCACAACGCCACCCGAGCACAGGCGCAGCAGCGCCACGGTGCGCCCAGACCACACCCACCTTGTTTGCCGTCTGCGCCGCCTCCTGCAGGCTCGCGTTGCGCGACGTCGCCTCCTTCACTGGGTCCAAGGTCCCACTGCCCGCCCGCCCCGCGCCACCCGACCACCGCCCGCCCGACGAAGCCCCGCCGCCCGCGCCCTTGCGCTCGCGCGAAGCCGCCACGTGGCTGGGCAGGCTGGACAGCAGTAGCTCGTGCGCGCGCCCAAGCAAGCTCGGCGGCCCCGCCACCG
>VFQP010004788.1_pt1 | contig 12297 bp, 13 predicted proteins | sample 3512351 | NCBI WGS metagenome assembly VFQP01 (sample SAMN10412372, study PRJNA504923) | tailings metagenome | isolation source: Relicate 1 Philex TSF1 revegetated site | place: Philippines: Tuba, Benguet | collected 2017-08-29 | reverse complement strand
TTCTGATTAACCTGAAGTGAGACTGCAGCGAACGCCATGCAACGACGACGACGACGACGACACCCTGGCGCCTCGTGCTGCGCCGCCCCCCAGGTACCTTCCCGCGGGCTGCTCAACGTGGTGGCGGCGCCGCACCTCTCAGAAGCCAGCACCTACGAGGCCGTCGCGCTGCCGCCGGCCGACGCCTCAACCGCCGGCCAGGGCAGCGACAGCCAGCAGGAGCACGCCGCCAAAGGGCAGTTGTTTGCGGGGAAGGGCGAGGGAGCGGGAGTGGGGGAGGAGGGCGGGGGCCGGTCGTCGCTGCTGCTGACGTCGCAGAGCCGCAAGCGGGGGCAGGGCGTCAGCATACGGGCGGCGGCGGGGAGGGACGGCGGCGCGGGCGAGGGCAAGGTGGTGCCCGGCATCCGGGACGCAAAGGTGGAGGCGGTGACCAAGCAGCTGGAGCACATGGTGAGGGCTTTAGGGCTTGATTGGGGTCTGGCGGCGGGCGTTGTCGATCTCCCCTCCGCCCTCAATCCGTTGCGTCGTGGCGGAGCGTCTGGGCGCGGCGGCCGGCGCACTGCCCGGCGAGTGGGTGATGGCGCACGCCTGGCGCCTGGTGTCGTCGCGTGGGCGCCTCCTCCTTCACGGCTGCGGCGTGGTGCGGGCGGTGCGGGCCCACCCACCGCAGGGCTTCCGCCCGCCGCCTGTGCCGACACCACGTCACGCAATGATTGTCGTGCGGGCGTTGTGGTCTCTGCTGCACCTCTGCAGGGCTCCCACGCCGCCTGAGCCGTCAGAGCGTGACGCAACGATGTCGTGCGGCCGGTGCGCGCCCACCTACCGCAGGGCTTCCGCCCCAAGCTGGGCGGGCACTGGCCCACGGGCCTGCCCTTCCTGGACCTGCGGAGCAAGCAGCACCGCGACTCGTGGAAGGCGGGCATCCAGCTGCCCCTCACCCAGGTGGACATCACGCCTCTCAAGGTGAGGGGGGGGGAGCAAGCAGCACCGCGACTCGTGGAAGGCGGGCATCCAGCTGCCCCTCACCCAGGTGGACATCACGCCTCTCAAGGTGAGGGGGGGGGAGCAAGCAGCACCGCGACTCGTGGAAGGCGGGCATCCAGCTGCCCCTCACCCAGGTGGACATCACGCCTCTCAAGGTGAGGGGGGGGGAGCAAGCAGCACCGCGACTCGTGGAAGGCGGGCATCCAGCTGCCCCTCACCCAGGTGGACATCACGCCTCTCAAGGTGAGCGGCGTCAGCGAACCGTTTTGTTCCCGCCGTGCTGGCTGGTCTCCCCCAAGCGCGCGCGCGCTCAGTGCCTTGCCCCCCTCGGCAAGGGCGTGGTGCCGCGTGTGCTCGGCGCTGCGGTGGGCACGCGCACGCTCCGTTCCTTCATTTCTCAGGCTGATGCTGCTGATGGCACCTGGTTGCTCCCCTCCCCCACGTCCCACAGGAGGTGATGTGGGGCGTGCCGGACGAGGTGTGGCCCCCCTCCTCCCCTCACGCCGCTGTGCTTGCACTCCCTCACGCCTCTCTTCTTCCATCCTCGCACAGGAGGTGATGCGTGGCGTGCCGGACGAGGTGTGGTCCGAGGCCTACCAGGCAGAGCACAACGCCGTGGTGCAGGGGCGAGACAACAACATGAACAAGTTCAAGCCCGGCGTGGGCGCCATGTGAGTGTGGGGAGGAGGGGGAACGCGCCGCGGCGCAACGCGGGCAGGGCGCTTCTTGCGGCTGGCGTGGGGGTTGCGGACGAGGACGGAAGTCGTTGCTGCGCGCCAGGCGATCGAGTGTGCACCGCTGTGCACGTGCCGGCCGCGGGTGGGACGCGCAGGTACCTCATCTTCAGCGACCGGACCATCAACAACACCTACTTTTTCCCTTACTGGGAAAGGTTCAAGCACGTGGTGGAGCCCATCGTCAGGCAGGTGAGCCAGGCGGGGCGCCGGCCTGCACCTCGCACGCGCTGCGCACGGCGTCAGCCGGCGCACGCACAGGCGTCGCTTGTCGCTCCGTCCCCTCCCTTCTCCTTGCCTCAAACGCCCGCTCGTCGCGCGGAATCTCCACCCCTTCGCTACTGCCGTTCCCCACCTCTGTGCGCCACAGCAGCCTCCAATGTCCGTGCCTTGCTTTCTCTACCCCGCGCCGCCGCTCTCCGCCTCCCTCTGCTCCCCTCTGCTCCCCTCCACCTCACTGTGGACGCCCGCTTCCCTTGCGCTCCCACCTCCTTTCCGTCCCGCCGCACCTGCTCTCTCTCTCCGCCCCCCACCGGTGCTGCCTCGCAGGTGATTGGCGCCGAGTCCATGCGCAAGGTGGTGCGGCTGCAGTTCGCCAGCATGCCGCCGAAGTCAGTCATCCGGCTGCACCGCGACACGGGCGACTACGCCAAGTTCGCGCACCGCATCCACCTGCCAGTCATCCTGGAGCGCGACGAGGTGTCCTTCGAGGTGCGGGTTGCAGTGGTGGTGGACGGGGAGTTTGCGCGTCCTCAGACGGACGGAACGCGGAGGTGCCATGGCCTGATTATCCTTCCCCTCTGCCGTTGCCCTGCGCTGGTCTCCACAGGCATCACTGAACACGTCAGACCTTGATCCTTTGCATGTGCTCCTTTTCCCACGCGAACCGGCTGCGTGCCGCAGGTGTGCGCGGGCCTGGAGAAGCGCCTCAAGGAGATCAAGGGCGAGGTGAACGACGCGCACGTCAAGCCCGGCGACTGCACCGCGCTGCCCATGGCTGAGGGAATGGTCTTCGAGGTGCGCTGCAGGGGATGGCCGCACAGCCGCACCAGGTCAGGCTCGCACGGCGGCGCGTGCGGCTGCCGCTTTGGCGTCAGTCACGCGGCCCGTGTGGCCAAGAGCAATCGCCCGTGCACGTGACGACGAACACCTCTGCGCCACGCGCGTGCTGTGCTGCGGAGTTTGCCCATGGAGTGTGCGCTCCCTCTGTGCGCTGCGCTCGGCGTGAAACGTGCCTGCCGCGCGCGCGCGGCGCATGCTTGCCTTGCCTCCTGCCCCCCCCTGCGCAGCTCAACGCGAAGCGTGCCCTCGTGCGTGTCTGTCCGCCTCGTGCACTGCGGAGCCCGGACCAAGGAGTGTGCCCTTGTGTGTGGTGTGCCCGCGTTGCGCCCCCCCCCCCCCTGCGCAGCTCAACAACCGGCTGCTGCACCGCGTGTTCAACCACTCGCCCAACGTCTCGCGCGTCCAGCTGGTGGTGGACGTGGCCGAGCGCGACAAGAAGCAGCACCGGCTGCTGCCCGGTGCGCGCTGCACAGCACGTCATCCTGGCACGCTCTCTGGCTGAGCCTTTGCGCCTTGGCACAGCTGGCTTCCGGGCGCGTGCGGCAGGCCGAGGCCCGCTGGCTCCAGGTGCGCGAGCACGCCGCGTGCTGTGCTGTGCTGCCCGTCCGCAGGTGCGCACTGCGCGTACGTCAAGGGCGTCATCACGTGCCCGGCGGGCACCAGCATCGACCTCTGACTGGTTCAAGGTGGCCGCCAGCGCCCAGCCCACGGCGCTGAGCTCATCATCCCCTCGGTCTCCCCGTCATCATCACGATCTGTCGGCCTCGATCTGTCGCGGACATCCTGCCCCACCGCGCGCACGAACCCCCTCTCTGCACCCTTGACCACCTGCGCAGCTGCAACGATCCAGCAGCTGTCGCCTCCGCTTGAGCTCACCTGTTCCAAGACAGCGTCCCTGTGCTTCCTCCCAGACCTCGTCGGCCCCGCAGACAGAGCGCGAGTCGCGAGCTGCAGCAGCGCGAGACGTTCAAACGCGGAGGAAGACGAGATGGAGCGCAACCCGTGGTGGCAGCAGATCGACGCGGCCGCGTGCCCCGCGTGGGACGGCAAGCCGGTCGGCGTCAAGCCGGACGGCGGGGGCAGCGTGCGCGGGCAGGGCCTCATCGGCAAGATGCTGCTGCACCGAGCCGCGCACAACCGCGACGCCAAGCGTGAGTCTCGGTCCCAACGCCAGATCGGAGTCGACGCGTCCTCCCTCTCGGGCGCTGCACGGCCCGCGCGCACCTCAACCCGGCGTCTTCGAGCACAACACTGCAGGCATCCAGGAGCTGGTAGCGGCGGGCGAGGACGTGAACGAGGTGGAGGCGGCCGGCAACACGCCGCTGCACGCCGCCGCCTTCCAGGACTGGGCCGAGGGCGTCGAGCTCTTGATCAAGCTGGGCGCCAAGGTGCGCTTTCGTGTGTGCAGGCAGACGCACGCGTGCGGTGCCAGAGAGGAAAATCCAAAGAGGGGCTTGGCGCTCAGCAGCCGCCTCCACCCGCGCGCCACGCGCTGAGCACGCTGTGCGTGCCGGGCGTGCAGAGAGACGAGGCTCGCCACACCACGCCACGCCGCGCCGCGCCACGCCCGCCTTGTGCAGGTGGACGCCAGCAACAACGCCGGCGACCGGCCCTGGCACACGGCGCAGTACATGGGCAACGAGGCCGCCATGCGCAAGCTGGAAAAGGTGCGGCCCGACCCCCTGGGGACGCGGCGCCTTGGCACGTGCAGTCAGAAAAAGTAGGACCGCGCTGAGCGGCGCCTGCGCCTTGCTCTCGCGTGCTGGGCGCGCAGAACGGCGCGAGCCAGCGCCGCGGCAAGGTGCTGGTGCAGGAGCACGTGCCCAAGGTCAAGGTGAGGAGCTCTCCCCACGCCTGGACGCTGTGCGTGTGCGTGCGGCTTGCATCGACGGAAGGGCCACCGCCCGCATCCCGCAGCAAGGATCAGCAGTGAGGCGGACGCTGTGTGCTGGACGTGACGGCTGTGGAGGAGCAGTCACGTGAGAGCAGCACGCCGTCAGGGCGGGTCTCAACCACGCGGCATCCTGTTTCCTTGTGTCTCGCGTGGGAGCAGCGCGCGCATGGTCACACGAGGCCGCCCCGCGTGCGTCCTCTGCCGTGTGGCCCGCAGGACTTCTACGCCAAGGAGTGCTGGGCGCACCACCCGCTGCCCTACGCCGACTTTGTGGAGCACAAGCGGGAGGAGCGCCAGGCCTGGGACGCCGCGCGCCGGCAGCAGGAGGAGCTGTGGGCCGCGCCGCCGCTCGAGGGCTGACGCTTCGTTTGCCATGGCTGCGCTGGTGTGGTGGCCGGATCTGCAACAAGAGGGCTCTTGCGGTGCGATGCGCTGCACACGTTGCGTCTGCGCTCATCACGTGCACCATCCAAAGCCAATGAACGGCCGTTGCAGACGCGTCGTCAAAGGGGAAAGAGAAGAGGGGAAGAACAAGCGGCTCGCGCAGTCCTCCGAAGGGAGTGCCCGACTGTCGCTCAGTCGCCCCGCCAGATGTCCGCCGCGTGGCGCACCCGATGCCCAGGTGGGACGCCCGCCAGCGCCCAGGCCACCCGCCCTCCGAGTCGGCCCCGCCCAACCTCCCACTCTGCGCCCCCACAACCCGACTCGCCCCTCCAAGCGCAACGCGCAGCCGCGGGCGCCAAAGCCGCCGCGGGCGCCGCCGCTGCCGCCGCGCGCGACCTCTTGCCGCTGCGCCTGCGCCGTGCTGCGACAACGCCGCCGCCGCCGCCGCCGCCGCCGCTGCAGCCGCATTCCGCGCCTCGCGGCGGGCCGCGACCTGCCCACACCGCTCCCTGGCGTCCAGGCTGCGAGCGAGGCACAAAGGCAGCCGCGGCCCCCTGCGCACAAGAGCACGCGCCACGGCTGGGCCGTAGCGGACGAAGCACAGTCGCCAGAGGCGAGGGCCGCGCACGTGCTGCGCAAGGCATCCCGAGGTGGCAGAAGGGTCACCAGCGCCCGCAACGCCCAAACGTGGCCCTGCGCGCAGCGCCCTCGACGGGGTTGGTGGGGCGCTTTGCGCGGCAAAGCACGCACGCACTCGTGCAAACGCATCCCTCCCGCTCCCTTGGCGGCGACCCCTGTTCCCAGCAATGGCCGGGCCAACCGCGCGGCGTCAAGGGGTGGCAGAAGGAGAGGGAGCCAGGCGCGGCGGGGGAACCGGTTGCGCTGGGCAGGCGTGCGGGAGCAGTCGGCGCGACGCGGCTGGGCGCGAGGTAGGCTGGTAGGAGAGGTCACGACGGAAGACGCCCGCGCAGGAGCTGGGTGAGGGGTCGCCGCCGCAGAGCGGAGCTCACGTGGCGGCGCACCCTCACACGCAGCAGGCTGCCTGACGGCGTCCGTCGCGACCGCTCTGACCATGCACCGCCTGAGGCCCAACCGCTCTCCGCCCAGCCGTTGCGCGCCAGCAGGTGAGCGTACCCAAGCCGCCTGCCTGGCTCCCTCCCGCAACGGCGCTCAACCTCCCCGCCAACCGTTGGCCCAGCCATTTCGTGAGAGTGGCCTCCGCCATAGGAGCGGACGGGGGGGGTGCGTGCAAGCTCGCTGCGTGCACGACTTGCCGCGCATGCCCTCACTGTGCTCGAGCTCGCGGGGGTGGCGCTTCCAGGAGTTGCGGGCGTTAGCACCTTTTTGACGACAACGGAAGGCCTGACGCATGCACGGATGCGGCCCTCACCTGAGGTGGCTGCGACCCAGCCATGGTGCAGCACCGCGCGGCGGCGAGGAGCGGGTCTGGCCCCGGCGCCGCGCCAGCCTGGTGCCGCACCGGTAGCGCATGTGGTGGGCGGCGGTGGGCGGAGGGGAGGGGGTGGGTCGCAGGGCCCGCCGCATCACGAAGGGCGGGCCCGCGGGCAACGGCGGCGGCGGCGGCGGCAGCAGTGTGGCCGTCTCACAGCCGCAGGCGCAGCATGGGCTCGCCGTGCGCGGCGTGCGGGTCGCCGCGTCCCAAGCCGCGGCCTCGGCGCCCGCCGCTGCAGCGTGGCCAGGAGGGCTGGAGCGGGGGCTGCGTGGGGGGGTGGTGAGGCGGCAGGCGGACGGGCCCGAGGGCGGGTGGGCTGGGCAGAACGGCGTCCTCACCCCGGCAGCAGGTACGCCTGCGAGAGGGGAGAGCCTGGCGGAGCAAGATGAGTTGGGTTGGTTGGGCCTTGCGTTTGGTGGCGAAGAAGGGTGCGCCTGCGGGTGGACAGGGAGCTGGCAGGAAGCAGCAAAGATGAGTTAGTTGGCGGGTGGATCAGGGCCATGTGTGTGGTGGCGGAACGTAGGGGGGGAAACGCGGCTGCGCCGGCGAGTAGGTCGCGAGGGGGTGGGCCCCGGAGGGGTCCAGCGGCGGCGTGCGCGAGGGACAGAGGGACGGGCGGCGGGAGGCGGCGCGGTGACGTTGCCAGGCCGGGACAGGGGAGGGGACGTCAGGACTCCAGCGGCGGCGTGTGGAAGGCTGCGAAGAGCGGCAGAGGCGGCACGGCGAGGGGGCGGGTGACGCGCCGGGGACGGTGGTGCAGGGCGGCGTGGCGATGACAGGCGCAGCGGCGGCCTGCGCGATTGGGGAGCAGGCAGTTGTGAGGAGAGCAGGAGAAGCTGGCGCCGCAAAGCAAGCGTCGCAGCAACTGTCAGGCGAGGGCAGGCGCCACAAAGCACTGCGCCCACGCTCACGTGACCTTGGCCCCGCCCACTCGGCGTCCCCGCCGCCGCCGAAACATCACACCTCCCTCGCTCCCTCCGTCGGCCAGACCCGCCCCGCCTGTGCATCCCCCCGTGACGCACCCGCGCCGTGACGTGCCCACGCCGCCCCGGCCCCACCTGCCCACCCGCCCACCTCCCCCTTCCGCTCTCCATGCGCTGCCCCCGAGCCGCGCCGCGCGTATCTGCGCCGCCGCCACCGCACCCGCACTCGCATCACCACCACCAGCGGCGAGTCACGCGCCGCGCCAAGCCTCCGCGCTCCTTCTGCGCACCACGCAGCGGGCCCCGGTAGCAGCTCTGCTCTCCAGAGCCCTGCCGCCGCCCCCGGCGCCACGCACCATCGCAGCCATGCTGAGGCCATGCTGAGGCCACGCCTGCGGGCCCAGCTCAGCTGAGCTTGGCAGCAGCCTGGCGGCGAGGTCGTGACGCTTGAGGCGGCGACAGAGCTCCTATCAGAAGGGCTACAGGGGCCCGCTAACCGGCGCAGAAAGAAGGCGCCCATGGGTGGGTGCGGCCGCAAACGCGGTCCGGGGGGCGAGGCAAAGCCATGGCGGCCGGCAGCTCGCATGCGGCGCAGCCAGGACGCGGCGATGGAGAGATGGAGGGAGGTGGAGGGAGGCTTGTGTTTTGGGGGGGCCGGGTGAGCAGAGGGGCCTGGGCCGCACAGGCAAGCACTTTGCAGGGGGCGCAGGGAGGAGATGGAGTTAGCGGAGGGAGGAAGAGAGGTGGCTGGACCCAATCGGCGGCGGCGGAGAGACGGAAGGGTGGGGCGGTGATGTCCTCGCGGAGGGTCGTGAGGGATGCACGTGCGCAGCGACCGCAGCGGCCGCGGCGCGGGGCCCCAGACGCACCTGGGAGGACGGACAGGTGACGGCGCGTCGTGATTGTGAGGGGAGGAGCGGCGTCGGAGACGCTGGCCCTTCCCACCTGCGTGTGCCAGCGTCGTGGCGCACGCCCAGGTGAGGGGGGACGAGGTGGCATGCTGCCGCGTGCGTGTGCGGGAGAAGAGCGCGCCGCCCCGATGCTGTGCAGCCCACCGTCCAGGATCGCGACCAGTCCCGGCCCGCCCCGCCGCCGTGGTATTTGGCCACAGACCCACGACTGCGGGGCGGCCGGCGTCCGACCCTGGACGATGGCATCACATGCTCGTCACGGCGGCGCCAGGCGTGCGGATGGTGCTGGAGGAGGAGGGGGAGGCGCGGGCCGGGCACTGTGGTGCTCCCCTGCTCCCCTGCTCCCCTGGCCCACCGACCCGATCGTCATTGTGGCATGCGCACCAGCATGCGGCGTGTGGAAGGGAGGGACAGGCGGTGGCAGGCGGTGAGGCGCGGCGAGGGGGCGAGGGTGGCCGCAGCGGCGCGCGAGGGACGGGTGCGGGGCAGTTGTGGCGATGCCAGGTGCTGCGGAGGCCTGCGCGACCGGGCAGCAGACAGTTGTGAGGAGAGGGTGGAGAAGCAGGCGCCACGCACCCAGCGGCGCACCAAAGATGGTGAGGCGTGGACAAGCATAGAAATAGCACTGCGGAAATTTCGCCCGTCCCCGCCGCCGCCAAAACGTCGCTCCCTTCTCGCTCCCTCCCTCTGCCAGACCGGCCGCGCCTGTGCGGCCCCCTGCGACGCACCCGCGCCGTAGCTGCCCACGCCGCCCCGCCCCACCCATCCCCGTCTGCCAAGCCACCATGCCCCCCCTCCCTCCCGCCCTCCATTCACTCCTCCCAGGCCGCGTGGCGCGCATCAAGCTGCCGACACCGCAACCGCACCACCACAACCGCGGTCCGAGCCACATGCCGCCACCGCCACCGCCCTCTCACTCGCACCGCGCAACGGGCCTCCGAAGCCCCGGTCTCCAGAGCTCTGCCGCTGCCCGCGGCGCCACGAACCGTCACCGCCATGGCGGGCCATCGGGGCCGCGGCCCGGCGGTACGATGGTGGCGCCCTGGGCGGCGGCAGAGCAGGGAGTGGTGCTTCGATGGCCCACTGGTGGCACACGAGGACGGCACCGATGCTGGCGGGGCCACAAACGCGGTCCGGGGGCGAGGCAAAAGTTGCGGCGGCGGATGCTCTCCATGCGCCAGGCGGCCATCAGGAGGCAGGGGATTGAGAGCTCGGGTGGAGGAGGAGGGAGGCTTGTGTTTGGAAGAGAAGAGGCGGGCTGGCCTGGAGTACTTGCGGGGTGACCCGCATGGTCCACAGGACGGAGACGGGCTGGCAGAGGGAGGGAGACGAGTGGAGCAACCATCGGCGGCGGCGGGGAGACGGCCGTGAAGCGCAAGGTCGCGATGTGCGGCGGGGAGGTGCTCGCGGCGGTGGTGAGGGACGCACGTGTGCAGCGCCCGCACCGGCCGTGGCGCGGGCCCGCACGCACCTGAGCAGGACGGTGCTGCCGCGCATCTTGGTGAAGCCCACCTGCGTGTGCCAGCGTGGTGGCGCACGTCTGGTGAGCGGGGACGAGGTGGCATGCTGGCCCGTGCGTGTGCGGGAGGAGCGCCCGCCGGCGCCGCCCCGATGCTGTGCAGCCCACCGTCCAGGATCGTGGCCTCTTCCCACCACCCGCGCGCCATCGTGTTTGCTTGGTGCCCCCCGGAGCGCGCGCACGATGACGGGGGCGGGAGGGGTGTGACCGCAGGCCTGGGCGATGACACGCGTATTCATCGTGGCAGCGCCAGGCGCAAGGCTGGTGCCGAAGTGGTGTGCTTTGTGCGGGCCACCGACCTGCCCATCATGACGCACGTCGGCGAGTGGGCCGGCGCGTGTGTGCGCCCTGTCCTTGACGCCCAGCAGGTCGCCGTCAGCGGCAGTCCATGCCCAAGCGCTCCTGCTGCTCCTCCCGCAGCGCTGCAGGCTCCCTTGTGCGCTGCTGCTCAGCGTGCTGCGCTGGGATCGCCGCGACGATCGCCGCCATCCATGGGCCCTGAGCGTCGCTGGAGCCACCTGCAAGCACATCGCGCGGTGGCGGGGGCGAGCGTGTGAGGCGCTCGATCGCGGCGTCGCGGCGAGCGTTCGGCTATGTCAGTGCGCGCCGTGAGCTCGCCTTTGTGCCGCCGTCTTGTCGTGCGCGTGTGGTGTGACTACCTCTGCAGGGGACTGCCGATCGCCACGCTGGTTCGCCGTGCTCTCTCGATCGTGCATGGCGACGCAAGACCGCAACAGCGATTTACTCGCGAAGCTCCACGCCGCAGACGCTTTAGACGATGCCGTCGACGCCCGTCATGGCGCGCAGCACGATGACGGGGCGCTCTATGGGCGAAGCCCCCCTCGAGGTGTGCTACTGGGGTTGACCGGCCTGTGGGGAAGCAGAGCCAAGCAGGGCAGCAGGGCTGCTGCACATCAACAGCATCAGCGCAATGATAGAGCTGCCGCTCCAGGAAGGACGGGGAGGCCGATGCCAGGGTGGCGGCACGCCCGCGCGCTGCGCGCTGCCCGCCCGGCCGAAACCCGTGCCGTCGGAGCACGACTCGACGACCGCTGATGCACCACGCATGCTGCCACGCAGGACTCGCCTGAGGTCAAGGTGGTGGGGATGACCTTGTCCCTGGCCGAGTCGCTGCTGCCCGGCACGGGCTCCGCGCTCTGCATCAAGGAGTACATCGACAACAGCTTCATGGTCACGCCCAAGGTGCGCTGTTGCACCCTTGGGGGCGCCACGAACGCACCCTGGAGCCGCAGTGGGACAGGGTTGCTGGCGCCACGCGCCACCAGCAGCAGCACAAGCGGAGCCGTCAACGGCAGTGGCCAAGCGCAGAGAGAGAGAGAGAGAGAGTCAGGCACAGCGCAAGGTTTGGTGCTTCCGCCGCCGCCCGCGCAGGACGGCGTGAGCGGGTGGAACGCGCAGAACCTGCACGTCTACGTCCACCGCGTGCGCCCGCCGCCCGACGCCCACGGACACCACCACTACCCGCACCCTCCGCGGGCTGGCGGCGGCGGCGGCAGCGGCGGCGCCTCACACGCGCACGCGCAGAACCACCACGGCGGCAGCAAGCAGCAGCAGCAGCAGCAGCCGCCTCCGCCTCCGCCGCCGCCGCAGCCCTACGACGTGCTGGTGATTGCGGACGACGGGCGCGGCATCGGGTCGCTCGATGCGTTTGACGAGGCGCTCAGCATCATCGGGCACACGGAGGACGCGCGGCCGACGGCCATCAACCAGCACTCCATCTCCAGGTGCGCGCTTTGGGCGTGCCGTCGGGCATGGCGATTTGCTTGCGGGGGCCGCAGGCCGGAGCTCCGTCCCTCTTTCCGCGCTGGTTAGCGCCGCCGCGCTGCTGCCGCTGGCGGCCACGGCGTGTGTGTGGGGGACTTGGCTCTGTCAAGCTTCGCGAGGTGTCGGTGCCTGTGGGCTGAGCTCCCTGCACACAGGCTGCTCCTGGTGCTGTTTGCACGTGCGTCTCGCTGCTCATCCCGCAGGCACGGCGTGGGCGGCAAGTTTGCTGACCTGGCCCTGGGTCTGGACGCCTTTTACCTCACCTCGCACGGGGACGTGGACTTCACCATCATCGGCCGCAGCGGCAAGGTGCGCAGTGCTCGAGGGCTTGGGGACGGACGTGGGCGGTGCAGCGGCAAGGAGGTGCCCTTTGCTTGGGGGGCGGTCAGGGAGGGGCGTGGGCTGCTCCATCACGGGGGCGCTGCGGCAAGGCCAGTGCTCGGAGTTTGCTTGTGGCCGACCCGTGCACTCCAACCATCGCCGAATGCGCACGCGCAAGTGCCCCGCGATTCGTACGCCCTCGCTCGGTCCCCATGCGTCTCCTCACCACTCCCGCATTTGTCGCACGCGCACGCTACTCCGCCGTTCCAACGCTCACGCACACAAACAGACGCACATCCCCCCCCCCCCCCCCCCCCCCCCCCCCCC
>VFQP010004786.1_pt1 | contig 12306 bp, 10 predicted proteins | sample 3512351 | NCBI WGS metagenome assembly VFQP01 (sample SAMN10412372, study PRJNA504923) | tailings metagenome | isolation source: Relicate 1 Philex TSF1 revegetated site | place: Philippines: Tuba, Benguet | collected 2017-08-29 | reverse complement strand
GCTGCCGCCGGGCGGGTAAGGAATCAGTAGCTGGATCGGTTTGACCGGCCATGCGTCGGCAGCGTGTGCGATGCGCGGTATGGCCACCGCCGCCGCGGCCAGCAGCGCGCCCAGTATGATTGCCGCCGTGGCGCGCGGCTTGCCAATGGTCGTTGTTATCATGGTGTCTCCCCTCGATGGGCGGCCGTGTCAGCGGCCCCCGTACAGCACGCGATGATCGTTGGCCAGCGTCAATGGCGCTGCCGACAATGCCTGAACCGTCTCGAACGAAACGCCCTCGACAAGTCCGGTTACGATCAGGCCGCCACCGGGCTGTACGTCGATCACGGCCAAGTCCGTGTAGATGCGATCCACCACGCCCAGGCCGGTCAGCGGATAGCTGCAGTCCGCCACGATCTTTGGCTGTCCGTCACGGGTCACGTGTTCCATCATTACGAACAGCTTCGCGGCACCAACGACGAGGTCCATCGCGCCGCCCACGGCGGGAATGGCATCGGGCTCGCCCGTCGACCAGTTGGCGAGGTCGCCGCCGGCCGATACCTGGAAGCCTCCCAGTACAGTGATGTCGATATGGCCGCCGCGCATCATCGTGAACGACACTGCATGGTCGGAGATCGAGGCGCCAGCCAGCAGGCCGATGGGCTCCTTGCTGGCGTTGATCAGGTCGGGGTCGGTTGCGCCGTCGCGAATGACGGGGCCCATGCCGAGGATGCCGTTCTCGCTGTGCAGCACGATCTCGCGGCCGGCGGGCAACTGGTCAGACACCAGCGTGGGCATGCCGATGCCAAGGTTGACCACGCTGCCGTCGGGCATGTCGTGTGCAACGATACGCGCGATCTGCATGCGCGACAGGCGCGGCAGCGCATGGGCACGGATGGAGGCGTCATGCGGCATGCTGAACTCCCGGGTTGGCGAGCACCACGGCCTGGACGAAGATGCCAGGCGTCATCACGTGCTCCGGCGGCATCTCGCCCAACGGCGAGATATTGTCCACCTGGACGATGGTGTGGCGCGCGGCCGTGCACATCACCGGCCCGAAATTGCGGCCCGCGTAGCGATAGGTCAGGTTGCCCCACCGATCGGCGCGGTGTGCCTTGACCAGTGCGAAGTCGCCATGCAGCGGTTGTTCCAGCACGTAGCCGGTGCCGTCGATCACACGAGTCTCCTTGCCCTCGGCCAATGCCGTGCCGTAGGCGGTGGGCGTGAAGAAGGGGCCCAGTCCGGCGCCAGCGGCACGCATGCGTTCCACCAGCGTGCCCTGCGGCACGCATTCCAGCGCCACCTTGCCCGCGCGATACGCTTCGATAAAGGCTTCGGCATTGTTCGAACGCGGATGCGAGCAGATGACCTTGCGCACGCGGCCCGCGCGAATCAGCGCGGCAATGCCAGTATCGCCGTTGCCGGCGTTGTTGTTGACGATGGTGAGGTCGCGCGCACCGTGCGCGAGCAGGGCGTCGAGCAGGGCGCCGGGAATGCCCGAGCCACCGAAGCCGCTGACCAGCAGCGTTGCGCCATCGCCAATGCCTGCCACCGCCGCCTCCAGCGACGGGACGATCTTGTCGATCATGAAATCTCCTAAGGCTGCCGTTGACGGCTTATTGCTGCGGAATGGCGGTGTCCTTGACCACGCGCGCCCAGCGCTGGCCTTCCTGGTCGATGAACTGGCCAAAGTGCTCGGGCGTGTCGCCGCCCGCCTGACCGCCCAGTTCGGCCAGCCGCAACTTGACCTGTGGCTCGGCGAGTGCCGTCGCGGCGGCCTTGTGCAAGTGGGCAATCACGGCCGGCGGCGTGCCGGCACGGGCGACCAGCCCAAACCATGCGGTGACCTGGAAGTCGTCGAAGCCCGCTTCCTTCATGGTGGGCACACCGGGCAGCTCGGCCACTCGCGCGGCGCTGGTCACGGCCAGCGCACGCAGCTTGCCGGCCTGGATCTGCGGCAGGGAGCTGGGCAGGTTATCGACCATCATGGTCACCTGGCCCGCCACCAGATCCGCCACGGCGGGTGCGGCGCCTTTATAGGGCACGTGGATGACGTCGATACCAGCGCGTTTGCGGAACAGCTCGCCAGAAAGATGCACGGATTGGCCCGTGCCGGATGACCCGAAGGACAACTGGCCGGGCTGTGATTTGGCCATCGCAACCAGTTCCGCCACGTTGTGCGCAGGCACCTTGGCGTTGACTACCAGCACATTGGGGACCGACACCACCAAGGTGATCGGCGCGAAATCCTGCGGCTTGTATGGCAGTTGCCGGTAGAGGGCGTAGTTGATGGCGTTCGGGCCGATATTGCCCATCATGATGGTGTAGCCGTCGGCGGGCGCCTGCAGCAGTGCCTGCGATCCGATGATGCCGGCCCCGCCGGCGCGGTTGTCCACCACAATGGGCTGGCCTAGGATCTCGCTCATGCGCTTGCCAACGAGCCGCGCCGCGATATCGGTGGTGCCGCCCGGCGCTGTGGGTACGATCAGCCGGATGGGCCGGTCGGGCCAAGCCGCCTGCGCGCTGCCCGCCATGCCGAACGAGAAAACCGTGGCCGCAACCCATGCGGCCGCCAGACGGGGGATACCCATCGTCTTGGTCATTCCTGTCTCCTTGTGCGGCGCTGGCCCGTCTGGTTGCGGCGGCGCTTACCGTCGTCTTTTTTAATGTCGTGATGCGTGACCTACGATAGGCCCCGGCCCCGGACAAGGGAATTCATGATTCACAAAACTGGGCTTCGGTTTCGTGGAAGGCGGTGCGAGCGATGTAGGTCAGGGATGGCCGGGGCTGGCCCCCACGGTCTTGAAGCCGTCCAGATGCAGGCTCATTAGCCCACGACGGCGCCCTTGATATCGAGCTTGTTATTGATGCTCATGACGCGCGCCACCATCGTGGCGGCCCTAAGACCTCGCCGGGGCGGCGATTTGCGTTTCTGAGCTGAAGGCGATTGCGCTTGGAGCGAGGTTGGACTTCGTTGGTCGCCCCTTTAACGCTGCCGCCAGCGTCGGGGGCGAGCAAGGTGTGGCGCATGCTTCAGATAGACATGGGACGCAACGCTTGGTCCGTAGAAAGGCAGAGAGGACTTCGCACCGTACGGAGTGGAAATGAGGGGGGCCTCGATGCTCCGCGCAACGCCCGCTGTCCCGCTGGTCAAAGACGCACGTCATCCCCTTCTATGAGACGTCTTCCTTTTTCGCCAGTCGGAGATGACGTCTAAAATATGTCTGGTTCTGCGGCTGTTTCCCCGAACGATGATTCGAGAAAATCCATGTCGCAACCCTCGTTGGCCTGACGAATGTGGTGGCTGAACATCCAGCCATAACCACGGCCAAATCGTGGCGGCGGCGCTGTCCATTCTGACCGGCGTCGCGCAAGTTCATCGTCGGAAACGTCCATGGAGAGAGAGCGGCTCGGCACGTCGATGCGGATGATGTCGCCGGTACGCACCAGTGCCAGGTTGCCACCAACGTACGCCTCTGGCGCAACATGCAGAACGCACGCGCCGTAGCTGGTGCCACTCATGCGAGCGTCAGAGATGCGCAACATGTCCCGCACGCCCTGCTTGAGGAGCTTCTTGGGAATCGGGATCATGCCCCATTCGGGCATGCCTGGTCCGCCCTTGGGTCCCACGTTGCGAAGGACGATGACGTGGTCGGCCGTTACGTCGGCGTTCTCGTCTTCAAGCATTGTTTTGAGGGCAGGGTAGCTGTCAAAGACCAGCGCAGGCCCGCTATGTACCATCAATCGCGTGTCCATGGCCGCGGGTTTGATCACACAACCGTCCGGTGCCAGATTGCCGCGAAGCACAGCCAGCGAGCCTTCCGCATAGACGGGATTCTCGAGTGGACGAATCACATCGTCGTTGAACACGCGCGCATCGGCGATATTCTCGCCCAGTGTTCTCCCGGTGACGGTTAGGGCGTGGAGGTGGAGACGGTTGCCTAGTGTCTTCATCAGCGCCGGCAGACCGCCGGCGTAATAGAAGTCCTCCATCAGGTACTGGCTCGTGCCACTCGGGCGCACGTTTGCCAGCACCGGCACCTCCCGGCTAATGCGGTCGAAGTCGTCCAGGCCAATGGCGTGGCCGGCGCGCCGCGCCTGGGCAATGACGTGGATGATGGCGTTGGTCGAGCAGCCCATCGCCATGGCCACCGTGATGGCGTTCAGGAAGGCGTCATGGGTCTGGATGCAAGCGGGCCGAAGATCTTCCTGGACCATCTCGACAATGCGACGACCGACCTGGGTCGCCATGCGTTGATGGCCCGCATCCACGGCTGGGATGGAAGAAGCACCCGGAAGCGTCATGCCCAAGGCTTCCGCAATTGCGGTCATGGTGCTCGCTGTACCCATCGTCATGCACGTGCCGTGACTACGTGCGATGCCACCAATGATGGCTTCCCACTCTTCCTCGCCGAGCGAGCCGGCGCGTCGTTCGTCCCAGTAGCGGAAAGCATCTGAGCCGGAACCCAGGGTCTTTCCGCCCCAGTTGCCACGCAACATCGGGCCGGCCGGCAAGAAAATGCTGGGCAAGCCTGCGCTGGTTGCCCCCAGCAGCATCGCCGGGGTAGTCTTGTCGCAGCCGCCCATCAGCACGACGCCATCGACGGGATAGGCGCGGATCATTTCCTCCACTTCCATCGCCAGCATATTGCGATAGAGCATTGCAGACGGCTTGATGAGGTTCTCACCGAGCGAAATCGTCTGGATCTCCATCGGAAAGCCGCCGGCTTGCAATACCCCCCGTTTGACTTCTTCCACACGCTGTTTGAAATGCATGTGGCAGGGGTTGTAGTCCGACCAGTTGTTCAGGATGGCAATGACGGGCTTGCCTTCCCAGTCGCGCTTGTCATAGCCCATCTGCATGACACGCGACCTGTGGTTGAACGTACGGAAGTCCTCGTTGGCTAGCCACCGCCGGCTACGCAACTTTTCTAACTTGGCCATGGCAATGATCTCGATTCCGGGAATCAGGTGGAGGACTTGGCGTCGGCTGTCGACACGCGGTAACCGGCGCCGGACGCGGTCGTCCGGGTGGGGGCTTGGGCGGGCGCGTCGGGCAATTCCATCCGTTCAATGCGACCGACCACTAGCCAGTAGCACAAGATGGCGACTAGGCCGTGTGTGCCGACGTAGACCAGCGCGCCGTTAAACGAATGCGTCTCGGCGATGATGTAACCGATGACGATGGGCGTCACAATGCCGGCCACATTGCCCACGGCATTGAACACGCCACCAGTGCTGCCGACGATGCGTGCTGGCGCGGTATCGGCCACCACAGTCCAGCCCAGCGAGCCGAAGCCCTTGCCGAAGAACGCCAGGCTCATCAGCGCAATGACAAGCCAGTCAGTGTCCACGAAATTGCAGGCGATCATGCTGGCGCTAAGCAGCAGCCCAATCGTGATGGGCAGCTTGCGCGCGAGTGTCAGCGAGCCGGTGCGGCGCAGCAGGGCGTCCGAGACAAAGCCCGTTGACACCCCGCCGATAAAGCCGCAGATCGCAGGCACGGCAGCCACGAACCCCGCCTGAAGAATGGAGAATCCGCGTCCATTGACCAGGTAGCTCGGGAACCACGACACGAAGAACCATGTGATCGACGTAATGCAGTACTGCGCGATGAAAATGCCGACCAGCATGCGGTTGCGAAACAGCAGGCCAATATCAGCCAGTCGCGGCCCAGGTGTGTCGCTTTTGCGCTTGCCGCCCAAATGAACCAACGCGCCTCCCGCTTCAATGTGCGCGATTTCGGCGCGCGACACGCGGGGGTGATCAGCCGGCGAGAAGTAGTTGCGCATCCAGACGAGGCCCAACAAGATTCCCAGGCCGCCCATCACGGTGAAGATATGGTTCCATCCAAACTGGTGGTCAAGCCAGCCCATCAGCGGTGTAAAGACCACGAGCGACAGGTATTGCGCGCTGTTGAAGATGGCGCCGGCCACGCCGCGTTCTGATGCCGGAAACCACGCAGCAATGATGCGGCCCGAGGCAGGACCAACCGGGGATTCCATGGCCCCGAGCAGGAAGCGCAGTACCAGCAACGCTGCGAACGCGAAGCTGAACCAATGCACCGCACCCATCAACAGCGTTGTCAGCGACCACAGCACCAGGCCCGTGGTGATTGCGGCCTTCGCTCCGATGCGATCTACAAGCCATCCCGCAGGCACTTGGCTCAACACATAAGCCCAGGCGAACGAGGAAAACAGCCAGCCCATTTGGACGGCATCAAGACCGAGGTCTTTGGCCATGTGTGGACCCGCCACGGACAGCGTGGCGCGGTCGCCAGTGCTGAGCGCTAGGACGATGGTGATGAGGGCAAGAGTGATATAGCGATAAAAGCCAGCCTTGGGGGCGGCGCCGTCGAATGTAACGGACATACTGCGTCTCCGAATAGTCTTGTCTGCTCCGCGAAAATCTCGCCGCGAAGCTACTTGGCCGCATCGTAGTGAAGGCGTGGGCATCGTGAAAGCCTTGTGCACGAGCGCCAGTTCCTGATTCCCACAGCGTGGGACAAATCGCCAAGACACAGCCCGTCGCACCCACTAATCAAGTTGCCCGCAGCGCCCGTGCCGGCAACAATGAACACGTGTTCATTTGATTAAATATGACGGAGGCAGTACATGTACATTTCTGAGCAACTGTTGAATCCGGACGAGCGCCGCTTGCGTCTTTCCACACAGTTGGGCGTGCAGAGCGTGGTCTTGGACAATCGCGGCACAGATCTCGTGTCAGCGGCCGGCGGGGTGTCGGCGTGGGATGCTGACAAGCTGGCTACATACCGGCGATGGGTGGAAGGCTTCGGGCTGAAGCTCGACGTGTTCGCGCTCGATGTCGGGTCGATCCTGCTCGATTCGCTGGTTGACCTGGAGAGTGCTCGTCGGCAGCGCGAGGTCCTGGCCCAGAATATCCAGAAGGCCGCGGACGCGGGCATCACCTGCCTGAAGTACAACGTCCAGATGGTGGGGATTACGCGCACGGGGTTGAAGCCCGGCCGCGGTGGCGCGCAGAACTCCGGCTTCGTCTACGCCGAGTATTCGTTAGAGGAAGACCGCAAGCATTCGTACTGGGGCGTCGGCTATCCCACGAATCAGCAAGAGGGCGATGCGCAGAGCGCCATGCTGTGCGGCCAGAAGATGGCGCGTGACGTGCCGGCTGTGACCGAGCAGGCCGGCTGGGATGCGATCGAGTTCCTGGTCGAAGGGTTGGTGCCCGCGGCGGACCGTGCGGGCGTGCGCCTAGCCTGCCATCCTCACGACCCTGCGTATCCGGTAGGGGGCCTGAACGGTATCGAGCATGTCGTTGGCTCGGCCGATGGCATTCGCCGCTTCCTGGCGTTAAGCGACAGCCCGAATCACGGCCTAAATTTCTGCCAGGGTACGGTTGCCGAGATGTTCACCGAACCTGGCAAGGCGATGATTCCAGTCATCGAGGAATTCGCCGCGACCGGCCGAATTTTCATGGTCCACTTCCGCAACATCCGCGGCGGATACCTCGATTTCCAGGAAGTATTTCCTGACGAGGGCGATGTGGACATGTTCGAGGCGATCAAGGCGTATCAGCGTGGCGGCTACAACGGCCCGCTGTGCCCCGACCATGTGCCCGTCTCTGACCTGGACGAGAATCGCGAGCGCTTCATGTCCTTTGCGCTCGGCTACACGCGTGGCTTGCTACAGGCGGCGGGCGTGTGGTCGACGGCTGCATCGCAACGGGCCTGATGATGACGGTCGGCCCTGAATCCTAGCTGCTTTCGCGCGCGACGACGCTGAAGCCCAGATCTGCAATGGGCGCAAGAGCCTTGCCGTCATCGGCAAGGCGGGCAAGCAGCATGCGCGCAGCATGCTTGCCCATCTCGCGCGCCTGTACACGCACGCTGGACAACGGGGGCTGGCTGGCCGAAGCAATCGCCAGGTCGGAGAAACCTACCACGGCCATGCGCTGCGGCACGGCCCATCCTTCCTGCCGGCAGGCAAGCAGTGCGCCCACCCCCAGCGTATCGTTGCTGCAATACACCGCTTGCAGCTGCGGCGCGCGCACCATCAGCACGCGCATCATCCTCGCGCCGTCCTCGATCGACGACGGTGGCGCCACCATTTCGCTTTCGATGGCAGGCAGTCCAAGCCGTGCCACTTCGTCGCGATAGCCGGCCAGCCGTTTGGCTGCGCGGTGTTCCTGCGCGCCAAGGAAGCCCAGGTAGCGATACCCCCGCTGGCCAAGATGCTGCGCCACGGCGGCGCCGGCCGCTTCATTGGAGAAACCCGCCACCATGTCGATCGGGTTATCAGTCAGGTCCCACGTCTCGACTACGGGTTTGCCGAAGGCGCGCAGCTTGCGGCGAACCGCTTCGCCGTGCTCCACGCCTGTCAGTACTAGACCGTCAACCTGTCGGCCAATGAAAGTATCGATCAGCGCCTCCTCGCCAGAGGCCAGATAGCGCGATTGGCCGAGCAGCAGCTGGTAACCGCCCGCTTCGAGGATTTCGCCCAGACCGTCCATGGTCTCGGCGAACCATGCGTTCGATAGCGTGGGGACTATGGCTCCGACGATACGCGACCGGCGCGTCGCCAGGCTTCCTGCATTGAGATTGGGCACATAGCCAAGCTTTTCGATGGCCGCCCGGACCACGGCGAGGGTTTCTGGCGACACCAGCTCAGGGTGGCTGATAGCCCGCGATACGGTGACGCGCGAAACGCCGGCGACACGCGCTACATCGATCATCTTGCTACTGGGTCCAGAGGGCATCTAAAAGACAAGGGCAAAGTGCGCAGAAATGTGCGCGGGACATTGGCAGATTCCGGTACTTCTCATTTCGTCCCAAGCGGTGGGAATTGCCAAGCAGCGTTCGAAACAGCGGGTTGTATTGTCAGTGAGCTTCTCGAAGAATGGAAGCAAGACAAAGCTGCGTGTCGGCTTTACCTGCGACAACGCTGACGCCGCAAGAAATCTCGTATGAGGATAGCAATCCCAATTCAACTCGAGGGTCAACCAAGGACCTGGTTGACTTTTCCAGGCTAGCGCAACCGCTTCGACATCGAAGCCCGCCACACCTCAATTAAGAAGCGGGCTTTCCACAATTAGGAGACAACATGCTGCACCGCAGGAATTTTCTCGCGGCGTGCACGGCTGCGGCCGTCGCTACGCTTTGCACACCCTGGGCCGTCTTGGCGCAGAGCCCGGAGAATTGGCCTTCCCGGCCCGTGCGTATCATCGTGCCATTCCCCGCGGGCGGTACCAGCGACATCATGGGTCGTCTGATTGCCGACCAGCTTAGCAAAGCTTTGAAGCAGCCCTTTATCGTAGAGAACAAGGGCGGCGCCGGCGGTGTGATTGGCGCCGAGCAAGCCGCAAAGGCACCTGCGGACGGCTACACGTTGCTCTTGTCGGGGATTGGTAGCAACGCCATAGCACACGGCATGTCGCCGAAGCCCAACTACGATTCGTCGAAGGACTTTATCCATATCTCCCAACTCGAATCGGGTCCGAACGTCCTGGTGGTCAACCCGTCTTTTGCTGCGAAGACATTCAAGGAGTTCATCGCATACGTGAAGGCGAATCCCGGCAAGGTGAATTACGGCGTGACGAACGCGTCTTCAGGGCACCTGGCCATGGAACTGCTGCGCCAGACGGCAAAACTGGACATGGTCGGCGTGCCGTATCGAGGCGGTGGTCCGGCGCTGACCGATGTGTTGGCCGGGCAGATTCCGATGATGTTCGTCAACCAAGATGCCGTGCTGCCCTACGTCAAGGCGGGCAAGCTGCGCGCCCTTGCTGTGACTAGCGAGCAGCGCAATCCACTCTTTCCCGACGTGCCGACTGTTGCCGAGTCCGGTTTCCCCGGTTTCTCGGCGGTCTCGTGGGTCGGACTGTCTGCGCCGAAGGGTACGCCAAAGCCAATTGTCGACAAGCTGGAAGCTGCAATGACGACTGCGTTTAAGCAACCCGCAGTCAGGGAGAAGCTGGAGGCAAACGGCTTTGTGGTCGTAGCTTCGAACTCGAAGGACTACACCGCATTTATCAAGACGGAAACCGACCGCTGGGCCAAGGTGATCCAGAACGCCGGCATCAAGGCTGAGTAACTTTTTAACCTATTGCACCATGACGACTCCAGACCGTATCGAATCCATCGACCTCTCGCTGGTTATCCTTCCGCTTGCGGCCCCCATAAGTGACGCCAAGGTGTTGACGGGTCGTCAGCGACCGCTGACGGAGATCGCCTTCATCTTTGCCGAAATCTTTACCAAGGACGGCCACTCGGGTACCGGGTTTGGATACTCCAAGCGCGCCGGAGGTCCTGGCATGTTTGCGCATGCCAAGGAACTGGCTGGCGACCTCATCGGCGAAGATCCTAACGACATCGGTCGTCTGTTCAACAAACTGCTGTGGGCGGGCGCCTCAATGGGCCGCAGCGGCATGACTACGCAGGCGATCGCGCCGTTCGACGTGGCGCTCTGGGACCTGAAGGCTCGCCGTGCTGGGCTGCCGCTTGCCAAGCTGCTGGGCGCGCATCGGGATTCGGTGCAGTGCTATAACACCTCTGGCGGTTATCTCTCTATGCCGCTTGACCAAGTGCTGAAGAACATCGACAAGTCGCGCGAAAATGGTATCGGCGGCATTAAGATTAAGGTGGGACAGCCTGACACGGCGGAGGATCTGCGCCGCGTGAAGGCAGTGCGCGAGCACCTAGGCGATTCCTTCCCGTTTATGGTTGATGTCAACCAACAGTGGGACCGGGCTACCGCTCAGCGCATGGGCCGGACGCTGGAGCCGTACAACCTGGTCTGGATTGAGGAACCGCTCGACGCCTACGATACTGAGGGCCATGCCGCGTTGGCTGCTTCCCTCGACACGCCCATCGCCACTGGCGAGATGCTCACCAGCTTCGGCGAACACGCTCAGCTGATTACGGCAGGGGCATGCGACTTCGTGCAACCCGATGCGCCGCGAGTGGGTGGCATCACGCCATTCCTGCAGATCATGCAATTGGCCGACTTCAAGGGCCTGCGTCTGGCGCCTCACTTCGCGATGGAAATTCATCTGCATTTGGCAGCTGCTTATCCGCGCGAGCCTTGGCTCGAACACTTCGAATGGCTGGAGCCGATGTTTAACGAGCGCCTCGAATTGCGCGATGGCCGCATGGTGGTACCGGATCGCCCCGGCCTCGGCTTCAGCCTGAGCGAACAGGCGCGGCGGTGGACTAAGGAGACCGCGAGCTTCGGCAAGCGTCCCTAAAGGAACTGAGAAATATAACGCACTGAAGGGCACCATATTAGGTGCCTTTCCTCATCGAGCCTACTTTGCCTCGGTAGGCTCGCATGATTCAATCTTTGACCCAAGTGTTTGGCTCGCACAAGTGAGTCGCGGCGATCCAGGAAGATAGAGCTCGTTGAAAAATCCTTTTGGCGTAGCCCAGATGCCGATAGTCCCACAGCGCCTTTAGGTCGTCTTTGAGAATGTAAACCGTCATCAGCGCCTGGTTCGCAGTTCTTGCAGTTCAGCGTGCGCGCCAATCACCGCTTTCAGTGATGATTGCGCCGGTCAAGGCCGGCGAACTGAACGAGATTGCAGATCGTCCCATGGCAATGGTGCTGGTGCGGGACACTCAATCAATAGGTGGAAGCACGCCCGAGACCCTGCAGCCCCTGTTCGGCCTCACCAGGACAGAGGCGAGGCTCGCACACTGACTCGCCGAAGAGCGCAGTGTGGAGGACTTCGCCCGTACTAGAGATGTCAGCTTGAACACCGCCCGGTCGTTTTCGTATCCGAGAACCACATTCGTGCAAATCGTTTCACCGCCCTACATGCGGTGATTCCACGCAACGCAGGGCACAGCCCATTGGCGGCGCGGCGCGCCACGTTCAGGAGGTGCATCCGGCCGTCTACAGTGCCCAGCCGGTTGAATTGCTCTGACGCACACGGGACGAGCACCATCGGAAAGTCGATGCAGTTGCATACCTACAGCGCTGTCGAATGTTACGGAAGGGTCGCGTCCAGTCGAACCGCCATCGTCACATACGGCCGAAGTTTCAATTCATTGATCAGTGTCAAGGCCGTCTGCGGATCGATGATTACTGTAATCAGGCAGGGCGCTTTGATTCGTGGCGTCGAAGACGACCCGACCTAAATCCGTTCGCAAGGAGCACACGCCGTGACTACCACCCTCGCTGCATGGCACCAGGATCATATTCATTTCGCCAGACTGCTAGACCTTCTGGAAGAGCAAGTTATTCTTTTCGATCGTGGAGAGCGGCCAAATTACGATTTGATGAAAACCATCATCTATTACCTGCGAAGTTTCGGCGATCGCATTCACCATCCTCGGGAGGACGTCGCATACGC
>VFQP010004785.1_pt1 | contig 12306 bp, 8 predicted proteins | sample 3512351 | NCBI WGS metagenome assembly VFQP01 (sample SAMN10412372, study PRJNA504923) | tailings metagenome | isolation source: Relicate 1 Philex TSF1 revegetated site | place: Philippines: Tuba, Benguet | collected 2017-08-29 | reverse complement strand
CGCACCGGACAGCGACGACAGCAGCACTTCGCACCGGACAGCGACGACAGCAGCACTTCGCACCGGACAGCGACGACAGCAGCAGCGCCTGCCCGCTCTGGTCGATGAGCGGCCCCGCCGGCGCCGACGACGGCGCGGGCGCCGCCCCGCCGCCGCTCAGCGCCGCCGCCAGCGCCGCCGCCGCCGCGCCGCCGCCCAGCTGGTGCTGCATGTGCCCGGCTAGGGCTTTGAGCGCCGCCGCCGCCGAGTCCTCGTCCAGCGGCGGCAGCAGCGCGCCGCCGCCCGCTGCGCGCAAGAGAACACCGACCACCAGCACCGCCGGTGCCACCGCATAGATGACGCGGCCGCGCATGCTGCCGACGGAGACGCGTCGCAGAAACGTGCCGCCGAGCTGGAGGGCTACTGGCGGGGTGCGGCGCCGTGAGGCGGGGCTCACCGTGTGGGGCGGGGGGGCCAGGCGGCGGCAGCCGGAGCGCCTGCTGCATGCCGGCCCCTGCGGGCGCCGCCACCAGCGTCGAGATGGCCGCCTGCGCCTGCGCTACCGCGTCGCCGCTGAGCGCCCCCGCCGGCGGCGGCGCGCCGGCGCCCTGCTGCTGCGGCAGCTGCGGCAACGCCGGCTGCTGGGCGGCTGCTGCGTCGTGGACGGCTGACGCGGAGCTCACGCCGTTGCCTTGCAGCAACGCGGCGGCGTCTGCGCGGGGCAACGCCGCGCGGGCACGGGATCCTCGCTTCGGGCGTCAGACACACGCGCAGGAAAGGCAGGGGCTTGATGTCGCTTCGCCTGCGCTGCTTCGCCGCGCGAGGCGGCGGCCGCCCGCACCTGTCGTCAGGCGCTGCCGCTTGCGGTCGCCTCCCTCGCCCTCCCCGTCGCCGCCCTGCGCACACGCATGCAATTACAGGAGACGCACGGCTGGCCACACTACGCCGGGCCGTCGCAGCGCCCCGCCGCCGCCCTTGCCTCGTCCTTGCATCCCCCCGCCTGCGCAAGGCTACGTGTCCACCTGCTCCTCGCTCCGTTCCCACACGGCCCACGGCCCGAGGCAGCACGCGGCCGGCGGAAGGGCGAGCCGCGCCCCCCACCGCGGCGCGCCGGCGCCGCCCCGGCGCGCACTCACCGCCGCGCCCGCCGCCTGCTCCGCCGCCGCCGCCGCCGCCACGGCGATGGCGCTGGCGTCCACCACCGAGGGGCCGCTGCCGCCGTCGCCGGCGCCCTGCAGGAGCTGCGCCGCCGCGCCGCTGAACAGGGCCGCCTGCTGCTGCTGCTGCTGCTGCGCGGTACCGAAGGCGTCGGCCGCCGCGGGGGCGGAGGGGCCGGCGGAGGGGGCGGCGCCGTTGGCGGGCGAGGAGGCCTGGGCGATGAGCTGGCTGAGGATGGCGGGGTCCAAGGGAAGGTCGCCGCCTGCGGTGCAGCACGTGGCGGTGCAGCACGTGCGGGGAATCGCACGGTTGATGAGTGCGGGCCGTGGGGAGACGGCGCGTGCGGCGCGCAGCGTGGCCCCCCCGCAGTCGAGCGGGCGGGCGGCGGTGCCGCCTGGTGGCGCGCACCTGAGGGATTGCTGCTGATTTGCGTCAGCAGCTTGTGAAGCGCGTCGTGCACGCCTGCCTGCTGCGGGGCCTGGTACGGGAGGTCCAGCACGCCTGTGGGCAGCAGGTTCAGCAGGCGCACCGCAGGTGGAGGAAAGCACCGCCGCCGTCGCTGGCAGCTCGCCCGACCCGGTCCCGGCGTTGCGTGCGCCAGCAGAGCGCGACGCCGCCCGGCGCCGCAGGCGGAGCGCAGCCTCACCGGACGCAGTGCCCAGCCCGCCCAGCGGGAAGGCGCCCAACGCTGGCGCAGGCCCCGCCGCAGCGCCCCGCGCCGCCGGCGCGGCCGCGGGCAGGGAGAGCTGCCTGGCTTGCGCCAGCGCGGCGGGGGGCTGGCCCAGGATCTCGCCCTTTTTGCGCTTGAGCGTGCTGTTCCAGTGGCTGCAAAGCCCAAGGCAAACAGGCGCACGCATGTTGTCGGAGACGTCATCGGCAGCTATCAGCGCACAGCACAGTGCGGCGAGGCGCGGGTCATGGGTGCGGGCCGCTCACTTCTTGATGGCGTTGTCAGTCCTGCGCAGACACGTGTGCGGCCACCAGCAGGGACCGACGATGTGAACGGCGCCTCGCCAATGGCGAGGAGCCCCCCGGGGGCCTCTGCACTGGCTGAGGAGAGTGGAGCGGTGAAGCTGCCGCACGGACGCACCGGCCGGGCAGCAGCTTGGCAATGGTCGCCCACTTGTTGCCGTACATGGTGTGCGCCGTCAGGATGGTCTGGTCCTCCTCCGGCGTGAACGGCTCGCGGTTGACGGCCGGGTTGAGCTGGTTGAGCCATCTGCGCGAGGAGTGGAGGGGGCCCGCTCGGGCAGGGCGGCGTGATCTGCAGGGCTGCCGCGCGCCACATCGCCGCCCAGGGCGTCCACCTGTGGCGCTCCTCGCTTGCCAAGCATAGTGCTCCTCGCTGCTTCCCTGGCCCTGCTGCTCCTTGTGGTGCTGCTGATGAGGTGAGGGCCGGCACGGCCCCGGCGCTGCTGCCAGCGTCGCGGCGGACACCCACGCCGCACATGCTGATGCTGCCCCCTCACGACGACGTGGTGCCGATGCCGCCTCCGTCGTGCTGCCCGCACCCACACGCACAGCGATGCAGTTCCCATTTGGTTGGGCTCGTCAACCGAGCGCGAACGCACCGGAGGCGGCAGGACTTGCCGCTGCGGCCGGGGATGCCTCTGCAGAGCTGCGACCAGTTGCGGGGCCCGTGCTTCTGCACCAGGCGCAGGAGCTCCTGGTCCTCCTGCGAGCGTGTTTTGCGCGTTCGGGGAGCCTGAGCAACGCCCCGCACGGCTTGCGCGCGGCATGGGCTGCGCGGCGAGCGCACCTCGTGCGTCCACGGCCCCTTGGCCGCGTCGTTCTTGTCGTCGTCGCCCTGGTCCGAGGTGCCCTGCGCCGAGGCGTCCTGCTCACCAGCGGGCTGCGCCACGGCCAGCCCGGGCTGCGCGGGGCCGGCGGTGGTGCAGACGGCCGCGGCTATGGCCGCAATCTGGCCCTCCATGCTCCTGCAAGAGAGGGATGCGCCACCAGCACAGCGGGATGGCACATGTGCATGAAGCCCGACAAGCAGGGCACCTCATCGGAGATGGCGATGCAGGCATGGCAGGGTGCGCTGCGGTGGAACCTGCCTGCCGCCAGACACGCGGGCGATGGTGCACGGGGATGCCGGGATGCACCCACCCAATCAGCGCAGGAACGCGCTCATGCGGCAGCCGGGTGCTCAGGCTGACCCTGATTGCTGCACTGCTGCCCTTGAAGAGGGCCACCTGCGATGCCCCACCAACGCCACCATCTCTCACCGTGGCCCCGTCGGGTTGGCCACTTGGCCGGCGCCCTCGGTGTTCACCACCCTCCTGAAAGGCTCCTCCATCACAGGGCCGCTGTGAATGCGAGCGTCAGCGTCGGAGTACGCGCCATCAGCAGGCCACTAATACCAGGCTTCAGGCGGATGCCGGAGGTTGCGCATGGACTCCTTCGAACGCGTGGGAAGGGAGAGCAGCAGAAGCGTGAACGGCCGCACATGAGGCCGCTTTCCCCGCCGCCTTGGCTGCGCTGCTGCGGCTAGCGGCCCAGGCCAGAGCGGACTTGACCACGCAGCGTGCGCACCGCACACCGGCACGGGCGGGCAGGCGTGGCGAGCTGAGCGCATGGCGGACCCCGCTCCATCCGCAGATGCAGCAGCGGCTGCTGATGCTGAACAGCAGCAGCAGCAGACCATCAGGCGCATCGCGGCGACCGCCACGCACCGCATCTGCTCGGGCCAGGTGATTGTGGACCTGGCCACCGCCGTCAAGGAGCTCGTGGAGAACGCGCTGGACGCGGGCGCCACCAACATCGAGGTGGGCACAGCTGAGCACGCGGGGCACGTCACCTGGCGCTCGGCGCTCGCACACGCTGTGTCAAGACGCCGCATGCACGTTCATTCCGAAGCGCACGCGAAGCTGAGCTCCTGCGGGCACGAGCAGTGTGCGAGCTTGGCGGACGCTGGTGGGCCCTGCGCCTGCCGGCCTCGCTCCACCTCCCGTGGTGATGGCAGGTCAAGCTGCAGGACTACGGCGCCAAGCTTATCGAGGTGGCGGACAACGGCAGGGGCATCCCGCCGGACGACTACGCGACCCTGGCGCTCAAGTACCACACCAGCAAGCTGCACACATTTGAAGATCTGCAGGCACGCTGTGCGAGTTGCCTCCACCGCCTCCACCTGCCACGCACCACCTGGCCCTGCCTTGGCGCCGCCAACGACGTGGATCTTTGCACGGGGGTGTTTGCTGCAGTCGAGCGTGCGTGGAGCACCGGGACAGCTGGCAGCTTGTGCGTGCGGCGGTGTGGCGTGCTGCCGCGCCCGAGGCGGGCGGGCGTACGCCGCGCGCTGCCGCGTGCCGCGCAGGAGCTGTCCACCTTTGGCTTCCGGGGCGAGGCGCTGAGTTCGCTGTGCGCGCTGGCCGAGGTGGCGGTGGTGACGCGCACCGCCGAGCAGCAGGTGCGCGGCCAACGCCGCCCTGACGCAGGCAGGGGCCCCTGCCGCCTGAGGAGCGCGGGGCGGCGGAGCGCGCTGCTGGGTGCAGGCTTGCAGCGGCGCCGCTTGCTGGCGAGATGCCCCAAACGGGTTGTCGCGATCAGTGCCAGCGCTGCGACTGGCGCGCCGCCTGTGCGCCTGCGTTTCCGCGTGGGCCGTGCCGGCCTCCGCTGGGCGCTAGAGCTGGCCGGTGAGCTCTGGCCGAGGAGACGCACCCGTGGTTGCTGGCAACCACATGCACAACCGTGCGCGCAGGTGGGCTCGAGCCTCGAGTACGACCGGGAGGGGCGGCTGGCCAAGCAGAGCCTGGCGGCGCGGGCGCCGGGCACCACGGTGGCGCTGCGCAACCTCTTTGCGCCTCTGCCCGTGCGCCACAAGGTGCGGCGCCTGCAACTGGGCCAGGTTTGCTCCGGGTCTGAGCAAGACCCTGAGCTGACGGGCCTGCTTTGCGTCGGGTTCGCAGCTGCCAGCCGTGCTCCTCCCTCCTGATGCTGCGGACTCATCATCCGTCGCCACATCTGCCGTTGGGCCCGTGGGAACGCTGCCAAGGAGGTCGACAAAAGGGAGGAGGTGGGCGCGCTTGCCTGCTCGCAGGAGTTCCAGCGCAACGTCAAGCGGGAGTTCGGCAAGCTCCTCACCGTGCTGCAGGCCTACGCCCTCATCTGCACGCACGTGAGCCTCACGCTCTCACCTCCACACGCCCCCGCAAGCGCCGCCCCTCCCTCACTGTGGTATGTCCCGCAGCCGGTGCAGACGTCTCGCTACGCCGTTCGGCCGCCGCCGCAGGTGCGCATCAACGCCAGCAACCAGGTGTCGGGCGGCGCCCGCGCCGTGGTCGTCAGCACGCAGGGCGCGGCGGCCGCCGCGGCGGCGTCGCAGCGCGCGCAGCAGGCCGAGGGCAGCAGCGGCGGTGGCGGCGCGGCCACGTCGCTCCCGCAGCTGCTCACCAACATCATCACGGTGCTGGGCACCAAGGCAAGCGCTCTGCGGCGACCGTTTTGCTGCGGTGCCACTCTCTCTGCCTGCCCCACAAGCGAGCTCGCGACCCACCCCTCTTCCCTCTGCCCTCCTTGCTGGCGCAAGGAGCCTGAAGGTTTTCGTCTCGGCGGCTGCTTGCTCGTGCGCGCCCGCTGGCGTCGTGTGCAGGTTGCTGACACGTTGGAGCCGCTCCAGGTGGACCTGCCTGACCAGCGCGGGCGCATCGTGGGGTGAGGCGCCGCGCGCGTTGTTGCCTGATCAAGCCACCCAGCAGCGACCCAGCAGCCGGACGCTGGCGGCGCAGACCAGGGACTGAGCCTGCTCGCCTAGAGTCCTGAGGCCGCTTGTCACACACACACACACACAGAGAAAGGCGCCTCTGTGGCGGGCAGGGAGAGAAGTGAGGGGGCCGCCGCGGCCATGCGTGTGCGGGCCGTGGCCGCAGGTATGTCAGCAAGGCGCAGCTGGCGGGTGTGCGGGGCGGCGGCGACGCGGCGCGCCAGTTCCTCTACCTTAACGGGCGGCCGGTGGACCTGCCCAAGGCCTCCAAGGCACTCAACGAGGCCTTCAGGTGACACCTTCAGGCCTGCCTTGTGGCCTTTGCCTGCGCCCATCGCGAGGCTGCTGACTGGACAGGCCGCACCTCCGGCGCTAGCGCCGCACTACAGCGCCGATGGCGGCGTGCACAGCATGGCGGGGTGTAGCCCCGTTCAGCCAGCGCTTGCATCGTTGCGTTGTGGCCCCGCCCCGCACACACCGTCGGGTTGGGCTCCTGCCCCGCCGAGGTGTCCAAGCAGATGCAGAGTCCCACACACACACACACACGCCCACGCCTCGCCGCAGGTCGCTGAGCAGCGCCATTGCCGCGTCGGCCAAGCCCACGTGCGTGCTCAACCTGGAGCTGCCCACGCAGTCGTACGACATCAACGTCACGCCCGACAAGCGCAAGGCGAGCGCGCTTGCCCCCTGCCCCACGCCCCAGCCCTTGACAGACACGTGGTGTCAGGCGCGGTGACAAGTGCGGTGGCAGACGGCTCGTGCCTGCGTCCTTCACCAAGTGTTTGTGAGGCTGTCCACGTCCCGAGGCTGTCCACGTCCCGTGGCCACACCCCCGCAGGTCTTTATGGAGGAGGAGGCTGCCATCGTCGCCGTCCTCAAGGAGGTGCGCTCGCCCGTCCCGCCGCGTCCTCCGCACCCCGAAAGCGGGCCCACGTCACCACCGCCGCCTCCGCCGGCGCACCACGTCCACGGCAGCGCACGTCGCTTGCGGCTCACCGACTTTTTTTGTTGTGCCGGTCACAACGACGAGACAAGCGAAAGACACCGTCACACCTTCTGCGCCACCGTGCAGGCGCTGGAGCGGCTGTGGGAGCCCTCGCGCTACACCTACACGCTTCACAACGCCACGCTCGGCTCCCAGCAGCAGCACCAGCAGCAGCAGCTGGCGGGCGGCGGCGTCGGCGCGCGGCTGCCCACGCCCGGCGGCGGCCGCAACGCCTCGGCGGCGGCGGCCCTGCTGCAGGGGCCGGGCGGCAGGGCTTCCGCCGGCGGGGGCCGTGGCGGGTCGCAGCGGCGCATGACGTCGTTCCTGACGCCCGCGCAGCCGCCGTCGCCGGCGGCCGGCGCACCCGGCGCGTCGCCGCGGTTGCCGCCGGGGCTGACGCACGTGCAGACGCAGCTCTCGCCTTCGCAGCTTCAGCCCGCTGAGGACGAGGCGGCGGCGGAGGAGGAGGATAAGGAGGAGCGGGGAGGTGCGGAGGACGGGGCGGATGAGGCGGCGGTGGTGGTGCTGGATGGGGCCGGCGGCGAGGACAAGGAGGATGCGGATGTGGAGGAGGTGGGGGAGCGGCGACAGGTGGTGCCGGCGGGGGGCCCCCGGCGCCAGTCCGGCGGGTCTGGGTGCAGCGGCGGCAGCGGCGCGGCGGCCAGGGGGGCGCTGGCCACGCTTGACACCAACACCGCAGACCTGGCGCCAACCGTTGCGCCGCCGGCAGCTTCGCCGGCGCCGGCAGTGGCGGCGGCGGCGCCGAGTGTGCCGGGCAGCGCTGAGCCAGAACTGTGCGCCAGCCCTGCTGGCGCGGAGGGGCTAGGGTTGCCCGCCCTCCCAGACAGCATGGGCGGCAGCAGCAGCCTCGGCGGCTTGAGCTCTCTGGGCCTGTCCTCTTTAGGCTCGCTGGGCGAGCCTGATGAGGCACAGCGCGCGCAGCGCGCCTCCCTGCCGCCGCTCAGCGGCGGTTCGCTCGGCTTCGGCGGCCTGGAGCGGGCTGGGCTGGTCGGGGAGGGCGGGCAGGAGGACGGCGAGGCGCTGTGCTTGGGCGGGCAGCGGCGGTCGCCGCTGCTGACGCCGCCGTCGGAAGGCGGGCTGCTCGGGGGGGCGGCCGGGGCGGCGCTGCGGTCGCCGGCTTCGCCTGGAGGCCTGCCGCCGCCGCCGCTGCCGCAGCAGCGGCAAGCCGCGCTGGAGGAAGCGCGTCCTGCAATAGGTCCCGCAGCCATGGACGTGGACCAAGAGGCGCTGCAGGCGGCGGGTGATGCCGCCGCGGCATGGGAGGAGGTCGTCGTCTTGCCCGGCGGCGCGGCCGGCGGCGACGACAGCCAGCAGACGGACAGCGAGCCGGACGCGGCGCAGCGCCACGCGGCGGCCATGGCGGCGGCGCAGAAGCGCCGGGCCCTGCTGGAGTTTGCGGCCGCGCCGGCGCCCCTGGGCAGCCCCGGTGGCCGGGCCGGCCGCGCGCAGCAGCAGCAGCCGCCACGTGCGGAGGGCGGCTCGCCGGCGGCCGTGGCGGCGGCGCTGTCGCCGCACCGCCAGCGTCCCCAACCGCAGCCGGCGCCGGCGCCCAGCATGGCGGGCTCGAGCCCCGGCCAGGGCTTGCGCGCCGAGGCGGCGGCGGCGGCGGCCGCGGCGGCTGCGCCGGAGACGCAGGACGTGCCGCTCTTAGAGAGGGTCGCGCGGCGCCAGCAGCAGCACAGCGCAGTCGGCGGCGCCGCGGCGGCCGACGAGCAAGCAGACCAGGCCCTCCCGCCGGGCCCCGCCGCCGCCGCGGTGGCGTCGCCAAGCCTCCGCATGGGCCAAGCCCTCCCTGAGGGCTTGGACGACGAGGTCACAGTCGTGTCTCCCGTCCGGTGGGGCGCCACGGGGCGGTTGCCGCCGTCGGCAGCGCACCGGGCCATGTCGGCCACGACCACGTCGTGCTCCTCCTCTCCGGCCGGCGCTCCCGCCCCGCCGCGCACCTCCCCGCCCCACCACGCCGACGCCGCCACGCACCCGCACGGCGACGCCTCGCTGCACGGCACGACGCCGCCGCCGCGCTCCGCCGCGGCCGCTGCCGGCCCGGCGCCCAGCGCCTTCTCCTCGCCGGCGCTGCGCGCGCCGCCGCAGGCGGCGGGCGCGGCGCAACCGCCGTTGCCTGCGGCCGCTGAGGCAGCCGCGAGCCTCACCGCTGCGCCGTCGCCGCCCCCAGCACAGCAGCAGCAGCAGCAGCCTAAGCCCTTGAGCAGGGCGCAGGCACGCGACCGCCTGCTCGGCAAAGCGGGCTCTGCCGCCTCCCGCCGCGCCGCCGCCGGCACGCAGCCCGCGCCCGTCGCGCCGCCGCCCCAGGCGGCCGCTGCGCCGCCGGCGCTGCCGCGTTCGCCGGCTCACGCCGCAGCCCCGGAAGCGGCGGCGGCGGCAGAGGAGGAGGAGCGGGAGGCGGGGGAGGGAGGGAGCGGGCAGGGCGACGGGAGGCAGCAGCAAGGCAGTGTGAAGGTCGCGCGACCGGGTGGCGCAGAAGTGGTGGACCTGCTTGGGGACGATGACGAGGGAGGCGAGGGGAGACGGGAGGCGGGCGCCGCACCCGCTGCGGCAGCAGGTGCGCCCCGTGCGCTGGGGCCACGGCGTGCCAGCGGCGCGGCGGCGGCGGCGGCGGCGGTGCCCGAAGGGAGCGACGGGGAGGTGGGCGGCGCGGCGGCGGGCGGCGGCGCGTGCGTGACGCTGGCGTGCGACCTCACGCGTCTGCAGCGGGTGGTGGAGCAGCGGGCGACGGCGCTGCTGCGGGCGCGGCAGGAGCGGGAGCGGCGGCGGGGCTGGCACCTGGGCGGCGGCGGGGAGGGGGAGGGGGAGGGGGAGCGCGCGGTGGAGGTGGGGGAGAGTGGGACAGGGGCCCAGGGTGCGGGCTTGTTGGGCGAGGGGCAGGGGGGGTTGGATGCGGTGCAGGAGGAGGAGGAGGGGGACAAGGAGCAGGAGGGCGGCACGGTGGCAGAACGTGTGGCCAAGCGGCGGCGGCGCTTCGTCAACGCCTCACTGCAGGTGCGCTGCCTGGCACTGGGCGTGGGGGAGATGGGCGCTCCATCGTTGCACGACGTGCTCTACTCCTGCTGCCGCTCTTCCGGCAGAAGCGGGCGCTGCGTGCGCTGCCCTTGTATGGTGGTTGCGCAGGCGGAGGGTGGCCCGGCGGCGGGCGAGGCGGCTCTGGCCGCCACACAGGCTGCGGGGGGCGGCGGCGGCGGTGGATCGCGGGCTGAGCGGGAGGCGGCGGCGGAGCGGGAGCTCGAGCGCGTGTTTGACAAGTCCGAGTTCCGAGACATGCGGGTGTGTGTCCCCATTCGGGGGGGTTGAGGATGACTGATGGGCACAGGGACGTGTGGGAGGACATGCTGCGACGCATGGGGGCACGGTGTTTGGGCGCAGGTGATCGGGCAATTCAACCTGGGCTTCATCCTCGCGCGCCTTGGCCAGGACGTGTTCATCATCGACCAGCACGCCGCTGACGAGAAGCGCACGTTCGAGAAGCTGCAGGTGCGCTTCGAGGCGAGGCACGGCTGAAAGGGGTGTTGCGCGCGTGCTGCAGCCCGTTCCTGTTCGTCTCGCGTCTGCGCACAACGCAGAGCACGATGGTGCTGAGCTGCCAGCCGCTGCTGGTGCCGCGCGCGCTCAACCTCTCGTACCTCGACGAGATGATTGTCAGGTGAGCGCGAGGAGGACTTTCGCGCCGTGCTGCAAGGAGCGCGGCGCTCGCCTCTCACCGCTGCGTGCGTGTGATGCGGCGCGGGGGTGCAGGGACCACCTGAGCAGCGTCTTCCGGCGTAACGGCTTCGACTGCAAGGACGATCCGGCGACGGGAGCGCTGGTGCTCACGGCCGTGCCCTTCTGCAAGTGAGCGAGCGTGCCCCCATGCGGCAGACTCTCACGGGGATGCCGATGCTTGGAATTCCGCGTCCTCACCCTGCCGCGCGACGCGCGCCTGCCGTGCACGCACAGGGGCGTCACGTTCGGGCCGGACGAGGTGCGCGAGCTGGTGGGCCGGATCCGCGAGGGCGCCGGCGTGCGGCTCGAGTCGCTCCGCCCCGCGCGCCTCCGCGCCGTGCTCGCGTCCAAGGCGTGCCGCTCCTCAATCATGATTGGCCGGGCACTGGACGCGCGCATCATGACGCGGCTGGTGCACAGCCTGGCGGACCTCGAGGCGCCCTGGAACTGCCCGCACGGCCGGCCCACCATGCGCCACCTCTGCGTGCTGCCCGCCTGACGCTTGCCTGACAGTGTGCTTTCCTCTCCCTCTGCTGCCCCCCATTCATCGTCCTCTGCTGCCGTCCTCTGCTGCCAGGCGCTCGTCGACGAACTGGCAATCGTTGCACTCGCTTGGATAACGAACGAACACCTAAGCTACCGCAGCCGGAGAAGCATCTACAGTGGCTAATCCCCGCGTACGCCGAAGCACAAACACTCCCGCTCCCTCCTCTCATGCGTCGTCGGCTGCGCCCGCCTCTGACGCCTCGCCTTCCAACGCCCCCGCCTTGGAGCGGGGCTTGAGTAGCCCGCCCGACTTGCGCTCCGCCGCCACCGCCGCGGCAGCCGCGTCGAGCTCCCCCTCGCTGCCCGCCATGGAGGACGCGCGGCTGTTGAAGTCGTACATGCCGCTCGCACCGAACGAGGACCGCCGCTGCACCAGCGAGCGCGTCTTGGGCTTGCTGGCGGCCGCCTTGGCCGCCGCGGCCTGCAGCTCTGCGGCCGCAATGGCCGCTGCCGCCTGCGCTCAGACACAGTCCAACAAAAGGCAAGGCGGGTCAGCGCACGCGCCCCTGGCGTTGTGGTGCTGTGTGGTGGCAGGCGCTCGGCACGTGCGGGGGGGCCACTCACCGTGTCGCCTTCTTGGCCCGTGGAGTCTGGGCGGGAGAGCAGGCTGCCCGGCTGGTGGCCTGGCAGGGGCGGGGAGAAGGGCTGCACTCGGTCGGCGGCCTTGCGGTACGACAGGTACAGCACCATGAGCCGGCGGTACAGCGCCCAGGGCACGGCCGGGTTCTCCCGCAGCTCCTGCTCACGCACACATCACGAGAGGCACATCAACTTGCGCACGTGAGCACAAGGTGATGTGCGCCCTTGTCCCTCCATCGCGTGCACACGGCAGGCCTGCTGCTGCCAACAGCGCGCTCACCAGCGACAGGTCGAGCTTCTTGGCCAGCTCCACGTACGACGGGATGTCTGCCCTCAGCTCGCGGTGGTCGTCCAACACCTGCACTCGCGCGCCAAGCACATTCAAGACCACGTGCTGTTGGTGTGAGCCTGCCCAGCGCCGATGCGGGAGCTCAAGGCTCCTTGACGTGCTGCTGCGCACGCACCGTGAGCTGCGCCTCAATGACGGGCCGCATGGCGCGCCAGCTCTCCTCGAGCAGCATGAACTCGTCAAAGGGAGGGGGCGCCTTGACGGGCTCCAGGCGCGCCTTGTAGCCAGCCATGCCCACGAAGCCCTGTGGTGCGAGGTCAGGTGAGATCA
>VFQP010004784.1_pt1 | contig 12311 bp, 8 predicted proteins | sample 3512351 | NCBI WGS metagenome assembly VFQP01 (sample SAMN10412372, study PRJNA504923) | tailings metagenome | isolation source: Relicate 1 Philex TSF1 revegetated site | place: Philippines: Tuba, Benguet | collected 2017-08-29 | reverse complement strand
CGCGTACAGGTGCCGCAATGATCTTTCGCAAAAGGATCATCATAATTCAGTTCCAGGTTGGTGATAAGAGTGGCGATAAAGAAAAAAGAGCCGTTTTTAGGGGTGAGGAGGTTTCCGTTTTTTCCGATCCAGCCCAACCCGCTTTTTTTTGCCCAGGTCCGTTCGAGCACCGGCGCCGAATCTACAAACCCGCGTCCGTCAACATCCCCGATCTTTTCCCTGATCCTGGCGAGGAAATCATTCATTTTTGCCCGGATAATTTCATGGTAATCATTGCCAAATGCATACTTGGCAATCTTCGGCGAATCGCTGTCCTGCAGTGCTGACGGATAGTAGTTCTGTAACAGGGTGATCACGGATCTGGCACCGGGAACCAGTTTGGTAGGGTCCACCCGCAACTCAAAGTGATTCTCCATATACTTCATCGATCCGTGCATTCCCTGGTTAAGCCATTGCTCAAGCCTCCGGGCATCGTCATCAAGCCGCGCGGCTTTGGCAATACCACAATAGTCGAACCCGAGACTGGCGGCAGTCTCCTTGATAAAACGGGTATGATTCTCAATGTTTATCATTCATCCAACGGCAGGCAAAGATACCCTCTAAAATCTGGGATATTTTGTGTAAACTTGTTCCCGTTGATTTTCAAACCGATACTATCCAAATTCCACCCGCATGAAAGTTCGATTCCCACTAATCGTCCTGTTTTTATTAGCCTATACATCCATATTTGCCCAGGAAAAAGCGAAGATCAGATTCGGCAAAGTAAGTGCTGAAGATTTCAAAGCAAATTACACTATTGACACAAGCACGGGTGCTGTAATAATCGGCGATATCGGTTCAACTGATTTCGTCGGAAACAGCAAAGGAGGTTTTTCGATAGAATTCAAACGCTATTGCCGTATTCACGTGTTGAATAAAAGCGCTTATGATCTGCTTGAGGTAGAGATTCCAATTTACACGCAGGGTGATAAGGAAGAAGAGCTTAGCCAGTTAAAAGCCGTTACCTATAACCTGGAAAACGGAAAAGTGATAGAAACAAGACTGGATACAAAAGCAGGCATCTTCAAAGAAAAGATCAGCCGCAATAAAGTGATCAGGAAGTTCACCTTTCCTGCGGTGCGCGAGGGCTCTATCATCGAAATGGAATACAAACTGAAGTCTGATTTCCTGTTCAACCTTCGACCCTGGAATTTTCAGGACAGGTACCCCACGTTATGGAGCGAATATGTTGTGGGAATGCCTGAGTTTCTGAATTATGTTTCATTAACCCAGGGCTACCAGTCATTTTATATAAAAGAAACAAAAGATAAGCGCGAATCATTTGCTGTAGAAGTTCCTCGTCCGGGTGTAATGCATGCAAATGCTACTGATCGTGTCAATTTCTCTGCCGGCATCACCTTTTTCAGATGGGTGATGAAAGATGTGCCAGCGCTGAAAGAAGAAGGATTTACTTCCACGATCAGCAATCATGTGTCAAGAATAGAGTTTCAGCTATCAGAATACCGGGAGCCATTTACGCCTAAAAAAGTGATGAGCACCTGGAGTGAAACCGTCAATGTGCTGATGCAGGACGGAGACTTTGGTCTTCCGCTTCAGCAACCTAATGAATGGCTGGATGCTGCTATGCCGGCCATCCTCAAAAATGCATCAACATCACTGGAGAAAGCAAAGAACATTTATGCATGGACAAGGGATAATATGGTTTGTACCAAACGCAATTCTTTCTATATCGCAAAACCATTACGCAGTGCATTCAATACCAAAACGGGAACAGAAGCCGAGATCAATCTGCTGATGATCGCCATGATGCGGAAATCCGGATTGCAAGCCGATCCGGTGATCCTGAGCACGCGGAGTAACGGGTATGCCTATGCATTGTATCCGCTGATAGACAGGTTTAACTATGTGATCGGCCGTGTGTCGATCGGTGAACAGAAATATTTTCTCGATGCAAGCCGGCCTCAGCTTGGTTTTGATAAACTCGGATTTGATTGTTATAATGGTCATGCACGCGTTGTTGCTGATTCCGCTGAAGGGTTGGAGTTAAAACCGGAATCTCTTATAGAGAAATCGCTGACATCTGTCTTCGTTTCCAATAATACAAATGGAGAGATGGTTACGAATGTGCAGCAATCCCCCGGTTATTATGAGTCATACGCTATCAGGTCAACAGTGAAAGACAAAGGAATGAATGGTTATATGGATGGATTGCGGAAGGGTTTCGGCGACGAGTCAACAGTCAATGAAACAAAGATCGATTCGTTGTACGACTATGAAGCGCCTCTTTCTATCAGGTATCAACTAACCTCAACTATTGAAGATGGGGATGTATGGTATTTTGATCCGATGTTCATTAAGTCATGGGAGCAAAATCCGTTCAAATCTGCGGAGAGATACTATCCGGTTGAAATGCCATTTGCAGTAGATCAGACCTATCTTTTCAGAATGGATGTTCCTCCCGGATATACAGTAGATGAATTACCAAAATCTATTGTGGTTAAATTGAATAAAGAAGATGAAGGCAATTTCGAGTATCGTACAATGGAGTCCAATGGAGTAGTTACGATACGCTCGAAGCTAAAGATCAGCCGTACTTATTTTGATCCGGAGGAATATGGCATGCTGCGTGAGTTTTTTAATCTCGTGGTAAAAAAGCAAAACGAACAGATCGTGTTTAAAAAGAAGAAATGATGAGGAGAATACTGACTGTTTTATTTCTGTTGTGTAGTGCGTTGACAGGCTATGCTGGAGACGGTGGATATGCTGTGTCTGGTATCTCTTCTCTGATGCGAATGAATGCCAATGCGGTGATCAGGCTTGAAGAAGTAACATTCAATATCAAAAGCCTTAAAGAGACAATACGGACGAATCATTATGTGATTACCATATTGAATGAAAAAGGTGATCGCTGGGCTGAGTTCTCGGAATATTACGACAATCTGCGTAGCATAGTATCTGTGGAGGGTATACTTTATGATCCATCCGGAAAAGTGATCAGAAAAGTAAAGAAGAAAGATCTGCAGGATTATAAGGCCGGTTCTGAAGGAACATTCTTTGATGACAGCCGTGTGAAAGTGCATAATTTTTATCAGCGTTCCTATCCGTATACGATCGAATATAATGTTGAGATCAGTAGCCGGTCATCAATGTTTTTTCCCATGTGGACTCCGCGTCCCGGAGCAGGTATTGCGGTAGAAAAAAGCATGATGAAGGTCATATGCCCGGTTGGTTATGAATTCCGTTACAAAGCATTTCTGTATAATGGTGAACCAGCCGTAACGATTGAAAAAAATACAAGAACAACAGTATGGTCTGCGAATAATCTTCCTGCTATTGCAAAAGAACCATATGCTCCGATGTGGCATGAAATTTCAACTACGGTATTACTTGGCCCAAACGATTTCCAGGTAAATGATTACAAGGGGAGCATGAAGAGTTGGGAAGAGTTTGGCCGTTTTGTGTATTCCTTAAAAGCAGGGCGTGATGTATTACCAGAGAATATTCAACAGGAAGTACATCGTCTGACGGACCCCTTGACAGATACCAGGGAAAAGATCGCGGTATTGTACCAGTACATGCAGCGTAATACACATTATGTGGGTATACAGCTTGGGATCGGCGGCTGGCAGCCATTTGATGCAAAATATGTGGCGACAAACCGGTATGGCGACTGTAAGGCGCTGGTGAATTATATGTTCAGCTTGTTAAAAGAAGCAGGCATTCCCTCTTATTACACATTGGTGCGTGCAGGACGTGATGCCAGGTACATCACAACAGAATTTCCTTCACAGCAATTCAACCATGTGATCCTGTGTGTGCCGGTACAGCAGGATACAATGTGGCTGGAGTGTACCAGTCAGACGTTACCTGCAGGCTATCTCAGCGATTTTACTGCCGGCAGATCTGCCTTGCTGGTTGATGAGAGCGGTGGGCGGCTTGTGCGAACGCCCGGGTATGGTATGAAAGAGAACGTGCAGTCCCGCCACGTAAAGGCAGTTCTTGATACAGAAGGTTCTTTGAAAATAAGATCGGAAACAAATTACAGGGGATTGCTGCAGGATAATATTCATGGTCTGATCAATAATCTTTCCCGGGAAAAAGTAAAAGAATACCTGCATGAGCAGCTTGATTTCTCCACGTATGAGGTAGATCGCTTCGATTATAAAGAAGAAAAGATTGCCAATCCTTTGATCAATGAAACGCTTGATATCAGCGTAAGCCATTATGCCTCTTTAACAGGAAAGCGTTTGTTCGTGACACCGAATGTCATGACGAGATCAACACAAAAGCTTTCTGCTGATTCTCTGCGTCGTTATCCGATAGAATTGGGTATTGCTTACATCAATACAGATAGTGTGGAGATCGATCTTTTACCTGGCTATGAACCTGAATCATTACCAGCGGATGTAAATCTATCTACACCCTTCGGCAGCTACAGATCAACTACGCAGGTAAAGAATGGGAAGGTTTTTTATTATCGCCAGATGGAAAACAATGGCGGGAGATTTGCCGCTGATCAGTATCAGCAACTCGTAAAATTCCAGGAAGCGATCTATAAAGCTGACCGGGCGAAACTTGTGCTGATCAGAAAATAGAGATCGCTTCCCGGTAATTATTAAAGATTTACTTCCAGTCCTAAAGTTGCTATCGCTTCCAGGTAAGTGAAGCCATGCGTTGCGCGGTTTCCCTTGCTGGCTGGCGTATTCGCCAGCGCATTTACATAGCGAACATAGCCTGTTTTTCCGGTTGCTTCAAGAAAGAGCCGTTTGAGCGGATAGAATCTCACACCAGCTTCTGTGCTGATATTATAACCCGCTACGTGAAATTTATTGTTTAATCTTTCGCCTTTCCAGGTGAAGTCAGTTCGCGGAATATTTATACCCGCACCTGCTTTCCAAAGATATTTCACCAGGCTTCTTGTACGCGCGTGGTTCTGAAATGCAGTATAGAACTGTACGTAGTTGATATGAAGCCAGTTTGCGCCGTCAGAGTGTTCAAAATGAAGGAATGTCTCAGGACGAAGAACACTGTCTCCGTTCACAGGTTTACCATCAATGATTCCCGTAACCCTTGCGGTTTGTCCGTCGGTAACGATGTATTTTGTATGATCGAAATTGATCTCTATCGCTTTGCTGTGTGATTCATTCAGATAAAAGCCAATCCGGTAATTGTATTGCGGAATAGATATCTCCGCAGGCTTTTTAAAAATGGCATCAAAGTCGCCTGAATCATGCGCTTTAACGTTATGCAAGGTAAAGTTGTCGCCGTTACTCATTTTAAAATGAATATCGCTACGGCTGTAAGCATCTACATTGTATCCCCATTGAAAATAGAGCCCTTTGATCAGTTTATTCTTTTTTACCGGAAACTCAGTTTGAGCGTGTAATATTCCCAAACCCGCCAGAAGGCAGGCCGATAGAAGCATTGATTTTTTCATGTAGCAAAGTTAGGGTTCGGACTGCTACATGTGTAGCACAATTGTAATGGTGCGGCCTCAGACGGCCGGAAGGCGGACGACAGACCGCAGACGGTCGTTTATCGAGGTTAATTGTTTCCTGGACGTGTAGAACGAGCTAGTTATATGTTTTATACTGGATCTGAACTCTTTCCGAAAATCAGATCCGTCTGCGGTCCGTGGTCTGTGGTCCGCCGTCCTCTCTAATCGCAATTGCCTCCAATTCCCTCATCCACAAGCTTTTTCAACTCCATGTGTATGCCTGCTTTTTCTTCGTTGAGCAAAGATTTTGTAAAAACCAGGTAGGCATAGCCGCGGCAGAAGTCGATCATTGGCCAGGTGCCAAATAACCCCGGACTGGCGAGAACCGTCGCTTTGCCTTCTTTTTCCTGTACAGCCCAGGCACCGAGAGTGTAATTGAAGCCCTGCGCGGCTTTTGGGGCATATTTGATCTTTAGGGCGTCTGTTTGTACCTGCATAAGCGTATTGACTGCGTCTTCGCTGAGGATTTGTTTGCCATTCGCCTTGCCTTTATTCAGCAACATTACCAGAAATTTCATGTAATCATCAGGCGTCGAAAAAGCGCCGCCGGAAGGGTTTACCGGTCCACCGTCAATAGTGGTGAAGCTTGTTTTCCTCATCCCCAGTGGAGTGAAAAGCTTTTGCTTGATCAGTACGTCAAAACGCTTTTTGCTGACTATTTCCAGTACGCGGCCGGCGATATTCAAACCGATCTGGCCATACCAGAAATCGGTGCTGGGATTTGCTCTTATTTCCCGGGCTGCAAAAGAATTGACTTCTTCTTCAAGTGACTGGAACTTTTTTCGCGCAAACATTTTTTTGAGAAAATTGGCGTCATCATCGATTCCTGTCATGTGAGAAAGACAATTGCGGATAGTGATATAGCTTTTACCATAACGGTCAAATTCGGGTAACCAGCGTCCGATCTTATCATCCAGCGAAAGTTTGCCTTCATCAATAAATTGCATCACCAATGCCGCCGTAAGCCATTTGCTGCAACTGGCAATTGAAACCGGAACGGCAGTTTTGGTGTTATAATCCCCAAGTTCCTTTTTATAGAACAATGTGTCTTTCCAGATCATTACAACCGCATCATTTCCCAGCAATTTTTGCCGGCTTTTTAGCTCGGAGCTAAGACGAGCCGTATCTAACTGAGCTCCGGCAGGCTGTAAGATTAACAGGAAAAGTGCTACAGGTATGACTTTCATGCAGGGCGGAAGCGATTTGTATGACATTCTTTCTGATTTTTTGGCTTGGAACGCTGTTTGGACGATACGCTGGTCAGGTAACGCTACTTACGCTGCTTTACGCGATTAGCGTTGTTAAGATAAGGGTCGTATTGCTGAAACCAGCATACAGTTTGTTAAATAAAATCAACGCTAATAATTAAGATATGAACTTAGGAAATTTTACCATAAAAGCCGCCGAGGCCTTTCAACAGGCTCAGCAAATTGCGTTCAATGCTCAGAGTCCAAACATTGAAACGGAACATTTGCTGAAGGCGTTGCTTGATCAGGAAGATTCGCCTGTGGAGTATCTCCTGAAAAAAAATAACGTGACCATCAACCTCGTGGAAAGCCGCCTGGAAGAATTGATGGCAAAATTACCCAAAACATCAGGTGATGCTGCTCAGCAGATCAGCCGTGACGCCAACCAGGTAGTTCTTCGCGCAGGGGCAGCTCTCAAGCAATTCAATGATGAATTTGTAACCCCGGAACATATTTTACTGGCAATAGTGCAGGGAAGTGATGAGAGCGCAAAAGCACTTAAGAATGCAGGTCTGACGGAAAAAGGATTGATCGCAGCCATCCGTGAATTACGCAAAGGGGACACGGTGACTTCTCAAACGCAAACGCAGGAGTTCAATGCACTGAACAAATATGCAAAGAACCTGAATGAACTGGCGAGACAGGGAAAGCTTGATCCTGTGATAGGACGTGATGAAGAGATCCGGAGAACCCTGCATATCCTTTCCCGTCGCACAAAAAACAACCCAATACTTGTGGGCGAACCCGGTGTTGGTAAAACGGCTATCGCTGAAGGTATCGCACACCGTATTGTAAATGGCGATGTTCCCGAAAACCTGAAATCAAAGATCATTTATGCACTAGATATGGGTTTGCTCATTGCCGGTGCAAAGTATAAAGGTGAATTCGAAGAACGTTTGAAAGGGGTGGTAAAGGAAGTGAGTGGCAGCGATGGTGAGATCATTCTTTTTATAGATGAGATTCACACTCTCGTTGGTGCCGGTGGCGGTGAAGGCGCGATGGATGCAGCAAATATCCTGAAGCCAGCCCTAGCCCGGGGGGAACTGCGTGCAGTAGGTGCAACCACGCTTAACGAATACCAGAAATTCTTCGAGAAAGACAAAGCACTCGAAAGACGTTTCCAGAAAGTGATGATCGATGAACCGGGAATTGAAGACGCGATCTCCATCCTTCGCGGATTGAAAGACCGTTATGAAACGCACCACCATGTACGTATCAAAGACGAGGCGATCATCGCGGCTGTAGAACTGTCAAGCCGCTATATAACTGACCGTTTTCTTCCTGATAAAGCGATCGATCTGATCGATGAAAGCGCAGCGAAACTGCGTCTTGAAATGAACTCGATGCCGGAAGAACTCGATAGACTGGTTCGTCAGATCCGTCAGCTGGAGATCGAACGTGAAGCGATCAAAAGAGAGAATGATGAAGAAAAATTGAGAGCGCTCAATACAGAGATTGCCAATCTATCTGTTGAGCGTGATACCTTCAAGGCAAAATGGAAAGAAGAAAAAGACATTGTTGAGAAAGTTCAAAGTGGTAAAGCTGCAATCGAACAATTAAAGCTGGAAGCAGAAAAAGCAGAACGTGAAGGGGATTATGGAAAAGTGGCAGAGATCCGCTATGGTAAGATCAAAGAACAGGAACAACTGATAACGGAATATTCAGCACAGCTTTCGGCGATCAGTGAGAATTCGCGTATCATGAAAGAAGAAGTGGATGCAGAAGATATTGCGGAAAGTGTGGCAAAGATGACAGGTATCCCTGTTACCAAGATGATGCAGACCGATAAAGAAAAACTGCTTTATCTCGAAGATCATCTCCATGAAAGGGTAGTAGGGCAGGATGAAGCCATTACAGCCGTAGCAGATGCGATCCGACGCAGCCGTGCAGGTTTGAGCGATCCGAAAAAACCTATCGGTTCATTCATCTTCCTGGGTACAACAGGCGTGGGTAAAACCGAGCTGGCAAAAGCGCTTGCTGAATACCTTTTTGATGATGAAGGCATGATGACAAGGATCGACATGAGTGAATACCAGGAGAAACATACGGTTAGCAGACTCGTAGGAGCGCCTCCGGGATATGTCGGATACGATGAAGGAGGACAATTGACGGAAGCTGTTCGCCGCAAACCTTATAGTGTTGTATTGCTGGATGAGATCGAGAAAGCTCACCCTGATGTATGGAACGTTTTACTGCAGGTGCTGGACGATGGCCGTCTGACAGATAGCAAGGGCCGTGTGGTGAACTTCAAGAACACGATCATCATCATGACCAGCAATATCGGTAGTCACCTGATCATGGATGCATTTGAAGGCGTAAGCGAGAAGAATATTGAAGAAGCGGCAGATAAGGCAAGAGTTGAGGTAATGAACCTGCTTCGTCAAACGATCCGTCCGGAGTTTTTGAACAGGGTTGATGAGATCATCATGTTCCAGCCATTGCTTAAAAGGCAGATCATGGGCATCGTTAAGATCCAACTCGAAAACCTAAAGCATCTCGTATCGCAAAGCGGTGTACAGCTTGAGTTCAGTGACTATGCACTGGAATATCTGGCTGATCAGGGATTCGATCCGCAGTTCGGTGCGCGTCCGTTGAAACGCCTGATCCAAAAAGAGATCGTGAATCAACTGAGCAAGCGCATACTCGCCGGCGATATTGATAAAACGCATCCTGTACTGGTTGATGTGTTCGATAATACAGTTGTGTTCAGGAATGAAACACCAGAGCTGGAAAAGAAGTAACCGTTCCAATACTCCTTCATTGTCTAATGAAGTTTTTATAAAGCAAAAGCAAGGCGACTGCCTTGCTTTTTTATTTTTGATCATGAAATAATGAGTTCTGATCTACTGGAATTCCCTCGTTCTGAAGGAAAATGAATTTCGACTGCACCGGAAGCTCAGATGATTTTGTAATTTTTGTATTCACCCGGAAACCATCCTGTCCATTTGCCTACAAACCTTTTAAACCAGTCCTTCAGCGAAGAATATTTAAGAGAAGGGTCTGGACGGAACGTCCAGTTTTGCTGGCTCACTCTGTCAAGCATAACCGCTGGATGTGTACCCCGGAAAAGCTCTACCGGTTCAATGACTTTCTCATAAGTATAATCATTCATGTAGTCAGCGCTGTTTGCAATTGCAGCTTTATCAGGTTCGTAAAGCGTGATCTTTTGTTTCTCTTTTTCACGCATGGCGTCAGGCTGACGCACCCAGCCATAATGATAAATATACGCGTCGATAAGTTTAACGCGGAGTTTATTATTGGGTCTTTTCCGGAAACCCTGCGCATCCCTGTAAGAAAAGATGGCTTTATCGTTACGTATGATACGGATCTCCCTGCGGTACCATTTGGAGTTTACGCCAACGTACTGATATGAACCGAAGAAATGCGTATAATGACACAGTAAACCTTCTACTTTTTTATCTTCCAGGTATTGCTGCATAGAGTCGCGGATTACCGGATGATATTTTTCATGAATCACCTCATCTCCCTGTATATAAATACACCAGTCATACTTATCAGGGATAGCCTGAAAAGCTTTATCCGTTTCAACAGCCAGAACGCGGCCTTGTGCAAGACCTTCTTCCCATACCGTTTTAACGATCGTGATCTTTGCTCCAAGACTTTTAACTTGTTCCAGTGTGTCATCGGTCGACTCACCGACGGCTACAATGACTTCGTCGCATAAAGGCAGGATCGATCTGATAGCTTCCAGGAATGGATATTGCAGTTTTACACCATTACGTACAAAAGAGAATCCGCAGACTTTCATAAAACGGGACAGCATTTGGGTTATAGACCTTAACGATGAGCAAATGTAAGCCGAAGGCTTCAATCCCGTAAAGTTTAGTTCGGAGACGGTCAACGAATCGCAAACACCACAGACACATCAAACTTAAGTTTGATCTTTTTGAAATCAATGGCTTCGCCGCCAGCGTCAGACATTTCAGCACCAACGTAGTTTGCACGTAAGGCCACATTTGAATACATAGGTTGGATCCATTCCGCAGGTTCGTTGATGGTTACAGCCTCTCCAAGCTTTTCACCGATCGCTTCGGTAAGGTATACACCTTTTTCACGCGCGGCTTGAATAGATTTTATTTTCAATTGCTTTTTTAATTCAGTAATACGGCTGTGACTTGTTGAAACAATGCGGAAGCTTTTGGTTGCTTCGTCGTCCAGTTTCTCTACAAGCTGATCCATTTGTTTGCTGCCGGAGAATTTTATCTGATAAGTGATTTCAGCAAGCATGTCCGGTGCTTTCTTTTTCTTTACTTCATAATAGTTATTGTTACCGGCATAGGATGCAATGCTGATCAGCGAATCCGATAAGCCAACTGCTTTGCAGGCGGCAAGAAAATCAGCTTTGATCTTCTCCAGATCTCTTTTGGGATCTCCTTTTTTCTGGTATTCCATCAGTCTGATCTGAACATATATTTCATCAGGAACTATCTCCAGTTCTGCGCTGCCATTCACCGTAATTGTTTTTGGGAACGGATTAACAGCATATCCTGGGCCCTGCTGGGCGATAGTTGTTTTAGTGATCATTGCGAGAGCAAATACTGCTACAAGAGTTTTCATTATTCTTTTCATAATCGATGTTTTCTTATTGATACGTTTTGGAAAACGAATACACAACCCTTTTTGTGTATTCACTTTTCTTTAGCAATTTCAGGGTAATACCGGTTATTGAATCAGACTGCTCAATGGTGTTTTATTGAACAGGCTAAACGAACGGTAAGAAGAATCAATAGCTTTACTAAAAAAATCACTTGACATGTTACGAAAGGCCTTGCCGGAAGATCTTCTCTTCATTTTTGATCTGTACATGCATCCGCAGATAAATCCCTGGCTTTTGTATGATCCAATGGATATCGATGCGTTCAAGCCAATCTACGGCGAGCTGCTTCGCCGGGACATAAAGTATGTTTTCTCATCCGATGGTCAGGACGTGGGAATGGTAAAGCTTATTCCGAATCAATTCCGCACATCACATATTCTGTACGTAGGAGGGTTGGCCGTGCACCCATCTTTCGCGGGAAGGGGATATGGTAGAAGCATGATCCGGGAGATCATCGTTAAAGCGCGTGGGGAAAACTTCCGGCGGCTTGAACTGAGTGTAGCAACCATTAACGGGAAAGCTATACGGGTTTATGAACAGGAAGGGTTTACACAGGAGGGCGTTCTGAAGCAGTATACCTTTCTGAAAGACCAGAACCGCTATGTAGATGAGGCATTAATGGCACAGTTGCTTTAAAAGGATGAGGTGCATTTTGCCCATCATTCTGTGCCAGAAATGGCATGATCCGGGCGATTTATGGGTTAAAAAAAATGTTGATAAGTAAATGAGCGCTGAATGATTTTTTCCAATATTTTTAAAATATGCAAGACCATTACCACCTTCTCCAAACGATCTACTCTATCGTAAAAGAAGATCCGCAGCCGGAAAGATATGCATGCCGGCCGCGGGAACTGATCCTTCGTCAGTTCCAGGATTGGTCATTGATCAGCCAGCAACTAAATTTACTTGAAACAGAAGAGCTGATCATTACAGAGCAACATGATACACT